>Ga0207688_10001481_pt1 | contig 12308 bp, 12 predicted proteins | sample KBSMiscanthusM4_FD_184296 | JGI IMG/M metagenome (GOLD analysis project Ga0207688, IMG submission 184296) | Miscanthus rhizosphere microbial communities from Kellogg Biological Station, Michigan, USA - M4 (SPAdes) (version 2) | ecosystem: Host-associated > Plants > Roots > Rhizosphere ...
CGGTTACCTGCTTCGCCAGAAATTCACACAGCCTACCAATAATCGTTGAAATCTTCATCCCAGCAAGATACAAGGTGAGAACGGAGCTGCCCACATCTTACGTGGGCAGCTTCAATACGTAGCGCGCGAGAATATTCCGCTGCACCTCGCTGCTGCCACCGAAAATGGTGCCGGGGCGCGAATAATAGAAACTTGACAGTATGTCCGCGTCCACGCCGTCGATTTCGCGCTGGCCAGCGAGCGCGCCGTCTTCGGCGCCGGTTTCCACCAGCATCTCCGTGATGCGCTGCCACGTCTCGGTGGTCCAGATTTTTAGCATTGAAATATCTTCGCTCAGCGGCTCGCCCCGCTTGACCTGTTCGACGAAGCGGCCGAACAGTGAGCCCAGATCCTGGATGTCGAGCGCGAGCGCGGTATAGCGATCGGCAAAACCACTGTCGGCAAACAATCCCTTCGCGCGTGCAATCAGCTCGAGCCGGCGCAATGCGTAGGCCGGCCGGCGCGGGCTGCCGATGGTGAGCCGTTCGTACGACAGCAGAGCCTTGGCTATCGTCCAGCCCTCATTCAGCTTGCCGACGAGATTCGCATACGGCACGCGCACATTGTCGAAAAATACCTCGCAGAATTCCTCGTGTCCCGCGATGTTGCGGATCGGCCGGACCGTGATGCCAGGCGTCTTCACGTCGGCGAGCACGAGGCTGATGCCGAGCTGTTTCTTCTTCGCCGTTTTATCCGTGCGCACCAGCATGTAGATATGCGTCGCGTCGTGCGCGAGCGACGTCCAGATCTTCTGCCCGTTGATCACGAGCTCGTCGCCGTCGACCACGGCGGCGGTTTGCAGGCTCGCGAGATCCGAGCCCGCGTTCGGCTCGGAATAACCCTGGCACCAGATGTATTCGCCGGACAGCGAACGCGGCAGGTAATGCTGCTGCTGCGCCGGGGTGCCGTAGCGCATGAGTATGGGGCCGACCTGGGTGATGCCCTGCTCGGGCGCACGCGCAACGCCGTGCCTTTCCATCTCTTCCATGTAGATCAGCATTTTCGCGGCGTTGAGATCCATGCCGCCCCACTCGCGCGGCCAGCCCGGCGCGACCCAGCCCTTCGCGTACAGCGTGTCCCACCACGGCTTCATCTCCGCCCACCTCGCGCGGCGCAGCAGGAAGCGCAGCTCCGGTGGATATTCGGCGGCAAAAAACGCACCGACCTCGCGGCGAAACGCGTCATCGCTCATCGCGTTGTAATCGGGCAGCGTGCTCATGTGTCCGGTGATCCTCCCGTGGGCCGCGAACTGCCGGCGGGATCGATTCTATAGCGCGACCCCGCCGGTGACAATTTGCCCGTCGCGCCGTTTCGCCGGCCGTCGCCAGCGCGGCAGCCGTGTAAAATCGGGCCCTCCTTGATTTTTCGTATGCCCGCATAGAAAGCCCGCATGAATGCAGCCCTCTCGCAGTTCGCCGCCTGCGCCATTTGCCTTTGCGCAGCCGCCGCCTGCGCGCAACCGGCCGACAGCTATCCAACCAAGCCGATCCGCCTGATCGTGCCGTTTCCGCCGGGCGGCAGCAACGACATCATCGGCCGCTATCTCGCGAATCACCTGTCCGAGCGCTTCGGCAAGCAGGTCGTCATCGACAACCGCGGCGGCGCCGGCGGGCTGATCGGCACTGAAACAGCCGCCAATGCAGTCGCCGACGGGCACACGCTGCTAATGATTTCGGTCGCCTATACGATGAATGCCGCGATTTACAAATTGCCATACGATTCCGCCAAATCCTTTGCGCGCGTCGCCCAACTCGGCACAGGGCCCGCCGTGCTCGCAATGTATCCCGGCCTGCCCGTAAACTCAGTGAAGGAATTGATCGCGCTCGCCAAGGCCAAGCCGAATACGGTGATCTACGCCACGGCAGGCATCGGCAGCTTCCAGCATTTTGCGAGCGAGCTCTTCAGAACTTCTGCCGCCTTGAGCATGGTGCACGTGCCCTACAAAGGCGGCGGACCGGCGATGATAGACACGATTGCCGGCCAGGCGCACATCTCAATCGGCTCGCTGATCCAGTTCCTGCCGCATTTCCGTAGCGGCAAGTTGAAAGCGCTCGGCACCGGCGGCGCCAAGCGCACCGCCGTGCTGCCCGACGTGCCGGCAATCGCCGAAGACCTGCCCGGCTATGAAGCCAACAACTGGTGGGGCATACTCGCGCCCGCCGCCACTCAGCCCGCGATCGTCAGGAAGCTCAACGTCGAAATCAATCGCGTGATGCAACTGCCTGAAACACAAAAGCGCTTCGCGTCCGAAGGCGCGGACCCCGTCAGCGGCACGCCCGACGATTTCAGCCGATTGATTACGACGGAAATGGTCAAGTGGGCGAAAGTCGCGAAAACCGCGAACATCAAGGCTGACTAGTAGCGAGCTCACAAGTGTCATCACAATCCTACTGGCCCCGCCAAACCCTTTCCACGACGCTGGCCAACGCGGCGCGTGAGCGCCCGACGCAGGAAGCGCTCGTGATTTCGGGGCGGCGCCTTACCTACGCGCAACTGTGGCAGGACGTCCGGCAAGTTGCCGCCGCGCTGCACGCGAGCGGCATCCGCCGCGGTGACCACGTCGCCGTGTGCATGGGCAATTCGATCGAGTGGGTCGTATTTTTCTGCGCGGCCGCCACGCTCGGCGCCGTCACAGTGCCCGTCAACACGCGCTTCAAGGCCGACGAATTCGAATATTGCATCAAGCAGGCCGACGTCAAGCTGCTGTTCGTGATCGATCGTTTCCTCAAAATCGATTTCATCGACATGCTGCGGGGATTCTGCCCGGCGATCGACCAGCAACTGCCCGACGCGGCGCTGCCGCAGCTTCGCGACGTGATCGTGCTTGGCCAGGACGTGCCGCCTGCGGCGACGAGCTATGCGAATTTCCTCGCACGTGGCGCAAATGCGGGTGAACTACCGATTGCGACCGTGGCACCCGACGACGTGCTGTTGATGCAATTCACGTCGGGCACCACCTCGTACCCGAAAGGCGTCATGCTCACGCACGACAACATGCTGCGCAACGCCGCGTACATCGCGCGCCGCTTCGATTGCCGCGCCGGCGACCGCTATTTCAGCGCGCGGCCGTTTTATCACGTCGCGGGCAGCACGCTGTCGCTGCTCGCGGCGGTCACGAGCGGCGCCACCCTCTTCTCTACGCCTACGTTCGATGCGGGCGATGCGCTGCGCATAATGGCGGACGAAAAATGCACGCTGACTTCGGGCAACGACACGATGTTCCTGATGCAGCTCAATCATCCCGACTTCGAGAAATTTCCGCTTACGCTGCGCGGCGGCTGGGTGTCGTGCGGTCCGGAAGTCACTCAGCAGGTTATCGACCGTATGGGAATGCGCGGGGTGACGCAGGCGTACGGCCTATCCGAGGCCTCGCCCAACGTGTGCATGTCGTATTACACCGACGATCTCGACAAGCGCATCAACGGCTGGGCGCATATCCTCGACGACGTTGAAGTGCGCGTCGTCGATCCGGAGAACGGTGCCGATCTGCCAGCGGGAACGCCCGGCGAAATTCTCGTGCGCGGCTGGAGCGTGATGAAGGGCTATTACAAAATGCCCGAGCAGACGGCCAAGGCGATCGATAAGGACAACTGGCTGCATACCGGCGACCTGGGCGTGATGGACGACGAAGGCCGTTTGCGTTTTCTGACCCGCATTAAGGATGTGTTCCGCGTCGGTGGGGAGAACGTCGCGCCTGCCGAAGTCGAGGACGTGCTGCACCAACATCCGAAAATCAAGCAGGCGCAGGTGATCGGCGTGCCCGACCCGCGGTTAATCGAGGTGCCGGCCGCTTACGTAATACTGCGCGAAGGTGAAACTGCTACGCCCGACGAGCTCATCGCGTGGAGCAAGGAGCGGCTCGCCAACTTTCGCGTGCCGCGTTACGTGAAAATCATCGACTCGTTCGAGCATTACGGCATGACGGGCAGCGCCAAGGTGCAGAAAAACAAGCTGCGCGCGCAGGCGCTGATCGAGCTCGGCCTGCAAAAAGAGTAGCCCGCACGCACCAGCGCAGCGCCGCCCCGCGGATGGTTTATCATCGGCTGCTGACGGCGCAGAAAATAAAATCGTCCGGCGCTCAATTCGAACCCGGACATGACGTCTTTGCAGAGGAGATGACCATGACACGCTACAACCTGACGCACGTGCTGCAGCGAATCGCCGCCGCCGTAGTATTGCTCGCGGGCTGTTTCGGTTTTTCCGCGCACGCCGAGCAGTCGGAATTGCGCATCGCCAAGCAATACGGCCTCCTCTACATGCAAATGATGGTGATGGAGGACCAGAAAATCATCGAGAAGAACGCGAAAGCTGCTGGGCTTGGTGACTTGAAGGTCACCTGGGCGACGTTCCGCTCAAGCGACGTCATGAATGATGCGCTGCTTTCGGCGAGCATCGACTTCGTCTGCCTCGGGATTCCCGGCATCGCCACGATCTGGGCGAAGACCAAGGGTGGCATGGACGTCAAGGCGGCGTCGGGATTCAATTTCGTGCCGTTGCAGCTCAACACGCGCAGCGCGCACATCAAGTCGATTCGCGACCTGACCGACAAGGACAAAATCGCGCTGCCCGCGGTCAAGGTTTCGATGCAGGCGATCCTCCTGCAGATGGCGGCAGCGCAGGCGTTCGGCGACGCAAACTACACGAAGCTCGACGGCCTCACGGTGTCGATGGCGCACCCGGACGGAATGGCCGCGCTGCTTTCCGGCAGCGGCGAGATCAACAATCATTTCACCTCGCCGCCTTTCGCGCAGAAAGAGCTTGAAAAACCGGGCATCACCAAGGTGATCAACTCGGCCGACGTGCTCGGCGGGCCGATCTCCGTCAACGTCGTTGCGACGACGACCAAGTTTTACAGTGAGAACCCGAAGCTCTATGCCGTGTTCATGCAGTCACTCGAGGAAGCGACCGCATTCATCAACAAGGACAAGCGCGCGGCCGCGGAAATTTACATCAGGATGACCAAGGACAAGAGCCCGGTCGAAGACATCCTCAAGATCATGAACGATCCGCAGATGGAATATTCGCTGCTGCCGAAGAACATCATGAAAATGGTCGACTTCATGTATAAGACCGGCACGATCAAGGTGAAGCCCGCGTCGTGGAAGGACCTCTTCTTCCCCAACATGCATAACGCCGCGGGAAGCTGAGAACCCTTGCAGCAATGAAATCATCGTTTCTCATCGGCGTGATACCGGGCGACGGCATCGGCCCGGAAGTCATGGAAGCAGGACTCGCGGTGCTGGCAGCGCTCGCCAAGAGCACGCCCGAAATCGCATTCGAATGGAGGCACCTGCCGGGCGGCGCGCAGCATTATCTCGACACCGGCACCGCTTTTGCCGATACGTCGATGCGCGCACTCGAGGACTGCGATGCGATTCTGTTCGGCGCGATAGGCCTGCCGCACGTGCGTTATCCCGACGGCACCGAGATCGCGTCCCAGCTCGACATTCGCGACTGCTTTGAGCTGTTCGCCGGCGTGCGGCCAGTGCGTGCGATGCCGAATACGCCGACGGTGCTTGCCGATCCGCGCGCAAAGGAGCTCGACTTCGTGATCCTGCGCGAGCAGACCGAGGGCTTTTTTTACTCGCGCGGCAAACCTCAAATCGACGCCGACGGCGCGAACGACCACTCGCGCATCACGCGCCGCGGTTGCGAAAGGCTGTTCGATTACGCGTTCCGCCTCGCGCGCGAGCGCAAAGCCCGCGGCCTGCCCGGCAAGGTCACGTGCGTGGACAAATCGAACGTGCTGACGTCGATGGCTTATATGCGCGGCATTTTCGACGAGCGCGCGAAGCTCAACGCCGACCTGGGCGCCGACCGTTGCTACGTCGATGCGATGGCGCTGAATCTCGTGCGCAAGCCGTGGGATTACGACGTGATCGTCGCCGAGAATCTCTGCGGCGACATCCTGTCGGATCTTGCCGGCGGGCTCGTGGGCGGCATGGGCCTCGCGCCGTCCGGCGACATTGGCGAGCGGCACGCGATGTTTCAGCCTGCGCACGGCAGCGCGCCGGACATTGCGGGCCGCGGCATCGCCAATCCGACGGCGATGCTGCTGTCCTGCGCGATGATGCTCGACTGGCTCGGCGCACAGCACGCGCATGCCGCCGCCACGGATGCCGGGCGCAGGCTGGATGCGGCCGTGCTGCGCGCCTACTCGGAGCGCCGCGTCAAGCCGTGTGAGTTCGGCGGCACCGACGGCACGGCGGCGATCGCGGCGGCCGTGCTCGACCTGCTGACTGCGAAATCAAGCGGCGCGCGTCGCGGCGCCGTCCACCCCGCACATTGAGAATCACATGGAAACTTTTCTGACGCGTCCCGACGGCTGCCAGCTTTTTTACACGATAGACGACTTCACCGATCCGTGGCGCGAGCCGGCCACCGCGCTTTTTATTCACGGGCTCGCCGAAAGCACCGAAGCGTGGCGCGCGTGGATGCCGCATTTCGCCGGGCACTACCGCTGCGTGCGCGTCGACGTGCGCGGCTTCGGGCGCTCGACGCCGATGCCCAAAGAGTACGAATGGACGATGGACGCGCTGCTCGAGGATTTCGCGGCGTTGATCGATCACCTCGACTGCGGGCCCGTGCATCTGATCGGCGCCAAGAGCGGCGGCTCGATGGCGCTGGAGCTCGCGGCCGAATACCCGCAGCTCGTCAAAACGCTGGTCGGCGTTACACCCCCCGTCGTCGGCCCGCAGGCGGCGATCGGCTGGATCAAGGACATCGAAAAAGTCGGCATGTTGAAGTGGGCGCAGCAGACGATGCAGGGCCGGCTCGGCAGCAAGGCGTCACCGGCGGAAATCGCGTGGTGGGTGAATACCATACAGAGCAAGACGGCCGTATCGACCATGCAGGGTTATCTGCGGTGGGTGCCCGGCATGGACATCCGCGCCGACGTCGCGAAGATCCAGTGCCCGACGCTGGTATTTTCGACGACCGGCAGCGGGCTACGCTCGGTCGACAGCTATAAGGAATGGACTTCCACCATCCGCAATGCAAAGCTGACTGTGCTCGACAGCGACGCGTGGCATGCGGCTGGTGCATTGCCCGATGTGTGTGCGAAAGCGGCGCTGGAATTCATCAATGCGCATCGTTAACTCCGGCGCAGTCCTCTGCGCTGCGCTGTGGTCGACGATCGCCGTTGCACAATCGTACCCGACCAAGCCCATACGCATCATCGTCGGCTACCCTGCCGGCGGACCGACCGACATGATCGCGCGCACGGTCGCGCAAAAATTGTCGCCCGCGCTCGGCCAGCAGGTGATCGTCGACAACCGGCCTGGCGCGAGCGGCATGATAGGCGCCGAACTCGCCGTCAAAGCGCCGCCCGACGGCTACACGCTGTTGACGGTGCCGATTACGTACGCCGTGACGCCCAGCGTGTTCCCGAAAATGCCGTACGACGCGGAAAAAGATCTGGCGCCCGTCGCACTAGTAGCGGCGGCGCCCTTCATCCTCGTCGTGCATCCGACCTTGCCCGTGAAGACAGTCAAAGACCTGATCGCGCTCGCGAAGAGCCGGCCCGGGCAGATCAACTACGCGTCGGCCAGCGCCGGCGGCATGCCGCATCTCGCGGGCGAATTGTTCAACATCATGGCCGGGGTCAAGCTCACGCACATTCCGTACAAGGGCGCCGCGCCGGCGACGATCGATCTGCTCGCAGGCCAGGTGTCGCTGATGTTCAACAACATGCTGTCAGCGATGCCGCATGTGAAGTCCGGCAAGCTGCGCGCAGTCGCGGTCACGAGCGCCAAGCGATCGAGCGCGGTGCCCGAGCTGCCGACCGTCGCCGAAACGATACCCGGCTTCGAGGCGAGCGGCTGGTATGGCGCGTTTGCGCCGGCGGCGACACCGCGCGAAATCATCGCGAAGCTCAACGGCGAGATCAACCGCCTGATGCGCCAGCCTGATGTCGCGCAGCGGCTCGCGGGCGACGGCGTCGAGGCCGTCACGATGACGCCCGCGGAGTTCGGCACGTATCTGCACAGCGAAATCGTCAAATGGGGCAAGGTCGTGAAGATTTCCGGAGCGACGGTGGCTTGAGCATCGATCTTAAAACAATGCAGCGCGCAGAGAAGTGCAGGAACGGCCAGTGACACGGCTCTTTTTTATTTTCTTCTCTGGTGTGATCTCGGCGATGCTGGTGGCAAATGCCGTCGCGGCGGACTACCCGGCCCGGCCCATTCGCGTCATCGTGCCCTACCCTGCGGGCGGCCCGGTGGACATCACCATCCGCGCGATCTCGCAGCGCCTGACTGAATCCCTCAAGCAACCGCTCGTGATCGACAATCGCGGCGGTGCCGGCGGCACCATCGGCGCCGATCTCGTCGCGAAAGCGGCACCCGACGGTTACACGCTGCTCGCCTGCTCGACCGGCAACACCATCAACGCGACGCTGATTCCCGGCCTGCCGTACGACTTCGCGCGCGACTTCACGCCAGTCACCATGATCGCAATCATCACGAGCATCCTGGTCGTCAATCCCGCCGTGCCTGCGCGCTCGGTGCAGGAATTGATCGCGCTTGCAAAGGCCAAGCCGGGCGAGCTGTCGTATGCGTCGACCGGCAATGGCACGCCCACGCACCTCGCCGCCGAGATGTTCAAAAGCATGGCGGGGGTAAACCTGGTGCACGTCCCGTACAAGGGTGGCGCGCCTGCCGCGGTCGATCTTCTGGCGGGCCAGGTTCAGCTCTCGTTCATCAGCGCGCCCGCGGTGATGCCGCATGTTAAGTCGGGGCGTTTGCGTGCGCTCGCGGTCACCAATGCGAAACGCTCGCAGCTGCTGCCGGGCCTGCCGACGGTCGCCGAGTCGGGATTGCCCGGCTACGAATCGGAAGGCTGGCACGGCCTGTGCGGCCCTGCGCGCCTGCCTGCAGCAATCACCGACATCCTTTATCGAGAAATCGCTGCGGCATTGCGCATTCCCGACGTCGCTTCATTGCTCGCGAATGGCGGAGCAGAGCCCGTCGGCATGCCGCCGGCAGCTTTTGTCACGCTCATCCGCAACGATATCGCCCGCTGGGCCAAGGTCATCAAGACCACTCACATCAAGCCCGACTAGTTGGCTGCGCCGGAACACGGCTTGCCGACTCGCGTTAAAATACTCGCACCACCCCCGCCAATTTTCCGTCAGACCCAACAGAGGACGATCAACGATGCAAAGCCTGCTGAAAGAATCGCCGCTCGGCGTGTACGTCGAGCATTGCAAGAAAGGCGAACTCGCCTATCAAGTGTGCACCGACGACAATACAGCGGTGTTCTACCCGCGCGCCGTTGCGCCGAAGACCGGCAGCCACAATCTTGAATGGCGCGTCTCGAAAGGGCTCGGCACCGTGTACTCGACCACTGTCGTCCACGCCGCCAAAGACCAGCCGCCGCATAACGTCGCGCTGATCGACATCGACGAGGGCTTTCGCATGATGAGCCGCGTCGAGGGCATCGATCCGATGCAGGTCAAGATCGGCATGCGCGTCAAAGTCAAGATCAACCAGGGCGATGAAAAGCAGCTCCCCTATCCCGTGTTCACGCCGGCGGAGGGCGCAAAATGAGCGGCCGTAAACGCGGTAGTGTCGCAGTCGTCGGCGCGGCGGAGTCCGATCTCGGTCTCGTCGCGCCGCACACCAGCCCGGTCGACCTGATGGCGCAGGCCACCCTGCGCGCGCTCGACGATGCCGGACTGAAATTGTCCGATGTCGACAGTCTCTTCGTCGCGGCGACCCAGGTCCGCATGGGACCGATGGCGCTCGCCGAATATCTGCGCATCAAGCCCAAATATTTCGATGGCACGATCATCGGCGGCTCGTCATTCATGTCGCACGTCACACATGCGCAGGCTGCGATCGAAGCGGGCCTGTGCGAAGTCGCGGTCATCGCGTACGGCAGCACGCAGAGGTCGGTGAGCCGCGCCGCGGCGAGCCCGCGCGAATACAATCACTACGAGTCGCCGTACAAGCCGATCCTGCCGATCAGCGCATACGCACTGGCTGCCGCCCGCCACATGCATCAGTTCGGCACGACGCGCGAGCATCTGGCCGAAGTCGCCGTGTCGGCACGCAAATGGGCGCTGCTCAATCCCGCCGCATGGGAAAAAGAGCCGCTGAGCATCGAGCAGGTCCTGAAAGCCCGCATGGTGAGCTACCCGTTCACCGTGCGTGACTGCTGCCTCGTCGTCGACGGCGGCGGCGCGATCGTCATCACGTCTGCTGCGCGCGCGAAGACGCTCAAGAAAAAACCCGTCTACGTGCTCGGCACGGGGGACTCGCTGAGCCACGCCACGATCTCGAACATGCCGGACCTCACCGTCACCGCGGCAGCCGATTCGGGCGCGCAGGCGTACAAGATGGCCGGCATCAAGCCATCCGACGTCAAGATGCTGTCGCTCTACGATGCGTTCACGATCACGCCGGTGCTGTTCGTCGAAGACCTCGGTTTCTGCCCCAAAGGCGAAGGCGGACGCTTCTTCGAAGGCGGCGCCACCGCGCCCGGCGGCAGCAGGATTCCGGTGAACACCAGCGGCGGCGGACTTTCGTATTGCCACCCCGGCATGTACGGGCTGCTCGTGATGATAGAAGCGATCCGCCAGGTGCGCGGCGAATGCGGCAAGCGTCAGGTCAAGGACTGCGACGTCGCTATAGCGCACGGCAATGGTGGAGTTCTGTCGAGCCAGTGCACTGTAATATTCGGTTCGGAAGCAACGTTGTAAGCCGTGCGACGCACGCCTTTGCCGTCGCATCCCGCAGGCGGGCCCCTGCTTTGCGCTCCGGCGTGCACGGCAATGGCGGCGTACTTTCCAGCCAATGCACCGTTATCTTCGGGTCGGAAGCAGCGCTGTAAAGAAATGCACGCGATGGCGACTAATGAGCGCAAACCGGCGGCGGCTTGGGAATTTCCAGCTTACCGTCCGGTCTTAACGCTACAGGAGGACATGTCATGGAAAGACGCACATTCTGGAAAGCACTCGCGGGCATTCCGGTCGCCCTCGGACTTGCACGGCGCGCGGCTGCGGAGCCGGTCGGATCTATGAAGCAGGTCGAGGACATCCAGAAAAACTGGAAGATGCTGCTGGCCGACGGCGCCAAAATTCCATCCCCCAGCGAGCCGGTCAAGCTCACCAAGGACGAATGGAAGAAGCGCCTCAACGGACTGGCTTACGACGTGCTGCGCGAGGAAGGCACGGAGCGGCCTGGCTCGAGCCCGCTCAACGGCGAGAAGCGCCAGGGCGTGTTCGTCTGCGCGGGCTGCGACCTGCCGGTATTCACCTCGGCGATGAAATTCGAGAGCGGCACCGGCTGGCCGAGTTTCTTCACGACGATTCCGGGCGTGTTCGGCACCAGCACCGACCACAAGATTCTTTATCCGCGCACGGAATATCACTGCATCCGCTGCGGCGGGCATCATGGCCACGTGTTCGACGACGGCCCGCCGCCGACCGGCAAGCGCTATTGCAACAACGGCGTCGCGCTGAAATTCATTCCAAAAACCGGCAAGGCGTAACTCGTCGCCTCCCGCCGTGAGGAACTTCTTCACGCCAGCCACAGCCGGCGTGAAAAACCTGTTCCAGATTCGCAACACTCCGACACCGATTACGCCGTTCGGCGCACGCCGGCATTTTCTTTTTCCATTTGCTGCTGATATGCTTCTGTTTCATGTCAGTGCCGACATTGAGGCTTGCCAATTTCGCCGACGCCCAGTCGATTGCATTGATGTCGCGCGAGCTGATCGAAACGGGACTTTCCGGCTGGTCGTGGGATCCCAAGCGCGTCGCACGCTCCATCCAGGCGAAGGACACGACGGTCGTAATCGCCGCGGTCCGCAACCATCTGACCGGTTTTGCGATCATGAACTTCGGCGACGAGCAGGCACACCTGAGTTTGCTCGCGGTGACGCCCTCCTACCAGCGCTGCGGCATCGGGCGGCTCTTAATGACGTGGCTCGAAGAATCGGCGCTGATAGCCGGCATCACAACCTTTAATCTCGAGTTGCGCGCGACGAATTTTGCCGCGCGCGATTTCTACCGCGCGCTCGGCTTCAATGAGGCCGCCTATATACCCGGCTACTATCACGGCATCGAAACGGCGCTCCGGATGTCGCGCGACATCCGCCGCCAGATTCCTGACCGTATCAGTTAAGTCGTTAGCGCAACTCGCCGCGACGGCGCACGCCGGAATGCGGATCAATCCGCAACCACGCCGGCCTGCTTGATCACCACCGCCCATTTGCGGACTTCCGACGCAATATAGGTGCGGAACTCCGCGGGCGAATTGCTGGCC
>Ga0207688_10001483_pt1 | contig 12302 bp, 11 predicted proteins | sample KBSMiscanthusM4_FD_184296 | JGI IMG/M metagenome (GOLD analysis project Ga0207688, IMG submission 184296) | Miscanthus rhizosphere microbial communities from Kellogg Biological Station, Michigan, USA - M4 (SPAdes) (version 2) | ecosystem: Host-associated > Plants > Roots > Rhizosphere ...
CCCGGCCCGGCCCCGCTGCCCGCCGCCCGAGCGGCGGCCAGCCGCACCGCGGGGTCGAGCCTGTCGAGGAGGGTCTGGGCCAGCTGCCGCAATTCAGGACCTAGATCAGGATGTCGCCGCCCTGCGGCTCCAGCGTCGCGGTGTCCCCCGGTCATGCCGGCCACACCTCCGGATTCGGTCGGAAACGCACAATCAATTCAGTACCCCATAGCTGCGCGTCCACCACGATGCACCGCCGCAGGACGGATGCGAGCCGAACCCGGCGCCGCATACCGCCCGCGCCGATGATCAAGTCGTCGTCGACCCGGCCCAACGTCAGGGCGGCGGAGTCGACCTGCGGCAACTCTAGTCGCAATCGGTAAGTCGCTTCGAGCCCAGTTCCCGATTCACGATCGACGATCGGCTGCAGCGGCCCAGGCGGCGGCGAACCGTCGCGCCGCCGTGCGCTGTCGAGCAGTTCACCGAGCGCCTTGGCGCCGATCGGTTCGCCTGCGAGGTGCGGGACCAGCACGAGCCGCACATCACCGATAGTGGTGTCCAGCTCGTCGAGCACCGCCTGTTGCTCCAAGATGCGCTCGGAGTACCAGTCGAAGGCGGGATGCTCAGGGAGATTTCGGTACTCGTAGGAATCGTCTTGAACCAGAATCTGATTGACGATCAGGTCGTCGACCTTCACGCCCATCAGCGCCAGCGAGCCCAGGGTGCGGACCGCCTCCGCGGCGACTACCCGCTCTGGCGTCATCACCAGGTGCGCGCTGACCCGTTCGCCGTCGGTCAGCAGCGAGCCCAGCTCTTCGGTCCCGGCGCCGACACGTTCGACCAGCGCGACGACCGCAGCAGTGCGGGCGTCGTCGGTGCCGGTGGACAGCCGACGATGCCGCGGCCAGGCGCGCTCAAGGTACAGACCGAACGTCGCGGGCAGCGTGAGCATCCGCAGCGCGTCCGCCGTCGACGCGCAGTCCACCACGACGTGATCCCACCGCCCCGAGACGGCCAGTTCGCCGACCTCATGCAGACCGAGCACCTCCTGGATGCCTGGCAGCGCCGAAAGTTCTTCTGGGGCAATGTCTCCCAGGTCCGATTCGGGAAACCGGTGCGACAGCAAGCCGGCGATCTCCCGCCACCGTGCCTCCAATAGGGCCAGCGTGTCCATGGCGAGCGCGTCGAGGAAGCCGCCTGGTCGGGCGTTGCGCCCGGTATTGAGGTCGGCCAGCACCCGGGTGGGCTCACGAAGGCCCGTGGGCGTGACTGCGGTGCCAAGCACGTCGCCGATCGAATGCGCTTGGTCGGTCGAGACGATCAGCACCCGCAACCCGGCGCGGGTGTCGCGCACCGCGGTGGCGGTTGCCAACGTCGACTTACCTACCCCGCCCTTGCCGACGAAGAGACTGATCCGGGCGCCGATCGGGACACGCGGATTCACATTGCGCGGGGGTGGCGGGAGATCACTCAGCCTCGACTCGTTTCTTGAGGTCCTTCAATGCGGTGTTGGTCAGCCTGCGCTCGGCCTTGCGCTTGAGCAGGCCGATCAGCGGAATAATCAGGTCGACCGACAGCTCGTAGGTGACATCGGTGCCGGAACCTTTGGGCGACAAGCGATATGAGCCCTCAAGCGCCTTGAGCAGCGAACTGGACACCAGGCTCCACTTCACCGATCCGCGGTCGGCCGGCCAGTCGTACGACAACACCATCGTGTCCTTGAGCACCGCGGCGTCAAGCACCAGGCGCGCGGTCTTGGGGTAGCCCTCGGCGTCGGCCTCGAGCACCTCCGTCTCCTTGTATTCGGCGACCCAGTCCGGATAGGAGCCGATATCGGCGATGACGTCCATCACCGTCGAAGGGTCGGCATCGATGTAGATGGTCTGCGCCGTCTTGTCCGCCACGTTAAAAATCTACCTCCCCCTGCTTGCTCTGACCGAAGTATCAGGCCAGGCGTGAAACGCCCACCGGGCGGGTCGACTCTAGTGTCCGCTTCACCTCGAATGCCATGTCCTTGCCCGCCACCCGGCGGCGATGGTTCATCTTCGCCAGGTTCATCTTGGCCAGCTGCCACGCCGCGACACCCGACGGTTCCGCGTGCATGAAATAGTGCAGCACCACCCCGTCGAGGACAGGTTCCAGCCAGATCTCCATGGTCCCTGTCAGCGCGCCTGCCACCGTCCAGCGGTGCCCCACCTCGCCGCGGTCCTCGACGATTGTCAACAGCAGGTCGGGCCACCACCGCCGCCAGCTGGCGGGGTCCGCGACGGCCCTGCCCACCTCGACGGGGTCGGCGGCGACGAAGGTCTCGTCGGCGATCTGGATGCTGTTCATGGCATACAAGCTTCACATATGCAGGACACCCGGCCCATCGCGGCCGACTAGGCTGAGATCGGCAAAGCCGCTGGACATGTCGAGAGGCCGAGATCGTGCGTGAGTACAGTGTGCCCGCAACCTTCACCGTCGGCGAGCACGACAAGATCGTCAGTTCTGTATTCAGCCACGAACGCGACGATCCCGATCACGTGATCTTCCAGCGCCTGGTCGACGGCGCGTGGACAGATATCACGTGCAAGGAGGCGGCCAGTCAGATCCGTTCGGCCGCACTGGGTTTGATCGCCGAAGGGGTGAAGCCCGGCGACCGGGTCGCGGTGCTGTCAGCGACGCGCTACGAATGGCCGATCATCGACCTCGCCATCTTGGCCGTGGGTGCTCTCACCGTGCCGATCTACGAGACCAGTTCGGCCGAGCAGGTGCGGTTCGTGCTGCAGGACTCCGGGGCCGTGCTCACCGTCGCCGAGACGGACGCCCACGCAGACAAGATCGAACATCTCGAACACGAGCTGCCCGAACTGCGCAAGGTGCTGCGCATCGAAGGGTCTGGCGCACCAGCGCTGGACGCGCTGGCCGAGGCGGGCAAGTCCGTCGACCCGTCAGAACTCGACCAGCGGCTGGACGGGATCTCCTCTGACGATCCGGCGACGCTGATCTACACCTCGGGCACCACCGGTAGGCCCAAGGGCTGCCAGCTTACCCACTCCAATCTGATGTATGAGATCCGAGGCGCCAAGATGTGCTTCCCGACCCTGCTGGATAAGGGCGAGCGGATGTTGGTGTTCCTGCCGCTGGCACACGTGCTCGCCCGCGCGATCACGTTGGCGTGCTTCACCAACAAGGTCACTCTCGGCTTCACCAGTGACATCAGGAATCTGGTGCCGACGTTCGGAGTGTTCGAGCCGACGCTGGTGGTGTCGGTGCCGCGGGTGTTCGAGAAGGTCTACAACACCGCAGAACAGAACGCCCGAAACGATGGCAAGGGCTGGATCTTCGAACCGGCGGTCAACACCGCGATCGAATACAGCCAGGCGCAGGACAAGGGCGGGCCGGGGCTGCTGTTGCGGGCCAAGCACGCCCTGTTCGATCGGCTGGTGTACGGCAAGCTGCGCGCCGCGCTGGGCGGTAACTGTCGCGGCGCGATCTCGGGCGGCGCGCCGCTGGGTGCCCGGCTCGGCCATTTCTATCGCGGCGTCGGCCTGACCATCTATGAGGGCTACGGACTCACCGAGACAAGTGCGGCGATCACCGTCAACCGGATCGACGACGTGAAGGTCGGTTCGGTCGGAAAGCTCTTGCCCGGCAACAGCATGCGCCTTTCCGACGATGACGAACTGCTCGTCAAGGGCGGTGTGGTGTTCAACGGTTACTGGCACAACGAAGAGGAGACCAAGGCCGTCTTCTCCGACGGTTGGTTCCACACCGGCGATCTCGGCGCCATCGACGATGACGGCTTCCTGACGATCGTCGGCCGCAAGAAGGAGATAATCGTCACCGCGGGTGGCAAGAACGTCGCACCTGCGATCCTGGAAGACCGGCTGCGGGCGCACCCGTTGATCAGCCAGGCGATGGCCGTCGGCGACGCGAAGCCGTTCATCGCCGCGCTGATCACCGTCGACCCGGAGGCCTTCCCCGGTTGGAAGCAGCGCAACGGCAAGGACGCCAACGCCACGGTCGGGGATCTGGCCACCGACCCCGACCTGATGGCCGAGGTCGAGCTCGCTGTCAAGGAGGCCAACCAGGCGGTGTCCAAGGCCGAGGCCATCCGCAAGTTCCGCATCCTGCCGGTCGATTTCACCGAAGACACCGGCGAGCTGACCCCGACCCTGAAGGTCAAGCGCAAAGTTGTGGCGGAAAAGTTTGCCAGCGACATCGAGGCCCTCTACGACAAGGGCTGAAGCCGCCCACGATTCGTTCAAGCGCGGCGCCACCGTGACACGTGCAGTGCTGGCTCATGCTGCTTGTGGCCGTGTCCGCGAGCATCGGCACGGTCGGCACTCGCGCTCACCACCGTCGACTACCGGACCGTAGACCGCGATGTCCGACGCATCCCCGACAACGCGACCGTAGCGTTCTACGACGATTTCAATGGCCGACCCGCGGGAGTTCACTCAGCGTCGTCCCGGACGCCAAGTCGACCGGCACGAGCACGAATTTCACCGCCGCAAACATCGCGGCCACTGATCACGGTGCAGAAGGTGGGCGAGGACGACAAAGCGTCGAACGTGGGGTTCCTGCCGTAATCGCCGGGCCCTCTATAGGAGTTCGGCGAGCCGCTTCGCCTTGCTGCTCCACTGCCAGTTGTCGACGACCCATCGTCGCCCCGCTCGACCCATACGCGCGGCCCGGTCAGGGTCGGCGAGTAGGTCGCTGACCGACGCCGAAATCGCGCCGACGTCCCAGCCGTCCACCACCACACCCGTCTCACCATTGCGGACGGTTTCGGGTGCTCCGCCGGAGCGGCCCGCGACGACCGGCACACCTGACGCGGAGGCCTCCAGATAGACGATGCCGAGTCCCTCGACGTCCATTCCCGCGCCGCGGGTACGGCACGGCATGGCGAACACATCGGCCAGCGCGTGGTGTGCCGGCAGTTCGTCTTCGGGCACGCCATCGGTGAACACCACGTGTTCGCTCACGCCGAAGCTGTGCGCCAACCGATGCAAGGACGTTCGGTAGGGGCCGCCACCGACGATGAGGAGGGCGGCGCCGGGCACCCGCTGCCGGATCGCGGGCATCGACCGGATCAGCATGTCCTGGCCCTTACGCGGCACCAGCCGCGATACACACACCACCACCGGCCGCGCCCCCAGCCGGTACCTGGCGCGCAGCTCGGCGCGGGCCACCTCGTCGGGCGCGAACCGGTCAGTGTCCACACCGGGGGGCAGGTGCTCAAGCGCGGCCTTCGAGCCGAACGCCGAGGCGAACCGGCCGCGCGTGTAGCGACTGACGTAGGTGACCACGTCGGTGCCAGTCCCTATTCGCCGCAACGCAGTTCGGGCCAGCGGCAGCATCGACCAGCCGACCTCGTGGCCGTGGGTGCTCGCAACGACCCGGCGCGCACCCGCGTCACGGGCAAGCGGCGCCATCAGCGCCAGTGGCGCGGCGGCGCCGAACCACACGGTGTCGGCGTTGTGGCGCTCGATCAGCTGACGCATACGGCCGGCTACCGGCGGCACGGGCAACATCAACGTGCCAGGGTGTCGCACCACCTCGTAGGCTGCTTTTCGGTCGAAATCGTCGGCGCCCTTCCACTTGGGCGCGTAGACCGTCAAGGTGTGCGCCCCTGCCTCGACCAGATGGTCGACCAGTTCCTCCAGGTACGACTGGATGCCGCCGCGTCGCGGCGGAAAGTCATTGGTAACCAGCAGAACCCGGCTCATCGCCAGTCAGGCTAACTGGACATCCACTGCCGCCACCGAGCGAGGACCGTTGGCAGGTCCGCGCCGAGCGTGTCGCGCATCGCGGTGGCAGCGTCGGGATGGCCGGGTCCGCAGGCGCGCAAGTACAGCGCCCGCAGCGTGTCGGTGCCGTACGCCTCGGCGACGAATCGGCTGAACCACCAGGCGCGGTCGTAGGCCAACGACCCGGCGGGCCCTGCGTTGCTGAGGTCGGCGTCGGTGGGGATTTGCGCCAGCGCTGCGGCACCGGCAGGCCGCGGCGTCGGCGGGCGGCCGACGAAATCGGCGACGCCCTCGGTGAGCCAGCGCGGCGCGTCGGCAGCGGTGCCGGCGCGCGACGCGAAGTGGAAAAGTTCGTGGCGCAACACAATTCGCAATGACTCGTCGCTAATCGTGGCGGCGCCGGGGGCGAACATGATCCGCTCGGCGGTGGTGGTGGCCGCGATGTCAGGGCCGCCGCCTGCGAGGCTGCCAAATTCCGCGTCGGATCCCGCGGCCACGATGACGACGTCACCCGGCCACTCTGGCCCCCAGAACGCGGTGACCGCCCGGCCTGCGTCGTTCATCTGGGCGGCGATGCGGGCCAGCAGTGGCGCCGTGTGCGCTCCCCCCAGACCGATGAGGTGAACCGTGCGCCCGTCGTCGAGGGTCTCGGTGGTCGACGCTGCGGTGGGAGTGGTGAGCGAGGCGGGGGCGGCAACGACCGGGTTCACCGGGCCCGCTCGCGGCCTGCCGACCAGAAGCATCGCGCAGATCAGCTCGGTGACGAGGATGGCGCTGATGACTCTTCTGCTCCTGGCGTGCGCAGCGACTCTTCTGCTCCTCGCGTGCGCGGACCGGCGACGGTCAGTAGCGGCGGACGTTGTAGATCGGCGCATTGTCGACCGGAGCGACTCGCACCGGCGTGCCGTAGGTCGAGGCGTGCACCATCATTCCGTCACCAATGTAGATGGCCACGTGTGACGCGTCGGAGTAGTACGTCACCAGATCGCCCGGCTGCATCTGGTCCCGCGATACCGGCTGCCCACCCTGGGCGAGCGCCTGGCTGGAGTGCGGCAGCGAGATACCGGCCTGTTGGAACGACCACATCACCAGTCCGGAGCAGTCGAACTGGTTCGGGCCCGAGCCGCCCCAGACGTAGGGAGAGCCGATCCGACTGAGCGCAGCCTGGATGACGGTGGCCGCCTCGGGCGCCCCGCCTCCTGGGACAGCTTCCGGTGGTGCCACGTCGCCGGGTGGGATGCCGTCGGGCGGTGCGGCCAAGACGCCGGGATCGTTCGCCGGTGGCAACGCCTCGGGTGGGGGCGGAGCAGGAATCGGCGGCATGGCCGCAAGGGCTTCACGCTGGTGGGGGGTCAGGGTCGTGTACTGCGACTTGACCACAGCGATCTGCAACTGCAGCTTGCTTTGCTTGGATTGCAGGTCGGCGCGCACCGCGGCGGCCTGCTCGGCGGCGGTCTTGGCATCGGCGGCCGATTTGGCCGACGCTTCCTCGGCCACCACGGCCTGCCTGCCGATATCGCGGTAGCTCTTCATCTGTGCCGACATCTCGGCGGCCATCACCCGCTGCACCGCGAGCTGATCGATGAGCCCCTGCGGTGAGGTCGCGGTCAGCATCGCATCCAGGCCGTCGGTCCTGCCTCCCATGTACTGCGCTGCAGCTAACTTGTCGACCGACGACTGGAATGTTGCCAACTGAGATTTGGCCGATTCCACTGCTGCAGCGTCGGCCGCGTGCTTTGCATCGGCGGATTGCTGCACTGCCAGCTTGTTGTTCAAATCCAGCTGGGCAGAATGCATCGCTTCAGTGGTTTGTTCGGCTTGCCGAGACAACTCATTGAGTTTCGCCAGAGCATCGTCGGCGGGGTCGGCCTGCACATGGCCGGCGACAACGGCTCCGAGGACCATCAATCCAGCTATCGCACCTACAAACGGTCTCCGAAGGGTCTGAAAACCACGTGTGGTCCCGTTCGTGCGGAGGAGCCTCAAGGTATTTGCGTCCTTCAACTGCCGTGACGAAGCCGTGTCAAAACTACTGTTAGATCTCAGATAGGTTACGAAACGGCATCGGCCTTGTCCAACAGAAGACGCAAATTTAACACCGCCTCAGACATTGTTCTTGACGGCCCCATAAAACGAATGTCGTTACGCGACCCCGGAATCGCCGTTCCGGTGAATGGGCACCAGCCGCAGTCGCGGCGCCAATCCGACGTCGGCGAGCACTTCCAGCGCTCTGCGTTCATCGTCGAGCAACGTCTCGGGCACACCGAGCAACACGCTGACGACACAGTCCTGGCATCCCGGACCGCGCACAGCACAGTCGTCGCAGTCGATCTTCACCGTGCCCATTTGGCTGTCCTCTCGATCGGTGTCGTCCGAACGTTATCGACAGGCACCGACAAGTTACGGTCCGTGCGCGTGGCAACACGCAACTGTCGGAGGTGTTCCCTACCTTCAGCGCATGGGCGAGCTCAGCTTCGCTGATGGTGTGGGGGCACTCCCCTCGCAAGCCGGGGGCCCACCCGCTTGCGGGGCACAACTGGCCTTCGACATGGATTCCGTCTCGCTGCGCGAGACCACCTTCGTCGTCGTGGACCTGGAGACCACCGGCGGCCGCGCCTCCGGCGAGAGCCACGACGCGATCACCGAGATCGGCGCTGTCAAGGTGCGCGGCGGCGCGGTGCTGGGCGAACTCGCCACACTCGTCGATCCGGGCCGGAGCATCCCGCCGCAGATCGTCGCGCTCACCGGCATTACGTCGGCGATGGTGTACAACGCGCCCACCATCGACTCGGTATTGCCTGCGTTCCTGGAGTTCTCCCGCGGCGCGGTGCTTGTCGCACACAACGCCGGCTTCGACATCGGGTTCCTGCGCGCGGCCGCCGAACGCTGCCAGATCACCTGGCCGCGGCCACCGGTGCTGTGCACGGTCCGGCTGGCCCGCCGGGTGCTCACCCGCGACGAGGCCCCGAGCGTGCGACTGTCCGCCCTGGCACGGTTGTTCGGCGCGGCCACCACACCGACGCACCGGGCGCTTGACGACGCCCGCGCCACCGTCGACGTGCTGCACGCGCTGATCGAGCGGGTCGGCAACCAGGGTGTGCATACCTACACCGATCTGCGGGCGTATCTGCCCGATGTGACGCCGGCGCAGCGACGCAAGCGGCACCTTGCCACTGCGCTGCCGCATCGGCCGGGCGTCTACCTGTTCCGGGGACCGTCGGCAGAAGTGTTGTACGTCGGAACGGCTGTCGATCTGCGCAGACGGGTCGGCCAGTACTTCAACGGCGCCGACCCGCGCACCCGCATCAAGGAGATGGCGTCGCTGGCGACCGCGGTCGACCACGTCGAGTGCGCGCATGACCTCGAGGCAGGCGTGCGCGAGCTGCGGCTGCTCGCCGCCCACGCGCCGCCGTACAACCGCCGCTCGAAGTTTCCGCACCGCTGGTGGTGGGTGGTTCTCACGGACGAAGCGTTTCCGCGGTTTTCCGCGGTGCGAGCACCGCAATCAAGCGCAACGGTGCGTTCCGCAAAATTCGGCGACGCCGTTGGACCGTTCCGTTCCCGAGCCGACGCCGTGGAAACGGCCGCGCTGCTGGCCCGGTTCACGGGCGTGCGGACGTGCACCACGCGGCTGAGCCGCTCCGCGCTGCACGTGTGTCCCGAGCGCGAAGTGTCGCCGTGTCCCGCACCGCACGGCATGACCCCGACCCAGTACGCCTCCGCTCCCGCTTGCGCAGTCAAGCTGATCGAGGGCAACGACAACCGCGCGCTTGCCGCGGTACTCGCGCACATCGCCGACCTGGCCGAGCGGAACCGCTACGAGACGGCCGCGCGGCTGCGGGACCACGCGGCCGGGGCGATCGACGTGCTGTGGCGCGGCCAACGGCTGCGGGCGCTGGCCGCGGTCACAGAATTGGTCGCCGCCCGCCCGGACGGCGACGGTGGATGGCACCTCGCGGTGATCAGGCACGGCCAGCTTGCGGCGGCGGGTACCGCACGTCGCGGAGTCCCTCCGATGCCCGTCATCGATGCCATTTGTGTTGGCGCACAAGCGGTTCTGCCAACCGAGGCGCCACTGGGCGGAGCACTGGTCGAGGAGACGGGGCTGATCGCACGCTGGTTGGCCCAGCCGGGCGTGCGCATCGTGCGCGCCGAACCCGGTTTTGCCTCACCGGTGGGATCGGCCGGCCGGTTCGTGGCGTGGGCGGCCGCGGCACGCTCGGCGCGAATGGCCGCCGAGCAAGTGGAAGAGGGATCAGACCTTCTGGGTGAACCGCACCCAACGCGCGAGCAGTTGTTCGGCCGCGCCGGAGTCGATCGCCTGGGCGGCCTTGGCGAGACCCGCCTCCCAGGCGGGCACCCATTTGGCGTCGCTGGCTAGCCCGGCGTGGGCCACCATCGCGCCCGCCGCGTTGAGCACCACCGCGTCGCGGACCGGACCGTTGGCCCCGCCCAGCACCGAACGCACCTCGGCGGCATTGGATTCCGCGTCGCCACCGACGAGTTCGGCGATATTGGCCCGCTTGAATCCGAACGCCGCAGGGTCGAAGGTCAGCCTCTCGACGGTCCCGGCCTGCACCCGCCAAATGGTGCTTGTCGTCGTGGTGGTGAGCTCGTCGAGGCCGTCGTCGCCGTGCACAACGAGCACGCTGGAGCGGCGAGTGGCGAACACTCCTGCCATCACCTCGGCCAGTTCTCCCCATGCGCAGCCGATGAGCCCCGCCCGAGGTGAGGCCGGATTCGTCAGCGGCCCAAGCAGATTGAAGACCGTCGGCACGCCGATCTCGCGACGCACCACCGAGGCGTGCCGATACGACGGGTGAAACTGCGGCGCGAAAGCGAAGCCGATGCCCACTTCGGCCACGCTGCGGGCGACTTCGTCGGGCCCAAGATCGATGCGCACACCCAACGCCTCGAGCGTGTCGGCACCGCCCGACAGCGATGACGCCGCGCGATTGCCGTGCTTGATCACCGGCACGCCCGCCGCGGCCACGACGATCGCCGCCATCGTCGACAGGTTCACGGTGTTTGCCCCGTCGCCACCGGTGCCCACCACGTCGACGGTGTCGTTGCCGATCGCGTCGGTGGGCACCCGCCGCGCATGCTTGAGCATCGTGTCGGCCAGCTCGGTCACCTCGCCTGACGTCGGGCGCTTCATCTTCATCGACACGCCGAAGCCGGCGATCTGTGCGGGCGTCGCCGCGCCGGTCATGATCTGATCCATCGCCCAGGCCGCCTGTCCTGGGGCCAGCGCCTGACCTGTGGTCAGGCGGCCGAGGACCTGGGGCCATGTCGGGGAGTCACTGGAAGTCACGCGCCGATTATGACGAATTGCTCGACCCGGGTGGAGTTCAACAACTACAAAGCGTCATACTTGCGGTGTGACGAGCGCTGTAGGGACCTCGGGAACCGCAATCACGTCGCGAGTACATTCGCTGAACCGACCCAACATGGTCAGCGTCGGCACCATTGTCTGGCTGTCCAGTGAGCTGATGTTCTTTGCTGGACTGTTCGCGATGTACTTCACAGCGCGTGCCCAGGCCGCAGGTGACTGGCCCCCGCACCCCACCGAACTGAATCTTGTTCAGGCTGTCCCGGTGACGCTGGTGCTGATCGCGTCGTCGTTCACCTGCCAGATGGGCGTGTTCGCCGCGGAGCGCGGCGACGTGTTCGGGCTGCGGCGCTGGTACGTGATCACGTTCCTGATGGGGCTGTTCTTTGTCCTCGGCCAAGGCTACGAGTACCTTCACCTGGTCGCCCACGGCACCACCATCCCGGGCAGCGCGTACGGCTCCGTCTTCTACCTGGCCACCGGCTTCCACGGCCTGCACGTCATCGGCGGCCTCATCGCCTTCATCTTCCTGCTCGCCCGCACCACGATGAGCAAGTTCACCCCGGCGCAGGCAACGGCGGCGATCGTCGTCTCGTACTACTGGCATTTCGTCGACATCGTGTGGATTGCGTTGTTCGCCACGATCTACTTCGTCCGATGATCGGCTCGCCGATGCGTCCGATGATCGGCTCGCCGATGCGTCCGATGAGAAGGGGTTCGATGACCGACAAGTCCCGCCGTCGGCTGCGCCGGCGCCTGTCGGCAGCACTGCTGCTGCTGATCGGACTCGCAGTCGCCGGTGGCCTGGCGGCCACCCTCACCCCGGCGCCTCAGGTGGCGGTGGCCGACGAGTCGGCCTCGGCGCTGCTGCGGACGGGCAAGCAGCTCTTCGACACCTCGTGCGTGACCTGTCACGGTGCCAACCTTCAGGGCGTCCCGGATCGCGGCCCCAGCCTGATCGGCGTCGGCGAGGCCGCCGTCTACTTCCAGGTGTCAACCGGGCGGATGCCCGCGATGCGTGGCGAGGCGCAGGCCCCCCGCAAGGACCCCATCTTCGACGAGTCCCAGATCGACGCGCTCGGCGCGTACGTGCAGGCCAACGGCGGCGGCCCGGTCGTTCCCCGCGACGACAACGGCGCGATTGCCAACCAGTCGCTGCTGGGTAGCGACGTCGCCCGCGGTGGCGATCTGTTCCGGCTGAACTGCGCCTCGTGCCACAACTTCACCGGCAAGGGCGGCGCGCTGTCGTCGGG
>Ga0207688_10001486_pt1 | contig 12289 bp, 16 predicted proteins | sample KBSMiscanthusM4_FD_184296 | JGI IMG/M metagenome (GOLD analysis project Ga0207688, IMG submission 184296) | Miscanthus rhizosphere microbial communities from Kellogg Biological Station, Michigan, USA - M4 (SPAdes) (version 2) | ecosystem: Host-associated > Plants > Roots > Rhizosphere ...
GCATTGCGGGGGCGCGGGTTTGATGGAGCGAGAGCTTGAGGCGGGCGGGCTGAATCGACCTACCCGCCTCTTCGTGCGCGTGCTTTCGGAATCGCGCAGCGCGACGATCAGACGCACGCCCCGACACCTGATGGGTCGATCACGAACGTCACGTTGCTTGCGATGAGGATGTTCCCCGCGGCATCCCGCAGCTCGGTAGCGAGTGAGTGTGAACCGACACTGAGCTCGGAAGGCGCAATCACGCGCCCGGTCGTGAACCAGAACCCATTCACGAGGCCGTAGCGCGCAGGATCCGCCTCGAGCCGGTTCGCGTAGATGCCGCGCCCTTGCTCAAAGCTGTCAACGCTGACCCGGGGTCATCCGCGACTCTCCGACTGGTTGGTCAGCCGCGATAACCCAATCGGAAGGATTCGAACTCGTGGGTAGAAACCGCCCCGGACGGAGCTTGGCTACTCCCAGTAGTTCGGTGCCTCGCGCGTGCTCCAGGCGTTCAGCAGCATCAGGACGACCAGCACGAAGACGTTGAACGCCACCACGATGGCGGCGCCAACCACGACAAACTCCCGCAGGGTCATGGGCGCGGAAGCCTCTCACTTGCAGGCACAACGAGTCAAGTGAGGGCTACGAGCTGCGGTCTCCAACAGATGGCGTACTGCATCGCGTGCGCGCAACGAATCCGCCCAGGCGAGGCATAGCCTTGGTGGTCTCTCGCGGCTTCACCCGGGGTGACCACGGGCGCGGGTGGTGACTCGCCGGGTGCTCTCGGGCAGACAATCCAACATAGCCTCGACCCCTATTCGAGCAGGCACCCGTCGGTGTTGTCACCGACGGCATCATGGCTGGCCAGATCAGTGGCTTCCGAAGCCGGGGTGCTCGAAGGCCAGAAGAAGTAGCGCGGAGAGTCGCTCATCGCCCTCGCCTTCGGATCTCGTGACCACGAGGTTGCCACGGAGAGGGCGCAACCGAGGAAGCGGACTCAAAAACGGCCGATATGCAGGGTGTTTCGTGAAGCGGACGACGGGGCTCGAACCCGCGACCTACGGCTTGGGAAGCCGACGCTCTACCAACTGAGCTACGTCCGCGAAGCCTGCATCGTACCGGCGTCCCGGCGTTTCGCCCTTGGCGCGCATGCCCGACGGACGCCCCGAAACGGGGTTAGGCGCTCGAGGAGGAACTCGTGCGTAAAGGGACTTGTTTAGGCACCTCGCCACAGGGAACCCAGTCAGCACACCACCAGCTCCCCTCCGCCTTGACGCTTGGCACCCCATGCCGCCGCGCCCGGGCGACCGGAAGGAGAGCGATGTCCTCTCACGAGTTTCGTGTGAGTTTTCGGTTCGACAGCGAGAGAGAGATTCGCTACCTGCCTCGCCTCCCAGAGGTCGGCGATCACGTCACTCACGGGAGCGATCTCTGGTTTATCGCGGAGGTCGAGGAGCACGAACTCGGGGCGCTCGTCACGTGCGAGGCTCCGCCGCATGCGCTGAACGCTTGACGCTGCCGATACGCTGCGAACCAGATGCCGGCGCTGATCGTCCGCTTTCCGGATGGAACGAGGGAGTTCCGCTATCCCGAGCGCCCGCTCGACGTCGGCGACGGTATCTGGCACGACAACGTGCGCTACCACGTGATCTCGGTCACCGAGGACGCTGAAGGGGATCAGCTGACCGTGACGGTCGAGCCCGACGTGGAGAGCATCGGCGACCTCCTCGGCTCCGAGGAAGGCGCGCTCGTACTCGTTCCCGCCGACTAGCCGGCGGAGTCGTCCCGTCGCGCATGAACCGAGGTTCTGCGCGTCGGTACACGAGAGCGTCGCGCGGGTCTAGTCCTCGCCTTCCCAGTATTCGACCGCGGGTCCGGGCCTCGCGAACATGACGTCTTCGTCGTCGACGTCCTTTGCGAGGACCTTGCCGGTGTCGAGGTACTCGATGATCTCGCCCCGGATCATCGAGGAGAGCATGAGCACGCGGACAGGCGAGTCCGTTCGGTTGCTGATCTGGTGCGCACCGATCTTGCCGCGCGGAAAGCAGACGATGTCACCCTCCTCCAGCGCATGCTCACCTTCGGGCGTGCGCAGCGTCGGCTCGCCGCGGAGCACGATCACCCATTCCTCGTTGAGGTAATGCGTGTGGTAGGGCCAGAGCCTGCTGCCAGGCTCGATCTGCGACATGGTCGCGCCGAGTAGCTCGCCGCCGATCCGTGCGCCCACCAGCGTGCCGCTACAGCGCCAGCCGTCGCGATCCCTCGTCGCGTCCCACTCGTCGCTGTTCAGGTTGAAGGTCTTCATTCGGCGAACACTAACCTGCGTCTCAAGGGCCATTCCGGCACGCGGACAGTCGGGCATGCTGTCCTTCGGACATGCGGATCGCGGTCATCGGGCCGAGCGGGAGCGGGAAGACGTGGTTGTCAGCGCGGCTCGCGGAAAGCCTTGGTCTTCGTCACATCGAGATCGACGCGCTGCACCACGGACCGAACTGGGCGGCGTGCAGCACCGAGGAACTCCACGAGCGGGTCATGGTGGCGACCGAGGGTGACGACTGGGTGTCCGACGGGACGTACCACCAGATGATCGGCGAGCTCGTCTTCGAGCGCGTGGAGACCGTCGCCTGGCTCGACCTTCCTGTACGGCTCGTCACCTGGCGGCTTCTCCGGCGGACGTATCGCCGAAAGAAGCACGGAACGGAGCTCTGGCACGGGAACCGCGAGGGCCCTTGGGCTGAATCGCTTCGGTATTTGATCTGGCCGTCCGTCAAGCGTGGCTTCGAGAATCGCAGGCGGCTGCCGGCGCTCTTCGCAAGGCACCCGCATCTCCTGGTGCACCGCCTGCGGTGCGACAGGGACGTACACGAGTTCACGACGACGCTGCGGGTCGAGCGGGCGACGCTCTAACGCCGGCCGTGCTGCCCGGCTGCACACAGGCAGCAGCCGACACGAGGTCGTCTCGAAACGTCATCCTGATTTGGACGCCGGCCTCGCAACTCGGAGGCCGAAGTCGACTTCGCCCGGGACGGCGAAGTCCGCAGTTGATGCTTACCACCTCGGAGCACGAGACACCGGTGGTAGCTGGGAGCAGCTCGGAAAGGAGAAGCCCATGAAACCGCCCCCGATCGTGTCTCCGCAGGAGTGGCAGGCCGCGCGCGAGGCGCTGCTGGTGAGAGAGAAAGAGCACACCCGCGCCCGAGACGCGCTCGCCGCTGAGCGCCGACGGATGCCTTGGATGGCGGTCGAGAAGCAGTACGAGTTCGACGGGCCGAACGGCAGGGCGAGCCTCGCCGACCTGTTCGCGGGCCGTCGCCAGCTCGTCGTCTACCGCGCGTTCTATGCCCCGGACATCACGACCTACGCGGAGGGCGGCTCGTACCCGGAACGAGCGTGCGTCGGCTGCTCCATGGTGGCGGACCAGGTGGCGCATCCCGCCCATCTGAATGCGCGCGACACAACCCTCGTCTTCGTCTCACGCGCGCCGCAGGCGGACATCCAGGGCTTGAAGGAGCGCATGGGATGGGAAGCCATCCCGTGGTACACGTTGACCGACGACTTCGACGCCGACTTCGGTGTCGACGACTGGCATGGAACGAATGCGTTCTTCCGTGACGGCGACCGGATCTTTCGCACGTACTTCGTGGACAGCCGAGGCGACGAGGCGATGGGCAGTACCTGGAGTTACCTGGACATCACCGCCCTCGGCCGACAAGAGGAGTGGGAGGACTCGCCGGAGGGGTACCCACAGACGCCGCCCTATCGATGGTGGAACTACCACGACGCGTACGGAGAGGTCGTGTGAACGTGTTTCGCTAGCTCCGGCCGCTCGGGTGGCTCTTTTCCGGCCCAGCGTCGTTTGAGCGACGCGTGAGCCGGCCGTCGTTTCATTGGCGTGACGATTCGACGGGGGAGAAATGGATGTTGAAGGAGACCTGCCGCTCGTTCGACGCGCTCCCTGCGGTCCGATCGCTTCCCGGGAAAAGCGCTTCGAGCCGTCGACGCCTTGCTGTCGCGGGCGTCATGCTCGCCGTCCTGGCCCCGTGGATCAACGTGCCCGTGGCCACCGCCGCAAGTCCATGCGCGAAACAGGTTCTGTCCGACTGGTACGCGGACGGGCGGGTCGACGACAGCTACCCGCTCACCTGCTACGACGAGGCGCTCGACGCCGTACCCTCCGACATCCGCGATTACACGGATGCTCACGATGTGATTGCTCGCGCGCTCCAGGAGGCGGCCCGCCAGTTCGGTGTCATCACTCCGCCCAGTACGCCAAGGCCACCCAGCGGGACCCTGCGTCCTAAGCCGCAGGACGCGCCGGTCGTGAGCACGGCAGCCTCTTCGTCGATACCGGTGCCACTGGTCGTCCTCGCGTCCTCGGCTTTCGTTCTGCTCGGTTCGGGCGCGCTCGGGCACGTCATGCGCCGCCGCCGAGACGCCGAGATCGACCGCTCGGACGCCGGCCGAGCGTCGCCCGACGTCGGGTGAGGCGACCCCACGCGTTGCACCTTGTGGGCGGCTGTGCCACGCCATAGGATCCTCCGCCATGCGCTTGGCGTTCGTGCTCCTGGTAGGTCTGGCCGCAACTGCGCTGGTGGGCTGCAACGGGAGCGACGACGAAGCCGCTGCGCCGCTTCCGGTCGCCCAGCGTTTCGTTTCGGCGGAGGACGCCCCTGGCTCGAAACCCGATCCCGTCGAGAAGCGCCAGACGACGACGGACTACGACGCCTTCGTCTCGGCGCTCAAGGAGCAATCGATCGATCCTGACAGCGGCGAGGTGGCGGACGTCTTCGACGACGCAGGGTTCAAGAGCGCAGGCGTGGACGCTCGGTTCTTCGGAGAGACGCATTCGCCCGAGACGTCGAATCACGTCTTCAGCTCATTCATCGAGCTCGGCTCGGGCGACGCGGCGACGAGCGCTCTCGACTGGCTCGAGACGGATCAGCTGAAGCCGTGTCCCGAGAGCTGTGCGGTCAAGCGGAGCAGCTTCGACGTAGACGGCATTCCCGATGCACGTGGCGTGCACCGTGTCGCGACTGCTGAGGACATCGAACGGGTCGGAAAGGCTGACGAGCGGCCCCAGGACGACTACTGGATCGGCTTCACCGACGGCTCGACCGTTTACACGCTGACCCTGCACGGTCACACCGGCCCTGGGACGGTCACCCAGGAGCAGGCTCAGCAGATCGCCGACGCCTACTACGCGCGGCTCACGGGCAGCTAGACGCGCCGCACCGTCGGGCGCGCCGAGCTGCGACATCGCCTCCCGCCCTTGACATCGTCCTCATGAACCCGTCCTACAGTGCTGCCGTGCGCCGCACCCTGACCGTCGCCGCCCTCGCTCTCGCGGTCGTTTCCGTCGCGGCTGCAGCCGCTCCTGCGGCCGAGCGAGCGGACGCATCGGTGTTCGGCGGCCTCGGGACGTGGGTCGACATCTACGACGGTGCCGTCTATGCCTCGCCCGAATCTGCAGCGCAGCGCATTGCCGCACGGAAGGTGAGGACCGTGTGGGTCGAGACGGCGAACGACGGAGCGCGGGTCGACGTCGTGCACTCCGTGCGGCTCGGTCGGTTCGTCGACGCGCTGCACGCGCGCGGCGTCCGGGTGGTTGCGTGGTATTTGCCCGGACACGTCCAGCCGGGGCTGGATCAGCGGCGCGCGCTGGCGATGCTCTCGTTCCGGACGGCGACGGGTGGCGCCTTCGACGGGGTCGCGCTCGACATCGAGTCGACGAAGCTGCGAGACGTCGCGCTTCGGTCGCGCCGAGCGGTGGCCCTGACGCGACAGCTCCGTGCAGCTGCGGCTGATGTCCCGCTGGCGATCGTCCCCTTCAACCCCCGCGGGCTCGAGCGTCGACCCGCGACGTGGCCGCGGTTCCCTTGGGTCGATCTCGCGGCGAGTGCCGACGCGTTCGCGCCGATGGTGTACACCGGCGGCGCGCTGAAGGGTTTCGACGCGACCTACGGCTACGTCACGCGTGCACTGCGCCTTCTCCGCCTGAACACGGGCGACCCGAACGTGCAGATCCACGTAGCGGGCGGCGTTGCTGACCGGCTGGGCCCCGAGGAGCTTGCCGGCTTCGTGGCCGCAGTCGAGGACGACGGAGGCACGATCGGTGTCAGCCTGTACGACTGGCTGACGACGACGCCACGTGCCTGGAAGGCGCTCGCGCCACTCGGAGCCGCGTAGTCAGCGACGCCACGCGTCGCGCAGCCGGTCGCGGGTCTCGAGGAGGTGCTCGGGGATGACCTTGACGTCGGCGAGCACGGGCATGAAGTTCGTGTCGCCCGACCAGCGCGGAACGACATGCTGGTGGACGTGGTCGGCGATACCGGCTCCTGCGATGTGGCCGAGGTTCCAGCCGAGGTTGAACCCTCCGGGTCCGTAGACACCGTTCAGCGTCTCGATCGCCTCGACGGCGAGCCGGTGGATCTCGAGCGTCTCGTCGTCGGTGAGCTCGCTCAGCGCGCCGACATGGCGTCGCGGCGCCACCATGAGGTGCCCTGACGAGTACGGGTACTTGTTGAGGATCGCGAGCGCCGTCTCGCCGAGAAAGACGAGTAGCGACTCGTCGGATCCGAGTGCTCCGGCCGCCTCGTCGCAGAAGACGCAGCCCGTCTGCTCGTGCGCCTGCTTGATGTACTCGAGACGCCACGGTGCCCAGAGCGGCTTCGCCATGGGCCGTTTCTACCATCGCTCGAGCCTTCTTCTGCTCGGCTCGCAGGACGAGGAGCGACGCGCCGGCATCGATGAGCTGCTGCCGATCCGAGCTAGTCGGCGCTCTCCTCAGGCACGTCGTCACTCGGACGAGGGACGTTCGAACTGGGAACCCAGACCTTCGGCGCGTGGACTCTGGACCTCAAGCGGGCGCTGCCGGGAGCCGATGACGCTGAACTGTGACCCTGTAGTCGTAGACGAAGAGGGAGGCGGCAGTGACTGCGGCCCAGTTCGAATTGATCGACGAGACGGAGGCAGAAGCGATACTGCGGTGGCGCTTCGAAGAGCTCGTCCGCTCCGGGTACGACATCGGATCAGCGCTCGTTCTCGCCTCTCACGTCGAGATCGATCTCCATGATGCGTCGGCGCTCACGCGCCGCGGCTGCCCTCCCGAGACGGCTCTCAGGATTCTCCTCTAGCGAGTGGCGGCAGGCGAGGCCGGTGCCCCGATGCGGCGGGGGTTCCGGCCTCGTCGTTCTAGAGCCAGCGTCGCCAGCGGAAGAAACCGAGCGTCGTCGCGGCGACCACGAGCAGCGCGACGACGATCACCCAGAACGCCCCGTGCGTGCCCTCGCCCGGGAACCCGACGTTCATGCCGAAGATCCCGGTCACGAGCGTGAGTGGCAAAAGGGTGACGCTGATCACCGTCAGCAGCCGCAGGACGTCGTTCTGCCGGTGCGCGAGGACCGACTCGTTCGTCGACTCGAGGCCGTCGACGACCTCCTTGTAGTTGTCGAGGAGGTCCCAGATGCGTTCCGCGGAGTCGACGATGTCGTCGAAGTAGAGCTCGAGCTCCTCGGGCAGAAAGTCCTCGACGCGGCGCTCGAGCACGCGGAGCGTGGAGCGCTCGGGCTTGATGATCTTGCGGTACGAGATGATCTCCTGCTTCACGTTGGAGATGTCGCGCACGACCTCTTGCGAGCGCCCCTCGAACATCTCGTCCTCGATGCCGTCGAGCTTGTGCGCGATCTTGTCCAGGATCGGGAAGCAGTAGTCGAAGAGGTCGTCGAGGACCTCGTACAGCAGCCGGCCCGAGCCGCGAGCGAAGAGCTGCTCGCGGAACAGGTCGTCCTCCTCGCAGCGTGCGAACAAGCGCGTCACCGGCCTGAGCTCGTGGTTGGGGATCGTGACGACGTAGTCGTGGCCGACGAAGATGTCGAGCTCCGCGGCGTTCAGTCGCTGGACCTGGGTGTCGTAGAACGGGAAGTGGAGGACGGCGAAGAGGTAGCCGTCGTCCTCGTAGTCGTCGACCTTCGGCCGCTGGCGCTTGGAGACGATGTCCTCGACGTCCAGCGGATGCCAGCCGAAACGCGCCGCCAGCCCTTGAGCCGTCTCGACGTCCGGCGAGACGACATTGACCCAGGTGAGCCCGCTAGCGGTGAGCTCGTGGACGACCGGTGCCGGCGCAAGGACCGGCGACCCGCCACGGGCGCGCGAACGACGGATGCGAGGGAGGCTCGGCATGGGTACTCAGCGGGTCGTCCTTCGTCAGCGCCATGTTCTGGATTGTAATCGGCATGCCTCCTGCTCAGGCTGAGGCCGTTGCAGGAAGCGGCGTGCGCCGCGCGCGGCTCGGCAGCGCGGCTTCGACCGCGATGGTGCAGACAGCCCCCGCCGCGCAGAGAGCGGCCGCCGCGATCCAGACGCCGTTCGGCGAGACCGCGAGGCCAGCACCGCCGAGCGCCGGGCCGAGCGCAAAGCCGAGGTTCCACGAGAGCGCGTTCAGCGCCATGTAGCGGCCCATGAGGCGCGGTTCCGCGAGATCCGTGGCGAGGGGTGCCGCGACCGCTCCGTGTAGGCACTGCCCGAATGCGAAGACGACCATCACGACGACGAAGACGGCGAACGCGGTCTGGGGTGCTGCTGTCCCAGCGATCGGGACGAGCAGCCAGGCACCCGCCCAGAGCAGCCCGAAGAGCGCGAGCGTCGGCATCCGCCGACGGCCGCGCACGAGTCTCACCGTCGGCAGCTGCGTGAAGACGATGACGAGCGTGTTGATCAGGAAAAGGAGGCCGATCTGCGTCTCCGAGAGCCCTGCCTCGTTCTTCGCGTAGACGGGCAGGACGTCGAACCCGGAGAAGCCGGCGAAGATGAAGAGCGCGTTCAGCGAGATGACTGCGACGAACGCGCGATGGCGCAGCACGTCGCGATACGAGCCCGACTGTTCGGCGTGGCCTCCGCCGCGTCCGGGCTCGGGCACGAGGACGAGCATGACGCAGGCGTAGACGAGGAACGTCGCCGCATCGAGCAAGAAAAGGACCGTGAAGCTGCCGGGCGAGTCCGTCGTGGCGATGAGCCCGCCGGTCAGTGCCCCGAGCCCGATGCCGAGGTTCATCACGACGCGCTGCATGGCGAACGCCGACGGGCGCTGATCGGGACGCGTCAGGCCGGTGATGAGCGTCGACTGCGACGGCCAGAAGCCGCCGACTCCGATCCCGCTGACGATGGCCACGGCGAAGCCCTGCCAGGCTTCGTGTACGAGCGGGTACAGCGCGTACCCGACGGTGAGGATCACGAGCGCGAGCGCGAGCATCCGCTTTCCTCCGAAGCGGTCGATCTGCGAGCCGAAGACGGGGCCGGCCACGATGCTCAGCATCGCGTGCGTCGCGACGATGAGCCCGGATACGCCGAGCTCGATGCCGCGCACGTTGTGCAGGTAGATGAACATGAACGGGATCACCATCCCGTTTCCGAACGAGTTCACGAGACCGCCCAGCTGGAGCGTCAGAACGGAGCGCGGGAGGGGTGGAAAGTAGGTCCGGAGGACGCCGCCGCGCACCGTGGGACACTAGCCGGGCATGCGCGGGGGCTTCCTCCTCGACCCGGACGTCGTCTACTTCAACCACGGCGCATATGGCGCTTGCGCCGTCGACGTCTTCGACGAGTACCAGCGCCTCCAGCGCGAGCTCGAACGCGACCCGACCGACTTCTTCGTCCGACGGTTCGAGGTGGCGATGTGGGATGCGCGCGCGGCGCTCGCGGGCTTCGTCGGTGTCGCGCCGAGCGACCTCGTCTTCACGGCGAATGCCACCGCAGCGCTGAACGCGGTGATCCGCTCGCTGCAGATCCGGCCCGAGGAGGAGATCCTCACCACGAAGCACGAGTACGGAGCGATCCTGCGCACGCTCGGCTTCATCCGGGCGAACGTCGTGCTCGTGGAGCCGGACGAGCTGATCGAGAACATCTCCATCCGCACACGCGCCGTCGTCGTGTCCCACATCACGTCTCCGACGGCCCTCGTCCTGCCCGTCGCGGACGTCTGCGCGGCGGCGCGGAAGGCGGGGGTGCTGTCGATCGTCGACGGCGCGCACGTGCCTGGTCACGTTCCGCTCGACATCGAGACCATCGGCGCGGACGTCTATGCGGGAACGTGCAACAAATGGTTGGGGGCTCCCAAGGGGTCGGGCTTCCTGTGGGCCCGGGCGGAGCACCAGGACTGGATCGAGCCGCTCATCGTCAGCTGGGGCTATCGCGAGGATGCGGGATTCGGCGAGCGTCACGGCTGGCAGGGAACGCGTGACCCGTCCGCGTACCTCGCCGTGCCTGCGGCGATCGACGCTCACGCGGCCTGGGATCGTGAGGCATCGAGAGCCCTCGCCGACGAAACGGAGCGCCGCCTCGGGCAGCTCGGCTTGAGACCTCTCCGCGGAGAGCGCGCGCCGCTCATGCGGGCGCTCACTGTGAAGAAGCAACATCCCGTCGCGCTCGAGGCGCGCCTGCACGAGGAGCACCGTGTCGAGATTCCGGCGTACGAGTGGGAAGGGATGACGTTGGTGCGCTTCTCGATCGGCCCGTACAACGACGAGGAGGACGTCGACCGGCTCGTCGAAGCGTTCCGACTCGCGTTGTGACGCCGCGTCCGCGCTTCGCCTGGCGCTACGTGGGCTCGCTCGCAGTCGCCGAGCTCGCCCTCCAGCTCGCGTTCGCCGATCGGTACGGCTATCACCGCGACGAGTTGTACTTCCGCGTCGCGGCGCGACACCCGGCGGTCGCCTACGACGACCAGGGAGCGCTCACGCCCTACATCGGTTGGGTGAGCGAAGGGCTGTTCGGCGGGACGCCGCGCGGTCTACGAGTCGTCTCGGCCGTGACAGCGGCGCTTGTGGTCGTGATCGTCGCTCTCATCGCGCGGGAGCTCGGCGCATCCGCCACGGGCCAACTCGTCTCGGCCGCTGGGACCCTCGCCTCCGCCTACGTTCTCGCCGTCGGGCACCTCCTGACGACGTCCACGCTCGACCTGTTCGTCTGGACGACCGCGATCCTCCTCGTCGCGCGAATTCTGGCCGGAGGCGACGAGCGGTTATGGCTCGCGGTCGGTGCGATGATCGGGATCGGGCTCGAGAACAAGCAGCAACCGCTCCTGCTGATCGCAGCGCTCGCGGTCGGGTTGGCGGTCGATCGGCAGCTCGTCCGTCGACTGCGGTCGCCGTGGTTGTGGGCGGGCGCGCTGTGCGCCGTGCTGCTGTGGCTGCCCTACCTCGTGTGGCAAGGAAGACACGGTTGGCCGCAGCTCGAGCTGGCCGAGGACATCCGCCGAGACGAGGGCGCCGAGAGCCGCACGACGCTCATCCCACTCCAGCTGCTCCTGCTCGGCCCGCTCCTCGTGCCGATCGTGGCCGCGGGGCTCTGGGCGCTCCTCCGCGATGCCGCGCTCAGGCCCTGGCGGGCGCTCGGCTGGACGTACCTCGCGCTGCTCGTCCTGATCTTTGCGACTGCTGGAAAGCCGTATTACGCCGCACCGTTCCTCCTCGTGCTTCTCGCCGCCGGTTCCGTGCCCGTCGAGCGCTGGCTCGTGACTCCTGCGCGCCGCGCCGTCCTCGCGCTCGGGCTCCTGCTGACTGCGCTCATCTCCGCCCTGATCGTGCTACCCGTGCTTCCGGCCGATCGAATCGGCGACACGCCGATTGCCGACCTGAACGAGGACGCGGTCGAGACCGTCGGCTGGCCGGCGTTCGCTCGCAGCGTCGCGAAGGTCTACGACGGGCTGACGCCTGCGGAGCGGGAGACGGCCGTGATCTTCACAGGAAACTACGGGGAGGCCGGGGCCATCGACCGCTATGGGCCTGCGCTCGGGCTGCCGCGCGCGTACTCCGGACACAACTCCCTTGCCCGGTTCGGGATCCCGGTGGGTTCGGCGGGCCCGGTCGTCGTGGTCGGCTACGGGAACCCGTCCATCGACTTCACGGGCTGTCGGCACGCGGCGACCATCGACAACGGTGCGGACGTCGACAACGAGGAACAAGGAGGGTCGATCTTCGTATGCAAACGGCCAAGACGGCCCTGGGCGGAGCTCTGGTCGGCTCTCGCGCACCTCGACGCATGACCGGACGCGTCACACTGCTCCGATGATCCAGGCCGCGATCCACACGGTCCTCGAGGGACACGACCTCAGCCGCGACGCAGCGCGTGAGGTGATGGACGAGATCATGGCCGGGGAGGCGACCCCGGCTCAGATAGGCGGGTTCCTCGTCGCGCTCCGGGCCAAGGGCGAGACCGCGGACGAGATCGCAGGCTGCGCCGAGGCGATGCGCGCGCACGTGCTGCCCGTACATCCGACCCGCACCGACGTCGTCGACGTCGTGGGAACGGGCGGCGA
>Ga0207688_10001492_pt1 | contig 12273 bp, 15 predicted proteins | sample KBSMiscanthusM4_FD_184296 | JGI IMG/M metagenome (GOLD analysis project Ga0207688, IMG submission 184296) | Miscanthus rhizosphere microbial communities from Kellogg Biological Station, Michigan, USA - M4 (SPAdes) (version 2) | ecosystem: Host-associated > Plants > Roots > Rhizosphere ...
GCTTGCGGCCTGCGGCGCATAGATGGCGGCGACTGCGACCATGACCAGGCGCAGCGCCAGCAGCGTCCCATAGTTCGGGGCGAAAGCGGAGGCGGCATGCCCGAGCGCGACCACGGCGACGGTGGCGGATAGAAGCGTGCGCCGCGCCACCCGGCTCGTGGCCCAGGTCACCAGCGGAGAGCCGACGCACAACACCACCGCGCCGAAGGTCACCAGCATTCCGGCATCGCGGATGGTGACCGCCAGGCCCTGGGCGAGTTCGCCCAGCATGCCGGCCGGCGCCAGGATCGCGACGCCGATCACGAAATTACCGAACATCAAGGCGAACGCGGCGAGCGGTGCGCTCATGGCTGATCTTTGCGGCGGCCCCCCGGGGCGCGGAGTTGCGATATAGGCGCCCGCCGGCGTTTGTGCTTATTCACCGGCAGCGCAAATCAAGGAGGCCAGCCATGCATTTCGCCATCTCGACCACGTGGGGACCGACCGATCCGACACGGGCGATGCTGCCCTTCCTGTTCGCGGCCTCGGCCGTGCAAGCGGGTGACCGTGTCACGCTGATGCTGTTTCACGACGCCGTGCTGATGGCGGTGGAAGGCGCCGGGGCAAAGCTGGTCCCGGTCGGCCCGCCCAACCGCTACGAGGAGATCGCGGGGCATGCCAATGTCACGCTGTGGGCCTGCAAGCCGTGCGTCGAGGTGCGCGGGCTTGTCGGGCTCGACAAGCGGGTCAAGATCGGCGGCATGAACGAATTCCACGCCGCCGCCAAGGAGGCCGACACCCGGGTGGTGACGTTCTAGCGAGTATTTCCGGGGCGCGCGTGGTAGCCTGCGCCATGGACGACTTTCGCATCGATCCGCCGCTTGTGGTCAGGGATACGCCCCGGCCCCGCCGGCTCGCCTCGCTGGGCGAGGCGCGCGCCTATGTCGATGAGGCGCTCCGGCTCGGCCGTCCGGAGGTGTGGCGGGAGGTCAACGACCGGCTGCGCGCCGTTGCCGGCGAGGAAGATGCTCTTGAAGCGATCGGTGATTTGCGCGAACTGCTCGAGCTCGAGGATCTGCTGATCCTGCCGGTCCTGCCTCTGGAACAACGCCGCCGCTCGCCGCGCTGAACGATCCGGCGTGCCCTGTGGCGAAGGCCCCTGCCCTCGCCGCAGCCGCAGGGCTGTCCGGATGGAACTTCTGCCACGCCTGCGGACAAAGCGCGCGCTCGCGCCACGCCGACGCTTCCGCTACATTGCCGCGGACAGGGAGATGGCCGTGGCGCGCGTGAAAATGATCAAGCCGGAGGAAGCCGACGCCGAGACCCGCAAGGTCTACGACGGCGTGGTCGAGCAGTGGGGCCGCATCAGTAATTTCTCCCAGGTGCTGGCGCATCAGCCGGCGGCGCTGGCGGGCTGGATGCTCCCGAACGAGTCGATCCGCCTCAACAATGTGAAAACCGACCCGGACTACGTGAAGATCCAGCAGCTCGTCATCATCAAGACCTCGGCGCTCAATCAGAGCGCCTATTGCATGTCGCACAACGTGCCGCTCGGCAAGAAGCTCGGGCTCACCGAAGCCCAGATCAAGGCGGCGCAGGGCAGCGACTACATGAGCTCGCCTGACCTCGACGAGCGGCAGAAGGCGGCGATCCGCTGGGCCGACGTGGTCACGCAAATGCAGGCGCGCGACGACGATGCCGCTTTCGCGGCAATGAAGGACCACTTCAGCGAGAAACAGATCGTGGAGCTCACGGTGTTCTGCGGCATGTGGAATTATTCGAACCGGCTATGCGAGGCCCTGCACGTCGATCTCGAGCGGCCGGACAAGCGGATCGAGTTTCAACAGAAATAGGCCACACGCCATGTCCGAAACCAAGACGTATACCGGCGGCTGCCATTGCGGCGAGGTGCGCTTCGAGGTGACGACCGACCTCGGCAGCGTCACCGCATGCAATTGTTCGCTCTGCCAGAAGCGTGGCGCGCTGTGGTCGTTCGTGCCGTCCGGGCAGTTCGGGTTGCGCGCGGGCGCGGAGGACCTAAAGGACTATCAGTTCGGCAAGAAGACCCTGCACCATCTGTTCTGCGGGCAGTGCGGCGTGGGGGCATTCTCGCGCGGCAAAAATCCCAAAGGCGATGAGATGGTCGCAGTCAATGTCCGCTGTCTCGACGACGTCGACATCGCCGCGCTCACGCCCACCCCGTTCGACGGCCGCAGCTTGTAGTCTCAGTTATCGTGCCCCGCGCGCGCCGTTGCGCGCGCCGGACGAGACCCGGGGTCCAGGGGCGACTAACACTGTGCTCGCAGCCTCTGGGTCCCGGATCTTCGCTCCGGCTTCGCCTACGCTCGTCCGGGACACGCCGCCTCATACCGGGGCGCGTTCGATGCCGTTGTCGAACTCGTCGCTGCAATAAGGCCCGCCCTGGTACCATGCGCCGACCGCATCGGGCGGCAGCTTGGCGTCGGCGGCGAGCGCCGCGGCGCTATGCTCCTCGGCCCGGTATTGCGGCCGATAGCCGAGCCGGAAGGCCGCGCTGTTGTCCCACCAGCCGCGCGCATTGTCGGACGCGCCATAGAAGATCTCGTGGCGGACGTCCGGGTGCTCAAGGCCGATGCGGATGAGCTGCACCAGGTCCTGCGGCGCGACCCAGATCGAAAGCCGGCGCCGGTCGGCCGGCACGTCGCTGACATTGCCGATCCGAAGGCACGTCACGCGCAGCCCGTGCTTGTAGGCGTAGAGCGCGGCCAAAGCCTCGCCGAACGCCTTGCTGGCGCCGTAGCGGGAATCCGGCCGCACCGGCTCTTCCACGCCGATGCGACGCTGCCGCGGATAGAAGCCGACAACGTGGTTCGAGGACGCGAACACCACCCGTCCGACGCCCTGGCGACGCGCGGCCTCGAACAGGTTGTAGCAGCCGAAAATGTTGGCCTGCAGGATGGTATCCCACGGTCCCTCGACCGAGAACCCGCCGAGATGGACAATGCCGTCGACGCCGGCGACGGCGCGCTCGACCTCGGCCAAGCTGGCGAGGTCGGCCGCGACGAAGGTCTCGTCCGGACCAAGGTCGGACGGCCGCTTGATGTCGCTCAGCCGCAGCTCGCGGTAGACGCCCTTGAGCAGTTGACGCAAGCGCGCGCCGATGCCGCCGGCCGCGCCCGTAACCAGAACCGTTTGCATGATGGACCCGTTGCGATGTGAAAGCGGCGTCAGGCGGGGGCGAGCTTGCCGGCCAGCCGCTGATAACGCTTGCGGCTGTTGAGCAGGTGCCGGCGCATCGCGGCGCGCGCCTGCGCCACCGCACCGGCACGGATCGCCTGCACGATGTCGCGGTGCTCCTGCTGGAAGGTTTCGCTGTAGACGCGTCTCGGCATTCCGGGGCCGCCGCGGATGGTCTGGCGCGGGATGACGAAGCGGCCGAGGTGTTCCAGGAAACGCCTGAACTGCGGGTTGCCGGTTGCGTCGGCGATGCTGCAATGGAGTGCAAAATCCTGATCAATGCCGTCCGCTCCGCGCCGGATCGCCGCGCCGATCGCGTCGAAGCAGTCGACGACCTTGCGGACCTGCGCGGGTGTGGCGCGTTCGGCGGCCAGCCCGGCGGCCTCGATCTCGATCCCGGTGCGCAACTCCATCACCTCCAGCACCGCGCGCAGCGGCGACAGCCGGTCGAACGCGATCCGCAGCGGCGGACGGGCATTTTCCGGGACAAAGGCGCCGACGCCCTGACGCGTGACCACGAGCCCGTCCGCGCGCAAGGCAGCGACCGCTTCCCGCACCACCGTGCGGCTCACGCCGGTGGCCGCGATCATTTCCTGCTCGGTCGGCAAGCGCGACCCCGGCGGGATCTTGCCGCTGGTGATGTCGTCGGTCAGCCGGACGACCAGCTCGCCGGTCAAGGACCGCCGCGCCGACAGCGGCTGCGTCACCGAAAGGCTCATCGTTGACCTGGTCATCATCTTGACACCCTCGGGAGGTCAGTCATCATATGATATGACAAGCGCGTACCACGCGCCCGCCGATCGATCAACAAATCCGGCGTCGCCGCGCGTACGGGCAAGAACAAACCATCCGGGAGGACCAACATGAACCGCCGCACTGTGCTCCATCTCGGCGCCGCTACGGCGCTCGGCGCGATTTCCACCGATTTCGGCGTGGGCGCGTTCGCGCAGCAGAAGCTCGTTCTCAAGGCCGCCGATGTACACCCGATCGGCTACCCGACCGTCGACGCGGTACTAGGCATGGGCAAGAAGCTCGAAGCGGCCACCGGCGGCCGCATCGGCATCCAGATGTATCCGTCAATGCAGCTCGGCGGCGAGAAAGAGGCGATCGAACAGGCGCAGGTCGGGGCGCTCGCCATCGCGCGCGTCAGCGTGGGGCCGATGGGGACGCTGGTCCCCGAGCTCAACGTGTTCAATCTGCCTTTCATGTTCCGTGATGACGCGCACATGGAGCAGGTGATCGACGGCCCGATCGGCGACGAGCTGCTCAAGAAGCTGTCAAACCATCCGACCGCGGGGCTGATCGGGCTGTGCTGGATGAACGCCGGTACCCGCAACGTCTACAACAGCAAGAAACCGATCCGTTCGATCGATGACCTCAAGGGCCTGAAGATTCGCATGATGGGGAATCCGGTCTTCGTCGACACCATGAATGCGCTCGGCGGCAACGGCGTCGCCATGGGCATGGACCAGCTCGTCAACGCCATGCAGACCGGGGTCGTCGACGGCGCCGAGAACAACGCTCCGACCTACACCACCGGCCAGCACTACCGACATGCCAAGTACTACTCGCTCACCGGGCACCTGATGATCCCGGAAATCCTGGTGTTCTCCAAGAAGACCTGGAGCACGCTCGCGCAGGACGACCAGGCGCTGATCACCAGGCTCGCCAAGGAGGCGCAGCAGGATGAGCGCAAGCTTTGGTACGCCATGGAGGAGAAGTCGAACAAGCAGATCGAGGCTGCGGGCATCGAGATCATCAAGATCGAGGACAAGGGACCGTTCCAGGCGGCGGTGAAGCCGGTGTGGGATAAATATGGTGCCCAACACGCCGACCTGATCAAGCGCATTCAAGACCTCAAATGAGCGCCTGAGCGTCGCGCGCGACCCGGCCGGTTCATGGATCGCGCCGAGGCTAGTGTGGCGCATTTGACGTTCCTATCAGTGTTGGCCGCGAGTCCTTCATAGGAACGTCAAATGCAAAGCCATACCAGGATCATGACTTGCTAGTGTTCCTTTGTTTCCGACGTTCGTAAAGGCGGGTGCCGCGAAATGATACGAACGTCGGAAACGGAACACTAGCGCCGTGGGCGGGGGGATGGCATGAAGCAGGCTTACTTTCGCGCGATGGATGCCATCAACGGCGCGTGTCTGTTCATCGCCGGCGCCTGCCTGGTGATCATCACCCTCATCGTCCCCTACGGCGTCTTCACCCGCTACGTGCTCAACAGCGCGGCGTCGTGGCCGGAGCCGCTGGCCGTTCTGCTGATGATCGTGCTGTCATTCCTCTCCGCCGTCGTCTGCTACCGCGAGCATCTGCATATCGGCGTCGGCATCCTGCCGGCACTGCTCGCGGAGCCGTGGAAGTCGGTGCTGGGCTGGCTACTCGAAATCGGCATGCTCGCGACCAATCTCTTCATGGTGGTCTGGGGCATCAAGCTGGTGGACGTGACCTGGCACCAGAGCATCGCCGAGTTCCCGCTCGTCACCGCCGGCATGACCTACCTGCCGATCCCTGTCGGCGGGGCGCTGACGGTCCTGTTCGTGATCGAGCGTCTCCTGACGCAGGACTTCTTCCAGCAGCCGGAGCCCGACACCGTGAGTCAAATCTCGACCGAATAGACGCCGCCACGGACCTGGGTGATGGACGTTCTCATTCTCATCGGCAGCTTCACCGTTGCGTGCCTGGCGGGCATGCCGGTCGCCTACGCGCTAGGGCTTGCCGCAATCCTCGCCGCGCTCTGGACCGGCATTCCGCTCGAAGCGGTGATGCTCAAGGTCTCCGGCGGAATGAGCGGCTTCTCGCTGCTGGCGATCCCGTTCTTCATTCTTGCCGGCGCGATCATGGCCGTCGGCGGCATGGCGGAGCGCCTCGTCAACCTCGCCAAGGTATTCGTGGGCTTCATCAGGGGCGGGATGGCGCTGGTGAACATCATCGCATCAACACTGTTCGGCTGCATCTCCGGCTCCTCCGTCGCCGACACCGCGGCGGTGGGCTCGGTGATGATTCCGCAGATGATCAAGCACGGCTACCCACGCCTGTTCGCCGTCAATGTCACCATTTCGGGCTCGCTGCAGCCGCTGCTGCTGCCGCCCTCGCACAACATGATCATCTATTCGCTTGCCGCCGGTGGGACGGTGTCCGTCGCCCAGCTGTTCATGGGCGGGATCATTCCGGCGCTCCTGCTGGGTCTTTCGCTGATCGTGCTCGTTCTGGTCATCGCGCACCGGAAGAATTTCCCGAAAGGCGAGATCGTCCCGCTGCGCCAGGCGCTCAAGATCGCCGTCGACGCGATATGGGGTCTGATCACGATCGTGATCATTCTCGGAGGCATCCTGTCCGGCATCTTCACGCCGACCGAATCCGCAGCGGTGGCGTGCGTCTACGCCTTCTTCGTCACCATGTTCGTCTACCGCGACTGCAAGTGGAGCGATCTGCCGAAGCTGATCGCGCGCGTGGTGCGCACGGTCGGCATGGTCATGATCATGATCGGCTTCTCCATCGCCTTCGGCTACATGATGGCGCTGATGCAGATACCGGCCAAGGCGACGGAATTCTTCGTCGCGATCTCGAGCGACAAGTACACCTTCCTTCTCTACGTCAATATTCTTCTGCTGCTGCTCGGCACGTTCATGGATCTGGCGCCGATGCTGCTGATCTGCACGCCGATCTTCCTGCCCGTGATCAAGACCTTCGGCATCGATCCCGTGCATTTCGGCATCGTCATGATCCTCAATCTCGGCATCGGCCTGCTCACGCCGCCGGTCGGCCCGACCATGGTGGTCGGCTGCGCGATCGGCCGCGTGAGCATGGAGGCGGTGTCGCGCAGCATCCTGGTCTTCTACATTCCCATGCTGGTCGTGCTCGGGCTCGTGACCTACGTGCCCCAACTGTCGCTCTGGCTGCCGGGGCTGCTGTTGAGGTAGCCGAAGCCAGCGACATCAGGTGAAACTGCGCCCGCTAAAGCGAATAGCCGCCATCCACGACCAGTGTCTGCGCCGTTACCATGCCGGTGTCGGCGCACAGGAACACGATTGCGGCGGCGATATCGTCCGGCGTGCAGGCGCGCTTGAGCAGCGTGCGTTCGATCGATGCCTGCTTGCGCGCGGCGGGCCACGCCCGCGTCCATTCGGTGTCGACGAAGCCCGGTGCGACCGCGTTCACCCGCGCTTCCGGAGCCAGGGCCCGTGCCAAATTCTTGGTGAGGCTGATGAGGGCGGCTTTGCTGGCGCCGTAGGCCATGCTGGAGCCCGGCATGTTGCGTCCGGCAACCGACGCAGTGTTGCAGACGGCGCCGGCGGAGGCCCTGAGCGCCGGGGCGGCCGCGCGCGTGCAACGAAACGGGCCGAGCAGGTTGGTGGCCAGGATGGTGGTCCAGAAATCGTCGGTGAGCCGGTCAAGCTCTCGTGGCGGGATCGGCTCCACGGTGGCGGAGGTGCCGGCATTGTTGGCAAGGAAGTCGAGCCGGCCGAGCGCGTCGATGGCGGCGCCCACCATTTTTTCGACGCTGTCCGGCCGCGAGACGTCGCCCGGCGCGCCGATCACGGCAAGGCCTTGTGCACGCAGCCGCTCGACAGCGACAACGCCGCGTGGATCGTCCGGCAGATGGTTGAGCGCCACCGTCGCGCCGCGTCGGGCGAACAATTCGACCGTCGCCAACCCGATGCCGGAGGCCGCGCCGGTGACCAGCGCCGTCTTGCCCGCGAGATCAACCATGCCGCGCTCGAACGATCGGGAGACTACATCTGCCGCGCGCTGAAATGGTGCACGGCCCCGAATTCCATCGCGGGACCGTCGCCATCGCCGCAGCTCACGGCATCATCGAAGACCGTTTCGCCCGGCTGGCCGGGCGAAACGCTTGCGCGCAGGTGGGTTGGGCTCACCTCCGCATTTCACTGAACAGAACCCCGCCCTTCGCCTTAGCGGTCGGCTCGGATTCAACGATTTCCACCGTCACTGCCTCGACCGGGACAGCGAAATTCTTCACCACGGCGTCGGTGATGTCCTTCACCAGGGCGCGCTTCTGGTCGAGCGTGCGGCCCTTGACGGCGTGGACGTATATTTCAGGCATATCGATCTCCCTCGATGTGTTGGACGCCGCACTATAGCGGCTGGAACGGACATAGAAAGGCACGCCTCCTCGGCCCCCTCTCCACCGCCCATCGGGCTGCCCTGTCCCCGCAGAACGGCGTCCGGGCTCGTTTTATGCGCTGCCCCCCCGCGCATCGCGGGGGACGCCGCCGCTCCGCGGCTGGGTCGGGGGTGCACGGCGGCATTAGGTCAGGAGTACTGCTTCTTTGCGGTGGCAATTTCGCTACGATCCCCGACCGGGAAAGGGGGGGAGCTTGGCGGAGGAAGCGTCATGGAGCTCCGAACTGAGAGCCCCCGGAAATACGTCCAGACGAGACTGGTAAATCACTGCGCCCAATGCGGCGAGACGATCTTCCTGCCGGAATGGTCCGAATATATGGATCGGCAACGCGTACGACACCTCTGGGAATGCGAGGCGTGCGGTTACAAATTCGAGACCTTGGTCTCGTTTCCTGACCCATAAATTCGCGTCTGTTTCGAACCCACAAAACTGAGAAGCCACCGGCCCCGGGCCGGTGGCTCTCTTAGTATTTTTCTATTTTTTGCGCTCATGCGCCCGGTAAGGGAGGCGAGCCGATACGGCTCTGACCGAGATCGGCACTCCTCAGGCAGCGTCGCGACCGCCGACACCGATCTCGGTCTCCTGAACGCATTGCGCTATGCGCGCAGATGGTCAGAGTGAAGGCGACGGCTCGCGAGCGGCGGTTCCGGCAGCCTTCTCCTGCGCGGGCGCCGAGCGTGTCCCGGCGGGCAACTGCAGCACCGTGGCGCGTTGGCCCTCGCACAGACGCGTGAGCAGCACCACCTGCCCGTCCGGAAATTCGAACGCGTCGTGATGGGTCACGGCGTTATCGGTGTTGATCTGCCGGAAGCGGGCAAGGCGCTGCCCGATCTTCTTATTCGGCAGGATACCGATGCCGAAGGATGGCTCGCATTCCACATTCTCGTCAAAAGCGAGCTCGGTGCCCGGCAGCAGGCACACCGCGACGTGCGGCTCGTCGACCGCCGCAAAACCGCGGGTGATGGAGTTAGTGAACTTCGTCGTTACCAGCTTGTCCTCAAGCTTGGCAGGACGGGTCGCGACATGGTGCAAACTATAGTCGCACATTGAGGAGACTCCTGTTCGCGTGAGAAGTCGGGCTCCTCCTCAGTGCCGTCGGAGCTATGAGCGCTTGCCTGACATTGTCCCGACTTTTTCCAATGTCGCCATTTTCTTACCTCGCAGGGAGACGGTTCATCAGCGGCAGGTCCCCGACAACTCGAAGCTGATCCAAAATCGATATCTCCCCTCCAACGGTCGCCAAGGAAGCTGAGCGGGAAACGCCGGAGCGAAGCAACCGGTTCCTCCGAAAGACCGGGAGCGCGCGATAGGTTCGGTGGCCAACGGCGAGAACGAGGCGCCAGGGCGCGCGGAGGCCCGCGACCGCCGGAGGATTCCTGCGAGCGATCAATGATGAACGAAGGGGTATTCCAGAGCGGCGGCGGCAGTAGCGTGCGCCGGAGCACGCGGAGACCAGAGAAATCAACCCTGCCCTGACAGCTGAACAGGCGCGCGCTAATTGAGCGCCCGCACACCCGAGCTGAAAAATCGGGCAGCAGCAGACCGCGTAGATTCATGTCCCATGGCCGGGATGAATCTCATGCTAGATGTGTTGTTAAAGGGTCAAGCCGGGGGCGCCGCTCACGGCCGAATTGACCTTGGGCCAAAGACCGGGAGGACTGCCAATGAACAATCGAACGATCGTACCGATGCTTGCCTCGGTTGCGCTGCTGGCGCTGGGCGCGACTGCCGCCGTGCAGGCGCAGCAGGCCAGCACAATGACGTTTTTCCTCACCAGCGCCGGCCCAGGCAAGGGTGCCGACCTCGGTGGGCTCGAAGGTGCCGACCGGCTCTGCCAGCAACTGGCGCAGGCCGGCGGGGCCGGTGGCAAGACCTGGCGCGCCTATCTGAGCACGCAGGCGAGCGGCGGCGCGCAGGCGGTCAATGCGCGCGATCGCATCGGTCCCGGACCTTGGAAGAATGCCAAGGGCGAGACCATCGCGCAGAACGTCGATGATCTCCACAGCGCCAACAATAAGATCAGCAAGCAAACCGCCCTCAACGAGAAGGGCGAGGCGGTGAACGGCCGCACCGAAACGCCCAACCGCCACGACGTCCTGACCGGCTCGCAGCCGGACGGGCGGGCGTTTGCCGCCGGTGAAGACCGCACCTGTGGCAACTGGACCAAGAGCGGCGCAGGCGCGGCAATGGTCGGGCACCACGACCGGCAGGGACTGCGCGACGATGACGCTTCGAAATCCTGGAATTCGTCGCATCCCTCGCGCGGCCCGGATGGTGGCTGCAGCCAGGCCGATTTGAAGAGCACGGGCGGCGACGGCCTGTTCTACTGCTTCGCCATCAACTGAGCGGTGCCGCAGCGGACAGCGGCAAGATGCTGGCGCTGTCCCCGGGCTTGGCGGCAGAGCACGAGGCGAACAGGGGCCGGGTCCGGTATAAGCAAATCTGCGTAGCCTGGCATGCGCGGGCTGCATCGCATGCATTTCGTTCGGACTTGGCGCACAAAATGATCCGCGGCCGCCGCGTGGGAGCGGCCATCAAACAAAAAAGTCGGTACGGGGGCCAACCATGGCGGTGACCAAGCGCGATTTCCTGATCGGAGCTGCGGCAGCGAGCGGCGGAGTCATGTTCAGCCGCATCGACGCATCCGGTCAGGCCGAGCGACGTGTGATCGACGCGCACACCCACTGGTACCCCGCGCAGTGGGTGGAGCTCGTCCAGAACGAAGGCGAAGCCGCCGGCGCGCGCCTCGGCCGCAACGACCGCGGCGGCATCACCTTCAATGCCGGCGGCATCGGCGCTGTGTTCAGCCCGAACTACATCGATCTCGAGAGCCGTATCAAATCCATGGACGAGACCGGCATCAACGCGCAGGTGCTCTCGCTCATGGCTCCGATGGTCTATTGGGCGCCGCCGGCGTTCGGCCTCAAGCTCGCCCAAACCTACAATGACGCCTGCTCGGCGGCGCATCGCAAGTACCCAGACCGTTTCGTCGGACTCGCCATGCTGCCGATGCAGCAGCCCGAACTGGCGCTCGAGGAGCTCGAACGCGCAGGGAAGCTTCCGGGCCTGCGCGGCGTCATGATGGCGACCGCGATCAACGGCAAGAATCTCGACGAGAAGGCGTTCTTTCCGATCTACGCCAAGTGCGAGGAGCTCGGCTGGCCGATCTTCACCCATCCGGTGGCACCGCTCGGCGGCGAACGCATGAGCAAATATTATCTCAGCAACCTTCTGGGCAACCCGGTCGAGATCGGGATCGCAGGCTACTCGCTCATTCTTGGCGGCGTGCTCGATGCCTTCCCCAAGCTCGACGTCATGCTGCCGCGCGCCGGCGGCAATGTGCCATGGGGCATCATGCGGCTCGACCGCACCGTTGAGCGGATGCCGCAGCTCGCACACGCCAAGCGCCCGGCAACGATCTATCTCAAGCGCTTCTACTACGATTGCATCATCGAGAGCCCGCAGATCGTCATGGATCTGATCCGGCTGGTCGGCGCCGATCGCGTGCTGTTCGGCACCGACTATCCCTCCCCGATGCGCGACGTGCGTCCCACCGAGTTCATCCAAGGGCTGACCGAGCTCGCTCCGTCCGAACGTGATGCCATCCTCGGCGGCAACGCCGCCCGGGCATTCAAGCTCTAGGCTGTCGTTGGGACACCGGAACCCGACATCGCTCATCCGTCGCTGGCAGACGATCGCGGCCCGATTTTTGCTGCCGTGTGCCACCGCAGAGCGCTCGATGACAACGCGATTCAGCAGATGGTGACCTTGGGAACTGGAATAATGAAGTTGCCGCCGCGCCGGCGGAACTCGTTCTGCTGGGCGAGAATCTCGGCCGCAAAGTTCCAGGTGAGCAACAAGACGTAGTCCGGTTGCCGTTCGATCAGCGCTTCCGTCGGTAGAATCGGCAGGTGGTTACCCGGTGT
>Ga0207688_10001501_pt1 | contig 12249 bp, 14 predicted proteins | sample KBSMiscanthusM4_FD_184296 | JGI IMG/M metagenome (GOLD analysis project Ga0207688, IMG submission 184296) | Miscanthus rhizosphere microbial communities from Kellogg Biological Station, Michigan, USA - M4 (SPAdes) (version 2) | ecosystem: Host-associated > Plants > Roots > Rhizosphere ...
TTCCTTGGCCAGCTCTTCGGGCGTGGGCTCGCGGCCCAGGTCCTGCAGCAGCTCACGCTGGATGCGGCCGAGCTTGTTGATCACCTCGACCATGTGCACCGGGATACGTATGGTGCGGGCCTGGTCGGCCATCGCGCGGGTGATCGCCTGCCGGATCCACCACGTGGCATAGGTGGAGAACTTGTAACCCTTTGTGTAGTCGAACTTTTCGACCGCACGGATCAGGCCGAGGTTGCCTTCCTGGATGAGGTCCAGGAAGGCCATACCGCGGCCCGTATAACGCTTGGCCAGCGACACCACCAGACGTAGATTCGCCTCCAGTAGATGGTTCTTCGCGCGGTCACCGTCACGGCAGATCCACGCCATGTCGCGGCGATCCTTAGGCGAGTACTTCTCGCCGCGATCGGCCTTCTCGGCCATCAGCTGCGTGGCGTAGAGACCGGCCTCGATCCGTTTGGCGAGTTCGACCTCTTCCTCGGCGTTGAGCAGCGCGACCTTGCCGATCTGCTTGAGGTAGGCGCGCACCGAATCGGCCGAAGCGGTGAGTTCGGCGTCCTTGCGGGCCTGCCGCAGCGCCTCGGATTCCTCTTCGTCCCAGACGAAGTCGCCGGAGGCTTTGTCCTTCTCGGTCGGTTCGGCGATCTCGTCATCCTCGGCCGTCGCCGCCGCCGCTTCCTCGCCCGATTCGGCTGCGGGTTCGGCGTCGTCGTCGTCCGAGCTCGCGCCGTCGGCAGCTTCCTCTGCACCCGCTTCCTCGTCGACCTCGAGGTCTTCGAGTTCGAGATCCGCCTCCTCTACCTCGAGGTCATCGCCGGGCTCGGCTTCGAGGTCGTCATCGCCCTCGATCTCGTCGGTGAGGTCCTCGTCAACGACGCCGGGTTCGGGCGAGGTGGCCTTCTTGGCGCGGCCACGCGTGGCCGACGCGTCGTCGGTGGCCTTGGCGCCCCGCGATGACGGGTGCGACTTGGCAGCAGTGGCCGCCTTCGCAGCCTTGGCGGCGGTGGCCTTCGCGGGCTTGATCGCCGTGCTGGATTCGCGGCTCGCCGCGGTGCTTTTGGCGGCACGCTTCGCCGGCGCCGATCCATTGGCAGACTTTGCCGCCGAGGCCTTCTTGGCGGGGGTCTTGGTAGCGGTGCGCTTCACCGGCTCATCGGTTGCCGGGCGTGCCTTTGTCGCTGCCACGTACACCCTTTCGATCTTGCAAATTCCGATGGGCACGGTCGTGCACCATCGAAAAGCGTCGGCTCTGTCGAATATTGGCGGTTGATCTCGCCGCTATCCGGGATGCGGCCGCCGTCGACCATTGTAACGACAGTGTGAGGTACCGCCGTCTTCAGCGGCAAATTTGACGCGCGGGTGCGCCCCGGCTACTTGCCAGTAGCGGTGACATCCACCTCGGCGGCCATCGCCGCGCCGACGATGCCTGCCGTGTTCTGCAGCGCGGCGGCCACCACCGGCGTGCGGTTCTCCAGCAGCGGAATCCACTTGTCGGCCTTGCGGCTGATTCCGCCGCCCGCGATGAACAGGTCGGGCCAGATCGCGTTCTCGATCGCCACCAGTACGCTGGTCACCTCTTTCGTCCAGCGCTCGTAGCTCCAGCCCTTCTTCTCCTTGATGGACGATGCCGCACGATGTTCGGCCTCTCTACCGCCGACTTCGAGGTGGCCGAACTCGGTATTGGGCAGCAACACCCCGTTATGGATAACCGCCGAGCCGATGCCGGTGCCGAAGGTCAGCAGCACGATGACGCCGGTGTTGTCACTGCCGGCACCGAACTTCTCCTCGGCCAGGCCCGCGGCGTCGGCGTCGTTGAGCACGGTCACCTGCTGGCCGTCGAGAGCCGCGCCGAACACATCGTGGATATTGACGCCGAGCCATCGCTTGTCGACGTTGGCGGCGGTGCGCACGATCCCATCGGTCACCACGCCGGGATAGGTGACTCCGAGTTTCTCGGTCCACCCGAATTCCTTGACAACCGCGGCGACGGTCTTGGCGACGGCCTCGGGCGTGGCCGGTTGCGGGGTTTCGAGCTTGAAGCGCTCGCCGATCAGCTGCCCGGTTTCCAGGTCGACGATGGCGCCCTTGACGCCGCTCCCGCCGACGTCGATGCCGAATCCACGGCGTTGCGCGCCGCCGTTGGTGCTGGGGTCGGCGGTGGGTGAATCGGTGGCGGTCATGAGCGCTCCTCACAGAGGCCGGCAGGTGCGACGCGCCCCACACATTAGTAGCTCGGGAAATCTCATGCGGGTATGTCGCGCAACCGGTTAGCGACTGGGGGGACCCGGCGCGTGCAGGGGGGCTGTGCTGCGATGGATCTGTGACGGAAAACGACACCGATCCCGTTCTGTTGCGCTCGGTCGCGGAGCAGCTGGCGACGGAGGCCGCCGAATTCGTCCGGCGGCGCCGCGTTGAGGTTTTCGTGGACCCCCCACCAGACGCCGGGAGAGCCGTGCGGGCAAAGAGCACGCCCACGGACCCCGTCACCGTCGTCGACACCGAAACCGAGCGGCTGCTGCGCGACCGGCTGGCCGAACTGCGGCCGGGTGAACAAATCGTCGGCGAGGAGGAAGGCGGATCGACCGCCGGCCACGGCCTGACGTGGGTGCTCGACCCGATCGACGGCACGGTCAACTTCGTCTACGGGATCGAGGCGTACGCGGTGTCGGTGGCGGTACAGCGTGACGGAGCGTCATTGGCCGGGGCCGTGGCCAACGTGGCCGCTGGGGCGCTGTACTCCGCGGCGCTTGGTCACGGCGCTCGGCTGCGGCAGGACGGCGTCACGTCCCCGCTGGCGTCCAGTTCGGCCGTCGAGCTGTCAATGTCCTTGGTGGGCACCGGATTCTCCTATGCGCCCGAGCAACGGGAAAGGCAGGCCGAGATCCTCAGCAGGATGCTTCCCGTCGTGCGCGACGTGCGACGGATAGGCTCGTGCGCGCTCGACCTGTGCATGGTGGGCGCCGGACGACTCGACGCCTACTACGAGGACGGCGTACACGTCTGGGACTGGGCGGCCGGTGCACTGATCGCCGCGGAGGCGGGCGCGAGCCTGCGGCTGCCGCCGGCTGACGGGGGAGCCGGACTGATCGTGGCGTCCGCGCCGGGCATCGCCGACGCGCTCACCGACGCATTACACCGCTCAGGCGCGTTGTAGCGGCGAATACTCGCCCACCCCAACGGAATAGGGGACTAGCAGGCCGCGGTGTGAATCTTCTTCAGCAGCGTCGGATCGGCGGCCTGGGTGGCGTCGGGGCGCAGGCTGGCCAGCACCGCGTCGATGTCGTCATTGTGGGTCAGTTCGCCGAACTCGGTGCCGATGGCGAGGTCGACGGTGTCGTCGCTGCGCTGGTCCTGGAAGAGCTCGGTGCACGGCGCGACCAGCCACACCGCCGCGGCGGCGGCGCGCCCGGACGGACCGAAGCGGATCTGGCCCTGGCACTCGAGCCGGGCGTTCGCGTAAATGGGGTCGTTGGCCGCTGCCGGATCGGCGAACCCCAGGTCGCGCAGTTCGCCTGCCACCTCGGCGGCTTGGCCGCCCTGGCCGCTGGCGTTAAGCACCTTGATCTTGGTGTCGGCGAGTTTGGCCGGGGTGACGTCGGTCATGTCAGCGCGGGTCACCTGGTCTCCAAGCTGAGGCGCCGGTACGGTCGGGTCGGCGGCGGGTGGCGCCGCATTGCATACTGTGGCCTCGCGGACGTCGGGCGGTTGGCTCAGGGCCGTCACCCAGGCCAACAGCGTCACCACCGCGAGGGCGACGAACAGCAGGATTCCGGGCAGGAAATTACGCCGTCGAAAGGGCCGACCCCGCTTGTCGAAGGCGGTGCCCTCTGTGATTTGCGCGACCACGCCTGCACTCTAAGGCCAGCGACACCGGGCGCTTCCGGTGGTGCGACCTCCACTGTGACGTAAATCACAGTGGAACGCGTGTCAATACGGGCACGAATCGTTTGGGGAATGCGTTCGACGCTGGTACAAAGCTCTGCTGCAAGGGTTGACGGAGGGGACATGAGGATGGCTACCGATTATGACGCCCCACGGCGCACTGAAACCGACGACGTTTCGGAGGATTCGCTCGAGGAACTGAAGGCGCGGCGTAATGAGGCGCAGTCTGCGGTCGTGGATGTTGACGAGTCCGAGTCCGCGGAATCCTTCGAGCTGCCCGGCGCCGATCTGTCCGGCGAGGAGCTGTCTGTACGGGTGATCCCGAAGCAGGCCGACGAGTTCACATGCTCGAGCTGCTTCCTGGTGCATCACCGCAGCCGGCTGGCCAGCGAGAAGAATGGCGTGATGATTTGCACCGACTGCGCGGCCTAAGCGCAGGAGTTGTTTTCGCGCTTCAACCGCGCAACGCCGCCAGGGCCCGGTCCGGATGGCGGCAGCTCACCAGCCAGTACGGCGTCGGATCATCGGGATCGTCAAGGATCAGAAGAACCATGGGACCCACCCATGCCCGGTGCACGACGTAGGCGGCTGGATCGAGTTGACGGCCCAGTGCGGCCGACTTGGCCGATTTGGGCACCTCGGCAGACCGCGCGATCACGCTGACCGGCAGGTGCGCTGCCCCAGCCCACAGCTCGGTCTCGCCCGAACCGCCCACGATGCGCACCTCGGTCTTGCCGAACCACACCAACATGACGGCGGCGATCGGGAGCAGCACGGCAAACGGCACCCAATTGGGCAGCGCGGGCACGCCCTGATTCACCTCGAGCGCGATCAGTCCGGCCAGCCCCAGCCCGGGCGGCCACCACCACCAGGGCACCGACAACCGTTCGCGGTAGCGCACGGATTGCGACGTGGCGCGCGTGTCGGACACGCGGCCAAGAGTAATCTCTGACGTCGTGTCCACCTCTCTGGCGGTCGTGCGCCTTGATCGCGATTTGCCGATGCCGAGCCGTGCACATGACGGCGATGCGGGCGTCGACCTATTCAGCGCGCTCGACGTCGAGCTGGCGCCCGGTCAGCGGGCGCTGGTGCCGACCGGCATCGCCGTCGCCATCCCGCACGGCATGGTCGGTCTGGTGCATCCCCGATCGGGTTTGGCTGCGCGCGTGGGTCTTTCGATCGTCAACAGCCCGGGCACGATCGACGCCGGATACCGCGGTGAGATCAAGGTAGCCCTGATCAACCTCGACCCCGAGACGCTGATCGTGGTGCATCGCGGAGACCGGATCGCCCAGCTTCTGGTGCAGCGTGTAGAGCTGCCCGAGCTGGTCGAGGTGACGTCGTTCGACGAGGCCGGCTTGGCAGACACTTCCCGTGGCGACGGTGGCCACGGTTCCTCCGGCGGACATGCGAGTTTGTGAGATGGCATTCGGAAAGCCCAAAGACGGCGATGACGTGGACGGCCCTGCCGACGTGACGGACGTCGACGACCCCGACGGCCCTTTCGACATCGATGACTTCGACGACCCGTCGGCCGCGGAGCTGGGCCGGCTCGACCTCGGCTCGGTGCTGATTCCGATGCCCGAGGCCGGCCAGGTGCAGGTCGAGCTCACCGAGATGGGCGTGCCGAGCGCGGTGTGGGTGGTGACGCCCAACGGCCGATTCACAATCGCCGCATACGCGGCGCCGAAGACCGCGGGGCTGTGGCGCGAGGTCGCATCGGAGCTGGCCGACTCGTTGCGCAAGGATGTCCCCAAGGTCAGCATCGAGGACGGCCCGTGGGGCCGCGAGGTCGTCGGCTTGGCCGAGGCAGAACAGGACCAGCTGCCCGGCGTGGTCCGGTTCATCGGCGTCGACGGCTATCGCTGGATGATCCGATGCGTCGTCAACGCCCAGCAGGACAAGATCGCGGCGCTGGCCGCCGAAGCACGAAACGCATTGGCAGACACCGTCGTTCGCCGGGGAGAGACGCCGATGCCGGTCCGCACCCCGCTACAGGTGCAGTTGCCGGAGCCGATGGCGGCGCAGCTGCGTGCGGCGGCCGAACGGGCCGCCCAGCAGCAGGCTGAACAAGCGCAGCAGGCCCAGCCACCGCCGCCCCAGCCTGCCGCTCGCCGCAGCGAACTTGGATCGGCCATGCAGCAGTTGCGGACCATCACAGGCGGTTAAGTCCGGGTGGGCGCCTATCGACGGGCCCGCGCCGTTTGATTCAAATGACACCGTATCGAATGATATGAGCATTTGATACGGTCCCCTGATGACCGCCGACGTTCCTCGGCAGCCGGCTGCCTCGCACGCGACCGATCGCCCCGGGGACACCTCGCCTTTCGCTCTCGGGTTGCTGCTGCGCAGGGCGCACTGGCGAGCGGCCGCGGTGATGTCGGAGGCGCTTCGGCCACTCGGCATCGAGTTGCGACATTTCGCCGTGCTGCTCGTCCTGGTGAACCGCGGGCCCACCGAGCAGCGGGACTTGGTGGAGGCAACGGGCTCGGACAAGGCGGGGGTCATGCGGGTCGTAGACGACCTGGAACGCAGAGGGCTGGCCGTGCGCAAGCCCGTTCCGGGAGACCGGCGCGTGCGGGCGGTGGAGATCACGCCCACGGGCCTCGAGCTCTTTGATGCCGCTCACGTCGCGGCGGAGCCACTGGCTGAGCGCCTGGTTTCCGTCCTAAAGCCCGGCGAGGCCGAGCAGCTGACGGATCTGCTCACCCGATTCACCCCTCACGCTGAGGTGTAGACGCGCCTTACTCGGTGCGATGAGAGAGTCCGCGTGCCCGGGAATAGTATCGAATGAAATTGTATTGAATGATATAGTAGTAAATGCAATGGATACAGATGGGCAGATGGAAGGTAGGCGGTCATGGACGTCTATGAGGCGGTCACGAGCCGACGGGCGGTGCGCGGATTCACCGACCAGCCCGTTCCCAGAGACGTGTTGGAGCGCGTGCTATCGGCCGCGGCGTGGTCACCGTCCGGATCGAACATTCAACCGTGGAACATCTACGTGGTGACCGGTGCGCGGCTGGCCGAGCTCAAGAAGCGCGCTGTCGAGCGCGTGGCCACCGGCGTTCCCTGGGATGAGCGGGAATACGAGATGTATCCGCCCGCAATGCAGTCGCCGTACGCCGAGCGCCGATCCGCCTTTGGCAAGGAGCGCTACAGTGCATTGGGCATCGCGCGTGAGGACTGGGAGGCGCGCCAGCGGGCCGCCATCGCGAACTGGGACTGTTTCGGTGCGCCTGCCGCCCTGTTCTGCTACATCGACCGCGCCCTGGGCCCAGCCCAATGGGCCGACGCCGGGATGTATCTTCAGACGGTCATGCTGCTGCTGCGCGCCGAAGGGCTGCACAGTTGTCCGCAGATGGCGTGGTCACAGGTTCATGAGACCGTCGCAGAGGTCCTGTCACCCCCGGACGGGCTCATCCTCTTCTGCGGCATGTCGATCGGCTACGAGGACGTGACGGTGGGATACACCCGCACCGGCCGGGCGCCGCTAGCCGAGACAGTCACGTTCATCGACGATTTCGATCAGGCGTCAGCCAGCGCGGCCAGGCAGGCAGCGCCCAACAGCCCCGGCTTCGCGCCCATCTCGTCAAGCGTGACGGTGCGCAGCGCCGCGCGGGGTGCGGCCGCCACCCATTCGAAACCGACCTCGACCGGATGCACCGGATCGTCGGTGGCGGAGGCCACGCCCATCGGGACGGCCAGACCCTCGAGCTGACCACAGGTCGGCGCGACGTAGCGGGCGGCCTCGTCCATCGCGTCGGGCAGCGCAGGCCATTGGCCGACCCAGGACCGGGTCAGCTCGTCGGCCAGCCACGCCGGGGTGGAGGCCCGCATCTGCGCGGTGGCCGACGCGAGACCGTCGCGGCGCAGCACCTCTGCTGAGTGCCGCGCGGCCAGGGCCGCCGGTGCGGTGTCCGGTTCGCCGGTCCAGGCCGGGAGCGCGGCCAGTACCGCGACGGCGTGCCCGGGATGGGCCAGCGCCCATGCGGCGGCCACAGCGGCGCCGATGGACACCCCGCCGACGGCGATCGGGGCGCCGCGCGCCGCGTTGTCGAGCGCGTCGCGGTAGCCGGCGATGAGCCGGTCGGGTTGCGGCGCCGGCGTCACGACGACCGCACCGACGTCGTGCAGGGCATCGGAAAACGCCCGGTAGACGTAGTCGTCGTCCGATCCCGTGCCGGGCAGCAGAACCGTCGTGACACCGCGCAGATCGACCATCATCAAACGATCGTCCCCCGCTTATCGACGCGTCGGCGCGGCGACCCGGCTCCGCGTGGCATAACGGAACCAACAGGTCTAGCGTGGCGTTGGATTGGGTAGATCCATGGTGGATCTACAAAAGTCAGGAGAGGCCATGGCTATGGCCGAAGGGTATCTGCGTCGGCTCACCCGCCGGTTGACGGAAGACCCGGAGCAACTCGACGTCGAAGAGCTCACCGACGAAGCCGCCAACACCGGCGCCCAGAAGGCGATCGACTGTCAACGCGGACAGGAAGTCACGATGGTCGGCACCCTTCGCAGCGTTGAGTGCAACGGCAAGGGTTGTTCGGGTGGTGTCAAGGCCGAACTGTTCGATGGCACCGACTCGGTGATGCTCGTCTGGCTCGGCCAGCGCCGCATTCCCGGCATCGAGTCCGGCCGCACGCTTCGGGTCCACGGCCGCATCGGCAAGCTCGACAACGGCACCAAGGCGATATACAACCCGCACTACGAGATTCAAAAGTGACCGACCCCGGACCTGAACCGGGGAAGAACAGCAAGGCAAACGCCGTCCTCGACTACATGGGCGGCGTCAGCGGCCTGATCTACTCCTCCCTGCCCGTCCTGGTGTTCGCCCCGATATCCACCATCTTCGGGCTGATGCCTGCCATCGGCGCGGCGCTGGGCGTGGCCGCGCTGATCCTCGCTTGGCGGCTGATCCGCCGCGAGTCCACCCAGCCGGCGATCTCCGGTTTCATCGGCGTGGGGATCAGCGCACTGATCGCCTACATAGTCGGCGAGTCGAAGGGCTACTTCCTGCTCGGCATCTGGTCGTCATTGTTCTGGGCGGTCGTTTTCGCGCTGTCGATCCTTATTCGCCGCCCCGCTGCCGGCTACATCTGGGGCTGGGTCAACTCCCACGACCGTGACTGGCGCGGGCAGCGCAGGGCGGTGCTGGCGTTCGACCTTGCGACGTTCGTGTGGGTGCTGGTGTTCACCTCGCGCTTCGTTGTGCAGCAACACCTGTACGACGCCGACCAGACGGGCTGGCTGGGTGTGGCCCGCATTGCGATGGGCTGGCCGCTCACCGCGGTGGCTGCGCTCGTGACGTATCTGGCCATTCGCTCCGCCCAGCGCGCGCTGCACGCGCACGATGCCGAGCAGACCGGGAAGACCGCGGAGGAACACGGAGGCGTGGCTCAACCCGATGCCCACTGAGACCGACACCGACCGGCCGCTGATCACGGTCGCGGTGTTGGCCTCGTTCGTGGCGTTTCTCGACGGGTCGGTGGTCAACCTGGCGCTGCCCGCGATCGGCCGGGAATTCGGCGGCGGCCTGGCCCTGCAGCAGTGGATAGTCGACGGGTATCTGCTCACGCTCGGCGCGCTGATTCTTGTCGCAGGCGCGATTTCCGATCAGTTCGGCCGGCTGTCGGTGCTGCGGATGGGCATCGTCGTCTTCGCCGTGTCCTCCCTGCTGTGCGCGTTGGCGCCCAGCGGCTGGATCCTGGTCGGCGCCCGCTGCCTGCAGGGGGCCGGCGCGGCGTTTCTGGTGCCCAGCTCACTGGCGATGATCAACTCGCATTTCTCGGGGGCCGCGCAGGCCCGTGCGATCGGCACGTGGACGGCGTGGACCGGCACGGCGTTCGTGATCGGCCCGCTGCTCGGCGGTGTGTTGGTCGACGCGGTGGGTTGGCGGTGGATCTTCGGCGTCAACATCGTTCCGCTGGCCGTCACGCTGTACCTGACAGGGAAGCTGTCGGCCGACGAGTTCGCAGGCGACCGATCGGCCCGCATCGACGTCGTCGGCGCGGCGCTGAACGCTGTCGGGCTGACCGGCACCGTGTACGCGCTCATCGAAGGGCAACGACTGGGGTTCTCCAATATTGCCGTTGTCGTCATCCTCGTGACCGGGCTGGCGTGTCTGATCGCGTTCCCCTGGTGGGAGAGCCGCACTCCGCACCCGATGATGCCGCTGCAGATCTTCGCCGCCCGCAATTTCGCGGTGGGCAACCTGGCAACGATATTTCTGTATGCGGCGGTATCACTTGGCACCTTGATCGTTGCCCTGTTCCTGCAGGAAAGCGCGGGACTGTCGGCCACGCAGGCGGGACTGGCGACGCTGCCGGTACCGGTGCTGTCGTTCTTCCTGGCCCGGCGGTTCGGCACGCTGGCGGGGGTGCATGGACCGCGCCTTTTCATGGCCATCGGTCCGCTGATCGCCGCCGCAGGCTACCTCTGGATGATGACGGCGCGCGAGCCGTTCAACTTCTGGACGCAAATGCTGCCGGGCCTGGTGGTGTTCGGGCTGGGGCTGTCGACGACGGTGTCCCCGCTGACGGCGGCTATCCTCGCCGCGGTCGATCCGGCACAGAGCGGCATCGGCTCGGCGATCAACAACGCCGTGTCTCGCATCGCGGGCCTCATCGCGATCGCATTTACGGGCGTGATCATCTCTCTGGGCGACCGAAGCGACGGGAACGGCGTCAGCGCAGTCGATTTCGCGGGTTTCAGGCAGGGTGCGTTGGTGGCTGCGGCCCTGTTCGCGGTCGCGGGGCTCATCTCTGCGATCGGTATCCGCAACGCGGAATGCGATTTCGACCGTGTGTCGCAAGCGAATGAGGCCCGCTGCCACGACCGGACACCACCACCGCCGGCCTACGCGAGGCGCTGACGCTCAGCGCGACTGCGCATGCAGCAGCAGCGCCTGCAGCTCGTCCTCGACCTCGGTTGTGGCCACGAACAACAGCTCGTCACCGCCCTCGAGCGGCTCGTCGGCCTCCGGCACGATCACCCGTGGGCCGCGCAGAATTGTCACGAGTGCGACGTCGCGCGGCAGGTCGAGCCGCTTGACCGGCTTTCCGCCCCACGGCGTGTCGTCGGGCAGTGTGATCTCGACCAGGTTGGCGTGGCCCTTGCGGAACTCCATCAGCCGCACCAGATCACCGACGGAGACGGCCTCCTCGACCAGCGACGCCAACATACGCGGCGTGGACACCGCGACGTCCACACCCCAGTTCTCGTCGAACAGCCACTCGTTGCGCGGATCATTGACGCGGGCCACCACGCGCGGCACCGCGAACTCGGTCTTGGCCAGCAGGCTGACCACCACGTTCACCTTGTCGTCGCCGGTCGCGGCGATCACGACGTCGAACTCCTCGAGCTTCACCGACTCCAACAGGCTCAGCTCGCATGCGTCGCCGAGGCGCCAGTGCGCGGAGGGAATGGCGTCGACGTCGATGTGGTCCGGATTGCGCTCCAGCAGGGTGACGTCGTGGTTCTCGACGAGTTCACGGGCGATGGACCGGCCGACGGCCCCCGCCCCCGCGATCGCGACTTTCATACGCACTCCGAGATCTTGCTCGGCGCCCTCACGACGCCTCGATGTCCTCGCTGGGCGGCAGCGCCGCGATGGCCAGTGCCTCGGCGATATGCCCGGCGATCGCCGCCATGTACACCTGATCGCCCGCCTGTATGACGGTTTTCGCATCCGGGAGCAGGCCGGCGCCGAACCGGATCACGAACGCCACCCGACCGCCGGTGCCCGTCTCCAGGTTGGTGATCCGGTGGCCGACCCAGTCCTCGTGCATCGCCAGTTCGGTGACGCCGACACTGCCGGTAGGGTCACGCCACTTGGTCGTTTCGGTCTCGCGGGTCAGCAGGTTGAGCAGCCGGTCGGTCGTCCACGGCACGGTGGCCACCGTCGGGATGCCGAGGCGTTCGTAGACCGCCGCACGCTTGGCGTCATAGATACGGGCGACGACGCGCTCAACGCCGAAGTTCTCACGGGCCACCCGCGCCGAGATGATGTTGGAGTTGTCGCCGGACGAGACGGCCGCGAACGCGCCGGCCTCCTCGATGCCTGCCCGCAGCAGAACGTCGCGGTCGAACCCCATGCCCAGCACGCGCTCACCGGTGAACTCGGGGGAGAGGCGATGAAATGCCGTGCTGTCGCGATCGATGACGGCGACATCGTGCCCGATCCGGGCCAGGCTGTTCGACAGTGACGCGCCGACCCGGCCGCATCCCATGACCACTACACGCACCTGACGGTCCTTTCCAGCCTGTCTGTGGCGAACCCGCGCACTCGGAACGCTACCGCTTTCCGACGGCCAACGGCCGTCGGGCTTACTCTTGGCTCTCGTGTCCAAGCTTTCGACCGCT
>Ga0207688_10001503_pt1 | contig 12239 bp, 10 predicted proteins | sample KBSMiscanthusM4_FD_184296 | JGI IMG/M metagenome (GOLD analysis project Ga0207688, IMG submission 184296) | Miscanthus rhizosphere microbial communities from Kellogg Biological Station, Michigan, USA - M4 (SPAdes) (version 2) | ecosystem: Host-associated > Plants > Roots > Rhizosphere ...
GTGCCGGCACGAACGCATCGAGCGCGGCCAAAACCGTCGGCCCTCGATACCACGCGGTCGAGGACGTGTGCCGCGCCACGCCATCGCCGTTGCGGGCGGAAATCGGGATAATGGCGCTCGGCGTCAGGCCCAGTCCCGCCAGTTGAGCGGCGATTTCAGTTTCGATCTCCCTGAACTTGCCGGCATCGAACGCCACGCGATCCATCTTGTTGATGACGACCATCACCTGGCGCACGCCGAGGAGGTGCAGGAGATAGCCGTGGCGACGGGTCTGGTCGCGCACGCCCTCGGTCGCGTCGACGAGCAGCACGGCGGCATCGGCTTGCGCCGCTCCCGTGATCATGTTGCGGAGGAACTCGGCATGTCCGGGCGCGTCGATCAGGACGATATCGCGCGCCGGGGTGCGCAGCCGGATCTGACTGGTGTCGATGGTGATGCCCTGATCGCGCTCGGTCTGCAGGGCGTCGAGCAGGAACGACCACTCGAACGGCATGCCGCGGCGCGCGCTCACGGCCTTGAGCGCGTCGAGCTTGCCGTCCGGAAGGCCTTCCACTTCGTGCAGCAGGCGGCCGATCAGGGTCGATTTGCCGTGATCGACATGGCCGACGATGACGATGCGCACCAGGGCGCGCGCGCCAGCGGGCGAGACCGGGTGGAGCTGACGGGATATCTGGACGTTCATGGCAACTTCTTCTTCTTGGCCTTGGGAGGACTCAGAGCGCACCACGCTCACAGGTAGCCGGCCTTGCGCAGGCGTTCGAACGCATCCTCGGATTCGTGATCCATGGCGCGGCCGGCACGTTCGGGAATCCTGGTTGCCGCCAGCTCGGCGATGATCTCATCGATGGTGCCGGCGTTCGATTCGACCGGAAAGGTGATGTCGGCATCACCGAGCGAGCGGTAGCGCTTGCCGTCGCGCGCCAGGTAAAGGGGGATGATGGGGATGCCTTCGCGCTTGGTATAGGCCCAGATGTCGCCTTCGGTCCAATGCAGGATCGGATGCACACGCAGATGCGCGCCCGGCGGCGGCGAAGCGTTGAAGTGGTTCCAGAACTCGGGCGGCTGGTCGTGCACATCCCACAGGCCTTCGGCGCCGCGCGGAGAGAACACGCGCTCCTTGGCGCGGGTGGCTTCCTCATCGCGCCTGATGCCGGCGACCAATCCGTCGAAGCCGTGCTTGGCGAGCGCGAGCTTGAGACCTTCGGTCTTGCGGGCGGCCGAGCGCGCGGCGGGCGGCAGGGTCGGATCGATGGCGTCGATCGGAGGACACGGCTCGACCAGGAGATCGAGTTGCCACTCCTTGGCATAACGGTCGCGAAACGCGTACATCTCAGGAAATTTCTTGCCGGTGTCGACGTGCATGGCGGGGCAGGGCACGCGGCCGAAAAAGGCCTTGCGCGCGAGCCAGATCATGACGTTCGAGTCCTTTCCGAGCGACCACAGGATGGCGATGCGCTTGAGGCGCGCAAACGCTTCGCGAAGGATGAAGATGCTCTGCGATTCCAACTCGTCCAGGCGGTCCAACTGTGTCGCTTCGACCGGACCGGCCGCCGACTGCTGGCCGGAGGCAATAGCGGTCTCTTTTTTGATGTCGACCCTCATTTTTCTTCCACGCTTATACTCACAATTGGTAGAATATTTTTCTATTTGCCGGCGCGTTCGCCTTTGTATATGGCAAATAATTCTCGTCAACCCGAAAGTTCCTCCAATGAATTTTATGCAGCAATTTTTACGTCTCCTGCGCCGCCTGCTCGCAAAAGTCCATCCGCGCGTGCGGCAAAGAATCCATCGACCCGATGGCCGCGTTTGCGCGTTAACTCATGGCACGTCCGGAACGGAGCGATCGGGGTTGAGGAAGGACGTGCCCCTGGAACTGGCTTTGCCGCCGTCATTCGGAATTTGAGTACATCCATGAACGGGAACGTTGCGGCTTCGACGCGGGCAGATTGCGGGCGCGCGCAGGCGCGGACCGTCTCCGAGGAAACGCGGCAGGCGAGGTGGAACGGCAAAGCCGGCACCACGATCGGAATGCCAGACAGCAACACGCTTTGGCCGGGGGATGCCGGCCGCCCGGGGTCATTCATGACACGCTTCGTTGCAAGTTTCGTGCTCACGGCTGTGTTGACGGGAGCCGCACATGCCGCCGACATCACGCTCCTCAATGTCTCCTATGATCCGACGCGGGAGCTTTACGCCGACATCAACAAGGCGTTCGCTCCGAGATACAAGGCCGAGACCGGCAAGACCATCGACCTCAAGCAGTCGCATGGCGGTTCGGGCCGGCAGGCGCGCTCCGTGATCGACGGGCTTCAGGCTGATGTGGTCACGCTTGCGCTCGCCTACGATATCGACGAGATCGCCGACCGCGGGCTCATCGCGGCGGATTGGCAGAAGAAGCTGCCGCAGAACGCGTCCCCCTATACCTCGACCATCGTTTTTCTGGTCCGCAAGGGCAACCCGAAGGGCATCAAGGATTGGGATGATCTGGCCAAGCCCAATGTGAAGGTGATTACGCCCAACCCCAAGACGTCAGGTGGTGCGCGCTGGAATTATCTCGCTGCCTGGGGCTATGCGCTCAAGAAATACGGCGGCGAAGACAAGGCGCGCAATTTCGTTCAAAGCCTCTTCAAGAACGTGCCGGTGCTGGATACCGGCGCGCGCGGGTCGACCGTGACCTTCGTCGAGCGCAATGTCGGGGATGTCCTGATCGCCTGGGAGAACGAGGCGTTTCTTTCGATCAACGAGTTCGGCAAGGACAAGTTCGAGGTCGTGATCCCCTCGTTGTCCATCCTGGCAGAGCCGCCGGTCGCGATGGTCGACAAGGTAGTGGACAAGAAGGGGACCCGCGCACCGGCGGAAGCCTATCTCAAGTTCCTCTACACGCCGGAAGGACAGGAGATCGCTGCCAAGCACTTCTATCGCCCGCGCGATGAGGTCGTTGCGACGAAATATGAACGCAGCTTCCCGAAGGTCGACCTTTTCACCATCGACGACGTGTTTGGTGGCTGGCGGAAAGCGCAGACCACGCACTTCAAGGATGGCGGTATATTTGACTCCATCTACGCGCAGTGACGCGCGGCGTGTAGGATACGGCTCGAGCGACTGCGCACGGACATGAGGGGAAAGCGGTGAGCGGGGCTACGATCGCTCGGTATCGGCGGGTGATTCCGGGATTCGGGATCACTCTTGGAATGACCTTGCTGTGGCTCTCGCTGATCGTTCTGATCCCGCTCGCGGCGCTGTTTCTCAAGACCACCGAACTGTCGCTCGATCAGTTCCTGCGTATCGTGACCGGCCCGCGGGTCGCGCATGCGTTGCAACTGTCGTTCGGGTTGTCCCTGGCGGCGGCCGCGGTCAACCTCCTGTTCGGATCGGCCGTGGTCTGGGCGCTGGTGCGCTACGAGTTTCCGGGCCGGAGAGTGTTCGACGCCATCGTCGACATCCCATTCGCGCTGCCGACCGCCGTTGCCGGGATCGCACTGACCAACCTTTATGCGGAGAACGGCTGGCTCGGCCGGCTGCTCGCTCCGCTCGGCATCCAGGTCGCGTTCACGCCGCTCGGCATCTTCGTCGCGCTGGTCTTCGTCGGCCTTCCGTTCGTGGTGCGAACCGTGCAGCCGGTACTGGAAGACCTGGAGGCCGAGCTGGAGGAGGCGGCCGCAACGTTGGGCGCCTCGCGCCTGACCACGATTCGGCGCGTTATCTTCCCCGCCATCCTGCCGGCGCTACTCACGGGATTCGCGCTCGCGTTCGCCCGCGCGGTAGGCGAGTACGGATCGGTCATTTTCATCGCGGGTAACCTGCCGAACGTATCGGAGATCGCGCCGCTCCTCATCGTCATCCGCCTGGAGGAATTCCGTTACGCCGACGCCACCGCCATTGCCGCGGTGATGCTCGTCGCATCGTTTCTCATTCTGCTCGCGATCAACCTGCTGCAGCGCTGGTCCGAACGGCGCACCAGGGGCTATTGATGAGCGACCAGCCGCTTACGCTTCCCGGATATCCGTCGCGGACCGGCTATCCGCCGGGGATGAGAGCGTTTAGAACACCCTCGATGGTCTTGCGACAGGTCAAGCCGGCCTCCGATGCGCGCGCCGATCCAACGCCCATGCGTTGGGCCATCATCGGCATCACGATTGCATTTTTGACGCTATTCGTGGTCATCCCGCTCATCAACGTCTTCGCGCAGGCGTTCTCGAAAGGGCTCGAGGCCTATGTCGCCGCCATCGGCAACCCCGATGCGCTTGCCGCCATCAAGCTGACGTTGATCGTGGCCGCCATCTCGGTCGGGCTCAATCTCGTGTTCGGCATCGTCGCCGCCTGGGCCATCACCAAATACGAGTTTGCCGGCAAGAGTCTGCTGATCACGGTGATGGATCTCCCGTTCTCCGTCTCTCCGGTGATCGCCGGATTGGTGTTCGTTCTCTTGTTCGGGGCCCAAGGCTATCTCGGGCCCTGGCTGCAGGCGCACGACATCACCGTCATATTCGCGCTTCCCGGCATCGTGCTGGCGACCGTCTTTGTCACCTTTCCGTTCGTTGCCCGCGAGCTGATCCCGCTCATGCGCGAGCAAGGCACGCTGGAGGAGGAGGCCGCGCTCTCGCTCGGCGCCTCGGGCCTGCGCACCTTCTTCAAGGTGACCTTGCCGAACGTGAAATGGGCACTGCTCTATGGTGTGTTGCTGTGCAACGCGCGCGCCATGGGCGAGTTCGGCGCGGTGTCGGTGGTGTCGGGCCATGTACGCGGCGAGACCAACACCATGCCGCTGCACGTCGAGATTCTCTACAACGAGTACCAGTTCATGGCCGCGTTCGCGGTGGCGTCGCTGCTGGCGCTGCTGGCGCTGGTGACGCTCGTCGCCAAGGTGATGCTGGAAGGCCGCGCGGCAAAGGAGTGAATGGATGAAGATCGCTTTGCACGAGGTGACCAGGCGCTTTGGAGCCTTTACCGCCCTCGACAACGTCAATCTCGACATTCACTCGGGCGAGCTGGTCGCGCTGCTCGGTCCATCTGGATCGGGCAAGACCACGTTGCTGCGTATCATCGCCGGACTGGACTGGCCCGATCAGGGCGAGGTCCATTTCGACGGCGAGGACGCGCTGTCGCGCAGTGTCGGCGAGCGCAATGTCGGTTTCGTGTTCCAGAACTACGCGCTTTTCCGTCACATGACGGTGTTCGAGAATGTTGCGTTCGGATTGCGTGCGCGCCCGCGCCGTCTGCGTCCGACCGAGGCCGCGATTCGCGCGCGGGTAAATCAGCTGCTCGAGCTGGTGCAACTCGGCCCGCTCGGGCAGCGGTTGCCGAACCAGCTGTCCGGCGGCCAGCGCCAGCGCATCGCGCTCGCGCGCGCGCTCGCCATCGAGCCCCGCATTCTGCTGCTCGACGAGCCGTTCGGCGCGCTCGACGCCAAGGTGCGCAAGGAGTTGCGGCGCTGGCTTCGTCAGCTGCACGAGGAGATCCACGTCACCTCGGTGTTCGTGACGCACGATCAGGAGGAGGCGTTGGAGCTCGCCGACCGGGTCGTCGTGCTCGCCAAGGGACGCGTCCAGCAGATCGGCACGCCCGAAGAGGTGTACGAACAGCCCCAGAGCGCGTTCGTGCATCATTTCATCGGCGAGTCCTTGAGCGTCCCGGTCACCATCAACGCCGGCGGCGTCCACTTCGCCGGCCGCAGGCTCGACCTCGATCCGCACGGATTGTCCGATGGCGAGGCCAGCCTCTTCATCCGGCCCTACGAGGTCACGGTCGTGCCGGAATCGGGCGGCGCCATGCTCGACGGCGTCGTCAAGCGCGTCCACGGCTTTGGGCCGGCGCGGCGCCTGGAAATCGCGCTGCGAGAGGGCGACCGCGAGCACTTCATCGAGGTCAGTGCGCCTCGTCACGAAGCGATTGGCATCGGCCAGCATGTCGGATTGCGGCCGCGCGCCTATCGGCTGTTCGCGTCCACCGCGGATCGGACCCAAGGCGCGTAGCGGTACCGCCCGTTGACGCGACGGCGGGCCGTCATTCGTCGAGGAGGTCCGCGATCGGCACGGCCTCGACCTCATGGCCATGCTGGTCCACCACGGAGACCATCCACCCGTTCCAGCTGCGGCCCGGCATGACCTTGCCGTGCTTGAGGTCGCGCGCCAGCACCATCGCCTCCTCGCGCGCCGCGGCCGTGCCGGGAAGGTCCATACCTTCCGGGTTGTTCACGGTTTCCTTGCCGTCGGTGAGATGAAAAAAGTAACGCGGCATGGTGCACTCGCTCCGTTTCGGAAGACGCGGATGGGAATCCAACGCTTGCGGTCCGGCTTATAGCACGCTCGCCGAGGCTGGCACGCTCGTTGTGGCGCTGCCGGTGCGGAGCTTGCCGTACCGCGCGCCTGCGGCCGACTTCGTCGCTGCCGTCGAAATTGCGTGTCCGCGCCAAGGCGGCGGAGCCGGGCGCGGCGCGTGCCGGCGGCCTTGAACTTTCCCAGGCGCCGGTCCATTTGAATCGCGTGGGCCATTGTCACGTCGGCATGGCCGTCGTGAGGCAGGTTCGATGGCAGGGGCTGATCCCAGAAACTGGATGTGGGCGGAAGCCTGCGCAATGATCGAGCGGGCGGAGCAAATGCACCGCCAGTTCTTCCAACCCGGTTCCGCGGCCGCTCCCGCGGCGAGTTGGGAGCCTCCGATCGACGTCTTCGAAAGCGAGCACGACCTGCTGATCGTCGTCGCGCTTCCGGGCGTGGATACGCAGGATATCGAGATCTCGTCGGAGGGGGCCGTATTGCGCGTCGCGGGCGTGCGGCGTCTGCCGGCGGCCGTGCGGGGCACGGACATCGTCCGTCTGGAGATCCCGCAAGGACGTTTCGAGCGTCGCATCAGACTGCCCGCGGCCCGCTGGGAGCTCAGCCGGTCGTCACTCGTGAACGGCTGTCTCCTGCTCAACTTGACGAAACAGACGTGACCCCCATGGCAGAGCAGGCAGAATTACCGAAGGCCGGGCAGGGCGAGCAGCATCCGCCGATTCCCGCGGATGCCATGATCGTGCTGCCGGTCCGGCAGACCGTGCTGTTTCCCGGGATCGTGCTGCCATTGGCTATCGGGCGAAAGTCTTCCATCGCGGCTGCCCAGGAGGCGGTCCGCACCGAACGCACGCTCGGGGTCGTCCTGCAGAAGGACCCGGCGGTCGAGGAACCGACTGCCGATCAATTGCATTCCGTGGGCACCGCCGCGCAGGTGCTGCGCTATGTCACCGCCCCTGACGGCACCCATCATGTGATCGCGCAGGGCGTGCGCCGATTCCGCGTCATCGAGTACCTCGACGGATTTCCGTTTCTGGTCGCGCGCATCGAGGAAATCGGCATCACCGAGGTCATGACGCCCGACATCGAGGCGCGCGTGCGCCTGGTGAAGGGGCGCGCCCAGGACGTCATGCAGCTGTTGCCGAACGTGCCGAGCGAGGTAGCGGCCACGATCGAGCACCTGGATTCCCCGTCCGCGCTCGCCGATTTCATCGCCGGCATCCTCGACGCCAAGCCGGCGGAAAAACAGGACGTGCTGGAGACGATCGACATCAAGGAGCGTCTGGACAAGGTGCTGGCGCTGCTTGCGCAACGGTTCGAAGTGCTGAAGATCTCGAAAGAGATCGGCGATCAGACCCAGCAGTCGCTGTCGTCTCAGCAGCGCGAGCATATCCTGCGCGAGCAGTTGCGCCACATTCAGAAGGAGCTGGGTGAGGGCGACGAGAAGTCGACCGAGGTCGCCGAGCTGCGCGAGGCGATCGAGAAGGCCGGGATGCCGCAGGAGGCCGGGGATCAGGCCAAGAAGGAGCTCAAGCGGCTCGAGCGGATGCCCGATGCCTCGCCCGAGTTCGGGATGATCCGCAGCTACCTGGATTGGCTGATCGGCTTGCCGTGGTCGAAGTCCGATTCCGACGCTATCGACATCGCGGAAGCGCGCCGCATTTTGGATGAGGACCACTACGGCCTGGCCAAGATCAAGCGCCGCATCCTCGAATATCTCGCGGTGCGCAAGCTCAATCCGAACGGCCGCAGCCCGATCCTGTGCTTCGTCGGTCCGCCTGGCGTGGGCAAGACCTCGCTTGGGCAAAGCATCGCCAAGGCGACCGGGCGGAAGTTCGTGCGGCTGAGTCTCGGCGGCGTGCACGACGAAGCCGAGATCAGGGGCCACCGGCGCACCTATATCGGCGCGCTGCCGGGCAACATCATCCAGTCGATCCGCAAGGCCGGGACGCACAATCCGGTCATGATGCTCGACGAAGTGGACAAGCTCGGACAGGGCTTCCACGGCGATCCGTCGTCGGCGCTGCTCGAAGTGCTCGATCCCGAGCAGAACTCGACGTTCCGCGACAACTACCTCGGCGTGGCCTTCGACCTCTCCAAGGTGATGTTCATCGCAACCGCGAACGTGCTGGACACCATTCCGGGTCCGGTGCGCGACCGCATGGAAGTGATCGAGCTTCCCGGCTACACCGAGGACGAGAAGCTCGAAATCGCCAAGCGCTATCTGCTCAGGCGTCAGCTCGAGCAGACCGGTCTTACGCCCGATCAATGCGAGATCACCGAGGACGCGACCCGCGCGATCATTCGCGACTACACGCGCGAGGCGGGCGTTCGCAATCTGGAACGACTGATCGGCGCGGTTTGCCGCCACGTCGCCATGCGCGTCGCCGAGGGGACTGCCGCGCATGTTCGCATCGATGCACAGGCATTGCCCGCCATCCTCGGTGCGCGCCGGTTCGAGAACGAAGTCGCCATGCGCACCAGCGTGCCGGGGGTCGCGACCGGGCTCGCCTGGACGCCCACCGGTGGCGACATCCTGTTCATCGAGGCGACGCGGGTTCCTGGACGCGGCAATCTGATCCTCACCGGACAGCTTGGCGAGGTGATGAAGGAAAGTGCGCAGGCGGCGCTGACGCTGGTGAAGGCGCGCGCGCCGGATTTCGGCATCGACCCGGCCATGTTCGAAAAATCCGACGTGCACATCCACGTGCCGGCGGGTGCGATCCCCAAGGATGGTCCGAGCGCGGGCGTCGCCATGTTCGTGGCGCTTACCTCGTTGTTCACCGGACGCACGGCGAGCAGCGACACGGCGATGACCGGAGAAATCTCGCTGCGAGGTCTCGTGCTTCCCATCGGCGGCGTGAAGGAGAAGGTGTTGGCGGCGGCCCGAGCGGGCATCACGACGGTGATGCTGCCGGCGCGCAACCGGAAGGATCTCGAGGACGTGCCCGAGGGGGCGCGCGAGCAGGTCCGTTTCGTGTGGCTGGAGCGGGTCGACGACGCCATAGCCGCGGCCTTGAAACCGCCCGGCGAGCGGGAAGCCGACGAGCCGGCCGCGGCCGGGGCGCAAGCGTCCCCGGGGCGGCGGGCGGCGCGGTCGTTGTAGCGCACAGCCGAAGCCATCCAACGCGGCCGTTCACGCCGTCCGCGCGCGCGCCAAAATGACGCGCGCGTACCAACGTACTTTCACCGGCGCCCGCCGCGCGGGGAAAGACGGCTTCCTTCCGGCATGCTAGCTTGCTGAGCCGGCATCGTTGCCGGCCGCTTTGTGCCGGAGAATCCGATGTCGAAAGCAGCCGCGATCCTCGCCGTCGCTTTGGTGGCGATTGGGATTGCAGGCGCGGATGCGGCGGCGGAACTGCTGTCGTCGCGTCCGATCACCATCGTCATTCCCTTCACCCCCGGTGCAAGCGCTGATACGATCCAGCGTATCGTCACCAAGAAGGTCACCGAAAATACCGGCCAGACCATCGTGGTGGAATCGCGCCCCGGCGGGGGCGGCGCCATCGGAGCGGCGGCGGTGAAGCAGGCGCCGCCGGACGGGCACATGCTGTTCCAGGCCAATGCCGGGACCCACGCCGCCAACGTGTCGCTGTACCCGACGCTGTCCTACGACCCGATCAAGGATTTCCGCCCCATCACGCTGATGTGGAGCTTCCCCCAGCTGCTCTCGGTTCCCCTCGACAGCCCTGCCAAATCGGTGGCCGATCTGGTCGCCCTCGCCAAGTCGAAACCGGGGGGCTTGAGTTTCGCGTCACAGGGTAGCGGCTCGGGCGGACATCTCCTGGGCGAAATGCTCAAGGCCAGGACCGGCGCGAACATGGTCCACATTCCCTATCGCGGCGCGGGTCCCGCCGCGCTCGATCTTGCCACCGGCCGAGTGGACTTCTTCTTCGTGTCCTATTCGTCGGTGCTGTCGTTTCTGCAGGCGGGCAAGGTGCGCACGCTCGCAGTGACATCGCCGAAACGTCTGCCGACCCTGCCGGATATTCCCACGATGAGGGAGGCGGGGTTTGCCGGTATCGAGCTCGACGCATGGTTCGGCCTGGTCGCGCCGGCCGGAACCCCCGGCCCGGTGATCGCCAAGCTCAATGCCGCGTTCGTGCAGGCGGTACGGGATCCGGACATCGTGAGGCAGATCGTGGAGCAGGGCGCCGAGCCGGCTGGCGATACGCCGGCCGAGTTCGCGGCGTTCATCGCGTCGGAAACCGAGCGCTTCGGCAAGATCGTGCGCGCAGCCGGCGCGAAAGGGGAGTGAGCGCGGAAGAATCGGATTTGGGTTCTTCGTGGTGATTTCAAAGTGCATTGGCGGTATCGCGCGATGCCGAAGCATGCTCGATGGCCATCGGCCTTTTTGAATCGGCGACTCGCCCGCTTTGCTGGCCCCGCGAGTGGGGCCGCGGCTTGCTTTCCACCGTCCCCTCCCATCCAACAACACGACACAGGAGCGCTCCGATGACGACGTGGACGCCCGACCCCACCTTCTATCCTTCGCCGCGCATGGCCATGAAGGCACCAGCCGAAACGCTGGCCTATGTCGCGGCCTTCGATCCGGACCGCAAAGTGCCTGATGGCATCGCCGTGGTCGATGTCGATCCCGGCTCCGCCAGCTATTCCAAGATCCTCAACACCGTGGCGATGCCGAATGCCGGCGATGAGCTGCATCATTTCGGCTGGAGCGCGTGCTCGTCGAGCCTCTGTCCCAACGCGCCACATCCCCATATCGAGCGGCGCTATCTCGTCGTGCCGGGACTGCGGTCCTCGCGCATCCACATCCTCGACACCAAGCCCGACCCCAGACGCCCCGCCATCATCAAGGTGATCGAGCCGAAAGACGTCGCGGAGCGGGCGGGATACACGCGCCCCCACACGGTGCATTGCGGGCCCGAAGGCATCTATGTCGCGGCGCTCGGCAACCGCGAGGGCAAGGGGCCGGGCGGCGTGTTCCTGATGGATCACGAAACCTTCGACGTGCTCGGCCAATGGGAAATGGATCGCGGCCCGCAGCAATTCGCCTATGACGCCTGGTGGCATCTCGGGCACGACACCATGGTGACGAGCGAGTGGGGGACGCCCGATACCTTTGAGAATGGTCTCATCCCCGAGGTGCTGCTCGGCGCAAAGTACGGCCGCCGGCTGCACTTCTGGGATCTGCACGCCCGCAAGCACCTGCAGACCATCGACTTCGGCGACAAGTATCAGTTGGTGTTCGAACTACGGCCTGCGCACGATCCCACCAAGGCCTACGGTTTCGTCAACTGCGTGATCAGCCTCGAGAACCTGTCGTCCTCGATCTGGACCTGGTATCGCGACGGCGGCAAGTGGGCGGTCAAGAAGGTGATCGAGATTCCGGCCGAGCCGGCGGATCCGGATCAGCTGCCGCCGCTGCTCAAGGGCTTCAAGGCATGTCCGCCGCTGGTGACCGACATCGATCTGTCCATGGATGACCGGTTTCTCTACGTCGCCTGCTGGGGCACGGGCGACATGCAGCAATACGACGTCTCGGACCCGTTCAACCCCAAGCTCACCGGCAAGGTGCGGATCGGAGGCATCGTCGCCCGCGCCGGTCATCCGAACGGCGCGGGACCGCTCAACGGCGGACCGCAGATGGTCGAGATCAGCCGTGACGGCCGCCGGGTCTATTTCACCAACTCGCTCTACGGCGCGATCGACCCGCAGTTCTATCCCGACGGGATTGAAGGCTGGATGGTCAAGCTCGACGCCGCGCCGAACGGCGGGATCGCGTTCGATCCCAAGTTCTTCGTGAAGTGGCCGGCGCCGCATCGGCCGCATCAGGTCCGGCTCGAAGGCGGAGACTGCTCGTCCGATTCCTATTGCTATCCGTAGCGCTGTGACATCGACAGTCCGGCGCAGCTGTCATTCCGGGGCCACCGATCTCGGGTCTACCCGAGATCGGCAGTCGATGCCCAAGTCGGGTAAACCCGACTTGGATGCGGCTCGCCGCTT
>Ga0207688_10001506_pt1 | contig 12234 bp, 9 predicted proteins | sample KBSMiscanthusM4_FD_184296 | JGI IMG/M metagenome (GOLD analysis project Ga0207688, IMG submission 184296) | Miscanthus rhizosphere microbial communities from Kellogg Biological Station, Michigan, USA - M4 (SPAdes) (version 2) | ecosystem: Host-associated > Plants > Roots > Rhizosphere ...
CCGAGGCTCACGAGCTGATCGCCGGCTACGCGCTCGACGCGCTCGAGCCCGCCGACCGTGCCCGTGCGAAGGAGCTGCTCGAGCGCTCCGAGGAGGCGCGCGAGGAGCTCCGCTCGCTGACCGAGACGACTGCGGCGATGGCGACTGCCGTCTCCGGGCCCGCGCCTCCGCCCGGGCTGCGCGACCGGATCCTCGAGTGCGCGCGAGAGGACCGGCAGACCGTCGTCCCGCTCGAGTCGCGCCGCCGACCTCGACTCGTCCCGCTGCTCGGCGCGGCGGCGGCGGTCGCGGCCGTCGTCGCGGTCGCGCTCGGGGTGTGGGGCCTCTCCGTCTCGTCCGACCTGGACGACTCCCGGGCGGCGCTCGCGCAGGCGCGGGCGGCCGCGGCCGTGCTCGCGAGCCCCGATGCGAGGCAAGTGGCGCTTCAGCAGGGCGACGGCTCGCTGGTCGTCTCCGGTAGCGACGCCGTGCTCGTGCTGAACCAGATGGCGGCGGCCCCTGCGGGCAAGACTTACGAGGTCTGGGTGCTCGACGGGGAGACGCCGGTCCGAGCCGGTCTGTTCCCCGGCGGAGGGTCGCGGGACGTCGTGCCCGTCGACGGCACCGTCGGCCCCGGCGCCCAGGTGCTCGTCACGCTCGAGCGCGCGGGCGGCGTCGACGCGCCGACCGCAAGCCCGATCGTCGCATCGAATCCGGTGTGACACTCCGAGTGTCCGACTTCGAGTCGGACACCGGCCCGAAGGCGGCACAGATGCCTTCCGGGCGGCCCCGTACACTTGTTCGGGTGCTCGAGCTCCGCCAACCGCTGAAGGATCTCTTCGGCTTCGAGGACTTCCGGCCCGGCCAGGAGCGCGTCGTTCGCGCGGCGGTCGAGGGGCTGGACACGCTCGCCCTGATGCCGACCGGCGCCGGCAAGTCGCTCACCTACCAGCTCGCCGCGATGCTCCGCCCCACGCCGACCCTCGTCCTCTCGCCGCTGATCGCGCTGATGAAGGACCAGGTCGACAAGCTGCCGCCCCGAGTGGCCGGCGCGGCCACGTTCGTGAACTCGTCGCTCGCGCCGGAGGAGGCGGCGGCGCGCCTGCGCTCGGTCGCGGCAGGTGACACGAGAATCCTCTACGCCGCGCCGGAGCGGCTCCGGCAGCAGGCCTTCGTGGAGACCCTCCGCGAGATCGGCGTCGGCCTCGTGGTGGTGGACGAGGTGCACTGCGTGAGCATGTGGGGGCACGACTTCCGCCCCGACTACCTCTTCATCCGGCGGGCGCTGGAGGCGCTCGGCCGCCCCGCGGTCCTCGGCATGACCGCCACCGCGACGCCGTCGGACGCGGAGGCGATCGGCGCGGCGCTCGGACGTGACCTCGAGCTCGTCCGGACGACCGTGCACCGGCCGAACCTCCGCTACGACGTCGAGCGCGCGGAGAACGCCGAGGAGCGGCTGCGCGGCCTCCTCTCCCGGCTCGGCCCGCTCGGCGGCGCGCCTGCAATCGTCTACGCGCGCTCTCGCCGCTCGTGCGAGGAGATCGCCCGGACGCTACGCGGCCACGGGATCGTCGCCGAGCACTACCACGCGGGCCTCGAGCCCGACGAGCGGACGCGAGTGCAGGAGGCGTTCGTCGCGGGACGCGTGCCGGTTGTCGTGGCGACGACGGCGTTCGGGATGGGGATCGACAAGCCGGACGTGCGGCTCGTCGCGCTCGTCAACTTCCCGGACTCGCTCGAGGGCTACGTCCAGATGGTCGGGCGCGCCGGCCGCGACGGCGCACCCAGCGACACCGTGCTCTTCGCAGGCGAGGCGGATGCGGCGGCGTTGCGCCGATTCTCGCTCGGCAGCGTCCCCACCCCGGATCTGCTCCGCCGGGTCTATCGCCTCGTCCGCGAGGCCGAGGGCGCCGTCGAGGCGGACGAGCTGGCCGCAGCGGTCGACGACGACCACGACCCGCGCGTCCTCGTCGGGATGCTCGAGCAGGCCGGGCTCTGGAGCCGAGGCTTCGACAGGGGACGGACGATGCGGATCGAGCTCCATCCGCCGCCTCCCGACGCGGGCGCAGTCGTCGACCGCCTGCTCGCGCGGTATGCGTCCGAGGCAAGCGCGCGGGTCGACCGGATCGTCTCCTTCGCCGGCGACGCCCGTTGCCGCCACCTGCAGGTACTGGAGCACTTCGGCGAGACGCTCGACGGCCCGTGCGGCGCCTGCGACGTCTGCGAGCCGTGCGCCGCACCCACCCTTCCGCGCCCGGAGCCGCGTGCGCTCCCCGACGACCCCGCGCGGGCCATCGTCGAGACCGTCGCCGGGCTCACCTGGCCCCTCGGCCGGCGCAGCCTCGTGGCGCTCCTCCGCGGCTCGGTCAAGGCGCCGCCGACCGCCCGCCGCTCGCGCTCCTTCGGTGCGCTCGCGGCCGCGTCCGAGGCCGAGGTCGGCCGCTGGGTGCGCGCGCTCGAGGCGAGCGGCGCCCTGGTCGAGCGGACGACGACAGACGGTTTCGTCGTGCTTCACGCGAACGTCGACGCTCCGCTGCCGCAACTCGGCTCGCGCCTCGGCGCGCCGGTCGACGCGACCCTTGCCGCGGAGCTTCGCGCGTGGCGCACGAGACGGGCGCGTGAGGACGCGGTGCCCGCGTACGTCGTCCTCCACGACGCGACGCTCGACGAGCTCGCGGCGCGAAGGCCGCGTTCGGAGGGGGAGCTCGCGGCGGTCAAGGGCCTCGGCCCGACGAAGCTCGAGCGCTATGGCGACGAGCTGCTGGAGCTCCTCGCGACGACCTGACCAACGCCCGGAGCGGGCTACAATCGACGGCGTTTTGCGGCTTCGAAGACGTACCGAGGCTGCGCCGAGGCGTGGCCGGATACGGAAGCTGCGGCTCGCGGTGCTGCTCCTGGTCCTGCTCGCGCTGACAGGGGCCTCGTTCGCGTACGGGCTCGTCGTCGCGATCCGCAGCGAGCTCGCGGCGCTCGACCCGGCGAGCCCGCACGGCGACGTCGACACGGTGATCTACTCGGCCCCGAACGCCTCGGGGCAGAAGCGTGTCCTTGCGATCCTTCGCGGTGACGAGAGCCGCGTCCTGGTCGCCTCCGACGAGATCGCGCCGATCATGAAGCAGGCGGTCGTCGCGGTCGAGGACAAGCGCTTCTACGAGCACAACGGCGTGGACGTGCACGGGATCGTGCGTGCCCTCTGGCAGGACATCCGCAGCCAGAGCGTCGTCGAGGGCGGCTCCACGATCACCCAGCAGTACGTGCAGAACGCCTACAGCCGCAACGAGGACACGATCGCCCGGAAGGTGCGCGAGGCGGCGCTCGCCTGGCAGCTCTCGCAGCGGTGGTCCAAGGACCGGATCCTGACGGCGTACCTCAACACCATCTACTTCGGGAACGGGGCTTACGGGATCCTCCAGGCGGCCCGGACGTACTTCGACAAGAGCGCCGCCGAGCTGACGCTGCCCGAGTCCGCGCTTCTCGCCGGCCTGCCGCGGAGCCCGACGTTCTACGACCCGGTGCAGCATCCCGCCGCCGCGAAAGAGCGGCGGGCGTACGTGCTCCAGCTCCTCTACGACCAGGGCCGCATCACGCGCGGCGAGCAGCGGAAGGCGAACGCTGCGCGGCTTCCCAAGCCCAACGACGTCCACCTGCCGGGGACACACGGGCCGGCGGCGTACTTCGTCAACTACGTGACCGACCAGCTCGTGAGCCACTACGGCTCGCCGGAGCGTGTCTTCGGGGGCGGGCTCGCGGTGACGACGACGATCGATCTCGATCTGCAGACGAAGGCGCGCGAGGCGGTCCAGGAGGTGCTGAAGGACCCGAGCGGGCCGGCGGCGGCGCTCGTCGCGATCGACCCGCGGACCGGAGCGGTCAAGGCGATGTTCGGCGGGACGAACTACCGCCGGAGCCAGTTCAACCTCGCAACGCAGGCCGAGCGACAGCCGGGGTCGTCCTTCAAGCCGATCGTGCTGGCGAGCGCCTTCCGCAGCGGGATCGCTCCCTCGACGGAGTTCGTCTCGAAGCCCGTCGACATCGACGCCGGCGACCGCATCTGGCCCGTCTCGAACTACGAAGGGTCCTACCTCGGCCAGGTCGACCTGTGGCAGGCGATGATCCATTCCGACAACTCGGTCTACGCGCAGCTCACCCAGGTGGTCGGGCCGAAGAAGATCGTCGCGACCGCTCACGCGCTCGGCATCCACTCGAAGCTCCCCGCGTACTTCGCGATCGGCCTCGGCTCGGTCGCGGTCAACCCGCTCGACATGACCCGTGCGTACGCCACGATCGCCAACGACGGCAAGCGGATCGACGGCTCTCTGATGGGCGACCTCCCCCGCGTGGTCGACTCGGTGGTGACGCGCCGGAGCGGGAAGGTGCGGCAGAACGAGCCGGTCGGGCACGAGGTGCTCCCACAGGGCGAGGCGGAGACGCTGACCTCGATCCTCGAGGACGTCGTCCAGCAGGGGACCGGAACGCGGGCGCAGATCCCCGGTCGCGACGTGGCGGGCAAGACGGGCACGACCGACGACTACGGCGACGCGTGGTTCGTCGGCTACACGCCCGAGCTCGCGGTGGCCGTGTGGGTCGGCTACCCCGATGCGCTGCGCCCGATGCAGACGGAGTTCCACGGCGAGCCCGTGGCCGGCGGCACGCTGCCGGCCGAGATCTGGAAGGCGTTCATGACCCGCGCGCTCGACGGGCAGGAGCCCGAGAGCTTCTCGCCCGCTCCCTACCTCCCCGCCTACGACCTCCGCGTGGTCCACCGGGGCGGCCGCTGGCAGCTCGACAACGGCTACTGCCCCGGCACCCGGCTCACGTCGTACTTCGTCGGGCAGGCGCCGAAGTCCACCGCAAAGTGCTACGCGAACGAGGTCACGGTGCCGGTCGTCGTCGGCCGCTCGGCCGAGTCGGCGAAGGTGGAGCTCGAGTCCGTCCCGCTGACCCCCGATCTCGTCTACGTGCCGGCGAAGCCGCGGTCGCGGCCGGGTCAGGTCGTGAAGCAGGATCCTCGCGGCGGCTATCTCTCCGCGAACGGACGCGTGCGACTGTTCGTCTCGCTCGCACAGGACGGGCTCGTCCCGAACCTCGTCGGCTCGAGCCTTCCGGACGCGCGCCAGCGGACGAAGAAGCTCCGTCTCGCGGTGCGGGTGCGCTACACGGCCGGCAGCCCCTCGGGCACCGTCCTGCGGCAGAGCCTCGAGCCGGGAATCGCAGTGCGCCCCGGGCTGCCGATCACGCTGCTCGTCGGCGACGGCTCGACCAGCTAGTCCCTGCCTCGACGTAGCGCCACGGCTGCTCAATCGCGCGACTGATCCCGATCCGCGTGGTCCGCTCGACGACTGCCGGCGTCGGAGCGGGTCGCAGCTCGAACGGCGGGCGCGACAGGTCGGCCCCGTCGTCCTCGCCCGTCAGGCCCAGCGCCTGCGTGAGGCGACCGGGGCCGGCGCAGAGGAGCCGGTCGTCGGCGACGCCGCGTCTGAGCCGCATCCGGTCGAGCCCGTGGGTCGGCTCGAGCGCGCGCAAGAGCACACCTGCCCCGCGACCCGGCCGCTCGCAGACGACGTTTGCGCACCAGTGGATCCCGTACGAGCGGTAGACGTAGAGGTGGCCCGGTGGGCCGAACATGGAGGCGTTCCGCGCCGTGGGGCCGCCGAACGCGTGGCTCGCGGGGTCGTCGTCCGCGTAGGCCTCGACCTCGACGATCCGCCCGCCGACACCGTCGACGAGGAGCGTCCAGCCGATGATCCCCTGTGCGACCTCGTGGACGCCACGCCGGAGGAGGTGCGCGAGCGTCACTCGCCTTCGAAGAGCTGCGGGTGCCGCGTGAGCGAGCCGCGGCCGCTCCGTCGGCGGCCGCTCGCCGGGACGGTGCTCGCCTCGACCTCCTCGAGGATGGTCTGCTGCGTCCTCGACGCGACGACGGGATCGGGGATTCCTTCTACCCAGACCAGGGTCCGCGAGCCGCTCCCCCGCTCGTCCCCGACGATCGGCTCGAGCGCGTAGATCCGGTCGGCGCGAACGTACTTTCCGAACCCGAGGAACACCATCCCGTGTCCTGTCATGGGTGAAGTATCGCTGCTCGGAACCCTCTGCGGCCGTCGCCGGGCGGCTCGTCTAGATGGTTGATCGGTAATTGGCGTGACGTCCGGGGGCGTTCCAGACCAAGCCGGACGCACCGGCCGGGTGCGGCGCGTACCCGAAGGTACGGGCCGTGACCGGACGGGGTGATCGGCGCTGTGTCTGGGGCGCCATCCGGTTCGCGCGAGTTGCCGATCAACCATCTAGGCTCGCCTGCGATGCCGCGCGTGTACCTCTCCCCGCCCCATCTCTCGGGCCGTGAGGCCGAGCTGCTCGCGGACGCGATCGAGTCGAACTGGATCGCGCCGCTGGGCCCCCACGTCGACGCATTCGAGGCGGAGCTCGCCGCCGTCGCCGGGGTCGGGCACGCGGTCGCGCTCTCGAGCGGCACCGCCGCGCTCCACCTCGCGCTCGTGGTGCTCGGGATCGGGGCGGGCGACGAGGTCGCGTGCTCCGGCTTCACGTTCGCGGCGAGCGCCAACGCGGTCACGTATTCTGGCGCGAGCCCGTTCTTCGTGGATGCGACGGAGGAGACCTGGACGATCGACCCCGACCTCCTCGACCGGGCGATCACCTCGCGTCGCGAAGCGGGCGCGACCGTTCGCGCCGTCGTCGCCGTCGACCTCTACGGCCAGTGCTGCGACTACGACGCGCTGCGCGAGGTCTGCGCGCGACACGACGTGGTGCTCGTGCAGGACGCGGCGGAGTCGCTGGGGGCGACGTATCGCGGGGCGCCGGCCGGGGGGCAGGGCGCGCTTGCCGCCTTCTCGTTCAACGGGAACAAGATCATCACCACGAGCGGCGGTGGGATGCTCGTCTCGGACCGCCGCGAGTGGGTCGAGCACGCGCGGAAGCTCTCGACGCAGGCCCGCGAGCCCGTCGCGCACTACGAGCACGTCGAGGTCGGCTTCAACTACCGGATGAGCAATCTGCTCGCGGCGCTCGGCCGGGCGCAGCTCGAGTCCCTGCCGGAGCGGGTCGCGACCCGGCGGCGGATCCGGGACCGCTATGTCGAGACGCTCGCGGACGTCCCCGGCCTCGAGTTCATGCCCGAGGCGCCCTACGGGACGACGAACGCCTGGCTCACGTGCGTCGTGATCGACCCCGATGCGTTCGGGGCCGACCGCGAGTCCGTCCGGCTCGCGCTCGAGGCGGAGGACATCGAGGCCCGCCCGCTGTGGAAGCCGATGCACCTCCAGCCCATCTTCGCCTCGCATGCCTCGTTCGGCGGCGACGTCTCGGCGCACCTCTTCGAGCGCGGCCTCTGTCTCCCGAGCGGGTCGTCGCTCACGGACGACGACCAGGACCGCGTGGTCGCGACGCTTCTCGGAACCCGAAGGTCTCCGACTTGAAGTCGGACACCTGATGCGGCACTACGCGGTCGCGCTTTCGCGCACCTCGACCACGTCGAGCCAGTGGCTCCACTGCTCGGCGCGTCCGTAGACCGCGTCGAGATAGGACTTCTGCAGCTCGAGCGTCACCGGGCCGACGCCCAGCTCGACGTCGTCGATCGCCCGGACCGGCGACACCTCGGCGGCGGTGCCCGTCATGAACACCTCGTCCGCGAGGTGGAGGTCGGTGCGGATGATGTCCGTCTCCTCGACGATGTAGCCCTGCTCCTGCGCGATCTGGATGATCGAGTCGCGCGTGACCCCCGGCAGGATCGACGTCGAGAGCGGCGGCGTCGTGATCCGGCCGTTCTTGACGACGAAGATGTTCTCGCCGGGACCGTCCGCGACGAAGCCGCCTTCGGTGAGGAGGATCGCCTCGTCGTAGCCCGCCCGCTTGGCCTCGGTCGTCGCGAGCATCGAGTTGAGGTAGATGCCCGTCGCCTTAGCGACGTGCGGGATCACGTTCGGGCCGACGCGCTGCCAGCTCGAGACCTTTGCGGTGATGCCCTTCGTGAGCGAATCCTCGCCGAGGTACGCGCCCCAGGGCCAGCTCATGATCACGGTCTCGACGGGGTTCCCGCTCGTGTGGACGCCGAGCGAGCCGTAGCCGTAGAACGCGATCGGGCGCAGGTAGCACGACGGCAGACCGTTCGCTCGCACGAGGTCGTGCGTCGCGGTGCGCAGCTCCTCGACCGTGTACGGGAGCACCATGTACAGGAGCTTCGCGCTGTCGTGGAGGCGCTGCAGGTGATCGGCGAGCCGGAAGACGGCCGGGCCGCGGGAGGTCTCGTAGGCGCGGATCCCCTCGAACACGCCCGAGCCGTAGTGCAGGCCGTGGGCTCCGACGTGGACGGTCGCGTCCGCCCAGTCGACGAGCTCGCCGTTCATCCAGATCTTCGCGGTCTCCTCCATCGATGTGCCTCCGTTCGCGGGCGTGGAGAGACCAATTATGGAGAATCGCGCACGACGTCCTCGACCCGACCCCGTGTCAGCCGCACCAGCTCGCGCGGGGCGAGCGCCACCATGTGCCGGTCGGAGCCTGCTCCCGCCCAGACGACGGGGTGCCGGACGAGCGTTCGCTCGACGAGCACGACCGGCACTCGCTCGAGCGGAAAGGGGGCGACACCGCCCGGCTCGAAGCCGGTCGCGTCCACCACCTCGGCGGGTTTCGCGATCGCCGCGCGCCGGGCGCCGGCGAGGCGTGCGATCTTCGAGCTGTCCGCCCGGCGGTCGCCCGGGACGAGCGCGACGACCGGCGAGCCGTCGCAGACGAACACGAGCGACTTCACGATCTGGCCCAGCGTGCAGCCGACCGCGTCTGCCGCCGCCTCCGCGGTGGGCGTCTCGGTCGCGAACTCCTCGATCCGCGCCTCCGCCCCGGTCGCGCGGAGGAACGCCGCGACGCGCTCGACCGGCTCCGGCCACGTGGTCGGCACGAGCTAGCCGAGCTCCACAAAGCGGACGTCGTCGAACCCCGCCTCGTGGAGTGCGTCGACGAGCTCCGCAGTGGCGGGCGTGTCGATCGAGAAGACCATCAACGCCTCCCCGCCCTCGATCGTCCGTGACACCGCCATGTTCGCGATGTTCACGCCCGCCTCGCCGAACATCGAGCCGACCCGGCCGATCACGCCCGGCTGGTCGGCGTAGCGGATGAACACCATGTGGGGGCCGATCTCCAGGTCGATCCCGAAGCCGAGCGCGCCACCGAGGAACAGGCGCGGCTCGGGGCCGATCGTCGTCCCCGACACCGTCGCCTCCTCGCCCTCCGAGACGATCGTCACCTCGACGGTGTTCGTGTAGTCGCGCGAGGCCCTGTTCCGCTCCTCGACGACCTCGATCCCGCGCTCCGCCGCGATCAGAGGTGCGTTGACGACGTTCACGACCTGGTCGACCCACTCCTGGAAGGCGCCGTTGAGCGCGGCCGCGGTCAGGAGGCGCGTGTCGTACTCGGACAGCGGCCCGTGCGCCGCGACGGCCACGCGGTGCGGCCGCGCACCCGCCAGCGCGACCGCGATCCGGCCGAGCAGGGCGGCGAGTGGGATGAACGGCCCCAGCACCTCGAGGTCGGCCTGGTCGACGACGGGGATGTTGACCGCGTTCGAGACGATCCCGCCGTCGAGCGCGGCCACGACCTGCTCGGCCACGATCAGCCCGGCGCGGTCCTGTGCCTCGTCGGTCGAGGCGGCGAGATGCGGGGTGACGACGACCTGGTCGAGCTCGAGCAGCGGTCCCTCGTACGGCTCGGCCGAGAACACGTCGAGCGCCGCGCCGGCGAGCTTGCCGGAGCGCAGAGCCTCGACGAGCGCGTCCTCGTCGACGAGGGCGCCCCGGGCGGCGTTGACGAGCCGCGCGCCGTCGCGCATCCGGGCAATCGTCTCCCGATCGATCAGGCAGTGCGTCTCGTCGTTCAGGGGCGAGTGGAGCGTGACCACGTCGGACGCGGCAAGCAGCGCGTCGAGCGTCTCCGCCCGCTCGACGCCCAGCTCCCTGAACCGATCGCTCCCGACGAAGGGGTCGTAGGCGACGACCGTCATGCCGAGGCCGATCGCGCGCCGGGCGACCTGCTGGCCGATGCGCCCGAAGCCGACCACGCCGAGCGACTTGCCGGCCAGCTCCACGCCGTTCCACAATGACCGCTCCCAGCGCCCGCCCTTGAGCGCCGCATGCGCCTGCGGGATGTTCCGGGCGAGCGCGACGATCAGCCCGATCGTCTGCTCGGCGGCCGACACGACGGTCGACTCGGGCGCATTCGCGACGACGATCCCCCGGCGGGTGGCCGCGTCGACGTCGACGTTGTCGACCCCGACCCCCGCGCGGCCGATCACCTTGAGGCGTGTCGCCCGGTCGATGAGGTCGCGCGTCAGTTTCGTCGCCGAGCGGATGACGATCCCGTCGTAGCGGTCGATCACGTCCTCGAGCGCGGACTCGGTGTCGACATCGACGTCGAACCGCGCCCGCAGGAGCGCGACACCCGCCTCGGCGATCGGCTCCCGGACGAGGACGCGCATCGACACCTACGCGGTGGCGACGGTGCCGAACGCCTCGTAGGCGGCGGGGGCGGCTCTGCCGGGCTCGACGTCGGCCCCGGCGACGGCGAGCTCCTCCTCGATCGCCACGAGCGCGCCCGCGAGCTCCTCGATCCCGACGTGGCCGATGTGGCCGATTCGAAACAGGCGGGAGACCAGCTCGCCGTGCCCGCCCGCGATCGTGATCCCGTGCCGGTCGCGCAGCGCGAGGCGGAGCGCGACTGCGTCGATCCCCTCCGGTGTGAGCGCGCCGGTCAGCACGGCGGCGCTGTCGTCGTCGGGCGAGTAGAGCTCGAGCCCCATCGCCTTGATCCCGGCGCGGCAGGCACGCCCCATGGCGCGGTGCCGGGCAAACGCCGTCTCGAGCCCGCCGTCGAGCACCAGCCCGAGCGCCTCCACGAGCGCGACGACGATGGACGTGGCCGGGGTCGACGGAGTCGATCCCTTGGCCTGCGCGACCCTCTGCCGAGCCCAGTCCCAGTAGAAGCGAGGGAGTGACGATTCTCCGGCGCGCTCCCAGGCACGGTCGGAGACGGAGGCGAACGCGAGGCCGGGCGGCGTCATCAGCGCCTTCTGGGAGCCGGTGATCACGACGTCGGCGCCCCAGGCGTCGGTCTCCAGCGGCACCGCGCCGAGGCTCGAGACCGCGTCGACGATCGACAGGGCGCCCGCGTCGCGGCAGACCGCCAGCAGCGGCTCGAGGTCGCAGACGACGCCGGTGGACGTCTCGGAGTGGACGAGGAATACGGTTCCGGCGCGGCTCTCCGCGAGCGCGGCGCGAACGTCGTCGGGGCTCGGGGCCTCGCCCCAGGCATAGGTCAGCGGGACGACGTCGCAGCCGAAGGCCGTCGCGAGCGCCTGCCAGCGCTCGCCGAACTCGCCTTGCGAGACGGCCAGCACCCGGTCGCCGGGCGAGTGGAGGTTGACGACAGCCGACTCGAACGCGCCCGTTCCCGAGGCGGTGAACACGAGCACCTCGTGATCGGTGCGGAACACCGCCCGGAGACGCTCCTGCGCGACCGCGAAGATCTCCGCGAAGTCCGGCGAGCGGTGGTGGACGACCGGTCGCGCGAGCGCGTGCAGCACCTCGGGCGGCACGGCGGTCGGGCCGGGAGTGAGGAGCTGCTGGGGTCGCGACACCGATCTGAGCGTACAGCGCGTCCCGAGCCGCAGGCGCCTGTGCCCCTTCAGGTGACGCTGCCGCGTCTCGCGCGCGCGGGGAGCAAGCCAGGCCAGGACGCAGGGAGTCCCGATACTCAGCGGTATCGGGGCGACCGAGGACGACGCATGGCGCCGCTCATCGCGCGCGAGAGACCCGGATCGTGTCGCCTGAAGGGGCACTAGATTGCCGCGGCATGGACGTCGTGCTCGCCTTCGCCGCTGCGCTGGTCTCGCTCCGGCTCGCAGCCGACCTGATCCGGCGCTGGCGCGATCGCCGCACCCCGGAGCTGCTCGCGTGGGGCGCGTCGCTGGCCGCGTTCGCGGCCGCGTCGGGCGCGCTCGCCTGGGGCGCTGCGGCAGGGTGGGACGACCGGGCATTCCGCGCCTACTACCTGTTCGGCGGGCTGCTCACCGCGCCGCTTCTCGGCGCGGGGTCCCTGCTCCGCGCGCGCGGATCGCTGGCAGCGCCGGTGGCGCTCCTCTTCGCGGGACTGGCCGTCGGCGTCGCGGTCGCTATGCCGATCGATCCTGCGGTCACCGGGACCGACATCCCCGACGCGGCCTCACACCTCGCCTTCTTCCCGGCGCGGGCCCTGGCT
>Ga0207688_10001507_pt1 | contig 12232 bp, 12 predicted proteins | sample KBSMiscanthusM4_FD_184296 | JGI IMG/M metagenome (GOLD analysis project Ga0207688, IMG submission 184296) | Miscanthus rhizosphere microbial communities from Kellogg Biological Station, Michigan, USA - M4 (SPAdes) (version 2) | ecosystem: Host-associated > Plants > Roots > Rhizosphere ...
CGTCACCCGACCGGGCGACCCGGCGGTCGGGAGGGCGGACGAGCAGGCCTGTAAGCCGGATCCTGTTCCCCGGCGCCTCGCGGCGCGCGGTTCGGCGACCATCCATCTAGGCCCGCCGTCGCCGGCGGGCTCGAGCGACCTACCCGCAGGCTCGGACGGGCCGCCCTCGAACGCCTGCGCAGCTCCCGTGCGGGAGCCTCTTGGTCTTGCTCCGGGTGGGGTTTACCGAGCCACCCCGGTCACCCGGGGTGCTGGTGGTCTCTTACACCACCGTTTCACCCTTACCCCCCGCTCGTCGCGGGAGGCGGTCTGTTCTCTGTGGCACTGTCCCGCGGGTCGCCCCGGGTTGCCGTTAACAACCACCCTGCCCTGCGGAGTCCGGACTTTCCTCGGCGGCGGGCACGCCCGCCGACGCGGCCGCCCGGCCTGCTCGTCCGCCCGCAAAGGCTAGCGTGCCCGGCTCACGCCTTGCTCAGCGCGCCCAGTGCGGCGAAGAAGACGTTGCCGATGCGGGCCGGGTCGGTGACGACGAACGAGCGCCCCCCGGTTGCCCGCGCGATCTCCGCCAGCGGGCCCGGGTCGACGTCGGGCCCGATCGCCAGCCCGATGACCGGCACGGGGCGGGCCGGATCGGCGTCGGCGGCGAGACGGCGCACGAGCTCCTCGCGGCCGATGCCCGCGGGATCGTCGTCGTCGCCGTCGGTGAGCACGACCACGACGTTGAGCTTCCCCGGCTCCCAGTTGCGCCGCGCCTCCTCGTAGAGCCCCAGCACCGAGTCGTACAGGCCGGTGTGCGCGCCCGGCACGGCGCGGATCGACCGCAGCGCCTCCAGCCCCGGCCCGGAGAGCAGCTGCGGGACCGGGGTGACCGGCATGACCTGCCGGTAGTCGCGCTCGCCGTCGAGCCGGTTGGCGAACGTCCACAGCCCGAGGGTGGTGGTCGGCTCGAACAGGTTCAGCCCGCGGGCGGCCGCGTCGAGCGTGACCGCGAGCCGGGTCTTGCGGAGCTTCGGCACGACCGCGTTCATCGAACCGGAGACGTCGATCAGCACCTCGATCCGACCGCTGCGCGTGGCCGCGGCCCACCGCTGGAGCGCGGCGTCGGACGTCGGGGACTCGACCAACGGCGCAGGCGCGGGCAGCCTGCGCACGATGCGGGCGTCGACGAGGCGGTCGGCGGGCACCTGCCCGTCGGCGGTGCGGAACCCGCCCGCCGTGAGCGCCGCCTGCCCGTCCGGCTCCTGCAACGCGACGAGCAGCCGCGCCGCCGCGTCCCGCTCGGCCGGGTTGGCCGTGGCCAGCACCGCGAACGGGTAGTCCATCCACGTCGGCGCCTCGCTCGGGTAGGCGGCGGTGAGGGTGCTCCCGGGCCGCTCGACGTTGTGGCGCAGCATCCGCTGCTCCGTGGTGGGGAACGCGGTGACCGGCGGCCCGGCCGCCGTCGCGCCGGGGAGCCGGTTGAACAGGGAGTCACCCGGGTCCGCGAGCCTGCTCTGCATCCTCCGCAGGAACGCCACGAGGGTGGCGTCACCGTCGGGCGCCGACCCGAGGTCGGCCTGGGCCTCCAGCAGCGCGGCCAGCCCGATCGGGTCCTGGGTGGGGTCGGGTGCTCCGACGGCGACGTCGTCGGCCCGCAGCACCGCGTCGCAGGTCGGCCTGCCCGGTCCGAGCTTGCCGACCGCGTCGGCGGCGAGCGCCATCACCACCGGCGTGGCGACCACGGACACCCCCGACGGGGGCACCGCCGTGGCGCCCTGGGCCCGCGCCTTGGCGAGCTGCAGGGTCGACTCGGGCATCCAGACGTGCGGCGGCTCGGGGCCGTCCGGTCCGCCGACGAGCGCCTGCGCCTCGTCCGTGGACGAGCGCGGGACCACCGAGAACGCGCACCCCGCGGCGCGGTCGAGCCGGGCCGCGACCTCGGCGACGAGCGGGGCGATGTCGGGCGCGGCGACGATCCGCACGGGGACGCACGACGGTGCCGCGTCCCAGGTGCGCACGCCCGCGACGAAGAGCCCCGCCAGCAGGCCGACCGCGATCAGCGCGACGAGCGCACGCTGGTGCCACGGCACCGGGTGCCACGCGGCGTGCTGCCCGGTGGAGACGCCGTCGGGACGGCGGGGGCCTGCGTCGGGGGTGCGCAGGACGATGCGCGACGAACGGGAGGTGTCCGAGCGCGTCACCGCCACCCCCTCCCGAAGCAGGAGCCCGCTACGGTACGCAGCCGCGACCCCGGAGCTTCGCCGGGTGATCACTCGTTCTGCCGAATGGTCGCTTCGGCTGCTCTGGACGCAGCGTCACTCCGCCGGTCGGGCCCCGAACCGGTGGGCTTCGACGATCACTTCGGCCAGGTGCGGCACCGCGGATTCGACGAAACGCTTCCCGTGCTCGGCCGTCGCCCCGGTGGGGTCGCCGATGTGCCCGTCCGGCCCAAAATCGTCACTCGTCCAGCCGAACGACACGGGCTTGCCGAACCCGATGTGGCGGAACTCCCGCAGCGCCGTCGGCACGTTGGGCCGGGCCAGCTCCATCCGCACCAGGTCGGGCCGCAGGTGCAGCATCAGCGACGTCTCGCCGTGCCCGCCGTGCACGCCCATGCCGTACTCCGATGGCGCCGAGCCCGTGCCGCCCTGGTCCACGGGCACGCCCGGGTGGGTGAAGAACGTGCGCAGCCCGAACCGGCGCCGCAGCTCCCGGTTGGCCACCTGGCCCAGCGCCGAGTTGCCGCCGTGCCCGTTGACGAACAGCACGCGCGTGATCCCGGACGCCGCGAGCGAGCGCCCGATGTCCACGAGCGTGGCCATCAGGGTGTCCCAGGACAGCCAGAGCGAGCCCGGGAACGCGTGGTGCTCGTCGGACTTCGTGTAGGCCAGCGCGGGCAGCAGCACCGCCGGGGCGTCCGTGACGGCACCGACGGCGGCCGCGGCGATCTCCGACGCGATCACGTAGTCGGTGGACAGCGGCAGGTGCGGGCCGTGCTGCTCGATCGAGCCCAGCGGCAGGACGGCGACCGTGTCGGGCGGCAGCGCCACCACCTCGGGCCAGGTGAGATCGGCGAAGTTCATCGGGCCACGCCGATGTTCACCCGCGAGTCGACGGGCGGCGAGGTGGTGAGCTTGCCCGGGTTGAGCAGGCCCTTCGGGTCGGTGCGCCGCGCCGTCTCGATCGCCAGCGCGACGTTGCGGTCGACGTACCACTGGTGCGGCGAGTGCACGCCCATCCCGATCGCCTCCATCTTGCCGATCCCCGCCAGCATCTCCTGCTCCGAGCGGTACTCGGCCACGACCATCGCCCCCGGTCCGCGGGCGAATAGCTCCAGGTGCAGGTGGACCGGGCCCTCGTAGACCGCGCGAACGGCGTCGGGGTCGTCGAGGATCACCTCGCCCGCGGTCTCCATGTGGAACCACGTCTGGTCGGGGTGGCCGCGTTGCAGGAAGTAGACCGGGTGGTTGTAGGACATGCCGGAGAGCCGGTCGGTCTCGACGTAGTCGTCGAGCTCCGCGACCATCGCGCCGCCCGCCCCGGCCACCGCGTCGCGCACCTGTTCGAGCGTCGAGGAAACGGCGATCACCCGCAGGCTGTAGGACCGCGGGTCGAGGTCCACCGAGGCGGGCAGGGTCGGCACCAGCGCGGGCTCGTCGCCGGAGACCAGCCGCGGGAGCGGGTCGAGCCCGCCCATCGCCCGCAGCCCGGCCGCGAGCCCCGCGTAGGAGTCGAACGCCGCGTACACGGCCGTCCAGTCGCGCGCCGGGTCGGTGCGCACCTCCACCTCGACGAGCACGCCCGTCACGCCGTAGGTGTGGATGAACGGCACGAGGTCGGCCCCCGAGACCGTGAACAGCTCCCCCGAGCCGTCCATCGGCGCGACGGTCGCCGACACCACGTACCCGTCGGACGTCGTGAGGTGCTCGATCGAGCCGGTGCCCGCGCTGCCGCCGCCGACGAAGCCGCCGATCGTCGACGTCTTGGTGGACGGGTACATCCAGATGTCGCGCCCGGCCGCGCGCAGCTCCTTGTCGATCGCCGAGAGCCGCGCGCCCGCGCCCGCCGTGACCGTGTCGGCGCCGATGCGGACGTCGGTGAGCGCGCGCAGGTCGAGCAGGATCCCGCCCTCGAACGGGGTGGCCTGCCCGTAGTTGCCGGTGCCCGCGCCGCGCGGGGTGACGGGCACGTCGTGCTCGTAGGCGACGCGCAGCACGGTCGCGACGTCGGCGGTGGTGGCCGGGCGCACCACGGCGTCGGCGACGTAGCGGCCCGCAGGCACCTTCTCGGCCAGGATCGGTGACATGCGCGACCAGTCCGACGAGGCCTTGGTGCGCTGCGCCTCGTCGAAGGTCACGCTGCCCGCGCCGAGCCGGGTGATCTCGGCGCACGCCTTCTCCGTCGCGGTGCTCACATCTTGATCGAATCGTCGATGAAGTCGTTCGTGTAGAGGCTCTCGGCCGTGGGCGCGGTGCCGGTGAGCGTGCCCGCGGACTGCAGCAACGGCACGAAGCGCGACACGGTGTCGGTCATCCGCTTCGGGTCGAACTTGCCGAACACGCCCGACGCCGGGTCGTTCATCACGAACTTGCCCTCGACCTGCGTCTTCACCGAGAAGTCCGCGTCACCGGGGGTGTAGGTCCAGCCGGTCTGGTACTGGTCGACGAGCTTGACGATCAGGTCGTTGGTGGGCGCGGGGTTCTTCAGGAAGTCCACCTGCGACCGCTGCATGATCGGCACGAGCTTCTTGAGGCACGGGGTGAGCGCCGCGACCTTGTCGGCCCGCACGGCCAGCGGCTCGGGGTAGATCGAGTAGCCGTAGTTCGCGAAGACCTCGAAGGCGATCGGCTTCTTCCACTGCGCGATCTCGTTCTCGTAGATGAACGGCTCGGCGGTGGCGAAGCCCTGCTGCACGATCTTGGGGTCCGAGACGAACCGGGACGGCGAGCCGTCGTAGCTCTGGTCGGACTGCGTCTTCTTCATGATCCCCTGCGACTCCAGCAGGGTGGGCAGCACCTCGCCGGAGGTGACGATCGTCGCGCCGGTGGCGGCCACCTCCTTGATGGTCTTCAGGCCGGGGTAGCTCGCCGGGTCCCACATGAGGATCTGCGGGCTCACCGTCATCTGCGACGACACGGCCACCGTCGGGAGCTGCTTCGAGGCCTGCACGATGGCGTCGTCGGTGTTGACCGCGCCGAACGTGATCTTGTCGTCGGCGTACATGAGCGCCGGGATCGGCTTGAAGCCGGTGTTGGGGCCGCCCGCACGCACCTCGACCTTGACGCCGGTGTCCACCCCTTGCGCGACCAGCGGACCGGTGACCGACTTCGTGTTGGTGTCGACGCTGTAGCCCGGCCCGACCAGCGCGTACATGGCGCCGTGCTCGGCCTCGGGCTGCCAGTCCTGCTGCATGACGACGGTCTCCGGGCAGCCCGCGCCCTTGAGGTCGAGCGGGCCACCCGCGGGGGCGGCGGGCGCGGCGGGCGCGGCCGGAGCGCTCGCCGTGTCGCCGGATCCGCAGGCGGCCAACAAGAGGGCGGTCGCGAGCGTGCCCGCGACGAGGAGGGGATGGCGGTTCGCAAGCGGCTTCACGGGGGTTCTCGCTTTCTCGGGGGGTCAGCGGCGGATCAGCGGGCGGTTCGGCCGTACCAGCGCCCGACCACCGCGCGGTCGAGCGCGGCGAAGGCGGTGAAGAACACGACGCCGAAGAGCGCCGTCAGCGCCACGGCGGTGAGCAGCGGTTCCATCGACAGCCGCTGCGTGTAGACCCGCAGGAGGCTGCCGATGCCCGGGGCGCCCTGCTGGAAGAAGAAGTCGCCGACGATCGCGCCGATCACCGCGAGGCCCGCGGCGGTGCGCAGCCCGGTGAAGATGGCGGGCACGGCGGCGGGGAACTCCAGCTTGCGCAGCCGTTGGAAGCGCGTCGCCCGGTTGAGCGTCATGAGGTCGTGCGCGGCCTGGCTCGCCGACTGCAGCCCGAAGAACGTGTTGGAGATCATCGGGAACACCGCGATGAGCACGCAGACGGCCACCCGCGCGGCGAACGAGTAACCCATCCAGATGCCGATGAGCGGCACGAGGGCGAGGATCGGGATCGTCTGCAGGATCACCGCGTACGGGTAGAGGATCTTCTCCGCCCACGACCACTGCGCCATCAGCGTCGCCCAGCCGATGCCGACCACGGTCGCGATCGCCAGCCCGATGATCGCGACGAGGATGCTGCGCCACAACGCCTCGAACATCGGGACGGAGATGTTGGGGTTGGACAGCGCCACACCGAACGCCTGGTGCGGCGGCGGCAGCAGGAACCGCTGGGAGGGCGGCAGGACGACGTAGCTGAGCAGGTACCAGATCGCCGCGATGCCGAGGACGGCGAGCACGATCGGCACCGTCCTGGCCACGGTGGTGCGCCACCAGGGCGCGCGCTCCTCAGGCGCCGCGTCCGGGGTGGCGTCCGGGGGCGCGGCGGGCAGCTCGGTCGGCCGGGTGGTCGTCATGAGTGCTCCCCCAACGCCTGTGACACGCGGCCGGTCAGCGTGGCGAACTCCGGGTCGTAGCGCAACGTCGGGTCGCGCGGGTAGTCCCACGGCACGGCGATGTCGGCGACGACGCGGCCCGGCCGTCCACTCATCACCAGCACGCGGTTCGACAGGTACACCGCCTCCGACACCGAGTGGGTGATGAACAGCCCGGCGAACTGCTTCAGCACGAAGAGCTTCTGCAGCTCGGTCTGCATCTGCAGCCGGGTGATCTCGTCCAGCGCGCCGAACGGCTCGTCGAACAGGGCGAGGTCGGGCTCGGCGACGAGCGCGCGGGCGATCGAGACCCGCATCCGCATGCCGCCCGACAGCGCCCGTGGATGCTGTCGCTCGAACCCGGTGAGCCCGACCAGGTCGAGCATCTCCTGGGCGCGGGCCCGCCGGTCGGCGCGCGACACGCCGCGCAGCTCCTGCACGAGCTCCACGTTGCGGGCGGCGCTTCGCCACTCCAGCAGCGTCGGGTCCTGGAAGACGTAGCTCGTGGCCGTGGCGGTGACGGTGACGCTGCCGCTGGTGGCCGTCTCCAGGCCGGAGGCGAGGCGCAGCAGCGTGGACTTGCCGCATCCCGACGGGCCGACGACCGAGACGAAGTCGCCGGGGTTCAGCCGGAGGCTGACGTCGGTGAGCGCGACGGTGCCGGTCGCGAAGCGCTTGCCCACGCCGTCCAGGACGAGGGTTGCGGTGGTGGTGGGGGCGGTCACTCAGACCTCCAGGCTGCGCTGGACGCGGGTGTCGGCGACCACGCGGCCGCCGGACAGGACGATGCGGGCGTCCTCGGCGCCCGCGAGGACGTCGCCGAGGTCGACGTCGGGCACGAGGATCAGGTCGGCGACGTCGCCGGGCGCGACACCGGCCTGCGGGAGGCCGAGCACCGCGCGAGCACCCGTGGTGACCGCGTGCAGGGCCTGCTCGGCGGTGAGGTGGCCCGCCGTCTGCAGGAGCGAGGTCGTCTCGAACGGGTCGGCCCGGCCCGCGGCGTTGAAGGGGTCGCGCACGTTGTCCGCGCCCGCGGCGAGCGGGATGCCCGCCGCGAGGAGCGCGCGCACCGCGGTGAGCCCGCGCGGGGCGGCGCAGACGGCGTCGCGGCCCTGCAGGTAGAGGTTGGTGATCGGCAGCGTGACGACGCCGAGGCCCGCGCGCAGCACGTCCGCGAGGACGGCATCAAGCCGGTCGGCCGGGAGCATGCCGAGCCGCACGGCGTGGCTCGCCGTGACGGGGTGGGTGAGGCCGCGCGCGAGGGTCTGGCGGGCGAGCTCGACGGTGTCGAGGTCGTCGTCGGACTCGGGCAGGTCGGTCACCTCGTCGACGTGCAGGTCCACCGGCAGGTTGCGGGCTTCGGCGATGTCGAGCATGCGGGTGCACTCGGCCCGCGGGTCGTCGGCGAGGTGCGGGCAGCCGCCCATCACGTCGATGCCGCGGTCGGCGGCCGCGGCGACCAGCTCCGTCGGCGTCTCGTGGCCCGCGAGGAGGCAGACCTGGAGCGTGACGCGGCCCCGCAGGCGCTCGCGCAGCCCGGTCAACGCGTCGACGGCGCGGAAGGGATCGGGGCCGACGTGCAGGTCGACGTGGGAGCGGATCGCCGTGATGCCCCGCGCGACGTAGCGGCGGACCGCGGCGAGGGCGCGGGCCTCGGTGTCGGCGCGGTCGATCGTGGGGAGCAGGACGCGCCAGCTGTCGCAGGCCGCGACGAGGTCGTTGCCGGTGCCGGGCGGCAGCCGGGAGGCCGTCAGCGCCTTGTCCAGGTGGGCGTGCGGTTCGCAGGCGGCGGGGAGCACGCGCCAGCCCTGCGCGTCGAGGTCGGCGCCTTCACCGGGGGCGAGGGCCACGGTGGTGCCGTCGAGCAGCACGTCGCCGAGCGCGCCGTCGGGCAACCGGACACCGCGGAGCGCCGCGACGGCCGTGCCGGCGAGGCGGGCCGCGCCGTCGGCGGGCCCTACCTGCTGTAACGCGACTGTCACGCTTTCCTCACCTGCACAGTATTGATCCAGGTACTATTCCGCGCACAGTAGAGACCTCGTGTTTCAGCGCGGTGTCGACCTCTCCGCGGACGGGTTACGCATGGTGATCGTTACCGGCGACGGCCATCAGGCGCAACGGCTGGCCGACACCCGACTGGGCGGTGCCATCCGGGCGCTGCGCCGCGAGCGGGGGCTCACGCTCGTGCAGCTGGCGGCGACGACCGGTCTCTCGCAGCCGTTCCTCTCGCAGGTGGAGCTGGGGCGCTCCCGACCGTCGATGCGATCGCTCTTCCGGATCGCGGCAGCGCTGGGCACCACCCAGCAGGCGTTGCTCGGGCTGGCGACGCCCGCGACCGCCGTGCCGATAGCGCGCGGTGGCTCGGGCAGGCTCCTGATGCACGAGCCCGGTGGTGCGGACGTCACAGAGTTCGCCGATCTCGCCGACGAGTTCGCCGAGTTCTACGCGCATCCCCGGCACGAGTTCCTGTACGTGGTGCGGGGCACGATCGAGCTGGAGCTGGGCGGCGAGCGGCCGGAGCGCACCCGACTCGGGCCGCGGGCGAGCACGGGGTACCCCGGGCTGGTGCCCCACAGGTTCCGCCGGATCGGGGAGGATCCGTGCGTGATCGTGATGGTGCACAGCGGTGCGTGAGGACCTGGCCGGGAACGACCCGATGGCCGTGTTGGCGCGGTGGGTCGCGGAGTCGGGCCAACCGACGATGACGTTCGCGACGGCGGACGCGTCCGGGTTGCCGCACGCCCGCACCGTGCTGATCACCGAGGTCGACGCGACCTCGGTGCGGTTCCACTCGTCGCGCCCGACCACCAAGACGTCCGACATCGCCGCGCAGCCGCGGGCGTCGGGGGTGTTCTACTGGCCGGGGCGGCAGGTGGTGCTGCGCGGGGTGGCGAGCGAGCTGTCCGCGGCCTCCTCGCGCGCGGCGTTCCCGAGCAGGCCGCTGGGCCTGCGGCGGCTGGCGTGGGCGTACGAGGCGCTGGGGGCCGACGGGTCCGACAGCGCGGTGGCGCCCGGCGACGTCGAGCGGGCGTTCGCGGCCGCGGGCGCGGCGCAGGAGATGCCGCCGAGCTGGACGACGATCCGGCTCGTGCCCGACCGGGCCGATTTCTGGCAGGCGGGCGACGACGACACCCCCGCCGCGAAGACGAGCTTCACCCGCGAAGCGGGGATCTGGACCGCAAGGCCCGCCCTCCCCTAGCCCCGGGGAAGTGGAGACTCGCCGTGTCGAGAACGGAGACCCGGCGGGATAGCGTGCGCGGGTGATCGATGCGTCGCCGGGCGGGCTGGCGTTCCTGCTCATCGCCGGGTTGGTCGCGGGGGCGGTGAACGCGGTCGCGGGCGGGGGGTCGCTGCTCGTGTTCCCCGCGCTGCTGGCGGTGGGCTTCGCCCCGCTCCCGGCGAACGTCACCAACTCCGTGGCCCAGTGGCCCGGCTACCTCGGCAACGTGCTGGGCGTGCGCGTCGAGCTGCGCGGCCAACGCCGCCGCATCCTGGCCACGAGCGCGGTCGGCGTCGCGGGCGCGATCGTCGGCTGCATCCTGCTGCTGATCCTGCCCGGCGCGGTGTTCGACGCCGTGGTGCCCGCGCTGGTGCTGCTGGCCAGCGTCGTGCTCGCGCTGTCGCCGCAGATCAAGCGCTGGATCGGGGCTCCGGAGCCGGGCGCTCCCGACCGTACCGCCGTGCTCCTTCCCGCGGTGTTCGCCGCGGCCATCTACGGCGGCTACTTCGGCGGCGCCCTCGGCGTGATCCTGATCTCGACGCTCTCGCTCTGCGCCCACGACACCCTCGTGCGGCTCAATGCGCTGAAGGGCCTCCTGTCGCTGGTGATCGCCTCCGTCACCGTGGTGATCTTCAGCCTGGGCGCGCCCGTGGACTGGCTCGCCGTGGCCCTGCTCGCCCCGGCCACCCTGATCGGCGGCTTCCTCGGGGGCAAGCTCGCGCGGCGGCTGCCGGAGAACGTGCTGCGCTGGTCGGTCGTGGTGCTCGGCGTGGCCGTGGGCCTCTACCTGCTCTTCACCTGACCCCGCGGCGGAGCCCGTTCAGAACGAGGCCGAGCAGGCGGTCGGCCTGCGCGACGCCCTCGGGTGCGTCCTGGGCCGCCCAGGCGATGGCGCCGATCAGCTTGAGCACGTCCATCGCGTCCGCATCGGCGACGACCGCGCCCGACGACCGCGCCCGCTCCACCAACGCCGCCCCCACCTCGAACAACTCCGCGTGCCACCGCGACACGACCTCCCGGTCACGGTCGAGCGCCGAGCTCAACACCGCGGCGGACAGCCCGCGGTAGGTGAGGCCGTGCACGAGCGTGGCGCGCAGCCATGCGGCCAACGCCGCGAAGGCGTCGTCCTCGGCCAGCAGACCACGACCGGACGCGACCAACGCGGAGATCTGCTCGGCGAGCACGGCCTCGACCAGCGCCTGCCGGGTCGGGAAGTGCCGGTACAGCGTGCCGCTGGCCACCCCGGCCCGCCGGGCGATCTCGTCGAGGGACGCGTCCACGCCCGCCTCGGCGAACACGACCTTCGCCTGGTCGAGCAGCCGCCGGTAGTTGCGCTCGGCGTCCGCGCGGCGCGGTCGAGCGGCCGAACCCGTACCCGCCAGCGTCATCACCACCCTGGTAACCGGGGACACAGTCCGTTACTGTGCGAACTAACCGGACCATGTCTCATCTTACCGGAGGGCCATCGCGATGACGCAGGCCGACCGCACCGCCATCACCGACCTGATCCACCTCCACGGCCACCTCGTGGACGGCGGCGAGCTGGAGCGGGCGGGCGAGCTGTTCACCGAGGACGTCACCTACGACGTGGCGGACTTCGGGCTCGGCACGCTGTCCGGGCGCGCGGCCCTCCGCGACGCCGCGCTCGCCGTGGGCGACGCCAACCCGGTCGGCCACCACGTCACCAACGTCGTGATCACCGCGATCGACGAGCGTTCGGCGCGGGCGTCGTCCAAGGGCATCGGCGTCATGGCCGACGGGACGGCGGGCAGCGTGGTCTACGACGACGTCGTCACCCGCACGCCCGACGGCTGGCGGATCAGCCACCGCCGGGTGACCGCCCGGCGGGCGCCGCTCGGCGGGCGCACGGCCGCGCCCGGCGAGGTGGTCGAGCGCTGGCGGCGGGCGAGCATCGACCGGTCGACCGACGCGCTGCGCAGCGTCTACGCCGACGCCGCGGTGCACGAGTTCCCCTTCGCCTACCCGGGCGTGCCGACCCGGCTCGAGGGCCGGGAGGAGATCGTGAGCTGGATCGCCGCGGGCTGGTCGGGCGACGTGCCGAGGTTCGACGGCTACCGCACGCTGGCGCTGCACGCGACCGCGGATCCGGGCACGGTCGTCGTCGAGCAGGAGGCGTTCGGCACCAGCGCGTCGACCGGCGAATTCACATTGCCCAGCATCGTCGTGCTGACCGTCGACGGCGGGCAGATCCTCCACTTGCGCGACTACGTCGACGTCCGGGCGGCCGCCGCCGTGCTGGGACGCGCGGGCTGAGCGGCTTCAGGCGGTGCGGTGGCTCGTGTCGTTGACCAGCCGCACGCACATGCCCCCGTCCGGGAAGACCTGCACCTCGGAGAGGCACGCCAGGTCGAGGTGGAGGCGGTAGAGGATCTCCGCGCTGCCGCCGAGCGCCTGCCGCAGGATCATCTTGATCGGGGTGACGTGCGTGACGAGCACGAGCGTCTCCCCCTCGTGCGCCTCGACGATCGACGCGAGCTCGGCCCGCACCCGCTCCCGC
>Ga0207688_10001508_pt1 | contig 12229 bp, 15 predicted proteins | sample KBSMiscanthusM4_FD_184296 | JGI IMG/M metagenome (GOLD analysis project Ga0207688, IMG submission 184296) | Miscanthus rhizosphere microbial communities from Kellogg Biological Station, Michigan, USA - M4 (SPAdes) (version 2) | ecosystem: Host-associated > Plants > Roots > Rhizosphere ...
AGAACCTCTGCGGGCGACCCCGTGCGGTCCTGGTAATGGGCTTGCCACAGTGCAAGCACGTCTCGACTACTGCGTCCAATAAACCCTCCAAAAGAAAAGGCCCTCGAAAGGGCCGGAACCAACTGGGTTGATGAACATTGATTAGGTGCGCGGCATCCCATTCCCGTGACTTGCCGCGTCAGTTGAGTGATTTCCCTCGAAGCCCGGTTTCGTTACCCCGCCGGGCTTCTTCTTTTGGAACACCGCAATCTAGAGTGAGTTGACGCGCAGCCGGGGCTGGGTCTGACGCCCTGGTTAGGCCCGACGCCTCCCTTTTGGCAGATGAAAACGCCGGGCCGCGGAAGCCTCGGTCGTCGGGTTCGCACTCACCGGTCGGGGCTTCTTGTTTTCAGTTAGATGAGCTAACCTCGCTGTGGGGTGGTTTTCCGGATCATCCCTCTCTCGATTGACAGGAAGCCTCGGTCTTCCCGCCCGGGGTGGCCGGGGCTTCCTACTTCAGGGGACTTGTGAACTTGCTGCGGTAAGTTGGTTTTCAGGGACTCGGGTCGAACAGCTAAAAACAGGCCATTGTTGAGCAGCTTGCTACCTACCCGTTACCTAATCGCGGGCAGCGATCAGAACAAAGCGCAGAACTCAGCCAAATATCCTTCTGAAAACCTCTGATTGCTAGTCAGACGACCACCACGTTTGGATAGCGCAGCGGACGATCAAAATTCGCTGGCGCAGTATTCTCGACCTTGGACTCCGCTTGCATCTCTGCAGCTCTTCCTCCTCACGCTCAGGCGGATCAATCAGCACTCGCTTGATGAAGATCACTCGCTCAGGAGCAATCTCCTCCGGAATGGAATCTCCCTCACGGAAATAAAGGGGGGAGGTGTCGGGCTGTGTCCTCTCGCGGATGAGACGCTCCAACCGATCAAGCCTCTTCGCGAGATTACTAGCCATGAGCCTTCAGCGGGATGACCTTCCCATTCCCACTTGCCTCTAGCAGAGCCTCTAGCTGAGCGATGCGCTTCTCAGCCTCGAAGCTCTCTAAAATCACCCGTTGGTTGATGAGGATTTGGCTCAAGCGTGAGGCAAGAGATGGTTCAATTCTGCCTCTCCTGAGTTCCTTGTAGACCTTCGCATTCTCGACAGCGACTGAGCCTGCTGTATCGAGGGGTCCTATTCGTTTTCTTTGTTGTGGCATCAGCTTGGTTCTTTCCTTGCTAACCTTTTAAGCCATTCAGGGCTTCCTATCGCTGTGATCCCGTCACATAGTCTCCTGTCACACGCTTCCTCGGCAGGAGGATTTCCGCAATGCTTCACAAAGCGATTTTGGTGTGCGTTGCAGGCTTGTTGATACTGACACCGGCGCAGGCCCGCATCAAAAAGCCAGGAATATTGGACCGGTCTATGCAAGTGCAGCTGCATGCTGCCGAGCGGCACAACGCAAGATGGGACCTACGATCCCAAGGGTGCCAGTTGCACCGTGTTGAATCAAAAAGTGTGCAACATCACGGAACCCGGCACGAACCTTGTTAGATCAGGCACACTTGAGTATTGCAGCCAAAAGATAGAGGCAGCAAAGCCATCGCGGGGGGATCGCCGTTGATTTCTCCAACTTGAATGTCCCACAACGCGGATTGGATAATCGTTTCCCCCATGGGGTTCAGCGGGATCGCCATTAGTGCCTCGTAGTTAGTACCGCATCGCGATCCTGGGGCCCGGCGCTCTCGTGAAGGTGTTCGGAAGGGGGTGCCGGGCCGCTGATGCCCTAAGAACCACATGATCGGCCGCTAGACTCCAAACTAGCCAGCCTACAGGTGTGGCCCTTTAGGCTGGTTAGGCCTGGTGCCTCTTACCCTGCGAGCATTCCCAAGATAGAGGTGCCAGGCCGCTATTTGGGGCATGCCTTACGGCACCGGGCTCTCGTGCTTCGCATCAAGTCCTTCGGTCTTGACCCATTCGGGCTTCGATCCCTTGCGCTAACCGCTTTGTTTGGCCGCCTGATCCTGGACTGATATATTCGGGGCTCGGGGTGCGGGCATGACCTCAAACAACGATAACCTTGAAGAGGTTTTTCAGAATGACCTTGAAAAGGTGCTTCGCCAAAATTTGAAATTAAGACGCGAACTTACGGCCGAAATCGGCAATGTCAGAATACCAAAACCCGGTATGCACCGCTTGGGGTGGACTCTGTATTGGATCTGTCTAACGTTAGCCGCCGTCTGGGTCTTGATGTCGCTTCAGCTTTTCCCGATCGATTCTTGGTCCGAGATGGGCTTGGGAGTCCTCATCTGGTTCAGCCCCGTGCTCGTCCTGTATGGCCTTGGCCGAGCGCTGCGCGACGCCCTATCCTACGAGTAGGCAATCTATGCGCTTATCCCTCACCCGATAACCTCACTCACATATAAAGTCCCGCTCGTCGTGGTTCTTATCGCGGCAACCTTCTGACCAGGTGTGACCACGAAGTATTCAGGCGCGTGGGCAGCAAGCTTGGCGTCGCATGTGGTTGCTGTCGGTGAGCTGCCAACGGACACATGACAACTGGTCGTCACAACTGGTCGTCGGAACCACTCGAAAAATCGAGATTGGTAAGCAGCGGTTGGTCAACGTCCGCTTTACCTTCAATAGCGGACATGTTCCTCCTGACCATCAATGTACTAAGTGCCAATAGCGGACATCAACAATCACCTGTTCAGCGCGGTTATAGATCAGACTGGTCCAGTTTGGCGGGCCCGTTGAAATCCGCCCCTCAGCGCCTTGGCATGGCTCGCTACAGTCAGCAGCCGCTTCAGTTATTTGATCTCCCAGGTGGCCTTGTGGTTGACGATAAAGGCCGAGCGGCCGCCGACCGCCTCGTGAAGTTCCACGAAAGTGTAGGGAACCGTTCCCGTGATACCTTTATATTTCCCCGTACCACCCATCAGGTAGTGGTTTTTGTCGTCGAAGGTCGTGAATACATTGTCGCCATCTTTGTCGGTTTCAACGCAGCTCCCGTTTAAGTGAAATGTGTCTCCCACCGACGTCGAGTGATAGAGGCAGCGAACAGACATGTCGTCGAACGGGCCTTCTCCTTTGACATTCCGGGTGATTCCAGTGGTGTCAACGATTGCTCCCGTACCGGCTCCGCTATCGATTTTTGCCAAAGTGTTATCTACATAGTACGTGTCGTATTCCGCGCTGCCAGTCTTCGGAAACTCCGCAGCTGCTGCTGGAGCCGCGCAAAACGTGAGTACGACAGGCATCGAAGCGAGCATCGATTTCATGGCGGCACTCCTTTCTTGACTACGGTCGAACTAGCGATCCTGGGCCAGCGACGTGCACTGAAGTAACTTCAGGGATAATACCACGATGTGATGTCCGCTCTGGGTCATTAGCGGACATTAGGGAGCGGATCAGGGATGTCCGCTTTGCCTCCGAAAGCGGACATTCTCCAAGGCGGTTTCCATGTCCGCTAAGTGCCATAAGCCGACATTTACTCGGAGACTGGTCGAGAGGAAAGGGCGTGGTCGATAGGCCCACAAACTACGAGAAGCGGTTCGCCGTTGATCAGCATAACGGCACACGGGGTTGACCGACTAGGTGTATGCCTTGACCTTAGGCGCGGTGCTATAGTTCTAAGACAGAGCTATTTTCTGGCTGACACAATAACGGATGCACCAAACATCTGATTTTCTATCTCGATATCTGAAAACCGGTTGGCTCTTAAGGCTTGAGTCAATTCATCCACCCACCGGGTTCTTGCGAGCAAGAATGGAACATCGTTGAACGCCATATTCCACTCGGGGTGTTTCCAGTTTCCGTAGGCCTGCAAAAACTTGAAGTGAATGTTCCAAAGCATGAGGAACAGCGGGCGAGTCGGACGAGTGAGCTCATGCAGGATAAGCAAGCCGCCCTTGCGCATCATTCTCCACGCGTGAGTCACCAAAAGATCAAGGTCGACATATTTAGCAAGGTAATCGGACACGATGCAGTCGAACTCCCCTTTCAAAATCACGTCTTCCGCTCTGCCGTGAATGAATTCCACGTTGCTCAGCTCGAGATGGCGGACCTTGTTTCTGGCAATGTTCAGGTATTCCTCATTGAGTTCCACACCGATAACGCGGCACTGGGGAAGGAGCCGCGCGATTTTGCAGGTCAGAATACCGGTCCCACTGGCCTGCTCGAGGATTCGGTCGGCTGTTTTCGGAATTTTCTTGAGAATCTTTCGCTTCCACCACCCATCAAGCCCGAGCGTTGAGACGCGGGCAATATGATCGTAGCTCTCGGCATTTCCCAAAAAAAACCGCTCCGCTGAATCTTCAGGACGCCTGTTCATGACATTCCTCGAACTTTTGAGAAAAACGACAGATGAAGCTCTTGCGCGATCTGCTGACCCATGGAGCCTCCGGCTAGAGCGCGTGCGTGGTAAGACCGGCTATGATGGCGTGGAGAGAATCAGCACGCAGGATCTGTTTGATATCTTAGAAGTGCCCCAACGAGCTCGCAGTGCCGGTGCCTGCCGGCGACTAGCGGCGCTGATGAGAGAACTCGGCTGGACGCCAATGAAGGCTCGAGGCTTAAGTCAGACTGGCTTCAAAGATCAAGTTCGCGGATATGCTCGAGAGGCCAGAACACTCCCTTATAAACCATATCACCGTCACATCGGTTACTCGGTGAGTAACTCTCGTCCTTACCACCTCCTCGACGCACGGTGAGCGAGGCGCGATGGTTACATGGTGTGATGAGGGTAGACTCCTTTCTCTTGTCTACATGCTCTGCGCAGTCTCAGCAGGGCTATCTGGGTCAGGTTTGTTTTTCTTGACCTGCGGTTTGGGTGAGATTTTTGCAACAGAGCGGTCGCCCTGAGGCTCGCTCGAAGCGCCAACTGTCTTTGAAGCGGGACTATGTTGATTAGGTCCTGCTCCCTTTGCGACCGCAGCATCAGCATCCGGGCGGCCTGGAGCTTGTTGATGCGCTGCTCCTCCATCCGCGACAGCAGCAGCGGCGCCAGGCGGAGCACTAGGAACTTGCTTACCGCTGCCCGGTCCTGCTCCTCCGTTCCCGAGAACAGTAGCAGGAGCTTCAGGTCGGGCGGGGGCTGTTTTTCCGTTCGCAGAGGCAGCATCGACCCCCTGTGGGCGACCGGGAGTATGTTGATCGGGTGCTGCTCCTCCATTGGCCACAGGAACAGCGGTCACGTTCGGACCAGCAGGGGCCTGTTTACCGCTGCCTGATCCGCTGGCAGCACCGCGAGGACTGTTTGGTCCACTCAGGGCATGCTTACCCTTGCCCGGTCCTGCTCCCCCGTCCCCGAGAACAGCAGCAGGAGCGTCCGGTTGAGCGGGGGCTGCTCCTCCGTTCACAGCGGCAGCATTAGTCCACTGTGGGCGACCGGGAGTGGGTTGATCGAACGCTGCTCCTGCGTTGGCCACAGGAGCAGTGGTGCCGTTAGGACCAGCAGGAGCATGTTTACCGGCGCCTGATCCGGCTTCTCCGCTGGCAGCAGGGACAGTTCCCTTTTCAACATCCGGGAGAGCTTTCCCGGCAGGCGTTGTTGATCCGGTGCCGACGGTTGGGTTGGTCGTCGCAAGAACAGACTTTGGCCCGACAATCTCTGGACCCTTGAAGACTCCAGGCTTGGCCGTTGCTGCTACCGTAGGGGTACCCTTGTTCACCGCAGCAAAAAACGACCGATTAGCGCTCGCGGCGCGCTGATGCTTGACTTGCAGGGACGTCGGCTGAGTGCGTCTTTCCCGAGACCAAGCCACCTCTTGGGCCGTCGGTTGGGCTGCAATTCCCCCAAGCCCATTGAAGCTGGCACTGTTCACCGTGACGGTGCTGGTCACCGTCTTGTTGTAGGTCCTGGTGATGACGGCCGTGTTCACTCGTGTAACGGCGGTATTGTAGAAGAAGACTCCATTGTCCCAGTAGCCGCCTTCATAGCCGGATCCTGAATAACCGAAGCCATAGTTGATCCCGCCGTAGTAGCCGACGTGCGGTCCCCAATACCCGGCATTCCAGAGGTACCGCTGGCCCTCATACCCCCAGTAGCCTGGGGTCCACACTAGCCCGACAGCGGGCGGCTGAACCCAGGTGCCGGGTACCCAGTAATAACCCCCCGCAGCGTAAGCCCAGTACCCGGGCGTCCACACATAGCCCGGTTCCGGACATGGCGGCTGGTCGTAAACCGGAAGAGGAGGCGGAGCGACACTGATTGCGACGACTGCGCGAGATGGCCGCGCGGCGTAACCACCATGGGATGGCCCATAGTAGCCACGCGGCGCCGAGCCGTACCTGGGCGGCGGACCGTAATAACCCGGAGGAGGCGGGCCATAGGGCGGTGGCGGCCCGTAATAACCCTGCGCGCGCGCGTTAGCCTCGGCCGCGCCACTCAACGCTCCGATACCTGCGCCAATTCCCGCACCCGTAGCCGCACCTTTGCCACCGCCAACAATGCCGCCGATGATGGCGCCTACGGCCGCTCCTTCGACGCCTCGCTCCAGCACCTGTGCGCCGGCCGGCGTGCTCGGCCAACCACCGACGCACAGCAGAGTTGAGCAGCCAACCGAAACTGCGAGCATGCGTAAAGATGGCATGAGACGTCCCCCTCACATGCAGATCAAATTCGGAGTCCCCCTCCCCGGCGAGGCAAGCGCCTTATCCCTCTTGCCGCGCGCAGGTAGATATCCTTTTCTTAAGGTAGCGCCGGAACGCAGCTAAATTTTGGCGCGCATCGGTCTCAATGAAGGCTGCGGCTTAACAGCATCTGACTCACATCTTCCCTATCCGGGGGATCGCCCAGCGCAACTCGAGTGCATGTGGAAAGAATAATAAGCGAGGTGGCAGGGTTGTTGGATTAGGAAAACGAGCTTCTCTCTATCGGGAAACTGGGGAATAGACGGCTCTTCTGCGCGTTTCCCTGAAAGATTACCTGATTGACGACACGGAACTCTCGGGCCCAGCACATGGCGGACAACTTCAGAGCAATGCTCGTAAGCAAAGACGGCGACCAGCAAAGCGTCGTTGTAACTGAGCTAGCAGAGACCGATCTGATGGATGGGGATGTCACCGTAGCTGTCGAGCACTCAACGGTGAACTATAAGGATGGCCTCGCCATATCCGGCAAAGCACCCATCATCCGCAAATTCCCCCTCATCCCTGGCATCGATTTGTCCGGCAGGGTGTTGCGCTCCGAGGATCCTCGCTTCCAGCCTGGAGATCGCGTCGTGGCGAACGGTTTTGGTCTCGGCGAGACGCATCACGGCGGCTACGCGGAGCGGGCTTGTCTCAAGGGTGACTGGCTCATCAAGCTTCCCGATAATATTTCGACGGCCCACGCCATGGCGATTGGTACCGCCGGGTTCACCGCCATGCTTTGCGTGCTGGCGCTAGAAAAGGAGGAGATCTCTCCCGACAAAGGTGACGTGCTGGTGACCGGGGCTGCTGGTGGAGTGGGCTCGGTCGCAATCGCACTCCTCGACAAGCTCGGCTATCGCGTCATCGCCTCGTCCCGTCGAGCCGAGCAGGAGGCTGAGTATTTGCGGGGACTGGGTGCCGACGAAATCATCAATGCTGGCGATCTCGCCGGAAATGGAAAACCTCTAGCCAAGGAGCGATGGGCTGGCGCGATCGACTCACTTGGCAGTCAGACCTTGGCCAATGTGCTGTCGCAGATCAGATATGACGGCGCAGTGGCAGCTTGCGGCTTAGCCCAAGGTCCCGACCTCCCGGCGACGGTGATGCCATTCATCCTGCGCGACGTGACGCTCTCGGGAGTGAACTCGGTCGAAACGCCGAGAGAAAAGCGCGAAAAGGCGTGGGTCCGCCTGGCCAGGGACCTCGATTTTGCCAAGCTCGACGTTATGACGTCACACGCCCGACTTGATGACGTGCCTCGCCTGGCTACCGAAATTGTTGGAGGTAGAGTCAGAGGTCGGGTTGTGGTTGATTTGTGAAAAAATCACTTCCCGAGCCTGGGAGGCGCCGCTTTAGCATAGTGACCTGAGCCCCCGGCACTGCCCTCTCCCGCACATCACACCATGCAACGGTTACTCTCTTAAGTAACTCCCCACGCTTAACACAGACAGCTTTACTCGCTGTACATGAGTGCGCATGTCCAGGATGGTGTGATGTTTTGAAGGGCCACGCCTTAAGACCGTCCACGGCGACCCCTTCGGCACGCTTTTCCCACTAATGCTGAATAGACACCCTCTAACAGCGCAACACCATCATCACACCGTTACCCTGCCCGGCAACTCCAAAGCTGTTGGACGGCGTGATGGTTCGATAGACCGCCGACGATGTCCGGTTAGGGGCGGAACGCGGACGTTCTCAAGTCATCATCACATGGTGAGCTAATGACCGAAAGCTGGTGCGGTCGTTCCGCGCGGATACCGCTTTAGCAGCTCGATCCGGCGATCAGGGATTAGCTGTAGCGGCCCGAAAGAGCTTCACGAAATTTTCCAGTTCATCGGGTGCCGTATCTGAGACTGCCCAATAACTGATCCCTCCCTCGCTCCAGGAGAGCGCTAGATAGCCCTGTTTCTTATGGCTTGTCACAGGTGCGGATGCGCCGCTTGTGTTTGGCATCTCGAACAGGCTGATGAGATGCTTGCCATGGCTGTAGACAAGTGATGCCACCGGCTCGACCCGTACAACATCAACACGGCCACCTACCAACGGAAAACCTTGCGCCCCGAGATCGGCGACTGTCGGTGCAAAAGCAAGCTTACCGTTGAACCAAGGCTTTACTGTGTGGTGACTCGACGATGCCACATCCGTCGGCTGCGGCGCCATCAACGCCCGAACATGGGCCGAAACGAGCTGCTCGGCCAGGTCGTCGCCGCTCCGATAGTTTAGCGCACCGAAACTCGTGGCGCCGGCAAGCACGGCACCGATCAGGAACGATGCAGCCAAAGCCATCCATGAATTTCGATCGGCGCGCGGTGGGGGGTTTGATTTGGCCATGATGCGGCGCCGAAGTTCTGGAGAGGGAACGTCTTCAGCTAGGTCCGAGCGAAGCGCCCCCCGCAAAGCGCGAAGCGTTTCGACCTGAGCATTCAGCGCAGCATCGGCTCGCAAGCGCTGCTCGAAGCGAGTGGCCTCGATGGGATCTAGCTCGCCATCGACATAGGCGTTGAGAAGCAACTCGTCCTGCGAAGATAGGGTCATGGTATGCCGTTCGCGATTGTCGCTGAGAGTAGGCGACGGGCACGCGCGAGCCTCGACATCACAGTGCCAATTGGCAATGCGGCGACCTCGGCGATGGTGCAGTAATCAAGGTCATGTATTTCCCTGAGTACCAGGATCTCGCGGAAAGGTGCCGGCAACGAGGCCATAGCCTTGCGGACCTGTTCAGCTTCCAGCTTAGCGATCAGCGCTGTCTCCGGCGTTTGCATCTCTTGGGTCCCCGCCTGCTCAAACTGCTCTCTGTCATCTTGATTGAGGTCATCGCTGAGCACCACGTCCTTGGGTCGGTTCTTGGCAAGCCAGCTATAGCTCGTATTGCGCACGATCGTCAGTACCCAGGCGCGCGGGTTTCCGCCGCTAAACCCACGAATGTTCTTGAAGGCCCGCATCGAGGCTTCCTGCACGATGTCCTCGGCGTCCGCACGGCTGCCGGCCAGCCAGCGGGCGAGGCGGAAGGCATCGACGAGGTATGGCACAAACACCTCTGTGAAGCGGGCCTGGTCGCTTGCTTCGTCCACATTCAAGTCGGTCGCAGCGCCTCCTTGGAGGAATTTGATGGGTTCATGGCTCGACGACGATCTTTCCTGTCATGTGCGGATGAATGGCACAGAAATACTCGACCGTGCCGGCAGTCGAGAAGGTCTGCGAGAATTTGTCGCCGGTGTCGAGGGCACTTGAGCGGAACTTGCCGTCCTTCTCTGACACGAGGTGCGGAATGTCGTCGTTGTTGACCCAGGTCACCGTGGTTCCCGCTTTCATCGTCAGTATGGGCGGATCGAAGGTGAAATTGGCGATCTTGATTTCCGCGTCGGCAGCGAGCGCGTGACCCCTCGATGCCGAAAGAAAGACTGCCATCGCAAGCAGTAGCGCAAAGCTGACGCGAGCACCGCAGGCGGGGATAAGCCTTGCATAGGATTGAGTCATCTTTGTTGTCCTGTACCAATGGTTTCTGTCTCAGCCCGCAAGGGTCGTGTCGGTTACGGCGAGCGGCTTATTGCCAAAGCGCACATCCACGCTGGTGATGCCCAACATGGAGCGGAGCTGCTCGGCTGGCACCGTCATCGGGCCCGGGGAAGGTGCGGTTCCGGGCGCTGGCTGGGGAAAGGCGGTGGAGCGGGCCGTGTGGAACGTCATATTGCCTTCCACCTTCTGCACGATCTGGTGGATGTGCCCGTTCAGCACCGTGACCGAGCCGAAGCGCTTCAACATATCGAGCGCCTGCAACCCATCGTCGGTGCCCCAGCCCCAATCGGCATAGACCGTCCAAAGGGGGATGTGGGCGAAAACGACGATCGGGGTGGAATTTGCCTTGCCCTTGAGGTCGTCGGCGAGCCAGGCAAGCTGGTCGGATCCCAGTCGGCCGAGCCCACCTGCCTTGAGGTCCACCACATTGTTCAGGCCGATGAAATGTACGCCGTGGTCGTCGAAGCTGTACCAGCCCTGACCCTTGGTGCCTTTGCCGTAGCGTTCGAGATAGAGCTTGCCCAGGCCCTCGTCGATGAAGTCGTGCTCGCCGGGAACGTAGTGCACGTTGAGGCCCGACTCGCCGATCAGTTGCGCGGCGCTATCGAACTCATCGGGCTTCGACAAATGGGTAATGTCCCCGGTGTGAATCATGAAGGCGGGCTTCGATTTCACCGCCTTCACCTTGGCGATCGCCTCGCGCAAGGTGCCGAGTGCATCGGGATTGGCGGGTTTGTTGAAGCCGATATGGCTGTCGCTGATTTGCAGGAAGGTGAAGCCGGACGCCTCTGCAGCCAACGCCTCACCCAGCAGTCCCACCGACTTCGGTACCCCGCCCGATAATGCCCACAGCACGCCCGTACCCGCCCAAATCATGCATTCGAGGGCACCCCGCCGATCCACTTCCAGGCCTTCTGATCTGCGCTTTTTCGTTTTGTCCATGCTCTGTCTCCTTCACGCTGGCAATTGCTGCTACATGAAGGAGACCGCCGTTCGAGCCATTCTATTCCCGGCCCGAGCAAATTTTTTTAGGTCATCCTGGAGTAGGCCTTATTAGGCCGTGTACTCATAAATCGAGATTGTAAGCAGCGGTGGGTCAAATGTCCGGTTTGCTCCCAAAAGCGGACATTCGTCAGCCCATTGAGCATGTCCGCTATGTGCCATAAGCGGACATTCTGGACGTGGAGATCTGGACGCAAGACAGGAAGTACTGACGCATGAACCGCCACGACTCGCCCGCCGTCTGCAGGTCACCTTTATGGTCGCACTGGTATCAACAAGGCGATTGCTGCTTTTGTACGCCAACTAGCGCTCGATTATTCAACAAAGTCGCTCTTCGCGCGTTACCCTGAGATTGAGGAGATTGGAGCAAAGAGCGATGACGACGAGCAAACGACAATCGCGCGACCAAGCTCGGCGTGCTGGTTCTGAGGCGAACCTAGGTCAGAAGGCGGCTGAGCGGGAAAAGAAGAGTAAGGCACAGCTCAGTCGTATGGAAGGAAGGCGTGCCTCGTCAGCACGTGGTCGCTTTGTCGCTTGGTGCAAGCAGGAGCAAGCGAGCATACAGCAGCAGCTTGAGTTGATGCAGAGCGGCAAAGTGCTCACAGGAGAGAACCGGCGACTCAGTGAAACGCGCTAAGGCCAGACTCGCGGAGCTAGAATCCCTTTTGACCGAGAAAGGCTCGGCCACGATCTCGAAACCGTAACTTTGTCCTCAACTCGAGCCATAGCGCGCTTCAACTTACGGCGGATTAGAACCTTGCCCTCGGCATGCCAGCACGCCTGTGAAGAAAACAGTCCTGACGGAGGGCATGACCCCCGCCGCCTACACCAGCGTCTAAGCGGGACTAGGCGACCGCCAGAATAGGCCGATCAATAGTAAAAGCTTTTTTTCTTCGCCTGAGCGCCAACGCAAACCCCTTTAATACTGCATTGCATGCTCGACGGGCAATCCTTGCTGGTCCCGCAATGAATCGTCTTGCCAGCAGCCAACGCGGAGCCTGAAAACGAGCAGACGATACCGACGGCAATAATCATCGACACGATTGCCTTCATTGGTGTTCTCCCTTTTGGTGATTTGCTGTCTAAGAACGCTTGGCTTTTCTTTTTG
>Ga0207688_10001510_pt1 | contig 12224 bp, 10 predicted proteins | sample KBSMiscanthusM4_FD_184296 | JGI IMG/M metagenome (GOLD analysis project Ga0207688, IMG submission 184296) | Miscanthus rhizosphere microbial communities from Kellogg Biological Station, Michigan, USA - M4 (SPAdes) (version 2) | ecosystem: Host-associated > Plants > Roots > Rhizosphere ...
TCCTCCGGGAAGAAGTTGATGATCCGGTCGAGCGCCTGGTTGGCGCTGTTCGCGTGCAGCGTTCCCATCGCCAAGTGGCCGGTTTCAGCGAACGCTACCGCATGTTCCATCGTCTCGCGCGACCGGATTTCGCCGATCAGGATGACGTCGGGCGCCTGCCGCAGCGTATTGTGCAGCGCGTGCTCCCACGACAGCGTGTCGACGCCGACCTCGCGCTGCGTAATCAGGCAGTTTTTGTGCTCGTGCACGAATTCGACGGGGTCCTCGATCGTGATGATGTGCCCGTAGCTGTTTTCATTGCGGTAGCCGATCATTGCCGCGAGCGACGTCGACTTGCCCGAACCCGTGCCCCCCACGAATATGATGAGGCCGCGTTTGCTCATGACGACGTCTTTCAGCACCTGAGGCAGCTTCAAGTCATCGAACTTCGGAATCGTGGTCGTGATCGTGCGCATGACCATGCCGACGCGCTGCATCTGTACGAATGCGTTGACGCGGAAACGGCCGATGCCCGCGGGCGCGACCGCGAAATTGCACTCCTTGGTTTCCTCGAACTCCGCCGCCTGCTTGTCGTTCATCATCGCGCGCGCGAGATCCGCGGTATGGGACGGCGTCAGCGTCTGGTTCGACACCGGCGTCATTTTACCGTCGACTTTGAACGCCGGCGGGAACCCGGCGGTAATGAACAGGTCGGATGCCTTCTTGCTGAGCATCGCGCGCAGCAGGTTATGCATGAACTGTACTGACTGGTCACGATCCATAACGCGCTCCCTTATCGCATCAAGCGGTCGACCGCCGCATTAGCGGCAGACTTACCTGAAATTGTCTTTGTTCGCGGCTTTGCTGCGTGCTTCGTCAACCGACACGACGTTGCGTTTCACGAGTTCAGTCAGGTTCTGATCGAGCGTCTGCATGCCGTACGAATTGCCGGTCTGAATCGCCGAGTACATCTGCGCGACCTTCGCCTCGCGTATGAGGTTGCGGATGGCCGGCGTGCCGATCATGATCTCGTGCGCCGCGACGCGGCCGCTGCCGTCCTTGGTTTTCAAAAGCGACTGCGAAATCACCGCGCGCAAGCTCTCCGACAGCATCGCCCGGATCATTTCTTTTTCTTCGGCCGGGAACACGTCGATGATGCGGTCGATGGTCTTGGCGGCCGAACTCGTATGCAGGGTGCCGAACACCAGGTGGCCCGTTTCGGCGGCCGTCATCGCCAGCCGGATCGTCTCCAGGTCGCGCATCTCGCCGACCAGGATGACGTCGGGGTCTTCGCGCAGCGCCGAGCGCAGCGCGTTGGCGAACGACAGGGTGTGCGGGCCGACTTCGCGCTGGTTGATCAGGCATTTTTTGGATTCGTGGACGAACTCGATCGGGTCCTCGACGGTCAGGATGTGGCCGAGCTCGGTTTCGTTCTTGTGGTTGACCATGCCGGCCAACGTCGTCGACTTGCCGGAACCGGTCGGCCCGGTGACCAGCACCATGCCGCGCGGCTGGTCGGCGATCTCCCCGAAAATCTTCGGCGCTTTCAGGTCCTCGAGCGACAGGATCTTGGACGGGATCGTGCGCATGACGGCGGCGGCGCCGCGCTGCTGGACGAATGCGTTAACGCGGAAGCGCGCGAGATTGGGAATCGCGAAAGAGAAATCGCACTCGAGGTTCTCTTCGTAGAACTTGCGCTGGCCGTCGTTCATGATGTCATACACCATGCCGTGCACGTCTTTGTGCTCCATGGCCGGCAGATTGATGCGCCGCACGTCGCCGTGCACGCGGATCATCGGCGGCAGCCCCGAGGAAAGATGCAGATCGGAGGCTTTATTCTTGACCACAAACGCAAGCAGTTCGGATATGTCCATTATAATTTCCTGGTTGCGGGGGTGAGTTAGCGCAACGCGCCTGCCGCGTTGCGGCGTTAGTTTAAGCAATTGCTCTAAGTCCGCGAAATTATGGCCACAATTGGGGATAACTTGCAAGCCGTACGCAGGCGTATCGAGGCCGCTGCGCACGCGTACGGACGCCAACCGGGCGAGATTAGGCTGCTCGCAGTCAGCAAAACATTCGATGCCGGCGCAATAGCTGCCGCAATGGCATGCGGACAGCATACTTTCGGCGAGAATTATGTGAAAGAAGCCCTTGAAAAAATCGCGGCGTTGCCGAATCAAGGCATCGAATGGCACTTCATCGGCCCGCTCCAAAGCAACAAGACGCGCGCGATTGCGGAGAATTTCGCATGGGTGCACAGCGTCGACCGCGCCAAAATTGCCGAACGACTGTCCGCTGCACGGCCCGCGCACATCGCGCCGCTGCAAATCTGCATACAGGTCAACATAGGCGGCGAAGACACGAAAAGCGGTGTCGCGCCCGCCGACGCAGCAGCGCTCGCGCGGGCAATCGCGGGGTTGCCGCGGCTCAAATTGCGCGGTCTGATGGCAATTCCACCGCCGAGCAGCGATTTTGTGCAACAACGGCGTCATTTCGCCGTCTTGCGCGAGTTAAAGGAGCAACTCGCGCACGAAGGGGTCGTGCTCGACACTCTATCGATGGGGATGTCGGCCGATCTCGAAGCCGCGGTGGCGGAGGGCGCTACGCTGGTCCGGATCGGCACTTCGATCTTCGGCGAACGCCACGTGCCCGATGCGTCTGTGACAGAAGTCACGCGCTAGAAACCCTAGAATAGGCAGATTCTCCGTGCTCCCAACCAGGAAGATTTCATGAACATCACGTTCATCGGCGGCGGCAATATGGCCAACGCGATCATCGGCGGCCTGATGAAGCAGGGCCAGCGCGCGCCGACCGTGCGCGTCGTCGAAATCGATGCCGCCGCGCGCGCCCGGCTCACCGAGCAGTACGCGATCAAAACGTTCGACCGCATCGATGCCGCGGCGGTCGCGGTCGATTGCATCGTGCTTGCAATCAAGCCGCAGAACATGCGCGAAGTCGCCACTGCGTTGCGTCCGCACGTGAAGCAGCAACTCGTTATCAGCATCGCCGCCGGAATCCGCGGCGGCGATCTTGCGCGCTGGCTCGGCGGCTATGAGCGGCTGGTGCGCGCGATGCCCAACACGCCTGCGCTGGTGGGCGCCGGCTGCACCGGGCTGTATGCGATGCCGGGCGCCACGCCTGAAGACGCCGCGCACGCGGAGGCGATACTCGGTGCGGTCGGCACCACCCTGAGGGTCGAGCGCGAAGAGCAGCTGGATGCGATCACCGCGGTGTCCGGCAGCGGACCGGCCTACGTGTTCTATTTTATGGAGGCGCTGCAGGCCGCAGCAGTCGAGCTTGGATTGGCGCCGGCCGCCGCGCGCAGTCTCGCGCTGCAAACATTCGGCGGCGCCATCAAGCTCGCCGCGGAGAGCAGCGAAGATGTCGCGACCCTGCGGGCGCGCGTCACGTCGAAAGGCGGCACGACGGCCGCCGCGCTCGCCAGCATGGAGAGCGCGGCGATCAAAGCCGCCATCGTGCGCGCCGTCAAAGCCGCGGACGCACGCTCGCGCGAACTGGGCGACGAGTTGGGTAAAGACTAGGGATTGGCCGGGTTTCCACGATGCTCACGCAGACCCTGATTTTCCTGGTCACCACCGCCGGCGACTTATTCGTGCTGGCGCTGCTGCTGCGCTTTATTTTGCAATGGGCGCACGCGCCGGCGCGCAACCAGCTCTCCCAATTTCTGGCGGCGGTGACGGATTTTGTCGTCCGGCCGGCACGGCGGCTGATTCCGGGTTGGTGGGGACTCGATTTCGCCACCCTGCTGCTAGCCTGGCTGGTGGCCGTGCTTGAGCTTGCACTCGTTCTGATGCTCAAGGGATACGACCCCGCACTGGCCACGGGCGTGACCGGCGCGGCGGTAGCCGCTCTTGGCGCGCTCAATCTGCTTAGGCTCGCTGTATATATAGTGATGTTCGCGGTCGTCGTGCAGGCTGTTTTAAGCTGGGTCCAGCCTTACAACGCGTTGACGCCGGTGCTTAACACGCTTACCCGGCCGTTTCTGCGTCCGCTGCAGAAACGGGTGCCAACTGTCGCGAACGTCGATCTAACGCCGTTTATTGTATTGATCGTCTGCCAATTGCTGCTCGCCGTCCCTCTGGTTTGGCTGGAAGCCACCGTCGGGCGGCTTCTCTAGGCCCCGCTTGCGCGGATATTTAAGCTGGTTCCGCTACGACCCAGCCGCCCGCCGGGCCATTCTGACGCTGCATATTCAACCGAATGCGCGGGTAACCGCGATTGCCGGGCGGCACGGCGACGCGCTCAAAGTGAAGGTCGCCGCCCCCGCCGTCGACGACCGGGCGAACAGGAAGCTGATTGACTTTTTACATCAATGGTTTAAGCTACCAATCCTAGATATTACAATCAAACAGGGAGTGCGCGGCCGGCGCAAGATTGTGGAACTGAACAATGCCGGCCCCGCCGTCGTGGCAAAACTTGCCGACACGGACGCCATATGCCAAACCAATTAGAACAACGCATAGCGCAATTCACCGGCTGGCGCGAGAAACTCGTCGCATCGATCGACGAATTTCGCGCTTGGCAGGACACGTACGGCCAGGCGGACATCGAACAGACGCTGCGCATATACGATCTCGTCGAAGGCCTGCGCAACGACCGCATTCGGCTCGCCTTCTTGGGCGAATCGGCTGAAGACAAGATCGGGCTCATCAATGCGCTGCTGTTCGCGAACATGCCCGGCGGATTGCTGCCGCTGGGTCCGGGCTGCGAATTCCTGTGCGCGACCGAAATCTTTCACGACCCCAGCGAGTCGCCGTATGTGCGCGTGCTGCCGATGGAGACGCGCAAGCGCGAGGACAGCATCGCCAATCTGCGCCGCAGTCCGGTCGACTGGATCACGATGCGCCTGAACCCGGATTCGCCGGAATCGATTGCGGAAGCCACGCACAGCCTGATGGAGTCGCGCGCCGTCAGCGTCGACGAAGCCAAATCACTCAACCTGACGAACGTCGAGCGCAGCGGCGATGCGGTGATGATCCCGGCGTGGCGCTATGCGCTCATCAATCTCCCCCATCCGGCGCTCAAGAGCGGCTTGATCGCGCTCTACTCCCCCGGCTCGCAAATACTCGCCGCGGAGCCGGAAGTCGCGATGCGCATCGCGTCGAGCTCGCAATCGCTGCTGATGGTGCTCGGCAAAGAGGTCACGCCGGCGGCGCGCGACGTGTGGAAACAGTACGCGCAGAATTCGCTTGCGCATAAGTTCACCGTGCTCGACAGCGGCTCCGGCGCCGACGCCGCCGCCGAACGCGCGGTCGTCGATGCTTTCGGCATCGCGGAATCCAACGTGTTGTCGCTGCCGATCAAGCAGGCAGTCGCGGGCCGCCTGGGCCACGCAGCCGCCGCCGATCCGTCCAACGGCATCGAGCGGCTGGAAAAATTGCATGCCGAGAAGCTCGTGCCCGAGCGCCAGGCGCTGCTGCTGGCCTCGGTCTCCAAGGAAATCGGTCCGCTTGTCCAGTCGGCGCGCCAGGCAGTGGCCGCGCGGTTCATTTCGACGATCAAGGAAATGCAGGACCTGACCTCGACGGCCGGCAAAAACCAGAACGTCGCGCAGGACATGCTCACGCGCCTGGAAAACGAGCGCAAGACCTATCAGAAAAGCGTCGCGGCTTTCAATGTCACCTATTCCGACCTGACCGCCAAGGGCCAGGAACTGCTGGCTACCCTGCACGACGACCGCATCGAGGAAATCCTCTCGCACGACCGCGACTTTATCCAGGGCGCGTGGACCACTGCCGGCATGTGGAAGAGCATTCAGGGACTGTTCGGCTACTTCACCACGCAAGTCGAGAAAATCCTCAACTACGCGGTCAAGCTGCGTGAGGCGGTCGAGGGGATTTATCAGCAGTTTCACGAGAATTTCGGGTTGGCGAAATTGAGCCCACCGCCGCTCACGCTGCAAAAGCACCTGGAATCGATGCACGCGCTGGAAGCCAACGCGCGCGCCTTCTGTCACGACCCGGTCAATATCGCGACCTACAAGGATTTCCTGGTCAAGAAGTTCTATGACGGCCTGGTCGAGGAAGCGCGCCAGACTTTTGAGCTGACGCGGCTCGATACCGAGCACTGGCTGCGCGGCGCACTGGGGCCGTTGAACGGCCAGATCATGGAGCGCCAGAAACTCATGTTGAAGCGCGTCGAGAACCTGCGCGACATGAAGGAAAACATGACCTCGGTGAAGGAACGCATCAAGATCCTTGATGAACAGCGCGTCGAACTCAAAAAGCAGGGCGAGCAGCTCGACCAGCTGCGCACCAACCTTGCGCTGACAGCACCTGCGGCTGCGAAGCCCGTCGCTGAAGCCAAGCCGGCGTTGTCGGGGTAATCGCGGACCGCCTCGAAAAAGGGCCAGCGCGATGGTGGCGCTGTACCCGAAGCGGGTTATCATCGGGCGCGCACCGCATAAGCGCCGGAAAAGGTTCGGCTTTTGCCGGATCGCGAACGTGGCAACAGCTATTGCTCGCCACTACTGAGCAACTATGACGAGTCAACTCGAAAAAGAGGTCGCCCATTACCAGGAATGGCGCGACGAGATGATTTCCGGGATCGAATCCTACAAATCCTGGCTCGACACCAACGGCTACGCCGATATCCAGCAGTCGCTGCGCATTTACGACCTGATCGAAAGCCTGCGCAACGATCGCATGACTTTGGCATTTCTCGCCGAGTTTTCGCGCGGCAAGACCGAGCTCATCAACGCGATGTTCTTTTCGGACTTCAAGCAGCGGCTGCTGCCGTCGAACGTCGGCCGCACGACGATGTGCCCGACGGAGATCTATTACGACGCGGCGGAGGAGCCGTACATGCGGCTGCTGCCGATCGAGACGCGCAGCCGCCAGGAAACCGTGAGCGCGTTAAAGCGCCAGCATGTCGAGTGGATCAAGGTCAAGCTGAACGTCGACTCGCGCGAGGACATGGCCGAGGCGATGAAGCACCTGGTCGAAGTCAAGCTAGTCAGCACCGACGAGGCGCGCACCCTCGGCCTGTGGGACGACAACGACCCGATGGCCGCGACCATCGTCAAGCAGGACGGGGACAAGATTGAGATCCCGGCGTGGCGCCACGCGATGATCAGCTATCCGCATCCGCTGCTGAAAAGCGGCTTGATCGTGCTCGACACCCCGGGCCTGAACGCGCTCGGCACCGAGCCCGAGTTGACGCTGTCGATGATCCCGAACGCGCACGCGGTGCTGTTCCTGCTCGCGATGGACACCGGCGTCACCAAGTCCGACCTCGAGGTATGGCAGAAATACGTGCAGCCCGCGGCCACCCGCCGCATCGCGGTGCTGAACAAGATCGACCTGATGTGGGATGACTTGAAAACCGCCGCCGAAATCGCGATCGATGTCGAGCGCCAGCTCGAGCAGACGTCCACGTTGCTCGCGTTGCCGCGCACGCACGTGATGGCGATCTCCGCGCAAAAAGCGTTGCTGGCGCGGGTGCGCGGCGACAATGAGCTGCTGACTAAAAGCGGCATCGAGCAGCTCGAATACCTGCTTGCTTCGGAGATCATTCCGGCCAAGCAGGAAATCATGCGCGCCGCCGTGCAGCGTGAAATCGGCAGCATGGTCGACGCGTCGCGGCTGGCGGTCGCCAGCCAGTTGAACGCCACCAAGGCCGAATTGCAGGAGCTCGCGGTGATGTCGGGCAAGAGCCGCGGCATGGCGCAGACGATGGTGGCGCGGCTCGAAGTCGACCGCAAAAATTATCACGCCACCGTGCAGACATTCCGCGCGACGGTCAACACTGTTACCAATCAGGGTGCAACGCTATTAAAGCAGCTTGACGACGACCGCCTGGACGACATTCTGAATAAGGACCGCAAGTTCATCGAGGACGCATGGACGACGGCGGGGTTGTGGAAAAGTATGCAAATGCTGTTTCAGCATTTCACCGCGGTGTCGGCCAAGATACTCAATTTCTCCAACCAGATTAAGACCCTCGTCGACGCCACCTACCTGCATTTTCACGAGAAGTTCGGCTTCGCGCGGTTATCTCCGCCGTCGCTCAACCTCGAGCGGCACACGTTGACGATGACCGGCATGCAGGAAACGGCGCGTGCTTTCTGCCATGACCCGGTCAACATGGCGAAGTATAAGGACTTCGTGGTCAACCGCTTTTACGAGAGCCTGGTCGCCGAAGCGCGCCAGATTTTCGAGATGACGCGCCTGGACGCGGAGACCTGGTTGAAGTCGGCCTTGAATCCGCTCAACCTGCAGATCAAGGAACACGAGAAAGTGCTCGCCAAGCGGATCGAGAACTTCAAGAAAATCCGCGACAACATCACCTCGGTCGAAGACCGTATCAAGCAGCTCGAAAAACTGCGGGTCGAGCTCGAGAGCCAGACCCAGGTGCTGGCCGGCATCAAGGTGAGCCTCGATGGCGAGCGTATTGTGGCCAAAGTCGAGCCGGAACCGATGCTGGAGGAAGTCGCTTAATCGCCCGCGCCGCGCGGTCCGGCGGCACTTAGAGCGAGGCTTCTATGCGCTCGCACAGTGTTTTCAATACTTGAATGCGCGCTGAGTACTTGTCGTTGGCGGGCACCAGTATCCACGGCGCATCTCGATTGCTCGTGCGCTCGACCATGTCGCACACCGCCACTTCGTAATCGTCCCACCGCTTGCGGTTACGCCAGTCGTCGGGCGTGATCTTGAAGCTCTTGAACGGCGTCTTCTGGCGCTCGCGAAAGCGCCGCAGCTGCTCGGCCTTGGTGATCGTCAGCCAGAACTTGGTGACGACGCCGGAGGCCTCCACGATCTGCTCTTCGAAGTCGTTGATCTCGTGGTAGGCGCGCATCCAGTCCTGTTCCGAGCACAGCTTTTCGACGCGCTCGACTAGCACGCGGCCGTACCATGAACGGTCGAATATGGTTACGCGCCCGCGCTGCGGCAGCCGGCGCCAGAACCGCCACAGATACGGTTGTGCGCGTTCTTCCTCGGTTGGCGCGGCCACCGGCACCACCTGGTACTGACGCGCATCCAGCGCGCCGGTAATTCGCCGTATGCTGCCGCCCTTGCCGGCAGCGTCGGCGCCTTCGAATACGACGATGATCGATTTGCGGCGGAATTTCTTGTGCCGCGTCAGCAGGTTCAGTTCGCCCTGGTATTTTTCGAGCTTGCGCTCGTACTCCTTGTGCGGCATGCGCTGGGCGTAGTCGAGGCTGGACAGCACGGTGCGGCGATCGAGCGCCGGTTCCGGCAGCGCGGCGGGCTGGCTCACGCGGGGCCTCGCGCCGGCCAGGCGCTTATGCATGGCATCGAGCAAAGTGCGCCCGGCGGTCAGATAGCGGTAGTTCGGATCGGTGCCCTCGATTACGGTCCAGGGCGCGTGTGCGGCGCTCGTTTCGCGCAGCGCCGTTTCGGAAACCTTGCGGTAGCGGTCGTACGCCTTGAACTGCGCCCAATCGGTGTCGGTAATCCGCCAGCGCGTGTGCGGATTCGACTCGAGCGCCTGCAGTCGCTTTTTTTGCGCTTTCTTCGACAGGTGAAACCAGAATTTGAGTATCAGCGCGCCTTCGTCGGCGAGCATGCGCTCGAAGTGCACGATTTCTTCGAGCGCGAGCTCGAACTCGGTATCGTCGAGCCTGCCGCGCACGCGATCCTGGATAGGCTGGCTGTGCCACGCGCCGAACAGGATCCCGATGCGGCCTTGCGGCGGCAGGGCGCGCCAGTAGCGCCACATGCGCGGCCGTTCGCGCTCTTCATCCGACATCTCGCCGAACGCGTGGGTGACGATGTGCCGCGGGTCCATCCACTCGTTAAGAATATTTACCGTCTCGCCTTTGCCCGCGCCATCGACGCCGCCGATGACGATGATCACCGGGAAGTCCTTGTGCGCAAGCAGCTCGTACTGGGCCTTGAGGAGCGCTTCGCGCAGCTTCGGCTCGGCGCGGTCGTATTCGCGGTCGGGGATGCAGTGCCCCAGTTCGGCGGATTCAAACATGCTGCTTACATTAGCACGATATCGAACTGCTCTTGGCTGTACTGCGTTTCAACCTGCAGGGAAACGGGCTTGGCGATGAAATCCGACAGCATCGCGAGACTCTGCGATTCCTCGTCGAGAAACATGTCGATCACGGGTTGGGAAGCGAGGATGCGAAACTCGCGTGCATCGAACTGGCGTGCCTCGCGCAGGAGCTCGCGCAGTATTTGGTAGCAGACGGTCTGCGCGGTTTTCAGCTCGCCGCGCCCTTCGCATACCGGGCATGGTTCGCACAATACATGGGCAAGGCTCTCGCGCGTGCGCTTGCGCGTCATCTCGACTAAGCCCAGCTGCGTGAAGCCGTTGACCGTCATCCGCGTCCTATCCCGCGCGAGCGCCTTGCGAAACTCGTTCAACACAGCGTTGCGATGCTCTTCGGTGTCCATGTCGATGAAGTCGATGATGATGATGCCGCCGAGATTTCTCAGGCGCAGCTGGCGCGCGATCACCTGCGACGCCTCCAGGTTGGTTTTGAAGATCGTCTCGTCGAAGCTGCGGCCGCCGACGAAGCCGCCGGTGTTGACGTCGACGGTCGTCAACGCCTCGGTCTGGTCGATGATCAGATAACCGCCGGATTTGAGGTCGACGCGCCGGGCGAGCGCCTTTTCGATTTCTTCCTCGACGCTGTAGAGATCGAATATAGGCCGCTCGCCCGCGTAGTGCTCGAGCCGCGCTGCGACGTTCGGCATGAACTCGCGCGCGAACGCCTCGACTTTCTGAAACGTCTCGCGCGAATCGATGAGGATGCGCGCCGTTTCCTCGTTCGCGAAATCGCGCAGCACGCGCTGGGAGAGGTTCAGGTCCTGATAGAGCAGCGCGGCGGGCGCGGCCGACTTCGCCTTCTCCTGAATGTCCTTCCACCACTTGGCGAGGTATTCGACGTCGGCAGCGAGCTCGCGATCGCTCGCCGTTTCCGCCATCGTGCGCACGATGAAGCCGCCGGCGAAATCCGGCGGCATCATCTGCTGCAGGCGCGTGCGCAGATGCTCGCGCTCCGCCTCGTCTTCGATGCGCTGCGAGATGCCGATGCGCGACTCCTGCGGCAGATAGACGAGCAGGCGCCCCGCTATGCTGATCTGCGTGGATAATCGCGCGCCTTTGGTGCCGAGCGGATCCTTGACGACCTGAACCATCAGGTTCTGGCCCTCGGCGAGTAAGCGTTCGATGGGCCTGGCTTCGGCGCCGTTCTCGCGATGGCCCCAGATGTCGGCGACATGCAGGAATGCCGCGCGCGCGCCGCCGATGTCGATGAACGCGGATTGCATGCCGGGCAGCACGCGCACGACGCGCCCCATGCAGATGTTGCCGACCAGGCCGCGCGCGGACGAGCGTTCGACCTGCACTTCCTGTACGACACCCTGCTCGATTACCGCCACGCGCGTTTCCTGCGGCGTGACGTTAATCAGGATTTCCTCAGTCAAGCGGTCCCCAGTTCGAAGCGATGCCGAAACGCCATAATAATTCCGCGGTTGCAATCAGCGGCAGGCCCATGATGCCGGAATAACTGCCGGCCAGCCGGGTTATGAAAACCGCCGCCCCTCCCTGTATTGCATAGGCGCCCGCTTTGTCCAGCGGTTCGCCGCTCGCTGCGTAGATGCGGATTTCCGCGTCGTCGAGATTGCGGAATTTTACCGTAGAGGCGGACAGCGCAGTCTCCATGCGGTCGCCGCGCGCGATCGCCACGGCGGTCAATACCTCGTGCGTATGCGCGGAGAGCCGGCGGAGCATTTGCCCCGCGTGCTCTGCGTCAGCCGGCTTGCCGAGGATTTCGCCGTCGAGCACGACGGTGGTGTCCGCCGCCAGCACCGGCAACGGTGCGAGCGCGCGGGACTCCACTTGCCGCCAGCCGAGCTCGGCTTTCGCGCGCGCCACGCGCATGACGTAGGCGGGCGCCGCCTCATCCGCGTGCGGCGTTTCGTCGACGTCGGCGCCGTGCAATTCGTGGGTCAGCAATTCGTCGAACGCAACGCCGAGTTGCGCGAGCAGTTCGCGCCGGCGCGGGCTGCGCGATGCGAGATAAATCCGGCTGCCGCTATGCGTCATCCGCATTTGCGTAAGGCGTGAGGCGATAGGCGTAAGCCGGAAAACATTTGTCTGGCGCAGCGCGCCTTTGCCCCCTCACGCCTCACGTCTCACTGCCTATGGTACGGATGCCCGGCCAGCAGCGACACGGCGCGATAAAGCTGCTCGACGAGAATGACGCGGCACAAGCCGTGCGGCAGCGTGAGCGGCGACAGCGACCA
>Ga0207688_10001512_pt1 | contig 12222 bp, 10 predicted proteins | sample KBSMiscanthusM4_FD_184296 | JGI IMG/M metagenome (GOLD analysis project Ga0207688, IMG submission 184296) | Miscanthus rhizosphere microbial communities from Kellogg Biological Station, Michigan, USA - M4 (SPAdes) (version 2) | ecosystem: Host-associated > Plants > Roots > Rhizosphere ...
CCCCCGCGGTCGCCTTGACCTCGAAGCCGCCGTCGCCGATCTCGAGCACGGACACGTCGAACGTGCCGCCGCCGAGGTCGAAGACGAGGATGGTCTGGTCGGCCTCCTTGTCGAGGCCGTAGGCCAGCGACGCGGCCGTCGGCTCGTTGATGATGCGCTTGACGTCGAGGCCGGCGATCTTGCCGGCGTCCTTCGTCGCCTGGCGCTGGTCGTCGTTGAAGTAGGCCGGGACGGTGATGACCGCGCTGTCGACGGTCTCGCCCAGGTACGCCTCGGCGTCGGCCTTGAGCTTCTGGAGGATCATCGCGCTGATCTCGGGCGGGCTGTACTGCTTGCCCTGCACCTCGACGCGAACGTCGCCCCCGGGGCCGCCGGTGACCTTGTAGGGGACGATCTGCTCCTCTTCCTTGACCTCCGCCTCCTTGCGCCCCATGAAGCGCTTGATGGAGAACACGGTGTTCTGCGGGTTGGTGACGGCCTGGCGCTTGGCCACGGTCCCCACCAGCCGCTCGCCGCCTTGCGTGAAGGCGACCACCGACGGGGTCGTACGACCGCCCTCGGCGTTCTCGATCACCGTCGGCTCTCCGCCCTCGAGCACCGCCATAGCGGAGTTGGTGGTGCCGAGGTCGATTCCGATGGTCTTGCCCATTACGAGTAGTGCTCCTCTTTCGACTGCAAAAATCTTAGTCGCAGTATGGCAGATTTCCTCCCGGCTTCAAGGGCGGTTTTCGGCGCTGCCGCCCAACGATCCCTCCGATCCATGCCGTAAGAGAGGCCCATGCGCGACCACGTCGTCCTGTGTGGCTCGGACGTCCTGGCGGCGCGCGTGCTCGAGGAGCTCGGTGCGCTGGGCGTCGACGTGGCGGTCATCGCCCAGGACCCCGACCGCCGGCTGGAGACGCGCATGCGCGAGCTCGGCGTGGTCGTCATCGACGGCGACTACCGGGACGAGGAGACCCTGCACGAGGCCGACGTGGCCGACGCCGAGGCCGTGGCGGTGCTCGAGGAGGACGACGTCGGCAACGTCCACGCGGCGCTGGCCGCACAGGAGGCCAACCCCGACGTGCGCCTGGTCGTGCGCATGTTCAACCTCGACCTCGGCCACCGGCTGGAGGAGCTGTTCCACGACGGCGAGGTGCTCTCGGCCTCGGTGCTGGCCGCCCCGGCGTTCGCCCACGCGGCGCTGTCGGGCAACACGCCGCTGCCCGTGCGCGTGCGTGACCGCCTGCTCGAGGTCCAGCCGATGCAACAGAACGGACGCCGCCTGGCCGTCGACGTGCGCGAGGCGCCGGACGAGCCCGAGAGCAGCGCCGACGCCGTCGTGCGCCAGGCCACCTCGATGGCGCGACGCACGCGGGCCCGCGTGCGCGGGGCGCTGCGGCTGTTCGACGCGAGGCTGGCCGCGCTGCTGTTCGCGCTCGCGGTGGTGCTGGTGATCGCGGCCGAGGTCTTCCACGACGCCGGGGACCTGACGTGGCTCGACTCGCTCTACTTCACCGTCACCACGATCACCACCACCGGCTACGGGGACATCAACCTGCTGCACTCGCCGGACGGGCTGAAGCTGTTCGGGATGGGGCTGATGCTCCTGGGCGGGCTCATCGTGGCCGTGCTGTTCGCGCTCGTGACGGACGCGATCGTCACCGCCCGCATCGCCCGCACGCTGGGGGAGCTGCCGCGCCCGCGCTCCAACCACGCCGTGGTCTGCGGCCTGGGCCGCGTCGGCTTCCGGATCGTTCAACGGCTCGTCGCCGCGGGCATCCCGTGCGTGGCGGTCGAGCGCAGCGAGGACAACCCGTTCCTGGACGCCACGCGACGGCTCGGCGTGCCCGTGCTGGTCGACGACGCGAGCCGCCGCGAGACCCTGACGCCGTTGCGCGTGCCCGACGCCCGCGTGGTGCTCGCGGTCACCGACGACGACCTCGCGAACCTCGAGACGGCGCTGAACGCCCGTCAGCTCAACCCGTCGGTCCGGGTGGTCATGCGGCTGTTCTCGCACGACCTCGCCACCCGCGCCGAGCGCACGTTCAACATCGCGATCTCGCGCAGCGTGTCGGCTCTGGCCGCGCCGGCGTTCGTGGCCGCCATCGTGCGCCGGCGCATCGTGGCGACGGTGCCGCTGGGCTCGCGCGCGCTGGCCGTCGCCGACCTGCCCGGGGCGGCGCTGGCGGGCCGCACCGTGGGCGAGGCCGAGGCGGAACTGGAGCTGCGCGTGCTCGCGCGCGACGACGCCTGGTGGCCGCCGGGCCCAACCCCGATCGAGCCCGACTCGCGACTGCTGGTGTTGGCATCGCGTGAAGGCCTCGCGGCGGCCTACGGCACCGGCAGGTAGATTCGCGGCCGTGCTGGGGCTCCCCGACGGCATCAAGGCCTGCCTGTTCGACATGGACGGCGTCCTGACCGAGACCGCCACGGTGCACGCGCGGGCCTGGAAGGCGATGTTCGACGACTACCTCAAGCAGCGCGACGGCGACGACTTCAAGCCCTTCACGCAGGACGACTATGACGAGTACGTGGACGGCAAGCCGCGCTACGACGGCGTCAAGTCGTTCCTCGCCTCGCGCAGCATCGACCTCCCGCAGGGCTCGCCCTCCGACGACCCCGCCACCGAGAGCATCGACGGCCTGGGCAACCGCAAGAACGACCTCGTCCTGAAGATCATCCACGACGAGGGCGTCAAGCCCTACCCGGGGTCGGTCGAGTACGTCAACGCGGTGCGCGACGCGGGCCTGGGCACCGCCTGCGTGTCCTCGAGCGCGAACGCCGGCGAGGTGCTCGAGGCCGCCGGAGTCCGCGCCCTGTTCGAGGCCGTGGTCGACGGGCGCGTGGTCGAGGAGGACGGGCTGAAGGGAAAGCCGGCGCCCGACACGTACGTCAAGGGCGCGGAGGAGGTGGGCGTGAAGGCGAGCGAGGCGGCGGTGTTCGAGGACGCGCTCTCGGGCGTCGAGGCCGGGCGCAAGGGCAACTTCGGCTATGTCGTCGGCGTCGACCGGACCGGACAGGCCGACGCGCTCAAGCAGCACGGCGCCGACGTCGTGGTAAAGGACCTGGGAGAGCTGCTGTGATCAACCATGACGCCTACCCGACCGAGCCGTGGTGCCTCCGCGAGACCGCGCTCGACCTCGACTTCCTGGCCCAGTCCGAGTCGCTCTTCACCGTCGCCAACGGCCACCTGGGCCTGCGCGGCAACCTCGACGAGGGCGAGCCGCGCGCCCTCAGCGGCACGTATCTCAACGGCTTCTACGAGTCGATCCCGCTGAGCTACGGCGAGAGCGCCTACGGCAACCCGGAGGACGGCCAGAGCGTGGTCAACGTGACCGACGGCAAGCTCATCCGGCTGCTGGTCGAGGACGAGCCGCTGGACATCCACCGCGGGTACCTGCACCACCACGAGCGTCAGCTCGACTTCCGCGCCGGCACGCTGACGCGCTCGGTGCACTGGAGCTCGGAGAGCGGCATGACGGTCAAGGTGACGACGCGCCGGCTCGTGTCCTTCCACACGCGCTCGGTCGCGGCCATCTCCTACGAGGTCGAGGCCGTCGACCAGCCGCTGCGCGTCGCCATCCACTCGAGCCTGCTCGCCAACCAGCGCGACCGGCCGGGCGGCGACGACCCGCGCGGCGGCCAGGCCCTCGACAGCCCGCTGGAGAGCCAGCTCGCGGTCGACCACGACCTCCGCGTCGTACTCGCCCACCGGACGCGGCGCAGCGGGCTGACGATGGCGGCCGGCATGGAGCACCTGCTGGACATCGAGAACCCGACCGCGCTGACCCAGACCGAGCCCGACCTCGGCCGGGTGACCATCTCGGCCCGGCTCGAGCCCGGCAAGCCGCTGCGCGTGGTCAAGCTGCTGGCCTACCACTGGTCCTCGCAGCAGTCGGTCGAGTTCCTGCGCGACCAGGTCGACGGAAGCCTCGAGAACGCGGTGGCCGAGGGCTGGGACGGGCTTGCCCGGACCCAGCGCGAGTACCTGGACGCCTTCTGGAACGACGCCGACGTCGAGCTCGACGGCGACCCCGAGATCCAGCAGGCGTTGCGCTTCGCCCTGTTCCACGTTCTGCAGGCCTCGGCGCGGGGCGAGGGGCGCGCCATCCCGGCTAAGGGCCTGACCGGGCCCGGCTACGACGGCCACGCCTTCTGGGACACCGAGTCCTACGTGCTGCCGGTGCTCTGCTACACCCGTCATGAGCTCGCGGAAGAGGCGCTGCGCTGGCGGCACCGCACCCTCGATTTGGCGCGTTCGCGGGCCAAGGAGCTCGGGCTGCGCGGCGCCGCCTTCCCGTGGCGCACGATCCACGGCGAGGAGTGCTCGGGCTATTGGCCCGCGGGCACGGCCGCGTTCCACGTCAACGCCGACATCGCCGGCGCCATCTACCGCCTGTGGGTGACCAACGCCAACTCCGACTTCGCCAGCGAGATCGGGCTCGAGCTGCTGATCGAGACCGCGCGCCTGTGGGAGAGCCTCGGTCACTTCGACGGCGCCGGGCGCTTCCGCATCGACGGCGTCACCGGCCCGGACGAGTACTCGGCCCTCGCCGACAACAACGTGTACACGAACCTCATGGCGCAGCGGAACCTGCGCGCGGCCGCGCGCGGCTGCGAGCGGCTGTCCGAGCGGGCGCAGGAGCTCGGCGTCGACGCCGGCGAGATCACGCGCTGGGACCGGGCCGCCGACGGGATGACCCTGCCCTACGACGAGACCATGGGCATCCATCCGCAGAACGAGGACTTCCTGGCCCACGAGCGCTGGGACTTCGACAACACGCCGCCCGAGGAGTACCCGCTGCTCCTGCACCACCACTATTTCGACCTCTACCGCAAGCAGGTGGTCAAGCAGGCCGATCTCGTGCTCGCGCTGTGGCAGCGCGGCGACATGTTCACCGCCGAGGAGAAGGCGCGCGACTTCACCTACTACGAGTCCATCACGGTGCGCGACTCGTCGCTGTCCGCGTGCGCCCAGGCGGTCATCGCGGCCGAGGTGGGCTACATCGACCTCGCCTACGACTACCTCGGCGAGGCCGCCCTGATGGACCTGCGCGACCTCGAGCACAACGCCCGCGACGGCGTCCACATCGCCTCACTGGGCGGCGCGGTGATGGCGGCGGTCAACGGCTTTGGCGGCATGCGCGACCACGCCGAGCAGCTGAGCTTCCACCCGCGCATGCCGCCCGAGCTGCAGCGCATCGCCTTCCCCGTGGCCTGGCAGGGATGCGTGCTCCGGGTCGAGGTCACGGGCGAGCAGGCGACGTACACGATGGAGCACGGCAACGCGCTCGAGTTCACGCACTGGGACGAGAAGCTCACGATCGAGGCGGGCCAGACCGTCACGCGCCCGCTGCCCGAGCCGCCCGAGCTCGAGCCGCTGCACCAGCCCGCTGGCCGTGCCCCGGCGCGGCGCCGCGAGCAGGTCCGGGCACCGGCGCGCTAGCGGTCACAGGTGGTGTGCGCGAGCGTAGGGGCACATCCGCCGCAGCACGCAATGCCGGCAATCCGGGCGCTGGGAATGACACGTGTGGCGCCCGTGGCGCAGGAGGTTGAGGTGGAACTCGAGCTCCTCGCCGGGCGGCGTCAGCGCGGTCATCGCGTCGGCCTGCTCGGTTGACCCCGCCTTCTCGCGCAGCAGCCCGAGCCGCGTGGCCACGCGCCCGACGTGGGTGTCGACGGGCACGTCGCGCAGGCCGAACGAGAACAGCAGCACGCACGCGGCGGTCTTGCGCCCCACGCCGGGCAGGTCGCAGAGGTAGGCCTGGCCCTCAGGCACGGGCGCCTCGGCGAGCCAGTCCAGCGACAGCGGGTCGCCGATCGCCTCGAGGATCTCCTTGATGCGGCGCGACTTGGTCGGCGCCAGGCCGCCGGGCCGGATGGCGTCCTCGATCTCGTCCACCGGCGCCGCGCGCACCTCCTCCCAGCTCGGGAAGCGGTCGCGCAGGCCGGCGAAGGCCACGTCGCGGTTGCGGTCGTTCGTGCTCTGGGACAGGACGGTGAGCACGAGCTCGTCCACCGGCCGGCCGTGGGGTCGCTGGCCGGGGATGCCGTAGGCCTCGCGCAGGCGGTCGCGGATCCGGCGCACGCGGTCGGTGCGCGGGGGCTTCCAGGCCCGGCTCACACCGCGCCCCAGCGCTCGCACGTGCGGGCGCCCTCGGCCACCGCCTCGGGCAGGGCGTCGGCGACCGCGGCGAGGTCGTAGCCGCGCTCGGTCAGCCGCGCCACGAGCACGCCGGTCAGGCAGTCGCCGGCGCCCACGGTGCTCCGCACCTGCACCGGCACGCCGGGGACGTCGGCGTCCACCGGCCCGCGCAGCAGCGCGCCGTCGGGGCCGAGGCTGACCACCACCGCCCGCGCGCCGGCGGCGAGCAGGGCGCGCGCGGCGGCATCGGGGGCCCGCTCGCCGGTGAGGATCTCGGCCTCCTCGCGGTTGCAGCGCACGAGGTGGGCGCCGGGGACGCACGCGTTGGCCTCCTCGGCGGCGCGGGCGACGCTCGGCCAGCGGTGCAGGCGCAGGTTGGGGTCGTAGAGCACGGGCTTGCCCAGCGCGAGCGCCAAGCTACGTGCGTCATGCGTCAGGCCGCGCTCGCGCTCGCCCACGAGCGTATTGGAGCCGAAGAACAGGCCGTCGCAGGCCTCGACCGCCTCCGGCAGCCGGCCGGCCACGGCCTCGAGCGCCATCGAGATCGCATCGCCGTAGATCTGGTAGGTGGCGTCGCCGGCGCCGTCGAGGGCGACGAAGGCAACCGGCGTGTGCTGGCCCTCCATGAGCCGGAACCAATCCAGAGCGACCCCGGCGGCCGCGAGCTCGTCGCGCAGCCAGGCGCCCCAGGGGTCGCCCCCGGCGCCGCCGGCGAGGGCGGCGCTGCCGGGCACGGTGCGTGCCGCGGCGAACGCGACGTTGGCGGTCGCACCCCCGAAGTGGGGCACGAAGTTGTCGGCGTCGGCGAGGCCGTCGACGCGGCGCTCGCAGATCATGTCGACGAGGGCCTCTCCCAGGCAGAGCGTGCGCATGCCGGTAGCTTGCCCGGCCGTGCCGCTGCACGAGCGCACCGTCGAACTCGACGAGGGCCCGGTCCACTGGTGGGAGGCGGGGGATGCCCCGATCCTGTGGCTCCACGGCGTGCCCAACGCGGGCGCGATGTGGCACGACTTCCTGGCCTGCTGCGGCGGCGTCGCCGTCGATGCGCCAGGCTTCGGGCAGACCGGAAAGCGCGCCGACATGGACTACTCACTGGCGTTCTACGGCCGTTTCGTGGAGCGCTTCCTCGACCACCTGGGCTGGGAGCAGTGCCGCCTCGTCGGCCACGACTGGGGCGGCGCCTGGGCTCTGGCCTTCGCCCAGCACGCCCCCGAACGGGTCGAGCGCCTCGCGCTCGTCGACAGCGTGCCCCTGCTGCCCGGCTTCCGCTGGCACCGCATGGCCCGGCTGTGGCGGGCGCGCGGGATCGGCGAGATCGTCATGGGGACGACCAACCGGCGCACGGTGGGCTGGGCGCGTCGACACGTGGGGCTTCCCGAGGTCATGGACAACGAGGTCTTCGCCCACTTCGACCAGGGCACCCAGCGCGCGATTCTGAAGCTCTACCGGTCCGCGCCCGAGGACGCCCTGGCCGCCGCCGGGCGCCACCTGGCCGACGTGACCGCGCCCGCCCTGGTGGTGTGGGGCGATCGGGACGCGTACATCGAGCCCCGGTTCGGGGACGGCTTCGCGGCGGCGCTCGGCGACGCCACCGTCGAGCACCTCCCCGACGCCGGGCACTGGCCGTGGCTCGAGCGCCCCGACCTCGTGGCGAGACTGTGCGCCTGGATCGCCGCGTAGTCGCGGTCTGGGCGCTCGGCGCCGCCCTGGCCGTGCTGTGGGTGGTGCTGAACCTCCCCTCCGACGACCTGGCCGGGGCGACGTACCGCGCCGACCTGTTCTCGGCCGACGGCTTCCTGCTCTGGGACAACGGCTGGTACGCCGGCCATCACATGCTCGCCTACTCGGTCCTCTACCCGCCGGCGGGCGCGCTGCTGTCCCCCCGCCTGCTCGGCGTCCTGGCCACCGTCGCGGCCGTGATCGCGTTCCAGCAGCTCGTCATGCGCGCCTACGGCGAGCGCGCGTGGATCGCTGGGGCGTGGTTCGCGGTCGCGGCGGGCGCGAACCTGTTCGCCGGTCGGATCCCGTTCACGTTCGGCATGGCCATCGGGCTGTGGGCGCTCGTGGCCTGGCAGCGCAAGCGCACCGTGCTCACGCTGGTGCTGGCATTGCTGACCGGCCTGGCCTCGCCGGTGGCCGGCCTGTTCCTCGGCCTGGGCGCGCTGGCCAAGGCGCTGTCGGGCGTGCGCCTGCGCAAAGGCAGCCAGGAGCCGCGCGAGCGCGGCGCGCCGGTCATGGGCCAGAAGACCTCGGGCGGCGCCGGCCTGGCGGTGCTCGTGCTCCTGTGCGCGGTCGTGCCCCCGGGCGTGCTGTCGGCGCTGTTCCCCGAGGGCGGCGCGATGCCGTTCGACCTGACCTCGTACCTGCCCTGCCTCGGCGTCTCGCTGCTGCTCGTCGTCGCGTTGCCGCGCGAGGAGACGGCGTTGCGAGTCGGCGCGGTGCTCTACGGGCTCCTGGCCACGGCGGCCTTCGTGTTCGAGTCGCCGATCGGCGGCAACATCGCGCGCCTGGGCGCGCTGTTCGCAGGGCCGGTGCTGGCCGCTGCGGTGCTCGGGCGCGGCGACGCCGCGCGCTGGCGGGTCGCGGCGGTGGCGCTCCTCGCGCTGCCGCTGGTGTGGTGGGTGCTGGCGCCGGTGGTCAAGCAGCTGCGCGTCGGCGACGACCCGGCGGTGCAGGCGTCCTACTATCGCCCGCTGCTGCGCTTCCTCGCCGACCGGCCGGCGCCCATGCGCGTCGAGATCCCGCCCACCCGCTTCCACTGGGAGGCCACCTACGTCCCCGAGCGCTTCGCGATCACGCGCGGCTGGGAGCGCCAGCTCGACAACCGCTACGCGCACCTGTTCTACGCCGGCACGCTGACCCCGTCGCGCTACGTGCGCTGGCTGCGCAACACGGGCACGTCCTACGTCGCACTGCCCACACGCGCGACGCCCGACTACGCCGCGGTGGCCGAGCGCCGGCTGCTGAACGCCGGCGTCCCCGGGCTGCGCGAGATCTGGCACGACGCCGACTGGAAGGTGTGGCGCGTGCCCGACTCCGGCCTGCAGGGGATCACCAGCGTCGGGCGCGAGGGGTTCTCGGTGCGGGGCACGGTGCCCGCCGCCCGCGTGCGCTGGACGCGCTGGTGGGAACCGCAATCCGGCGGCTTCGTCAGCCGCGCGCCGGGCGGCTGGACCGACGTCCGCACCGGCCCCGGTGGGCGCATCCACGTTCGCGCGGGATGACGACAGGCGCGGTGCGGGGACGTTCCGGACGGCCGATAGGATGCCCTGATGCTCACCCGTCTGCGCGCTCTGGCCCCTCGCGCGCTGCCCAACGGTTGGCCGGACCTCGTCCGCCAAGTCCTCATCTTTGCGGCGGCGTATTACGCGTACCGGCTCGTCCGCGGGGCGGTCGACGGGCACACGACGGCGGCCGCGTTCGAGCACGCGCGGGACATCATCGGGCTCGAGCGCTCGCTGCATCTGTTCGTCGAGCCATCCGTGCAGGCGTGGGGCGAGACCAAGCCGTGGATCATCGACTTCGCGAGCTGGATGTATGTCAACGCGCACCTGCCGCTGATGATCGGGTCGCTGATCTGGCTCTACATCTTCCGCAACCGGTCCTACTACTTCATCCGCAACGTGTTCGTGATCTCGATGGGCATCGCGCTCGTCGGCTACGTCGTCTTCCCGACCGCGCCGCCGCGCCTGTTCCCCGAGTGGGGGTTCCAGGACTCGGTCTCGAACTTCGTCGGCTTCAACACCGACACGGCGTCCACGACCAGCTCGCTCGTCAACCCGTTCGCCGCGGTGCCGTCCGTCCACGTGTGCTTCGCGCTCATCATCGGCATCTCGATGTCGCGCCTGGTCCGGCCGAAGTGGCTGCGCTTCGCGTGGTCGCTCTATCCCCTCCTGATGACCTTCGTGGTCATCGTCACCGCCAACCACTGGTGGATGGACGCCGTGCTCGGCGCGCTGACCGCGCTCGTCGCGGGCACCATCGCCCAGGCCCTGCTCGCCCGCGCCCGCCCGAACAAGTGGGCCTTCGCCGGCGCCCGGATCTGATGGAACGCGGCTCGGTGGGCCGGCGGGAGCGGTCCGCGCGGGCGGGTCGCCCAGGCCCCGGGCGACCGCGCCGGAGCCCGCTGACCGGCGCCGAGGTCTCGGCGCTCATGCGGGACCGGCTGATCGAGTCGCGGCTGACCCCGAACGCGATCTCGCTCAGCGGCCTGGTGCTGAACGTGGTGGCCGCCGTGCTGGTCACCCAGCGCCTGTTCTTCCTCGCCGGGGTGGCGTTCATCATCGGCTCGATCATGGACACGCTCGACGGTCGCTACGCGCGCACGTCGGGCAAGGGCACGCGCTTCGGCGCGTTCCTCGACTCCACCCTGGACCGGATGGAGGAGGGCATCGTCCTCACCGCCGTCGCGGCCTACTTCGCGTCGCGCGGCATGGACTTCGCGGTGGCGGCGACGGTGGTCGCCGTCCTCGCCTCGCTCATGGTCTCCTACACTCGGGCACGGGCCGAGGCGCTCGGAGTCGCGTGCAAGGTCGGCATCGCCACGCGACCCGTGCGGGTGGTCATTCTGGCCATCGGCCTGGTGTTCGCCAAGGGCGCCGGGCTGGGCGATTTCGAGCTCCTGGCACCCGCCGTGTACGTGCTTGCGGCCCTGTCCGTGATCACGGTGTTCCAGCGCATCTGGCATGTGCGCTCGGAGCTGCGGCGTGTAACCGCGTAGCCCTCCCGGGGCTACGTTGGGGAGCTTCGACCTGGAAAGGAACTTTGCAGTGAGCACGAACGGAGGGCCCGCCGCCAACGGCAAGGCCCGCTACCAGAAGGACAAGGTCCGCGTCGCCGTCGTCGGTGTGGGCAACTGCGCGAGCTCGTTCGTGCAGGGCGTCCAGTACTACAAGGACGCCGACCCCCGCGAGTCGGTCCCGGGCCTCATGCACGTGGACCTCGGCGGCTACCACATCAGCGACATCGAGTTCTCGGCCGCGTTCGACATCGACGCCGACAAGGTCGGCAAGGACCTGTCGGAGGCGATCTGGTCGGGCCAGAACAACACGATCAAGTTCGCCGACGTGCCGACCCTCGACGTCCCGGTCCAGCGCGGCATGACCCACGACGGCCTGGGCAAGTACCTGAAGGAGAAGATCACCAAGGCGCCCGGCGAGACCGCCGACATCGTGCAGATCCTCAAGGACACGCACACCGATGTCGTCGTCTCGTACCTGCCGGTGGGCTCCGAGCAGGCGACCAAGTGGTACGTCGAGCAGGTGCTCGAGGCCGGCTGCGGCTTCGTGAACTGCATCCCGGTCTTCATCGCCCGCGAGCACTACTGGAACCGCCGCTTCGAGAAGGCCGGCCTCCCGATCGTCGGCGACGACATCAAGTCGCAGGTGGGCGCCACCATCGTCCACCGCTCGCTGGCGCGGCTGTTCGGCGACCGCGGCGTGAAGATGCTGCGCACCTCGCAGCTCAACGTCGGCGGGAACATGGACTTCTACAACATGCTCGAGCGCGAGCGGCTGGAGTCCAAGAAGATCTCCAAGACCAACGCGGTGACGTCGATCATGGGCCACGAGCTGCCCAAGGACGACGTCTACATCGGCCCGTCCGACTACGTGCCGTGGCTGACCGACCGCAAGTGGGCGCACATCCGCGTCGAGGGCCAGGCCTTTGGCGACGTGCCGCTCAACGTCGAGCTCAAGCTCGAGGTCTGGGACTCGCCGAACTCGGCCGGGATCGTCATCGACGCCGTGCGCTGCTGCAAGCTCGCCCTCAACGAGGGCATCGGCGGGCAGATCGACGGCCCGAGCTCGTACCTGATGAAGTCGCCCATGCACCAGCGCCCCGACGACGAGGCGCGGGAGCTGACCGACGCGTTCATCGCTGAGCACGCGATCAAGCCGGCGGTCGAGACCAAGGCCAAGAAGAAGCAGGCCAAGGCCGAGACGGCCTGAGCCGGGGCGGGCACTAGCCTTCGGGCCGGTGCCCGCTTTCCGCATCGCGCAGGTCTCGCCGTACGCCTGGGAGGACCGCAACGAGGTCAACGGCTTCATCCGCGAGACCTCGGAGCGGCTCGTGCAGCGCGGGCACGAGGTCGCGAT
>Ga0207688_10001516_pt1 | contig 12200 bp, 10 predicted proteins | sample KBSMiscanthusM4_FD_184296 | JGI IMG/M metagenome (GOLD analysis project Ga0207688, IMG submission 184296) | Miscanthus rhizosphere microbial communities from Kellogg Biological Station, Michigan, USA - M4 (SPAdes) (version 2) | ecosystem: Host-associated > Plants > Roots > Rhizosphere ...
CGCTGCCGACCGCGTCCCCGATCTCTTGCAGAGCACGGTCGGTCTCGCTGGTCATGTCGGCCTCCCCGTCGCGCCGCGCCGTCGCACCAGCCGCACCTGCAGCAGCACGACGACCAGCAAGAAGGCCCCGCGAATGACCGACTCCCAGAAGGAGCTGATGCTGATGAAGCCCTTGCCGTTCTCGAAGACGATCAGGTTGAAGATGAGCTGCAGCAGCAGCACGCCGACGAGGCTGGACAGCACGGATCCGACCCCGCCGGTGAGGAGCGTGCCGCCGACGACCACCGCGGCGATGGCCGACAGCTCCCAACCTTGCCCGGCCGCTGTGTCGACCGAGCCGTTCTGCGACCCGAGGAAGACGCCCGCGCACCCGGCCAACGCTCCGGAGAGCACGTAGACGCTGAACGTGGTTCGGGCGACCGGCAAGCCCATGAGCCGGGCCGCGTCGACGTTGCCGCCGATCGACAACACCCGTCGTCCCCAAGCGGTGTAGTTCAGCATGGCTGCGCCGACGAGGAAGGCGAGGAGCATCGCCCAAGCCGCGACCGGGAGGCCGAGGAACGACCAGCTACCGAGCTGTTGGAAGTCGCCGGGCGCGGCCACCGCGGCCCGGGTGCCCGCGAGGGTGAGAGCGAGCCCCCGGACGGCGAGCAGGGTGGCCAGGGTGACGATGAACGGTTGCAGCCGGAGCCTGGTGATCAGCAACCCGTTGACCACCCCGACCGCCGCGCCTGCGGCGGTGCCTGCGATCAGTCCGGCCAACAGTCCGTGCTCGCTGACCTTGATGGCCACGACGCCGCCGAGCGCGACGACCGAGCCGACCGAGAGGTCGATGCCGCCGGTCATGATCACGAAGGTCATGCCGAGCGCGACGAGGCCGTACTTGGCGGTGTCGCCGGTGAAGCTGCTGAGGTTGAAGCCGGTGGCGAAGTTCTCGCCGTAGCGCAGCGTTCCGAAGACGACGAGGACCACGAGCGCGATGAGCGCGCCCTGGCGCTGGAGCAGGAGGCCGATCTGGACCGGGCGACGCCGGGCGGTGCCTTCGAGGGTGGTGGTCATGCCCTCGTCTCCTGTCGCTGGAGCCAGAGGGCGGCGACGATGACCGCACCCTCGATGATCTGGGCGACTTCCTTGGGCACGCCGTGCGTGATGAGCGTGTTCTGCAGCAGCTTGAGCATCACGGCGCCGACCACGGCACCCCACACGGTCACCCGGCCGCCCGTCAGCGGCGTTCCGGCGACCGCAACCGCGGCGATCGCATCGAGCTCCATGCCGACCCCGGTGTTGTTGGCGTCCGACGCCGAGGTCGCGCTCACCGCGATGAGACCGACCAGCCCGGCGAGGACGGCTGAGGTCACGTAAGCGAGCAACTTGACCCGGGCCGCGGGTACGCCGGCGAGCCGGGCGGCGGTCTCGTTGCCGCCGACGGCGAGGACGTAGCGCCCGAAGACGGTGAGCCGCATGACCAGCCAGGCGACGACGGCCACCACGACGGCGATGATCACCTGCGCGGGCACCCCGAAGGGCCGGGCCAGACCGATCCACTGGAACTCAGGGTTGGACAGTGGTTGCAGCTCGCCGTTGGTGATGAGCTGGGCTATTCCGCGCCCCGCTATGAAGAGGATCAGTGTGGCGATGATCGGTTGCACGCCGAACCGCGCTACCAGGGTGCCGTTGAAGAGCCCGCACAGGGCCGACACCAGCAGCGCTGCGACGATAGCCAGCAGGAACGGCTGGTCGTTCAGCACGAGCGAGGCGCCGACCTGGCCCGCGATCGCCATCACCGAGCCGACCGAGAGGTCGATCCCGCCGGTGCCGATCACGATCGCCATGCCGACCGCGACGATCGCGATCGGCGCGGCCTGTCGCAGCAGGATGAACAGCAGCGACTGCGGTGTCAGGAAGTACGGGGTCGCGACCGCGTTGTAGACGAACAGCACGACGAGTGCCGCGAGGGCGCCGTAGCGCTGCGCCCACAGCGACCACTGCACCCGCGGGCCACCACCCGGAGGCGCGGGTGCCGTGGCGTCCGCGGCCGGTTCGGCTACCCGTTGGCCGACGGGGTCCGGGGTCGTCGCTCCTGGATCGGCGGGATGCGAGTCCGCCGCACGCCGCTCGGTCATGTCGTACCCTCGGCTGGGCTTGTGCCAGCACCCGCGTCATCGGCGGCGGAACCCTCGGCCATCGCCTGCATGAGCGCGTCCTCGGTGATCTGATCGCCGGTGAGTTCGGCGACCGACCGGCCGTCACGCAAGGTCACGACGCGGTTGGAGTCGGCGATGACCTCCTCGAGCTCGGAGGAGATGAGGAGCACCGCCAGGCCCTCGTCGGCGAGCTGCCGCACCAGCACCTGGATATCGCGCTTGGCGCCGACGTCGATGCCGCGGGTGGGCTCGTCGACGATCAGGAGCTTCGGATTCGTGCACAGCCACCGGGCGAGCAGCACCTTCTGCTGGTTGCCGCCGGACAGCTCGCGGATGGGCTGGTCCGGGCTCGAACACTTGACACCGATCGCCTTGATGAAGCGGTCGACGACCTCGGCCTGGCGTTTGCGGTCGACTATCCCGCGCCGTCGCAACTGCGGCAGCAGCGCGAGCGTCACGTTCTCGCGCACCGAGAGCTGCGGGATGATGCCCTCCGTCTTGCGGTCCTCCGGCGCCAAGCCGATCTTGTGCTCGACCGCGTCCCGCGGCGACTTCAGGTTCAGCGGCGTGCCGTCGACGGCGACCGTGCCGGAGTCGAGCGGGTCCGCGCCAAAAATGGCGCGCGCGGTCTCGGAGCGCCCCGACCCGAGCAAGCCCGCCAGCCCGACGATCTCACCAGGGCGGATCGACAGCGAGACGCCGTCGAGGGCGCGGCCACGGTGCAGGTCGACCGCCTCGAGCACGGGGGGCCGGTCGGCCACCGCGTCTTCGCCGCGCCGGTGCGAGAGCTGCTCGGCCAGCTCACGGCCGAGCATCGTGGACACCAGCTCGTAGCGGCTGATCTGCGACATCGACCGCTCCGCGACGGTGCGCCCGTCGCGCATCACGGTCACCCGATCACAGACGGCGTAGAGCTCGTCAAGCCGGTGCGAGACGAAGACGACCGAGATCCCCTCGCTCTTGAGCTGGTGAATAACGCGGAAGAGCGTCTGCACCTCCTGCTCAGCGAGTGCAGACGTCGGCTCGTCCATGATCACGAGCTTGGCCTCGGTCGACAACGCACGGGCGAGCGCGGTCATCTGCTGGGTTGCGATGGCGTAGTCGTACAGCGGCCGCGTGACGTCGACGTCGAGGTCGAGCCGGTGCAGGATCGCGGCCGCTTCGCGGTTCATGCGGCGCCAGTCGATGATGCCGAAGCGCTTGGGCTCCCGGTTGAGGAAGACGTTCTCGGCTATCGACCGGAAGGGCACCAGGTTGACTTCCTGGTAGATGGTCGACAGCCCCGCCAGCTGAGCTGCGTGCGGCGAGGAGAAGGTGACTTCGCGACCGTCGAACTCGATGCGCCCGGAGTCCCTGGTGTAGACGCCGGTGAGTACCTTGATCATGGTCGACTTGCCCGCGCCGTTCTGCCCGATGAGGGCGTGCACCTCGCCGCGAGCCACCTCGAAATGGGCGTCACGCAGCGCGGGCACTCCGAGAAAGCTCTTGTTGATTCCCCGCATCGACAGCAGCGGGGATGGAGGATCGGCCACCGAGAGCCTTCTTTCCTGGGTGGGAGCGCCGGGTCGGGAGGTCGCTCGCCCGGCCACCGGCGGAGCCGTCACCTGCGGGCGTCCGGCTCGACTTCAGGCATCGCCCGAGTCGAGCCGGACGGCACGCAGGCCCGCAGCCGCCGACAGCGGCTCAGTAGGCCGCGTCGACGCTGGCGGCCGCGTTGTCCTTGGTGAACAGCTGGTCCTTGTTGACGATCAGCGTCGGGACCGGCTTGCCGGCCGCGTACTCCGTCATGGTCTGGAAGGCGAGGGGGCCGAAGCGCGGGCTGCACTCGACCGTCGCGTAGAGATCGCCTGCGGCGACGGCCTTGATGCCGTCCTTCTCACCGTCGATCGAGACCACCTTGATGTCTTGGCCGGGAACCTTGCCGATGGCCTTGACGGCTGCGATCGCACCGAGGGCCATCTCGTCGTTGTGGGCGTAGACGGCAGTGGCGTCCGGGTGTGACTGCAGGAGGGTCTCGGCGACCGACTGGCCCTTGGCGCGGGTGAAGTCGCCGTCCTGCGACACCACGACCTGCATGCCGGAGCACTGCGTGATGGCGTCGTCGAAGCCCTTCTTGCGGTCGATCGCAGGAGACGCGCCCGTGGTGCCCTCAAGCTCGATGATCTTCGCGTTGCCGCCGGTGGCCGTGGCCATCTGCACCGCCGCCCGCTTGCCCTCCTGGATGAAGTCGGACTGGATGACGGTGACGAAGTCCTGGCCCGGCTTGGCAACGTTGTGGTCGACGTCGCGGTCGAGGAGGAAGACCGGGATGCCCGCCGCGCCCGCGTCTTTGACCACGTTCGCGATCTGCTCGGTGATCGGGGCGATGAAGAGGACGTCAGGCTTCTGGGCGATGAGGCCCTTGATGTCGGAGATCTGCTTCGACTGGTCGTTGTTGGCATCGGTGACGGTCAACTTGATCCCCTGCTTGGCCGCCTCCTCCTGCATGCTCGCGGTCTCGGCCAAGCGCCAGGGGTTGTTGCTCGCGTTCTGGCTGAAGGCGACGTTGAGGCCCGACGTCTTCGTCAGCTTGGGCGCCTTGTCGGCGGTGGGCACCCCGGAGGGGGCTTCGGAGTTGCCCGGATCGGCGGCGTTCGTGAGCGGACACGCAGCGCCGCCCGATCCACCGGCCGCAGGCGCGTTCGAGCTGCCGCTACTACCGCCACAACCGGCGAGCAGGCTTACCGAGAGGACGACCACGCCAGCGAGCGGCGCAATCTTCTTGAGGTCCACAAACCCTCCATTGGGTGCGTCCCAGCAGGCGCGCCGGGGCCTTGACAGGAGTCACAAGTATGGCGATCACCGGGGCCGGCGGCACGGGCTGCCATGACCGTTTACAGCCGCCCAAGTTCCGCTCACCGCCCGCCTCGTCACCAAGGTCACTACCTGCTGCTCGACGCACCGTCGTCCGCGAGCGCGGGCGATGGACGAGTGTGCGTACGCACGGATTAGCTGGCAAGCGCCTCGCGCCATCTCGCGAGCGGGTGACACCAGCCGCTAGTCGCTCCCACAGACGGTGCTCTCCCGCGCTACGAGATCGACGACGACCGGCAGCCCGGCCGCCCCCAGTGCGTCGCGGTAGCCACGGAGCCGCAGCGCGGCGATGCCACTGCGGCGGTTGTGGCCGATGCACGCATACGCCGCCGTCCCAGCTCGAGCAGGTGGGTGACGGCGGTACGTGCGGCGAGGACGTTGTCGATCGCGATTCGGTCGATCTCGACATCGAGCGCGTGCTCGCCGAGCATCACGATCGGCACCCCGAGGTTGTGTGCCGACAGGTCCTCGTCGTGCAAGGCCTCGGAACTGATGATCGCCCCGTCGACAAGATGCGGCCCGAGCGAGTCCAGCGTGGCGCGCTCAGAGTCCCGACTCCCTCGGGTCTGCCGGATCAGTACGTTCCACTCGCGACGATGGGTGGCCGTGATGATGAGGGCCGCAAGCTCGCCGAAGTAGGGGATGGTTAGTTCGGGGACAACGAGTGCGATGAAGCCGGTGCGTCCGCGGCGCAGATTGCGGGCGCACACCGGCGGCCGTCATCGGATCCGCCCGGGTGGGGACGCGTCGAACACATCGGAGGATGAAGGGTGACGTGGCAGATCTGCCACCGTGGAGTGTCCGAGGGGGGACCTGCGCGTTAACCACACGCATCGCGGTGCAGGTGACCGTCAGCCGCGGGCGCCGCGGCTGACGGTCACCTGGGCGCGGGCGAGGTGGTGCAGGACGGTGGCGGTGTGGCGGCATCGCCCTGGGCGGGCTGGTCGCACGCGAGCCGATAGCCGCGCTTCACGACGGTCCGGACGAGCGCGGGATGGCCGAGGGCGGCGCGCAGCCGCGTCATGGCCGTCTCGACCGCGTGCTCGTCGGCGCCGCCGCCGGGGAGCACGCGCAGCAGCTCGGCCCGGGCCACGACCCGTCCTGGATCGCGGCACAGCGCCCTCAGCAGCGCCATCCCGGCGGGCGCGACCGGACGCAGCGCGCCATCCACGAGCACGGCCTGCCCGCGCAGCTCCAGCAGGCGCCCCGCCACCGACAGGCGCGGCGCGCGGGCCTGTGTCTCCGCCTCCAGCGTGCGCACCATCGCGCCGAGGCGTGAGCGCTCGGGCCGGACGGTCGGCACGCCGACGGCGGTGAGCGGACCCGCGGTCACCGGGCCGACGCACAATGCGAGCACCGGCCCCCGCAACGCCGTGACCAGCGCCTCATCGACCCCGCGGGTCGCGGCCCGCCGCAGCAGGCCTGCGGCGGCAGGAGCGCTCGTGAATGCCATGACGTCGACGCATCCGCCCAGCACGGCGTCGGTGAGCCGGTCTACCGGCGCGAGGTCAGCGGGTGGTGCCCACCGGTAGACCGGTAGCTCCACGACCTCCGCCCCCGCGGCCTCCAGCGCCTCGACGATGGACGGCAGGGGCTCGCCGTGCAGCTGCACCGCGATGCGGACGCCCGCGACCCCGCGTGCGAGCAGGTGCTCGACAACCTCCGTCGTGGACTCCGACGCGGGCGACCAGGCCTCGGTCAGCCAGGACGCGCGGATCGCACCCCGCGCCTTCGGTCCGCGCGCGATCAGCTCGCTGGAGCGCAGGACACGCAGCAAGCCGTCGCCGAGCCCCCAGGCGTCGGCCGCCTCGATCCAGCTGCGGAAGCCGATGCCGGTCGTCGCCAACGTCACGTGTGGCGGGCGCGCGATCAAGTCCTCGGTCGCGGCACGCAGCTCGACGTCGTCGGCGAGCGGGACCAGTCGCAGCGCAGGGCCGTGCAGGACGGCGGCGCCGCGGCGCTCGAGCATGGTCCGCAGCTCCTCGGCGCGGCGTGCGGCCGTGATGCCGACGGTGAACCCGGCCAGCGGCGCCACGGTCACGTCGTCGTCGGGTGTCGGCTCCTCCATCCGGCCGACGCTAGGAATCGTGGATTACGCTCTGCGCTCCCCGGCGTGACGCGGGGGTAACGACGGGCGGTCACACCCCGGCGTAGGCCAGGCGTGGGCTGGCCACGTCGGCGGGGGCCGGGCGGAGGTAGAACGCGAACGTGACCGCCGCACACACGAGGTAGAACGCGAGGAACGACCAGTACGCGGGGTCGCCGGTCTTGGCCGTGAGGAACGCCTGGCGGAACGCCAGGTTGATGAACAGCCCGCCCAATGCGCCGATGGCCCCGACGATGCCGATCGCCGCGCCGGACAGTCGCCGCGCCCTGGCGAAGGCGGTGTCGGCGTCCGCGCCCTCGGCGATCGCCAGCCGCGCCTGTCCCCGGAAGATCGCGGGGATCATCTTGTAGGTCGAGCCGTTGCCGATGCCGGTGAGCACGAACAGCAGGACGAACCCGGCGGTGAACAGTCCGAGCGACCTCGCCGCCGAAGCACCGATGATCAGTCCGAGCGCCACCGCCATCGCGGCGAAGTTCCAAAACGTCACCCGTGCGCCGCCGAGCCGGTCGGCCAGCCGTCCGCCGACCGGACGGATCAGCGATCCGAGCAGCGGGCCGATGAACGTCACGGCGGCGGCCTGCAGCGGGCTGCGCCCGAACTGGTTCTGCAGCACGAGCCCGAACGCGAAGCTGTAGCCGATGAACGAGCCGAACGTTCCGATGTAGAGGAAAGCCATGACCCAGGTCTGGGTCTCCTTGACGACCTCGACGAACGCGCCGGTGTCGTTGCGCATCGCGGAGAGGTTGTCCATGTAGGTGGCGGCGAGCACAGCCGCGATGACGATCAGGGGGATGTAGACGCCGAGCAGGATTCGCGGTGCGCCCGATCCGGCGGTGGCGATGATGAGCAGCCCGACGAGTTGGATGACGGGCACGCCGATGTTGCCGCCGCCCGCGTTGAGCCCCAGCGCCCAACCCTTGAGGCGTTCGGGGAAGAACGCGTTGATGTTCGTCATCGACGAGGCGAAGTTCCCGCCGCCGACCCCGCCGATCGCCGCCACCAGCAGGAAAACCCAGAACGGGGTGCCGGGGTGCATGACGAACGCCGCGAGCACCGACGGGACGAGGAGCAGCAAGGCCGAGACGATCGTCCAGTTGCGGCCGCCGAAGCGGGCGACGGCGAAGGTGTAGGGCAGCCGCAGGATCGCACCGACCAGCGTCGGGACGCTGACCAGCAGGAACTTCGCGGCGGCGTCGAGCCCGTACTCGGGGCCCATGAACAGCACGAGCACCGACCACATCGTCCAGATCGAGAAGCCGACGTGCTCCGACAGGATCGAGAACCAGAGGTTGCGGTTAGCGACCCGGGCGCCCGTCCGTTCCCAGAAGGTCGCGTCCTCGGGGTGCCATTCGTCGATCCAATGGGCCTTCAACGGCGAGCGCGTCATGGTCCACGACGCTATGAACCTCGGATGACACCCGCGTCCGCTTCGTGTGACGGGGGCGCAAAGGAGTGCTCACACCCGCTCGGAGCCCACGGGGAGATCGTCGAGCACGATCTCCCCGGCCTCCTCGCGGACGGCGTACACGGCGACCCCGCCCCCCTCGGGGCAGCGACCGTCGGCGAACGCGTAGGCGCGCGCGTGCAGGGGGCAGACGACCTTGGCGAGGTCGAGCTGGCCGTCGGCCAGCGGACCGCCTGCGTGCGGGCAGCGTGCTCCGAGCGCCCGCAGCGTGCCGTCGCGGAGGCGGAAGACGGCCACCTGCTCGTCACCCACCCGGTAGGCCCGTCCCTCGCCGGGCGGCACCGCGCGACCGGGCCCCAGCCGGTGCGCGAGCGTCATGCCATAGCCCCGTCCGCACGGGGGACCGGGACTCCGGCCGGAGACGCGCTGCCGTCGCGGACGGGGACCTGAGGCAGGGGCAGCAACGGCAACGCGTCCGCGAACTGGCCTTCCGTGCTCGGCGCGGCGCCCTCCTGCCACGGGTCGACGTAGGCGTCGACGGCCGTCTGCATCCGCTCCTCCAGGCCCGCGACCACGCCGTCCCGGTCGTCGACGAGCAGCGCTCGCAGCTCCGCGAGCCCGACTCGCGGTACGAAGTCGTAGGTGCGCTCCAGCCACCGGGCGTTCTCGCGGTAGTACTGCATGAACACTCCGGTCAGCCGGATGGCTTCGGCCCGCCCCTGGACGGTGGCGAGCACGTCGCCCTTGCGCACGGACGCTCCCGCCGCGCCGCCGACGTACACCTCCCACCGATCCTCGCCAACGGCCACGAGCCCGATGTCCTTGACCATCGCCTCCGAGCAGTTGCGCGGGCACCCGGCCACGGCGAGCTTCATCTTCGCCGGGCTCTCCAGCCCGGAGAAGCGGGTCTCGATGTCGATGCCGAGCTTCGTGGAGTCGCCCAGGCCGTAGCGGCAGAAGTCGGTGCCGACGCACGTCTTCACCGTCCGCATCGACTTCCCGTACGCGTACCCGGACGGCATGCCGAGGTCGGCCCACACCGCCGGGAGGTCCTGCTTGCGCACGCCGAGCAGGTCGATGCGCTGCCCACCGGTCACCTTGACCATCGGGATCGCGTACTTGTCGGCGACGTCGGCGATCCGGCGCAGGTCGTCGGGCGTCGTCACCCCACCGGCCATCCGCGGGACGACGGAGAACGTGCCGTCGCGCTGGATGTTGGCGTGCACGCGGTCGTTGATGAACCGCGCGTCCTTCTCCTCGACGTACCCTCCCGCCCACACCACCTTGAGCAGCGACGCGAGCGCCATCTTCGACCCGGCGTCCTCGCCGTCCGGCGCGAGCGCGGCGAACACGGCTGAGACCGACCGCAGCCCCCGGTCGCGGACAGCCGCGATCAGCGCGGGCTTCTCCAGCGGGATCGACGGCACGTACCAGCCCGCCTTCTCGTCCTCCTCGACCGCCCCGTCGGCCGCCCACTCCACGATCTGCGCGACGAGCGGTTTGCACGACCCGCAGCCCTTCCCCGCCCGCGTCCTGGCCATGACGCCGGACAGGCTGCACACCCCGTCCCGCACGCACGCGACCAGCGCGCCCTTCGACACGCCGTTGCAGTTGCAGACCTGGACGGAGTCGTCCATCTCCGCAGCCCCCTGCTCCTCACTGGGCCCGGCCAGGGAGAACAGCAGCTCGACCCGCTCCGCAGGCAGCGGCAGCCCGCGGTCGAAACTCTGCGTCAGGAACGCGACCTTCTCCGTGTCACCGAGCAGCGTGGCACCGACGAGCTTCCCGTCGCGCACTACGACGGACTTGTAGACGCCCTTGCGCGGCTCGGAGAACCGCACGAACTCGTCGTCGTCCCGCTCGGGGCGCTTGATGCCCATCTGGGCGACGGCGACCCCCGCGACCTTGAGCTTCGTCGCGTTGCGCGAGCCGTGGTAGGCCGCCTCCGGATCGGCGCCGGTGACGTGGTCGGCGAGCACACCCGCCTGCTCCCACAGCGGCGCCACCAGCCCGTACACCTGCCCGCGGTGCTGGGCGCACTCGCCGACGACGTAGACGTCCGGGTCGTCGACCGACCGCATCTGGTCGTCGACCACGATCGCCCGCTCGACCGTCAGCCCGGACACCACGGCGAGCCCGACGTTGGGCCGGATGCCCGCGGTCACCACCACCATGTCGGCATCGATCACCGATCCGTCCGCGAGAACCACGCCGGTCACGGCGCCCACGGATCGGATCGCGGTCGGCCGCTGACCGGTGTGGACGGTGATCCCGTGCTTCTGCTCCAGCACGCGGCGCAGGATGGCCCCGGCCTCCTCGTCGAGCTGCTGGTTCATCAGGACCGGGCCGCCCTGCACGACGTGGACCGTGAGGCCGTGCTGCTGCAGCCCGTGCGCGGCCTCCAGCCCGAGCAACCCGCCCCCGATGACGACGGCCGAAGTGCGCTCGCGGGCGTAGGCGAGCATCGCTGCGGTGTCGTCCATCGTGCGGAAGCCGAAGACGCCCGGGGTGAGCGTCCGGTCGTCGAGCCACATGCCGTCCATCGGCGGGAAGAAGGTGCGACTCCCGGTGGCGACGATCAGCGTGTCGTAGGGCACGACCTGCCCGTCGTCGGCGAACACCTTCTTCGCGAAGCGGTCGATCCGCACCACCCGCACCCCCGCGTGGAGGGTGACGGCGTTGTCGGCGTACCAGTCCAGCGGGTTGAGGTAGATCTCCTCGGCGGCCTCTCCGGCGAGGACGTGGGAGAGCATGATCCGGTTGTAGTTGCCGTACGGCTCGTCCCCGAAGACGGTGATCCGGAAACGTTCGCCGCCGCCCCGAGCGAGGATCTCCTCCACCGCGCGGGCGCCCGCCATGCCGTTGCCGATGACGACCAACGACTCCTGCGCGTCGGGCATCAGACCTCCACCAGCCCGAGGTCGACGACGACCGTCCCCGCCAGCCCGTCCGGCGCGGCCAGGTGCAGCTCCAGCACCGTGCCCTCGTCGAGGTCCTCGACGACGGCCAACGCCACGTGGGTGGCCGCCTTGGCCCCGATCGGGAACCACCGCATCGGCGCTCCGTCGCGGACGAGGACGGCGGTGACCAGCTCGTCGGTCGCGTTGCCGCCCCGGAAGTACAGCGGCTGCGTGGTGATTCCGGGCGGCACCACGTAGGTGAGGTCGGAGTGCAAGGGCACCGGCTTGTCCAGGCCCGCGCCGGTGAACGCGTAGGCACCCTGCAGGAACCGGGGCTTGCTGATCATGCGGGTTGCTCCTCGTACTCGGGGACGCGGGCGGAGACGGCGGCCACGTGGACCGCACAGGACTTGAACTCGGGCATGCGGGAGGTCGGGTCGAGCCGCGGGCTGGTCAGGTCGTTGACGCGCGGCCAGTGGAACGGGACGAAGACGGTGTCGGGGCGGATCGTGTCCGTGACCCGGGCCCGGACGACCACGCGGCCGCGGCGGGTGGTGAGCCGCACCGCGTCGCCGTCGACCACGCCGAGCGCCGCCGCGAGGTCGGGGTGCAGCTCGGCGTAGGGGTCGGGCTCTGCGGCGGCCAGCTCCGGGGTGCGGCGGGTCTGCGCGCCCGACTGGTAGTGCGTGCGCGAGCGGCCCGTCGTCAGCACGTAGGGGAACCGACCATCGGGCCGCTCGACCGCGCCGCGGTGACTCACCGGGACGAAGCGGGCCCGCCCGTCGGGGGTC
>Ga0207688_10001519_pt1 | contig 12187 bp, 13 predicted proteins | sample KBSMiscanthusM4_FD_184296 | JGI IMG/M metagenome (GOLD analysis project Ga0207688, IMG submission 184296) | Miscanthus rhizosphere microbial communities from Kellogg Biological Station, Michigan, USA - M4 (SPAdes) (version 2) | ecosystem: Host-associated > Plants > Roots > Rhizosphere ...
TATCCGGTGATGACCGTACGGGCGGGCGACCAAGAGATCGCCGAGCTGGCGATGGTCGTGGCTGAGTGTGAGCCGATCGAGGTTCTGGTGGGGCTTCCGAGGAGCCTGAGTGGTGGGGAGGGTCCGGCTGCGGCTAAGGCGCGAGAGCGGGCCGCACAGTTGGCAGCTGGGATCGACGTACCGGTCCGGTTGGTAGACGAGCGCCTGACGACGGTAACTGCAGCGCAACGACTCCACGAGACTGGTAAACGAGCCAAGGAACAGCGGGGGTTGATCGATGCGGCGGCTGCGGTCGCGATTCTCGAGCAGGCCCTGGTGTTCGAACAATCTCAAGGATCTCCTCCGGGGGAGTTAGTATCAGCACCTGGCGGCCCGGTCACCGATGGGCCGGACCTGCCTGGCGGCTCAGGGCAGGAGAGGCCTGTGCAGACCTGAGGGAGATCAGCCAGCGTGTCATCGATGCTCGACCCGGAGGTCAAACCGAGCCAGGCGAAAGAGATGATCCGCACGGGCAAGGGCTGCCTCGCTGCCTTCGTGGCGGCCGCGGTACTCATCGTCGGCGGCTACCTCGTGTGGAACAAGGCCACCACATTCCTCTCGAGCTTCGGTGAGATTCCCGACTATCCCGGACCGGGTAATTCCAAGATCCTGGTCGACATCTCGGGAGGCTCTTCCCTTGATGTGATCGGCGGGCTGCTGGTCGAGAAGGATGTCGTCAAGTCAAAGAAGGCCTGGGATCAAGCGGTGCGCTCAGAGGAGCGAGCCACAAGTGTTCAGGCCGGTCGATACCTCATGAAGACGCAGATGAAGGCCATCGACGCCCTTCGGCTGCTGATCAATCCCGGAAGCTCCAAAATCCGGCTCCAGTTCACTATCCCCGAGGGCCTGCGGCTCAGTGCCCAGGTGGAACAGCTGGCGAAGCGCACCAAGATCAAGAAGACCTCGTACCAGGCAGTCTTGGAGAAGCCAAAACCGCTCAAACTGCCGAAGTACGCGAAGAAGCGACCGGAAGGTTTTCTGTTTCCCGACACCTATGAGCTGACAGCGGATTCGACGGCAACGTCGACTCTGAAGCAGATGGTGACCCAGTACAAATCGGTAGCCCGCGAGATCGAGTTCGAGGCAGCAGCCAAGAAGCTGAAGCGATCACCGTACGAGGTCCTGATCGTGGCCAGCATCATCGAACGCGAGGTGAACAAGGAGGAGTACCGCCCCAAGGTGGCCCGAGTGCTCTACAACCGCCTCGACAAAGGCATGAAGCTGGGTCTCGACTCGACCGTGATCTATGCGGAGAATCTCAAAACCAATACCACTACCAAGAAGGACCGGGCCAGCAAGTCGAAGTACAACACCTACCGCCACAAGGGCCTGCCCCCTGGACCGATCTCAGCGCCCGGAAAGGCCGCATTGGAGGCGGCGGCAAATCCTGAGAAGGGCAAGTGGCTCTACTTCGTCACGGTGAACTTCGACACTGGCGAGACGAAGTTTGCCGAGAACCAGGCGGACTTCGAGAAGATCCGGCTGGAGTTCCAGACCTGGTGCCAGGCTCACCCCGGTCGCTGTGACACCTGATGTCGGCTCGCTCGGCGTTCTGCGTCGCTGCGCGGTTCTTGGCTCACCCATTGAGCATTCGCTCTCTCCGGCTTTGCACGCTGCCGCCTACGCCAGTCTGGGGCTGAACTGGAGCTACGAGCGGGTCGAGGTCGAAAGGAAACAGCTCGCGTCCTTCGTCGACAGCCTCGACGCATCCTGGCGCGGTCTCAGTCTGACCATGCCCTTGAAGGCTGCGGTCCTCCAACTCGGCGCGGCCGATCAGCTTGCTCGACTTGCTGGCGGCGGCAACACGTTGATCTTGGAAAGGGGCACTCGCCGGGTCTACAACACTGATGTGGGAGGCCTGACCTGGGCCGTCCGTGACGCGACCGCTGCACCGCTGCCGCGGGTCACGATCCTCGGCGCGGGAGCTACGGCTAGGGCGGCTCTGATCGCCGTGGCACAGCTCGGCGCCCAGCACGTGAGTGTTCGGGCGCGGACGCCGTCTCGGGCCGAGCCGCTTAGGGCGCTAAGCCACCAGGTCGGCGTCGAGCTGGACATCAGACCCTGGTCGGTGCCTCTTCCCGGTGCGGATCTCGTGGTGTCAACAGTTATCTCAGGTGCCGCAGACAGCATTGCCCAGGCCGTCGCCGATAGCGCCCGCGTCATCGTCGATGTGATCTACGATCCGTGGCCGACCGTGCTGGCGACGACTGCTCAGCAAGCGGGCTGCACGATGATCAGCGGACGGGACCTCCTCGTCGGTCAAGCACTGCTGCAGATCGAATTGATGACCGGCCGTCCCGTCGCCGCCGATGTTCTCTACGCCGCCCTCCCCACCGAATTGTCAGCGTGAGTCCGCCGTACCCTCCGCTTATGATCATCAAGGCCTGGCCGCTGGAGGACATCCACTCCCGCCTTGAGCAGCTCGGCTAGCGCCCGCCGTGGGATCTCAGCTGGCCGACCAATAACCCGTGCCAAACTTCTGATCGTGCTCAGATGGCTTACCGCGGGCGAATCGCACGGTCCGGCACTGGTGGCAATCCTGGAGGGGTTGCCGGCCCATGTGGCCGTGACAAGCGGCGACATCGCCGACGGCCTGGCTCGTCGCCGGCTTGGTTTCGGGCGTGGCGCCCGGATGAAGTTCGAGGCGGACGCCGTAACCATTTTGGGCGGGATACGGCATGGCGAAACCCAAGGCGGCCCGATCGCAATCCAGGTAGGCAACACGGAGTGGCCGAAATGGCAGACCGTGATGGCTCCCGACCCGGTGCCTCAGGACGAGCTCGAGGGGCAGGCACGCAATGCGGCGCTGACCCGACCACGTCCCGGACACGCCGACCTAGTCGGCATGCAGAAGTACGACTTCGATGAGGCGAGACCGATCCTGGAGCGCGCTAGCGCGCGCGAGACGGCGGCACGGGTTGCGCTGGGCCGGGTCGCGTACGCCTTCCTGCAGCAGGCGCTTGGTGTCAGCGTGCTCAGCCATGTCGTGGAGCTGGGAACAGTGAAGGCCCCTTCCGGACTGATTCCGACGGCATCGGACCTGGCAGCCATCGACGAGGATCCGTTGCGCTGCTTCGACCGGGCGGCAAGCGCAGCCATGGTCGCGGAGGTTGAGGCCGCCCAAAGGGATGGCGACACCCTCGGCGGTGTGGTGGAGGTCGTTGTCTGGGGTTTGCCGCCGGGGTTGGGTTCGCACGTGCACTGGGATCGCCGGCTGGACGCGCAGCTGGCTGGCGCATTGATGGGAATTCAGGCGATCAAGGGCGTGGCGATCGGCGACGGATTTGAACTGGCTCGCAGCAGGGGGAGTGCGGCGCACGACGAGATCGTCCCTGGTGATCATGGCATAGCCCGGGCGTCGCACCGGTCGGGCGGCACTGAGGGTGGCATGAGCACCGGTGAGGTGCTCCGGGTGCGTGCAGCGATGAAGCCGATCTCCACGGTGCCCAAGGCGCTGCGAACCGTGGACGTCGCGACGGGCGAGGCCGCTGTCGCACATCACCAGCGCTCCGACGTCTGCGCCGTGCCAGCGGCCGGTGTGGTCGCGGAAGCGATGGTTGCGCTGGTGCTGGCAAACGCGGCGCTGGAGAAGTTCGGCGGTGACTCGGTCGCCGAAACCAGGCGTAACTGCGAGAGCTATCTCAAGCAGGTGGCCGATCGCGGCCTCCAGGTGCGACCCAACCCATGAATGCGTCGGACCTGAGCCCAGTGCCCGTCGACGGGCCGATTGTCTTGGTTGGTGCCCCTGGCTCTGGCAAGAGCACCGTCGGAGCACTGCTCGCCGAACGGCTCGGGGTCGCGTTCCGGGATGTCGACGCCGTCATTGTCGGGCGGACTGGAAAGTCGATCGCCGACATCTTCACCGACGACGGGGAGGCGACATTCCGCGCCCTAGAAGAACAGATCACCACCGAATTGCTGCCACTCGCCGGTGTCTTGTCGCTCGGCGGTGGAGCGGTGTTGTCCGCCACCACTCGGGCGGCTCTTCGTGATCATCGAGTGGTGTGGCTGAAGGTTGGTCTGGCACAGGCCGTGAAGCGGGTCGGTCTCGATACCGCGCGACCATTGCTGCTCGGCAATGTCCGCGGTCAGCTGCTCAAGCTGTTGAACGAGAGGGCCCAGCTCTATGGCGAGGTAGCCACCGATGTCATCGACACCGACCACACAGCACCGGCCGAGATCGTCGAGATGATCATGAATGCACATGTCGTCCAGCGCTGAGCCCGCCCGGATCCCGGTAACAGCTGAACAGCCCTATGAGGTGCTGGTGGGTTACGGACTGCTGGCTGAGGTGCCGGCCCTGCTGAGCTCGGGCGTACAGCGCGTTGCACTACTCCATCCGCCGACCATGATCAAGACTGCAGAGCGGTTGTCGCACGAGTTGAGCGCGGCCGGGCTGCAGCCGGTTCGCGTTGATCTGCCAGACGGCGAGGCGGCGAAGAGCGTCGCCGTCGCAGAACGATGCTGGTCGATTCTTGGCAACGCTGGTTTCACCCGGTCCGATGCGGTGGTCGGCCTGGGCGGTGGCGCAACGACCGATCTGGCCGGGTTCGTGGCTGCGACCTGGCTCCGCGGCGTACGGGTGATCATGGTACCGACCACCTTGCTGGGCATGGTTGATGCTGCGGTTGGGGGGAAGACGGGGATCAATACCGCGGAAGGCAAGAACCTGGTCGGCTGCTTCTATGAGCCGCTCAGCGTGGTCTGTGATCTTGATGCGCTGAGGACGCTGCCGACTGCAGACTTGATCGCCGGTCTCGCGGAAGTGATCAAGTGCGGCTTCATCGCCGATCCAGTGATCTTGACCATGATCGAATCTGACCCAATCGCCGCGCTGCACGCCGATTCCGCCACGCTCCGAGAACTGGTCGAGCGATCCGTGTCGGTCAAGGCGGCCGTGGTCAGTGCTGATCTTCGCGAGAGCACCTCTACCGGCTCGGCGGTGGGTCGGGAGCTGCTCAACTATGGCCACACGATCGGTCACGCCATCGAGCGTCGCGAAAGCTTCACGTGGCGACATGGCAACGCGATCAGTGTTGGCATGGTGTACGCCGCCGAGCTGGCTCGGCTCGCCGGTCGCCTCGACCATGAAACGGCCAACCGGCATCGAGTCGTACTGTCGCAGGTCGGACTGCCAACGACGTACGCCGCCGACGCGTTCGACGATCTGCTACACACAATGGCGATAGACAAGAAGGCCCGCGGCTCGACCCTGCGCTTCGTGATCTTGAACGGGCTGGCCAGTGCGGAGATTCTCACCGCACCAGCTGAGGATCTGTTGCGTGCGGCGTACACCGCTTTATCGCGGGAAGGATCTTGATGATGATCGAAGCATGGGGCGAGCTCAACGTACGGGAGACTTTTGCAGAAGCGGCACGGACCTTCGTTGACCTCGTGGCTCGTATCCAACCGGATCGTTGGGATGGTCCCGGGCTGGGCGAATGGAATCTGCGCGCTCTAGTCGGGCATACCTCGCGGTCCCTAGTCACGGTCGAGACCTACCTCGATCAACCGGTCGAGACCGAGGAGGTGCCCACTCCTGCGGCGTACTACGTCGCGATAGCCGGCATTGATCATGCTGCAGTTGTCGGCAGAGGTGTGGAGGCCGGCCGAGCGCTCGGAGATAATCCTGCAGAGTTCGTGGACGCGCTCAACGAACGCGTACTGATCAAGGTGAACACCGCGGGCAATCCGCTCATGCATACTGCGGCCGGCGGCATGCGCCTCGAGAACTATCTCTCCACTCGCACCTTCGAGCTGGTCGTGCACAGCCTGGACATCGCGGCCGCCGTTCCCGACATCGAGCCGCCGGAGTTCAGCGATCAGTTGCTCAGCGAGGTAGCCAGGGTCGGCGCAACGGCGGCAGTGCTGCAGGGAAGCGGTGTCGAGCTGATGCTTGCGCTCACTGGTCGAGGGAGCCTCAGCCCGGGTTTCAGCATCGTCTGACCTGTGGCTGGGTGGGTGTAGCCTGGGCGGCTGCCAATCACAGGGCAAAGGGAAGAGGGCAAGTAAGCGTGGCGTCGACGAATGATCTCAAGAACGGCATGGTGTTGGACCTGGACGGACAGCTGTGGTCAGTGGTCTGGTTCCAGCATCACAAACCCGGCAAAGGCAACACGGTGGTACGCACCAAGCTCAAGCATGTGCTTTCCGGCAAGGTTGTCGACAAAACCTTTAACTCTGATACCAAGGTAGACACGGCGAACGTCGACCGGCGCGACATGCAGTACCTCTACCACGACGGTTCCGGCTTCGTGTTCATGGACACCACCACCTACGACCAGTTGACCATTCCGGACCAGACCGTCGGCGATGCGAAGAACTACCTGCTCGAGGAGCAAGTGGCAACAGTCGCTATGCACGATGGCAATCCGCTCTACCTGGAGCTTCCGGCCTCGGTCGAGCTGGTCATCACCTACACCGAGCCTGGTCTCCAAGGTGACCGCAGCACTGGCGGTACCAAGCCAGCCACCGTTGAGACCGGTCTACAGATCCAGGTTCCGTTGTTCTTGACCACCGGCGAGAAGGTCAAGGTGGACACGCGTAGTGGTGAATACCTGAGCCGCGTTGGAAGTTGATCATGGCCGGCAGCTCGACGCGTAGCAAGGCACGCAAGCGGGCGCTTGACATCTTGTTCGAGGCGGAGCTGCGTGGCCTGGACCCGCTGCTGACCCTCGAGGAGCGGACAGCTGCAGCAGATCCGCCGGTGCGCGCGTACACCACTGAGCTGGTACGTGGTGTGGAAGCTCACTCTGCCGAGATCGATGCCAGGATCAGTGACTGCCTGGCACCCGGCTGGACGTTGCCACGGATACCCCGGGTGGATCGCAATGTGCTACGGATAGCCGTCTTCGAGATCGACTATGGCGAGGTTCCGGATGCGGTCGCCGTCACCGAAGCGGTCCAGCTGGTTTCTGAGCTGTCCACCGATGAGTCGCCGGCATTCGTAAACGGCCTGTTGCGGGCAATCACCGCTGGCGACGTGCGTCGCACTACATTGTGAATCGATGCAGCATTATGAATCGATGCAGGCTGTCGCCGTCGCAACGAACCTGCTCGAGGCCTTCAATGCCGGGGACCTGGACCGGATGCGTGAACTCCTCGCGCCGGACTTGATCGCCTGGGTAACGAACGCCGACGGCGAGGCCGACCGCGTCACCGGGCGCGAGGAGTACCTCCGCCGGACCGCCGCGATGGACTTGCCGGGAACGCAGTACCGCGTCACGCTCACGCAGTCGCCCGCCGCAATTGATGATCATCTCCTGCTACTTATGGTCGAGGTCCAGGCGGAGCGGAACGGTCGGCAGCTGCACAATTTCGCTGCCCACGTGCTACGCGTGGACGGCGGTCGAGTCACCCAATGGCGGATGGCCGACGCCAAGCCGGCCGAAAGCGATCAGTTCTGGACTTGACGAAAGTCCGATCTTCGTCGCGTAGGCATCAAACAGTATGTGACGTTACGCACGGGCGATCCTCAATCCGAGCCAGGCGGCAAGCGATTCGATCTCGGCCTCCACATCGGCGCGCATCGCCCGGTTGAAGCGCAGATCCTCGTGCAAGGCGTTGACGGTGAGAGTCCCAGATCGGCGGTCTGTCTTGGCGTCGAGCTTGCCGACCAACCGGTCATGGTGAAGCACAGGCAGCGCAAAGTAACCCCAGCGACGCTTCTCGCTCGGCTTGTACATCTCGAGGATGTACTCGAATTCGAAAAGGCTCCTCGTGCGATCGCGGTTGTGAACAAGACGATCGAACGGCGACAGCAGCGCTGTGCGGCCGGTGAAGGGACGGTCAAGGGCGTCGGGGTCCGCTCGCCATTCCCCCTCCGATCCCTCGATCTGCACGGCTACGCCAGCGTCTCCGACTGAGATCGGTTCGCCGGGGACGACGGCCGTCTTGGCGCGGGCAATGCCGAGCGACCGGAGCCGTCGCTCCTCTCGGAGCCGCTTCGCCTCGGCGGCAGGAACTGGCTCGAAAGGCGGGTAGACGCGCTCGGGCACGTCCCACAGCCGTTGCCGTCCGGCACGTCCGGCGATTGCGACCTCCCCTCTGGCGGATAGCAGCTCCAGCATCTGGGTGACGTTGCGGCTGTCCGTCCAGCCGGTCGAGCCCCATGGGACCTGACTGGTGTCTGGCAGATCGCGCGAGAGTAGTGGCCCTGCGTCGCGAAGTCGGGCGATGATGTCGCGCCGAAAGCGATCGTTCGCCTCCAACCAGGCCCCAACTTTCGGGTGGCTGTTGTAGCCACTCTGATCAGGAACGTAGAGCGCGACGGCAGTCATGGGCCGGATGTAGGCACGCAGCTCGAACAGCGTCCGGTCCTGCTGGAGTGCGCGGGTCAGGTCGGCCGGCTGATAGGACGCTCCGAGCCGGCTCCACGCGACGAGATCGGCGTTCGGCGCGATCGCAGCCGTCGGGTCGACCTGAAGCAAGGTCAGGTGCTCGACAAGGTCGACCAGTGTGGATGGCCTAGTGGCGTCGAGAAGCTGGGCTCGCACCGCGATCTGCCGCGCCTCTTTGCGGCTGACTCGTATCACGCCCATACGTCGGGACATTGTCAGAAAGTGGTCACGAGTGACATACCGCATCGGCGTGTCGCATGTAGTTCATGACCACTTTCGCAAGAATTGTTGGGTCCAGGGTGGTCACCCGGTGAGGTGATCAAAATCCCCTCGTACCCAGCCGATGTAGCGGTCGGCAGATCGGCGCACCCACTCAGCGGCATCGCCAGTGACCCGCCCGCCGAAGTTGTCGTAGAGCCGGTCGAAGTCGAGCGCCATGACCCGGTCAGCCACCTTCGCCACCACGGCCGCCGACAGGGGGATCTTGTTTGGGAAGCTGCGCATGAACGAGACCCAGTGCTCATCCGGCGTGCCAGCTACCGTGTCACCACTCAGCAGCACACCGCGACCGTCAGCCGCCACAAAATGGGCGACTGCGCTGCCGGGAAAGTGGCCGCCGATTCGATGGAGCGCCACGCCGGGCAGTACCTCGGTCTTCTCATCCCAGATCGTGACAACTGGGTCGTCCCGCTGCAGCCACTCGCGATCGGCTGCCTGTACATAGACCGGTACGCCGCCGAATCGGTGCGACCATTCGACCTGCACACCGAACATGTGTGGATGGCTGGCCGCGACCGCAGCAAGCCCGCCCACCTCCTCAATTGCACCGACCAGGTCATCGTCGACGTACCCAGTGGGATCCCAGAGCAGGTTGCCCGACCCCGTACGCACTAACAGGGCGCGCTGGCCAATCCCGACCGACGGCTCGATCGTGATGCCATACAAACCTGGCTCGACCTCGGCAACCGTTCCCCCGCGTCCAGCGGCGGCGAGTTCCGCCAACGTGGTCCACTGTTGGCCGGTGGGCCGCACGTATTGACGCTCATCGCTGCAAATCGCGCAGCTAGCGGGCGGCTTGTCGGTATCGGGCTGTTCCACGGCACACGTACGACAGATCCAGGCGGACACGATTCCTCCCAAGATTACGGACTGGGGTTTTACTCGCCCACGCCGAGATCGTAGACCTGTGGGCAGAATCTGATCCATGAGCCAGCGACCGGCCACCAGAGCGACCGCCATCGACGGCCACCCGATCGAGTACCGCATCGAGCGTCGCGGCGGCGCTGCCGTATTGATCTTGCACGGTGGGCACATGTCGGCGCGCTGCCGATTTGGAGAGGAATCCTTCCTCGCTGCCGGCCAGTCGATTCTTGTTGCCTCCCGGCCCGGATATGGCCGAACATCTCTCGGCGCTGGGCCCTCGGCGCCAGAGTTCGCCATCCGACTGGCCAGCCTGTGCCGCCGGCTCGGCTTGAGCGAGGTCACCGTCGTCGGGATTTCCGTCGGCGCCCGAACCGCGTTGACCATGGCCGCATTCCACCCAGAGCTCGTGCCACGCGTGATCTTGATGTGTCCCACCAGTTTTCGACTCTGGCCGAGCCGCAGCGGCCGACGCATCGCGTACACGGTTTTCGCGCCCGGCGTGGAACGCGCTACCTGGGGCACGCTGCACCGAATGCTCCGGCACGACCCCGACAAGCACTTGCCCGGCATCATCGCGAATCTCACCACGCTTGATGGCCAGGAGGCCGTACGACGCCTTGGGCCAGATGCCGAAAAGATGACGGAGTTCTTGCTGCGCTGTCAATCCAGCCGCGGTTTCCTCGTTGATCTTCGTACGCCTACCGACGTCACTGACGACGTCGGCCAGCCGACACTGATCCTGGCCACTCGAAACGACGGCGCGGTGAGCTTCGACCACGCCGAGCACCTGGCCGCTACGATGCGGCACGCGACGCTTGTCGAGGTCGACACGCCCACCCACCTGTTGTGGCTGGGCGAGGGATCGGATCACACGACGGCAGCGATCCAGTCCTTTATGAGGTTGTGAAGGCCTGACAACAACAATGCTGCTGGATTTGCGTCACGATCGGTCGAGGAATGGTCCGGGTAATCGTTGAGAAGGTTGGGAGGGCGGACAGAACCGCCCAACGGGTGAATAAGGAGTGCGGATGAAGTATCTGCTGCTGATCTACGGCGACGAGACAGCAATGGAGTCCTACGCAGCAGGCGCAACGCCGGAGGAGCGAGAAGCTCAGGTCAAGGTCTGGTACGACTACGGCGACTGGCTCACAGAGAAGGGTTGGTACCTGGGCGGAGACGCTCTTCAACTGACGTCGACGGCGACAACCGTGCGGGCTCTCGACGGCAAACCCGTTGTCACCGATGGACCATTTGCGGAAACGAAGGAGCAGCTCGGCGGGTATTACCTTCTCGAGGTCGCGAACCTCGACGAGGCGATAGAAGCAGGTGCCCGCTGTCCCGGCGCGTACTTCGGAACGATCGAGCTGCGCCCCGTTCAGGACTTCCCCGCCCGACCGGAAGGCTGACGCCACGGGAGACCCACGCCAGGATCTTGACCTCCTGTTCCGGCGCGAGGCGGGACGGGCGGTGGCGGCGCTGATTCGAGCGACCGGCAGCTTCGACCTGGCTGAAGAGGCTGTCCAAGAGGCCTTCGTGCAGGCCTTGCGCACCTGGCCGACTCGCGGGATCCCGGACAACCCCGCGGGCTGGATCATTCTGACGGCACGCAACAAGGCAATCGATCGGCTGCGACGAGAACGCATTGGAGCTGTCAAGGCGGGAGAGGCCGAGGAGCTGCGCGCTCTGGAAGGCTTGGGAGATGACGTGCAGCAGATTCCCGACGAGCGCCTTCGGCTGATCTTCACCTGTTGTCATCCCGCCTTGCCGGTGGAAGCTCGCGTTGCGCTGACGCTGCGCACTGTCGGAGGACTCTCATCGCGGGAGATCGCGCGCGCGTTCTTGCTCACCGAACAGGCCGTGCAGCAGCGTCTGGTCCGGGCGAAGCGCAAGATCCGAGCGGCCGGCATCCCGTACCGCGTGCCACCCCGGGAGCTGCTGCCCGAACGTCTGAGTGGGGTACTCGCAGTTTTGTACCTGATCTTCAACGAGGGTTACGCCTCGACCGAGGGGGAGCTGGTCCGCAGCGAGCTCTGCGACGAGGCGATCTGGCTGGTGCGCGTCGTGGATCGGCTCATGCCAGACGAACCGGAGACCATGGGCCTGCTCGCCATGATGCTGCTGCATCACTCGCGACGCGATGCTCGGGTTGATGCCGTGGGTGATCTTGTGCTGCTGGAAGACCAGGACCGCGCTCGCTGGGACCAGGAGATGATCGACGACGGGCTCGCGGTGCTCGATGCGGCTATGGAGATCCGGCGGGCGGGCCCGTACCAGGTGCAGGCGGCGATCGCCGCACTGCATGCTCGAGCGCCCCGTCCGGAGGACACCGATTGGCCGCAGATCGCGACCCTCTACCGCGGGCTGAAGGCGATGTGGCCGACGCCAGTGATCGAGCTGAACAGAGCTGTTGCGGTAGCGATGGCCGACGGGCCCGACGCGGGGCTGGCGCTAATAGAACCGCTCGCCGAGGAGTTGGATCGGTACCACCTGTTCCATTCGGCCCGAGCCGACCTGCTCCGTCGCGCCGGGCGTACCGGCGAGGCACACCTCGCGTATCGGCGAGCCGCGGATCTTGCGACTAACCCCGTCGAGCGCAAGTTCCTGCTGCGACGCCTTTCGGAAGCCTGATCCCTGAGTTGTCAGAATCTCAGCACCATATTTGGTGC
>Ga0207688_10001523_pt1 | contig 12166 bp, 12 predicted proteins | sample KBSMiscanthusM4_FD_184296 | JGI IMG/M metagenome (GOLD analysis project Ga0207688, IMG submission 184296) | Miscanthus rhizosphere microbial communities from Kellogg Biological Station, Michigan, USA - M4 (SPAdes) (version 2) | ecosystem: Host-associated > Plants > Roots > Rhizosphere ...
GACGGCGCGTCGCGGGCAACAAGAGGACCGGCGTTCTCGGCGGTGATTTCGTCAAGGGACGGCAGGAAGATGTTCGTTACCGCAGCCACCAGGACCCACAGAATGATGATCGGAATCGCCAGCACGCGTAGCAGTTTCGCGAGGCGAGGGCGTTCTACTGGTTCGGCGTTGTTCGGCGGCGGTGGTGATTTCTCAGCCACTGGAGCAGTCATGCGGCCGTCACCGTGCACGCCACCGCGGCGCCGTCATGAGAAACGGCGTGCTCATCGCGGACCTGGCCATCGACCAGGATCCGACACCCGACCGAATCACCATCAACCTGGGCGACGAGGCTCAGCGACGCCGAGGACGCCATCGTCGTCTCCGAATGCGACCAGGGCAGCGACGCCAGCGCGACTTCGATCGGCTGACTGTAAAGATCCGCGTAAGTCACCTTCCCGCCATTGCCGAGGTCGCCAAACACCTCATAGGTGATGTTCTTCGGATTGATCTGTACGACAGTGGCGGGAATCGCGGCCGCCGTGGGCGGATTGGTGATCGCATCATTCAGGTGTCGCACCGTGTTGACCCCGTAACTGACGATCGCGATCACGGCGAGGACGATCACAGGCAGCCACAGCTTGCCGAATATTCGGCTCCTGCTTCGCCGCTTGGGCCTCGTGCTCATACAAGTATCTTTCGATCGAGTATGACCTCCGGCCGACAAGGTGCCGGCCGTTCGCCGGAATCAAGACCCGGCTTCGTAGCTAGTACCTCATCGGTGTGCTGGCCGAGCCTACATCGGCTTCGTCCGCCGGCTAGTGGAATCGGCAAAGACAAGGGCCAGCTCGCGCACGGCGGGCACGCAGGGCATTGACAATTGCGTCAGGATGCCTGGCAAGGGACTGCACGGTCGTCGCGCCTGACTACCCTTCTGCTAGCAACGCGGCAATTTCCGAGTCACCGCGGTGGCCGGCAATCTTTGTCCAGACGCAGCTTCGAAAGATGCACTGTTGCACTGTCTTTCGCCGTTGTGGGTGGGCTCACGGTCGACGGCGACTCTTGGCGGTCTTCTCGGTATCCTGCGCGGGCCACCCGGAAGTGAACGCGAAAGGCGGTACCGTGGCACCGGTTTCCGGCGTGACACCGCTCCATTGATCTGTTGCGTCTTCAGCCCATCGGGCCCATTGGACAACGGCCTCGTATTGGCTCATGAGCAGCTTGCCGGTGATCGCAGCGATTGGCAGGCGGTCCGGAAACGGCCCGCCCGTGGTTGCGTACTGCGTTGATCTGTCGAGCACCTCAGCGAGCCGTGTCTGAGCGTCAACCAGGATTTCGCGCACCGCCGCACGCAGCTGATGCACATCGCCGGCGTCGGCGAACGCCACCTTGAGCATGGTCTCGAACTCCATGCGCATGCCGGCGGCAGGCGCGTCCAGCCAGTCTCGAAGCGATGCCCGCCCCACGTCGGTGATCTCATACACGGTGCTGCGCCGCTTGCCGGTGAAGGTGACTTCCGAGGTGGCCAGGCCATCGGCCACCAACTTCTTCGGCTCTTCGTAGATCATGCTCGCCGCCCGTGGCCAGAACCAGCTGACCGTGCGGTCCATCTGTTGAGCGAGTTCATACGTCGTGAACGGCTGGATCGAGAGCAGCCCGAGTATCGCGAAGGACGTCGGGCTCAGCTGCCTGCGGGACATGGGTGGACAGTACTCCGAATCGGACTATAGTGAAGATACTCCAAATCGGAGCATGTTGAAGGAGAACCCATGTCCGACCCGTTCACTGATCCGGACGTCCCTGCTCTTCAGACCCGCTTGACCCGGGAGTACGGCCTCCGGCATCCGTTCGTCGGAGCGGGTATGGGATTCATCGCACACGAGCAGCTTGCGGCCGCCGTCACCAATGCCGGCGGATTGGGTGTGCTGGGAGCATCCCCCGATCCCGCAGCCAGCCTGATCGTGATGGTAGAGCGATTGCGCGCTTTGACTTGCGGGCCGTTCGGAGTGGACCTCATCTGCGCCGATACTGGATTCGGGCCGGCCAGCACAGAGGAGCACATCGACGCATGCGTCCAGCTGGACGTCCCGCTGGTCGTTTTCCACCATGACCCACCCCCGGCCCGCTGGGTCGGCACGCTACGTGCCGCGGGCATACGCGTGTGGATGCAGGCCTCATCGCCAGGAATCGCCTCGGCAGTAATAGAACTCGGTGTCGACGGGATAGTGGCTCAGGGCAGCGAGGCGGGTGGCCATGCCCGCGGACGCATCCCGTTGCACATACTCTTGCGGACGATCCGTCACAAGTGGCCTGACATGCTGGTGCTGGGGGCCGGCGGCATATCCGACGGGACCGTCGCAGCCGCTGCACTGTGTGCCGGCGCCGACGGAGTCTGGGTCGGCACCGCTTTGGTCGCTGCCGTGGAAGCCAACGCCCATCCCGAGTACAAGCGTCGACTCATCGATTCACCCGGTAGGACATTGCGCAGCACTGCATTCGGACCCGAGTGGCCAGACCAGCCATACCGGCTTCTGGCCACCCCCGCCGTGCTCAGCGCGGAGGCAAGCATTCGCGGTGCGGATCCGCAAGAGCACGGACCGATCGGCCGAACACGACTGTTTCCACACTCGGCAAACATGCCGTACGACATGCCGATCAGATCAACGCTGCCGCCCACGCCCGAAACAAGTGGTGATTGGGACTCGATGGTCTACCCCGCCGGCGAAGGTGTGGGGGCTGTTCGAAGCACCGCGCCGGCCGCCGACATCATCCGACAGATGATGAATCAGGCATACGACATACTCGCAACTGAACACTCGCTTCGCGCCCAGATGTGAGACAGAGGAAGCTCCATGCCAACCTTCAGCAGGGTGTCGCACATTTCGTTTTCAGTAAGTGACGCGGAGGCGAGCGCCCGATGGTGGGCGAATCTTCTGGACCTGACCGAACTCGACCGGGTCGCGGGCGATGGGTGGCGCGCAATTCTGTTACTGCACCCGCCGTCGCGGGCGGTCATCGAGTTCCAGCAGCATGACGCGAATCAGGGCGAAACCTTCGATCCGCGCCGCACCGGGTTCGATCACATGGGGTTCAAAGTCGACGCGCGCGCCGATCTAGACGAGTGGCTGACCCGGTTCGAACAGCTCGGCGTGACCCACTCGCCAATTGCCGAGCGCGAATACGGTGCGGTATTGCCATTCAAGGACCCCGACGGCATTCAGTTCGAGATGTTCTTCAAGGCCGACCACCCATGACACCGAGCCGATGAAGCTCCCCGTCATGCCGCCGGTGTCGCCGATGTTGGCCAAACCGGTCCGCTCGATCCCGCCCGGCGCCTCCTACGAGCCGAAGTGGGACGGGTTCCGGACGATCTGCTTCCGTGACCGCGACGAGGTGGAGCTGGGCAGCCGCAACGAACGGCCGATGACCCGGTACTTCCCCGAACTGGTTGCGGCGATCACTGCCGAACTACCGGAGCGCTGTGTTATCGACGGGGAGATCGTCATCGGCACCGAGCACGGACTGGACTTCGAGGCCCTCCAGCTGCGGCTGCACCCGGCCGCGTCGCGGGTACGCATGCTCGCCGAGCAGACGCCTGCGTCGTTGATCGCCTTTGATTTACTCGCCTTCGGCGACGACGACTTCACCGGGCTGCCGTTCTCCGAACGCCGAGCTGCTCTCGTCGACGCACTGGCCGGCTCTGGGCCCTCGATCCACGTCACCCCGGCGACCACCGATCTGGCGATCGCGCAACGCTGGTTCGAGGAGTTCGAGGGTGCCGGGCTCGACGGCCTGATCGCCAAGCCGTTGAAGATCACCTATCAGCCGGATAAACGCGTCATGTTCAAGATCAAGCACGAGCGCACCGCCGACTGCGTGGTCGCCGGCTATCGCGTGCACAAGTCGGGTGACGACGCGATCGGCTCGCTGCTGCTGGGGCTCTATAAGGACGACGGCACACTCGCATCGGTCGGTGTCATCGGCGCCTTCCCGATGACCGAACGGCGGCGGCTGTTCAACGAATTGCAGCCGATCGTCACCACCTTCGACGGCCACCCGTGGAATTGGGCCGCGCACATGGTGGGCGAACGCACACCACGTCGAAACGAAGGCTCACGCTGGAACGCAGGCAAGGATCTGTCGTTCGTGCCGCTGCGGCCCGAACGCGTGGTCGAGGTCCGCTACGACCACATGGAAGGCGAAAGGTTCCGCCACACAGCGCAGTTCAACCGCTGGCGCCCCGACCGCGACCCACACTCATGCACCTATACGCAACTGGAACAGCCGGTCACCTTCAGCCTCGGCGACATCGTGCCCGGCCTCGGCTGAGTAGGGCTATTTGCTGGTTGCGTGATCTCGAAGCCCGAAACGTGTGATGCTCGACCCATGGCGATCACACGGACGATGGCGGTCGCCGTCGCCGTCACCTGCACCGCCGTCGGATTGGCAAGCCCTGCATGGGCGGACGAGCGGCTCGATGGCGACTACACCTTTGTCAACGGCGGGACGACGAACATCTGGAACATCACCACGCAATGTAACGCGGAGCGCACTTGCGGAGGGACGGTGTCAACCTCCACCGGGTGGGTCGGGGCGATCAGCCGACTGAGGGGTGGCCCCTGGACCGCCGAACGGCGTGACGTACCGAATGGGTGGACATGTCCGGACGGTAGTACAGGCCCGGCTGACCTGTTGTACTCGTTCGACCCGGCAAGCCTGGTGGGCACCGTCAGTTACACGTCAAAACCCGGGGCGTGTAACGACCCCAACCCGGGGCAGACCCAACAGCCGATCAGTTTGCAGCCGGCGTAGCTGCGCCGGCTGGCCGCCTGGTGCTGGGAACATCACAAGGGTGCCGTCCGCGTTACGGGCGATGAAAGTGCTTGCACCCCATGGCTCTTCGGTCAACACTTGAAGAGGCCGGCACCACTGTCGCGGTACTCAGGGAACAGCGCGCGATGCTCGGCGGCAGACCCCAACGTCGACAACGCAGCCGCTCGCGAATGCCGTCGACGAACACCGGCTCGCCAACGCGACGCAGATTCAAGCGCCCACCGCCGCGCTCGACCTGGCCATAGAAGGGCGGATCACAGTAGGTGAACGCTACAGAGAACCCGATTTTGGATAGTACTCACCCGACTCGGTGATGTCGCCGATGAACAGTTGCGCCTCAACGGCAGCGAGAACCGGGTCGGTGCTGAACGGAGAGGTAGCGCTTGGCCTGCTTGCAGGGCTTCATACGGTGACATCCGCTTGTCCACGAAGATCAGGAGGAGTGGATGGCGTCGTGCAGCCAGTCACGGTCGGTGAGATACCGTTCGGCCAGCCGGGCAGTTCCCGTCGCGTAGCCGTCCGTGAAGGCGATCGCGGCGTCCGCGTCGGCGTGCGACGCAACCCAGGCGGTCAACATCAGTCGGCGCAGCATCACCAGCGTCGGGATCATCGCCAGGTGCTCGGCGGAGACCTGGCGCACCTCGAGGTAGCCCCGCAGCCAATCGGAGATCATCCGCTCGGCCTCCGGGGTGTCCTCGATGAACGAGACCACGGCGGCGAGATCGAAGAGATACCACGACCATCCGCAGTCGTCGAAGTCGATGACGGTGATCGATGCCGCGCCCTTGTCGGGGTCGATCATCAAATTCGCCATCCGCAGGTCGGCATGGATGAGTCCGAAACGATCTGTGTCACTGCCGAATTCCGTGAGCCGAACCCCGACCACGGCAGCGGCGCGTTCGACGATCGCCTCGTCGGCCGCGTTAAGGCCTGGCGCGTGCCGCCAGTTGCCCCAGCGCGCCTGGCGGCCGAGCGTAGCCTCGACGTCCCAGCTGAATCGCGTGAAGTACTCGGGAGCTACCCAACTCTGAACATGCTCATGCATCGCCGCGGTGATCCGGCCCAGCTCGTCGAACCCGACGACGTCGGGCTGCTCCTCGGCGGTGCAGCCGGTGATGAACGTGACTGCGTCGACGTGCAGCGTGTTGCCCGCGACCGTGGCCGAAACCACGTCGCTGCCGTCGCGCGCCGGGATCAGTTCCGGGGTCACCACTGGGGTCTGCTCGCGCAGTGCGGCCATCCACTTGAGCTCGGATCGGATCGCCTCCAGCGAGTGGTAGCCGGGCCTGTGCACCCGCAGCACCATCGGGTCGCCGTCATCGACCAGGTAGGTGGCGTTCTCCGAAAGGCTCAGCAGGCGCAGCGGGGCGTCACTATCGCGCCCGTAGGCGACCAGCGCCGCACGGGCGTAGCTCTCGTGATCGGAAGGTAGTCCGGACATTGCACTCAGTCTGAACGACTGCACCGGATGGAGCAGACTGAGTTCGATGAGTTTCTCAAACATTATGGACTCGAACAGCTACACGGCCGAAGGTGACGACGACCCGTTGATCGTGGCGCGTGAGCGGGTGCTCGGCCCGGCGAACCGGCTGTTCTACGACCGGCCGGTGCATCTGGTCCGTGGGCTCGGCTGCCACGTGTTCGACGCGGACGGCGTGCGCTATTTAGACGCTTACAACAACGTTGTCAGCGTCGGGCATTGCCACCCGCATGTGGTGGACGCGGTGATGCAGCAGATCTCGACGCTCAACACCCACACCCGCTATCTGCATCGCGGCATCGTCGACTACTCAGAGCGGCTGCTTGCGACCATGCCCGAAGAGATCGACCAGGTGATGTATGCCTGTACCGGCTCCGAGGTCAACGACTTGGCGCTGCGGGTCGCCGAGATGTACACGGACGCAACGGGTGTCATCGTCACGCGCGACGCCTATCACGGCAACACCACTGCCGTGATGGCCATCTCGCCGTCCCTCGGGGATGCAACGACGCTCGCCCCGCACGTGCGGACGGTCCCGCCTCCGGACAGCTATCGATCCGCGGATGCGGCAGCACAATTCGCCGCCGACGTGGCCGCCGCTGTCGACGACCTTTCTCAGAACGGCATCGGGGTGAGCTGCCTCATAGCCGACACGATCTTCTCGTCCGACGGCATCTACCCCGACCCGTCGGTCCTGGCTCCCGCGGCGGACATCGTGCGCCGGCACGGTGGGGTGTTCATCGCCGACGAGGTCCAGCCCGGATTCGTCCGCACCGGCGAGGCAATGTGGGGCTTCGACCGCCACGGGGTCATCCCCGACATCGTGACCATGGCCAAGCCGATGGGCAACGGCTTACCCGTGGCCGCGATGGCCGCCCGCGACCACGTGCTGCGGCCGTTCGCCGTGCGGGTGCCGTACTTCAACACCTATGCCGGCAACCCGGTGTCGATGGCCGCCGCGGCGGCGGTGCTCGACGTCATCGAAGAGGAGAACCTGCTCGCCAACGCCGCCGAGGTCGGTGCTGTGCTGCGCACCGAGCTGTCCCGGATAGCCGAGGGCGACCCACGGCTCGGCGATGTGCGCGGCGCCGGGCTGTACGTCGGCGTCGAGGTCGTCAGCGACGCCGATGCCAAGACACCGGACCGGGCGGGCGCTCGCGCGCTGGTGAACGCCATGCGTGAACGACACGTGCTGATCTCGGTCTGCGGCCATGACGGCAACGTGCTGAAGATCCGCCCTCCGCTGGTGTTCTCCATGGCCGATGTCGACTGGTTTTGCAGCGAATTCACAGCAGCGTTAGCCGTTTAGCGAAGTGGCGGCATGGGCACGCCTCCGATATGTCAGTGACAGCATTTCAGGATCTGCCGCTCGCTGATCGAACCCGTGAATGGGACGGCGACGCGGCGGCCAAACGGGTCCGTAAGTGGGCAGGCGCAGAGGACGAGCCCAACCAGAAGTACCGCGACGCCCACGTCTGGTACGACGGCGACAAGAAGGACAACTTCACCGCCTACAAGCTGCTGATCGCCGACGTCGTCGGCGGCAAGCTCGAGGCCGTGCCCCGCGGTGTGATGGCGGCGGGCAACATCATGGAGGGCGCCCGCGGCGGCATCGATCTGCCCAAGGGCGACATCGACCGGGTGAAGAGCCACCTCGCCAAGTACTACAAGAAGATGGGCGAGACGGCTCCCTGGGAGCGCGATTAGCTAGATTGCGGGCGTGACCGCTGGCAGGTTCGCGCCCAGTCCGTCGGCCGATCTGCACATCGGCAACCTGCGCACGGCCCTGCTGGCGTGGCTGTTCGCCCGCTCGACGGGCCGTCGCTTCCTGATGCGCGTCGAAGACCTCGACGACCGCACCCACACCGATATCGCAGACCGCCAGCTCGGCGATCTTGCGGCACTCGGATTGACCTGGGACGAGCCGGCCGAAAGGCAGTCCGAGCATCCGCAACGCTACAACGCCGTCGTCGATCAACTGGCGGGCCGCGGTCTGCTGTACGAATGCTATTGCAGCCGAAGGGATATCGCGCAGGCACCGCGGGCCCCGCATGCGCCGCAGGGTGCATATCCTGGCACCTGCCGGGATCTCACCGACGCCGAACGGGAGGCCCGGCGCCGGGAGACCGGGCGGCCGCCCGCGTTGCGGCTACGCGCCGACGCCATTGTCCACACCGTCCACGACCTGCTGCACGGTGAGTACACCGGCATCGTCGACGATTTCGTGGTGCGGCGCGGCGACGGCGTCGCGGCCTACAACCTCGCTGTGGTGGTGGACGACGCCGCACAAGGCATCGACCAGGTGGTGCGCGGTGACGACTTGCTGCCGTCCTCCCCGCGCCAGGCGTATCTCGCGAATTTGCTTGGCTATCCGGAGCTGACGTACGCGCATGTCGCGCTCGTGCTCAACGAGGACGGGGCGCGCCTGGCCAAACGCGACGGCGCCGTCGCGCTCGCCGAGATCGGCGTGGAACGCGCGTTGGCGCAGATCGCCGAATCGCTGGGCTATTCCGCGACGACCCTCGAGCAGATGCTCACCCAGTTCAAACCCGCTGCGCTGCCCGGCGAACCGTGGATATACCGCCCCGGGTGAGCAGAACTCTTGGTAGACGGCCAGCGACTTGCTAGCTTCCGCCGGTGCCCCATCTACGAAGAGCCCTGCTGGCGGTGATGCTGCTCGCCGCGTTGATCCTCACCGCATGCGGTTCGTCAAGCAACAACGGCGAGAACCCGGTCAAGGCATCGGGGGTGCTGCGGGTCGGCACCGAAGGCGTGTACTCGCCGTTCAGCTACCACGACCCCGCCACTGGTCAGCTCGTCGGCTATGACGTCGACGTCGCTCACGCGGTCGCCGACAAGCTCGGCCTGAAAGTCGAATTCGTCGAAACGCCTTGGGATGCGATCTTTGCGGCCCTGGAGGCCAACCGATTCGACGTGGTGGCCAACGAGGTCACGATCAACGATGAGCGGAAGCAGAAGTACGACCTCTCGGAGCCCTATTCGGTCGGCGAAGGCGTCATCGTCACGCGAGCCGACGATAACTCCGTCAAATCACTCGACGACATCAAGGGCAAGGTCGCAGGCGAGACAGCCACCAGCAACTGGGCCCAGGTCGCGCGCGACCACGGCGCACGAGTCGAGTCCGTCGAGGGCTTCACCCAGGCAATCAAGCTGCTCAACCAGGGCCGGGTGGACCTGGTGATCAACGACAGCATCGCGGTGTACGCCTACCTCGCCGAGACCGGGGACAAGTCGGTCAAGATCGCAGGGAACACAGGTGAGAAGAGCGAGCAGGGTTTCGCCGCCCGCAAGAACAGCGGGCTGTTGCCCGACCTGAACAAGGCTCTCGACGAATTGCGTTCCAACGGCACTCTGGCCACCATCTCGGAGAAATACTTGAAGGCCAACGCATCGGGCGGACCCGCGACACCAGCGGCAGATGCGTCCGAATCGACCTGGCAGCTGATTCTGCGCAGCCTCGGACCGCTGGCCAAGGCGGCGATCACCAAGACCGTCCCGCTGACGGTGATCAGCTTCGCGATCGGCTTGATCATCGCGCTGGTCGTGGCGCTGGCCCGGCTGTCGCCGAACGTGATCCTCACCAACGTCGCGCGGTTCTACATCTCGGTTATCCGCGGAACCCCGTTGCTGGTACAGCTGTTCATCGTGTTCTACGCGTTACCGGAGTTGGGGGTGAAGATCGAATCGTTCCCTGCGGCGATCATCGCGTTCTCCCTGAACGTCGGCGGCTACGCCGCGGAGATCATCCGCTCCGCGATTCAGAGCATTCCGAAAGGCCAGTGGGAGGCGGCCGAGACGATCGGCCTCGACTACGTCGGTGCGCTGCGCCGCATCATCCTTCCGCAGGCCAGCAGGGTTGCCGTGCCGCCGCTGTCGAATACTTTGATCTCACTGGTCAAGGACACCTCGCTGGCGTCGACGATCCTGGTCACCGAGCTGCTGCGGCAAGCCCAGATCATCGCGGCGCCGAAGTTCGAGTTCTTCGCTTTGTATGGCACAGCGGCGGTCTACTACTGGGTCATCTGCCTGGTGCTGTCGTTCGGCCAGGGCCGCATTGAGCGCCGGCTGGAAAGGTATGTGGCACGATGACAGAGCCTCGCGAAGACAGGATCCTCGCCGAGGGTGTGCATAAAGCCTTCGGCGAAAACGAAGTGCTGAAGGGGGTTTCGTTCAGTGTCGCGCAGGGCTCGGCGACCGCGATCATCGGCCCGTCAGGCTCGGGTAAGACGACGCTGCTGCGGGCACTCAACGCACTGGACGTGCCCGACGCAGGTGTGATCCGCGTCGGAGATGTGGAGATCGACTTCTCCAAGCCTGTGTCCAAGGACCAGCTGCGGCGGTACCGCGCGCAGAGCGGGTTTGTGTTTCAGTCGCACAACCTGTTTCCGCACAAGACGGTGCTGCAGAACGTCACCGAGGGACCGATCGTCGTGCAGAAGCAACCGAATGAACAGGCCGAGGCGGACGCCGTCGAACTGCTCGAGCAGGTCGGCCTCGCCGAAAAGCGCGACCAGTACCCGTTCCAGCTGTCCGGAGGCCAGCAGCAGCGGGTCGGCATCGCGCGGGCGTTGGCACTCAAACCCAAAGTGGTGCTCTTCGACGAGCCGACCTCGGCGCTGGATCCCGAACTGGTCGGTGAAGTGTTGTCGGTCATCAAGGATCTCGCAGTCGAGGGCTGGACACTGGTGGTCGTCACGCACGAAATCCAGTTTGCCAGGCAGGTTTCCGATCAAGTGCTGTTCACCGACCGCGGCGTCATCCTGGAGAAGGGCCCACCCGCCGAGGTGATCGGCAATCCGAAAGAGGAGCGTACCCGACAGTTCCTGGACCGCATCCTCAACCCGCTCTAGAGGCAGGCAGCTCCTGCTGACCCCAGGGTGAGCCGTAGGCGGTCAGCAGGTCAAGGAACGGCACCGAGTCGAATGCCTCAGGACCGAGCACCCCACTGCCGCTCCATGTGCCGTTGGCCAGGAGTTCCAGTGCCACAACGGGATTGATCGCGGTCTGCCACACCACGCACTGGTGACCGTACTCGGCCATCGACCACTGATTGTCGACCACGTGGTAGAGGTAGGTCGAGCGCGGACTGCCGTCCTTGCCGGTGCCCGTCACCCATAGGCCTGCGCAGGTCTTGCCACGCATCTTCGGCCCCAGCGTGGCCGGGTTCGGCAGACACGCCGCCACCACGTCGCGCGGGCTGACTTCCACTGGGCCGTTTTGGCTGCCGACTTTCACCTTCTCCGTCCTGTCGAGGCCGAGCTTGTGCAGCGTCTTGAGCACGTCGATGAACTCCGCGCCGAGACCGTACTTGAACGTCGCGCGTTTGCATTTCACCCAGCGCGGCATCAGCAGCACTTCTTCGTGTTCGACGTTGACACATTCGACCGGTCCGATGCCGTCGGGGAAGTCGAAAACCTCTGGCTCGGAGAACGGTTCGGTGGTGAACCACCCACGGTTTGCCTCCCAGATCACCGGCGGGTTGAGGCATTCCTCGATGGTGGTCCAGATCGAGAACGACGGCGCGAACTCGTAGCCGTCGACGGTGAGGTTCGACCCGTCGCGGGTGCCCAGCTCGTCGATATCGGAAAAGAGGTGGTCGGCCGCAAAGCGGGCGAAGACATCGGAAAGACCAGGCTCTACACCGATCCCGACCAGAGCGAGCCGGCCCGCCGCCTCCCACCGGTCCTCGACGGCGAACTGCTCGTCGCCGAGCTTGACGCCGGTGAGTTCGTACGGCTGCTCAGAATGCCGGTGCGACAGGCTCATCGCCATGTCGAGGTAATCGGCGCCACCGGCCAACGCGCCGTTGAAGATCGGCATCACGAACCGCGGGTCGACGGCGTTCATGACGTG
>Ga0207688_10001525_pt1 | contig 12162 bp, 15 predicted proteins | sample KBSMiscanthusM4_FD_184296 | JGI IMG/M metagenome (GOLD analysis project Ga0207688, IMG submission 184296) | Miscanthus rhizosphere microbial communities from Kellogg Biological Station, Michigan, USA - M4 (SPAdes) (version 2) | ecosystem: Host-associated > Plants > Roots > Rhizosphere ...
GTCGCCGGCCGAGGCGGCCGCGCGCGTGCACGAGCAGCTCGCCGGTCAGGCGCGCGCCGCCACCGTGCTGGACGCCGGAGAATCGCGTGATCTCCTGCGCGCCGCCTACCTCGTCGACCGCGGCGGCAGCGCCGGCTTCGCCGAGGCGGTGGCGACGCACCAGCGCGCCCACCCCGACCTGCGCCTGCTCTGCACCGGCCCGTGGCCGCCCTACTCATTCGCGGAGCGATGACCGACCGCATCCTTCACGCCCCGCCCGACCTCGACCTGTTCACGCGCGATCAGCCGCGGCTCGACGACGCGTTCCCCCGCCGCATCAACGCCGATCCCGAGACGCTGGAGCGCGGCCTGGCGCAGCTCGTGCTGACCATCGTCGAGCTCCTCCGCCAGCTCATGGAGCGCCAGGCGCTGCGCCGCATCGACGGCGGCACGTTGTCGAAGGAGCAGGTCGAGCGCCTCGGGCACACGTTCATGGAGCTCGACAAGCGCATGGTCGAGCTGCGCGACAGCTTCGGGCTCGACGAGGAGGACCTGAACCTCAACCTGGGCCCGCTCGGCAACCTGCTGTAGCGGTGACCGCCCTCGTCTGGCTCACGCGCGACCTGCGCGTGCGCGACCACCCGCCGCTGCGCGCGGCCCTGGACGCGCACGACCGCGTCGTATCGGTCTTCTGCCTCGACGACCGCCTGCTGCACGGACGCCACGCGAGCGGTCCGCGGACGCAGTTCCTGCTCGATGCCCTGCACGACCTCGACGGCGCGCTGCGCGAGCGCGGCGGCGGCCTGATCGTCCGGCACGGGCCGCCCGAGGAGGAGCTCGCCCGGCTGGCCCGCGCCACCGGCGCCGACGCCGTGTACTGCAGCGCCGACGCCGGTCCGTTCGCGCGCGCACGCGCGCAGCGGGTGCGCGCGGCGCTCGCGGATGCGGGCGCGGCGTTGAAGGCGCGCCCCGGCCTGTTCGCCGTCGACGACGTCGGCGCGCTGCGCACCCAGGCGGGCAGGCCCTACGTCGTCTTCTCCCCCTTTCACCGCGCCTGGCTCGCCGCGCCGCGTCGCGCGGTGCTGGGCGCGCCGCGCGCGCTGCCGCCGCTGCCCGCCCGCGTGCGCAAGGGCCGCATCCCGTCACTGGATGCGCTCGGCCTGGCGTCCGACGTGGCCGACGCGCCGCGCGGCGGCGAGGCCGAGGCGCGACGCCGCGCCGCCGCGTTCACCGCCGGGCCGGCCGCCCGCTACCCGGAGCAGACCTCGCGCCTGTCGCCCTACCTGCACCTCGGCTGCATCTCGCCGCGCGAGCTCGAGGAGCGCAAGCTCCCCGGCGCGTTCCGCCGCCAGCTGGCCTGGCGCGACTTCTACCACCATGTGCTGCTCCACCATCCGGACAACGCGCGACGCGCCCACCAGCCCCGCTACCGCGGCCTGCGCTGGAGCCGCAGCCGCCGGCGCTTCGACGCCTGGTGCGCCGGACAGACCGGCTTCCCCTACGTGGACGCCGGGATGCGCCAGCTCCAGCGCGAGGGCTGGATGCCCAACCGCGTGCGCCTGGTCGTCGGCTCGTTCCTGACGAAGGACCTGTGGCTCGACTGGCGGGAGGGCGAGCGCTGGTTCATGCGCCACCTGGTCGACGGCGACGAGGCCAACAACAACGGCAACTGGCAGTGGATCGCCTCGGTCGGCACCGACCCCGCGCCGCCGTTCCGCCGCCTCTACAACCCGGCCCGCCACCAGGAGCGCTACGACCCCGACGGCAGCTACGTGCGCCGCTGGGTCCCCGAGCTCGCTCGCGTGCCCGCCGCCGTGCTCTCCGAGCCGTGGCGGATGAGCGAGGAGGAGCAGGAAGCGGCCGGCTGCGTGATCGGCCGCGACTATCCGGAGCCGATCGTCGACCACGCGGCGGCCCGGCGCGAGGCGCTGGCACGATTTGCCGAAGCGCGGCAGACGAACTAGTCGGCCATAGCCACGTGGCCCGGCTGGGTCGCCACCCGCTCCAGCCACGCGCGCACCGCCGGGTAGGGCTCGAGGTCGAAGCCGCCCTCGGGCGCGACGTGGGTGTAGGCGTAGAGGGCGATGTCGGCGATGGTGTAGCGCTCGCCGACCAGGAACGTGCGGCCCATGGCGAGGTGGCCGTCCATGGCGCGCAGGGCGGCGTGGCCGCCGCGGCGCCGGGCCTCGAGCTCGGCCGCGGGCGCCGGCGCATCGGCGATCGCGACCCAGAAGCGGGCGACGGCGATGTTGGGCTCGTGGTTGTACTGCTCGAAGAACAGCCACTGCAGGACCTGCGCGCGCTCGTAGCGGTCGTCGGGCAGGTACGGCGTGCCGTCGGCGAAGTAGCAGAGGATCGCGTCGGACTCGGCCAGCGGGCGGCCGTCGTCGAGCACGAGCGTGGGCACGCGCAGCGCCGGGTTGAGGTCGCCCAGCAGCTCGGGCCGGTCGGAGCGGTCGGTGACCGAGACCTCCCGGCGCTCGTAGGCGAGCCCGAGGTGGGCGAGCAGGAGGCGGACCTTGTAGCAGTTGCCCGAGAGCTGGGAGTTGTAGAGGAGCACGGCTCCGGGATTATCGTTGCCGCCTTGGCCGAGGCGTCAGCGTCGATCCCGCAGCTCGCCTTCCGCAGCGCCGCCGGGCGCTGGGTGCTCGCGATCGCGGTGCTGGGCTCGGGCATGGCCTTCCTCGACGGGACGGTGGTCAACGTCGCGCTGCCCGACATGGGCCGCGACCTGCACGCGGAGACGAGCGCGCTGCAGTGGGTGCTGACCGGCTACCAGCTCACGCTGGCGTCGTTCATCCTGCTCGGCGGGTCGCTGGGCGACCGCTACGGGCGCCGACGCATCTTCGTGATCGGGACGATCGCCTTCGTGGCCGCGTCGCTGCTGTGCGCCGTCGCCCCGACGGTGGAGACGCTCATCGGTGCGCGCCTGATCCAGGGCGTCGGAGGCGCCCTGCTGACGCCGGGCAGCCTGGCCATGATCGAGGCCTCGTTCCGGGCGCGGGACCGGCCGCGCGCCATCGGGGCCTGGTCGGGGCTGACCGGCGTCTCCACCGCGATCGGGCCGCTGGTCGGCGGCTACCTGGTCGACGCGGTGAGCTGGCGCGCGGTGTTCCTGCTCAACCTGCCGCTGGGCGCGATCGTCGTCGCCTTCGCGCACCACGTGCCCGAGAGCCGCGACCCCAACGCCCACGGCCACCTGGACTTCCGCGGCGCGACGCTCGGCGCCCTCGGGTTGGCCGGGACCACGTTCGCGCTCATCGAGGGGCCGAACGGGGTCTCGGCCGGCGTGATCGCGGCGGGGGTGCTCGGCCTCGCCGCCCTTGTGGGGTTCGTGCTCGTCGAGCGCAGCAGCGCGAACCCGATGATGCCGCTCGACCTGTTCCGCTCGCGGACGTTCAGCGCCGCCAACGCCGTGACCTTCGTGGTCTACGGGGCCATCGGCACCTTCTTCTTCCTGATGGTCTCGTTCCTGCAGATCTCGCTCGGCTACTCGCCCATCGCGGCGGGCGCCTCGACGCTGCCCGTCACGGTGATCATGCTCGTGCTGTCGGCCCGCTCGGGCGGGCTGGCCCAGCGCATCGGCCCGCGCATCCCGCTCACCGTGGGGCCCATCATCATCGCCGTCGGGCTGCTCCTGCTCACCGGGGTCGAGCCCGGCGACAGCTACCTGAGCGCGGTGTTCCCCGGCGTCGTCGTGTTCGGCGCAGGGCTCGTGCTCGTGGCCTCGCCCATCACCGCCACGGCGCTGGCCGGCGCGGACGAGAGCCACGCCGGCATCGCCTCGGGCGTCAACAACGCGATCGCACGCGTGGCCCAGCTCCTGGCGGTGGCGGTGGTGCCGGTGCTGGTCGGCATCACCGGCGACGGCTTCTACGTGCCGGCGACGATGACGCACGGCTTCCACCTGGCGATGATCATTGCCGCGGCGCTCTCCGTACTCGGCGGCGTGCTGGCCTGGTTCACCATCCGCTCCGACGCCCTCCGGCCCGAGCCGGAGCGGCAGGACCAGTACTCGTGCCCCCTGGCCGGGCCGCCGCCCCCCGCCCCCCGCGCCGAACCGGCGCGAACCTGACCTGTCGATTTTTCGGTTGCCCGTTCGTCTCATCGGCGACCATCCACCGAGCAGGAGGAACGCCATGAAGTACATGCTGCTGATCCATCAGGTCGATACCCCCACCCCGCGCGACCCCGAAGCCTGGGCCCGGCTCTCCGAGGCGGAGCAGCAGGCCGTCTTCGCCGACTACCAGGCGATCACCGCCAACCCCAACGTGACCCCCGGGAACCAGCTCGACGAGCCGGAGACCGCGACCACGGTGCGGGTGCAGGACGGCCGGACGCTCACGACCGACGGCCCGTTCGTCGAGCTCAAGGAGGCCGTCGGGGGCTACATGATCCTCGAGGCCGACGACCTCGACGGCGCGATCGAGGTGGCCGCGCGCGTCCCGGCCGCACGCCTGGGCGGCGCGGTCGAGGTGCGGCCCATCGTGGAGTACTAGCCATCCTCGAGCAGGCCTTCCGCGAGCACTGGGGCTACGTCCTCGCTGCGCTGATCAGCTTCCTCGGCGACTTCGACGTCGCCGAGGAAGCCGCGCAGGAGGCGTTTGCCATCGCCGCCCACCGCTGGCCGCGCGATGGCACGCCCCGCAACCCGCGCGCGTGGCTGATGACCACGGCGCGCAACCGAGCCACCGACCGCATCCGCCGCGACCGCACCCTGGCGGCCAAGACGCGGCTGCTGGAGGTGCCCGAGGCCACCGAGGACACCATGGACGAGTCCACCTTCCCCGACGAGCGCCTGGAGCTCGTCTTCACCTGCTGCCACCCGGCGCTGGCCACCGACGCCCAGGTGGCGCTGACCCTGCGCACGCTGGGCGGCCTGACCACGCCGGAGATCGCGCGTGCGTTCCTCGTGCCCGAGAAGACCATGGCCCAGCGCCTGGTCCGGGCCAAGAACAAGATCCGCGCGGCCGGCATCCCGTTCCGGGTGCCGCCCGACCACCTGCTGCCCGACCGCATCGCCGCCGTGCTCGCGGTCGTCTACCTGATCTTCAACGAGGGCTACAGCGGCCGCGGGCGCAGCGAGCTCGTGGCCGAGGCGCTGCGGCTCGGCCGGTCGCTGGCCGAGCTCATGCCCGACGAGCCCGAGGTCCACGGCCTGCTGGCGATGATGCTGCTGCTCGACGCCCGCCGCGCCGCGCGCGTGCGCGACGACGAGCTCGTCCTGCTCGCCGACCAGAACCGCGCGCACTGGGACGCCGAGGAGATCGCCGCCGGACGCGTGGAGCTCGACCGCGCGCTGGCCCTGCGCGGCCGCGGGCCGTATGTGGTGCAGGCGGCGATCGCCTCCCTGCACGCGGACGAGCCGCGCGACTGGGACGAGATCGCCGCGCTCTACGGCGAGCTCGTGCGCCTGACCGACTCGCCGGTGGTCGAGCTCAGCCGCGCGGTCGCGGTGGCCGAGGCGCAGGGCCCCGACGCCGGCCTGGCCATCGTCGACGGCCTGCAGCTCGACGACTACCGCTACCTGCACGCGACCCGCGGCGAGCTGCTGCGCCGTCTCGGGCGCGCGGGCGAGGCGCGCGCCGCCTACGCGCGGGCGCTCGACCTGGCCCACGACGACGCCGAGCGCCGCCTGCTCGAGCGCCGGCTGGCCGAGCTGAGCTGACCCAGCGGCGCATCCTTAGAGTGGTTGGCCGTTGCTCCCCCTTCCACCTCACTATCACCCCGGTCGCGTCGGCGAGGTGTGGCGCGTCGCCTACGAGGACCGCGCGCGCGAGGCGCCCGCGTGGGCGGCCGAGCACGGCGTCGGCCCGGCGTCGGAGGACACGGTGCGCATCGCGCTGCTCGCCGTCGACGTCCAGAACACGTTCTGCATCCCCGGGTTCGAGCTCTACGTCGGCGGTCGCTCGGGGACGGGCGCGGTCGACGACAGCCGCCGGCTGGCGGAGTTCCTGTATCGCAATCTCGGGGCGATCACCCAGGTCTTCCCCAGCCTCGACACCCACCACGCGATGCAGATCTTCCACGCGATCTGGCTCGTGGACGCCGGCGGCGCGCACCCCGACCCCTACACGCTGGTCTCGCCCGAGGACGTCGCCGCGGGGCAGTGGCAGGTCAACCCCGCGGTGGCCGACGAGGTCGGCATCGGCCTGGACTACGCCCAACGCCACCTCATCCACTACACGCGCGCGCTCGCGCGCAGCGGCAAGTACGACCTCACGGTCTGGCCCTACCACGCGATGCTCGGCGGCATCGGGCACGCCCTCGTCTCCGCGGTCGAGGAGGCGGTGTTCTTCCACGGCATCGCGCGCAGCAGCCGGCCCGACTTCCAGGTGAAGGGCGACCACTCGCTCACCGAGCACTACTCGATGCTCGGCCCGGAGGTGACCGAGGGGCCCGACGGCGAGCAGCTGGCGAGCAAGAACACCGCGCTCATCGCGCGGCTGCTGACCTTCGACGCCGTGGTCGTGGCCGGGCAAGCCAAGAGCCACTGCCTGGCCTGGACCATCGACGACCTGCTGGCCGACGATCTCGTGCGCGAGCGCCTGGCGCGGCGCACCTACCTGCTCGAGGACTGCACCTCGGCCGTGGTGGTGCCGGGGGTCGTCGACTACACCGACGAGGCCGACGCAGCCTTCGCGCGGTTCGCCGAGGCGGGCATGCACGTGGTGCGCTCGACCGACCGGATCGAGGACTGGCCCGACCTCCGCATCGGCTAGGACCGGTGGTGGTCGACGACCTCGACGTTGGTGCCGTCGGGGTCGAACACGAAGGCCGCGTAGTAGCCGGGGTGGTAGCGGGCGCGCTCGCCGGGCTCGCCGTTGCTCTCGTAGCCGGCGGCGAGGGCGTCGGCGTGGAAGCGCTGCACGTCGGCGTCGTGGCCGCTGAAGGCGACGTGGAGGTTGGCCGTCGGGGTCCCGGGCACGAGCGTGAACGACCCGGCGGTGCGGACGCCGAAGGACGAGCGCTCGGGGTCCTGGTGGCGCAGCTCCAGTCCGGCGGTGGGGGCGATGATGCGGTAGAAGGCGGTGGCGGCCGCGAGGTCGGCGACGCGGAGCCAGAGGTGGTCGATGATCCCCTCCTGGGCCAGCACCCCATGGTTGACGGCCTCGGCGCTGTTGCCGTCGGGATCGCGCAGGAAGGCGCCGTAGTAATCGGGGCGGTACTGCGGGCGTGGACCCGGCGGCCCGTCGTCCGTGTACCCGGCGTCGATGCCGGCCTGCCAGAACGCGTCGACCTGCTCGCGTGTCGGCGCCACGAACCCGACGTGCAGGCCGGTGGTGACCGGGTGCTCGTCGCTCTTCTCGGTGACGAGGAAGTTGCCCCAGCTCGTCACGGCGTTCGTTCGGTAGGTGGTATCGACGCCGAGGTGCAGGAGCACGGTCTCGTAGAAGCGCTCCGACGCCTCGCGGTCGCCGACGCGAATGGTGACGTGGTCGAACACCTACTCCTCCTGGTCGCGGATGGCCGTGCGGGGCGCGTCGAGGATGATGCGGCGCCGCCGGAGCCCCTCGAGCCGCGACTCCTGGTCGGCGAGCTCGATCAGGGTGGCGTACGCGTCGCGGTGGCCGATGGTCAGCGTGTGGCCGGCCATGTCGGCGGGCCGGCCGTCGATCTCGCAGCGCATCCCGCCGAAGCTCAGCCCGACGTCGAGGCGCAGCATGCTGTCGTTGCCGGCGAGCAGCGGCGGCGTGCACCCGCCGTGGGACTCGAGCGGCGTGACCACCATCCCGTGCGCGCCCGGGGCGAGGATCGGGCCGCCCGCGGCCATGCTGTACGCGCTCGACCCCAGCGACGTCGCCACCACGGCGCCGTCGCCGGCCACGCGTGCGTAGAGGTCGTCGTCGACGCTGATGGCGACGAGGATCTGGCCGGGGCCGGCGCGGACCACGGCGACGTCGTTGACGGCGACACCGACCGGCCGATCGTTGGCGATGACCTCGAGGCCGGGGACCGGCTGGGCGGTGAAGCGGCCGGCCTCGACCTGGTCGAGCGCGTCGACGACTGCGCCGGCCTGCACCGAGGTCAGCACGCCGATGCTGCCGCAGGCCACGGCGAGCACCGGGCGCGACGCGTCCGCCCCGGCGTGCAGGGCGTGCAGCGCGGTGCCGTCGCCGCCGACGGCGACCAGGAAGTCGCAGTCCGCGGCGTCGACCGGGTCGACCATGGCGCGCGCCTGGCCGACGATCGGCACCTGTCCGACGGCGACGCCGTGCGCGGAGGCCCAGTCGAGGATCGCCTGCACGACGCCCTCGATGTTTCGCGTCGGGTGCACGACCAGCCCCAGTTGGCGCAGCGCGGACATCGGCCGGCGGCAGTCTGCCACGCCGGCGCCCGCGTAGGCTTGGCGCCGTGCCGGGGGAGTACACGATCGCCGGGGGGCTGACCGACGCGCAGCGGCTCGCACGCCAAGCCCACGTCATGGCGGACGCCACCCAGCGGTTCCTCGACAGCGTCGGGCTCACGACCGGGTGGTCCTGCCTCGACGTGGGCTGTGGCGACGGGCAGGTGACGATCGCGATGGCGCGGGCCGCGGGCCCGGACGCACGGGTGGTCGGCGTCGACGTCGACGCGGACGCGCTCGACGTCGCGCGCTCGGCGGCGGCGCAGGCCGGCGTGACGGCCGAGTTCGTCGACGACGACGCGGCCCATCCGCTCGGGACCGGCGCCTTCGTCCTCGCCTACGCACGCCTGGTCCTCAGCCACCTCGTCGACCCGTCCGCGGTCGTGCGGGCGATGGCCGCCGAGGTGCGACCGGGCGGTGTCGTGGCCGTCGAGGACCTGTTCACCGGGACGCTGCGCAGCGAGCCGCCGGCGTCCGCGCTCGACCGCCTGCAGGACGTCTACAGCGCCACCGTCCGCTTCCACGGCGGCGACCCGACCATCGGGCCGCGGCTGCCGGCGCTGCTGGCCGCCGCCGGGCTCACCGACGTTAGCCAGGACACCGTCGCCAACCGGATGGAGACGGTCGATGACAAGCTCTTCCTGGCCCAGCTCGTGCGCAACATGCGCGCGTCGATCCTCGAGGCGGAGGCGGCCACCGCCGCCGAGATCGATGCGCTCGAGGCCGACGTGGCCGCCGCCGCGCGCGACCCGGCCACGACGTTCGTCCAGGCCCGCATCCACCAAGTGGCCGGCCGCCGGCCGCCGGGCTGAGGGTGATGGCGCCGGACGCGGCGGCGATCGTGCGGGCGAGCTTCGACGCCCGGACCCTTGCGGAGGGGGCGTCGTACTGGCACGACGACGTCGAGTACCACGAGGATCCGCTGTGGCCCGGCTCGGGCACGTACCAGGGGGAGGACGACAAGCTCCGCTACATGCGGGCCTTCTACGACCCGGACGAGGCACTGCGGGCCGCCGGGCTGGGCTAGGTCTGTCGCCGATACGACACCGCGTGTGTCGCGTGCGCGACAGACGGAGTGTCACCCCGATGAAAGCCTGCTTCCCACAACGCGAGGGAGAAATGGGGAGCAAGGTGTTCAACAGAGGACTCATCAAACCGGCCGTGGTCGCGGCCCTGGCCGCGCTCAGCGTCGCCGCGATTCCGGCGACCGGCGCGCAGGCCGCCGTCAAGAAGCTCGTGAAGATCGACTACTGCAACCCGGCGTTCGCCGACCAGCAGGTCACGCCGCGGATGAACCCGGACTCGTCCGAGCTGTCGGTGAACTGCCTGGTCAACCGGGCCCGGGTCGCCAACGGCGTGCCGCCGCTCACACGGGGGCCCGGCCACGTCGAGGCCGGCCGCTACATCTACCCGCCGCTGCGGCAATCGGCCACCGCCCACGCCAAGGCCTCGATCGCCGCGAAGTCGTGGAGCCTGACGCGCGGCCTCGTCAGCCATCTCAACCCCGGCACGGCGGTCCCGGGCGACGACGCTTCGCTCCAGCAGCTAGCCAACCAGCAGATCGACCAGCGCATCCGCGGTGCCGGCTACTGCGCCGGCGGCCACAGCTACCGGGATGCGGAGAACACGTACGCGGGCTGGGGCACCGGCGCCACCGCGCGCTCGGCGGTCAACTTCTGGCTCAACGATCCGCCGCACCGCGCCGTGCTGCTCGACCCGAACCTGCGCGAGCACGGTGTCGGCGTCGTCGCCGGCTCGCCCTTCCCGGGCGTCGCCGACACCGGAGCGGCCGCGTTCGTCGAGGATCTCGGCGCCTGCAGCTGACCGCTTCACCCGGCACCCGAGGGAGGTCAAGGAGGGCCCGGCACGATGCCGGGCCCTTCCGCTGCCTACAGCCGCAGGGGATCGGCGTCGAACCCGGCGAGCGCGCGGTGAAGCAGCGCGTCGGCGGTGTCGACGTCCTCGAGCCAGTCGAAGGTGACGCTCTTGGCCGAGTGCAGCTCCACCCCGGCCGCCTCCATGCGCGCCAGGCCGTGGCCGTGGTCGGCGGCGCGCTGCGTGTAGGCCGCGTCCACCGGCACGACGACCCGGTAGCCGTCGTCGGCCAGCACCACCGCCGACTGGGCTACGCAGACGTCGGTCTCGAAGCCGGCCAGCACGACGGTTCGGCGTCCCGTCGCCTCCAGCGCCATCAGCGCCGCCGGACAGCCGGTCAGCGCGAACGTCGACTTGGGCACAACCGGCGCGCCCTCGGGCAGGCACGCCTTGACGCGCGGGTGGGTCTTCCCCTCGCGCTGCGGTGCTTCCTCGGTGGCGACCGCGGGGACGTCGAGCAGTGTCGCGATCCGTGCGAGCCACGCGATCCGCTCGACCGTGTGCGCCGCGGCCCTGCGGTCGTCGTCGCTCATCGCGGGGTGGGCGACGAAGCCCGGCTGGGTGTCGACCACGACGAGGACGCTCTCAGCGCGCCGGACCAGGGGCATCCGCGGACCTTACGGCGATCGTCGCTTCGCTACGGTCCGCGGTCGTGTGCTTCGCCTTCGACGCCTCCCCGCCTGACCTCCCCGCCGGCCTCGCTCTCGCGCCCATGGCGGGCGCCGCCGGCGCCGAGCGGCTGCGGCTCATCTCGACCGACGAGGAGACCAGCTTCGACGTCGCCCTGGCCGAGTCGCCGGGCTCGGACCGCAGCGGCGTCCTGATCCTCCCCGACGTCCGCGGCCTGTATCCGTTCTACGTCGAGCTGGCCGAGCGCTTCGCCCAGGCCGGCCATCCGGCCATCGCCATGGACTACTTCGGCCGTACCGCACTGGACGAGGAACGCGGCGAGGACTTCGCGCACATGCCGCACGTCGAGCGGACCACGGTCGACCAGATCCAGGCCGATGCCCTGGCGGCGCGCCGCGCGCTCGTCGACCACACCGGCGAACGCCCGGTCTACGCGGTCGGGTTCTGCTTCGGCGGCATGCAGGCGTTCCTGGCCGCCACCAGCGCCGAGCTCGACTTCGACGGCGTGGTTGGCTTCTACGGCGCCCTCGACGGTTCCAAGCGCGGCTTTCCGTCGCCGCCCGACGTGGTCGGCGAGATGCGCTGCCCGGTCCTTGGCCTGTTCGGCGGCGCGGACCAGGCCATCTCGCGCGAGCAGGTCGCAGCCTTCGACCAGGCCATGGACGACGCGGGCGTCGAGCACGAGGTCGTGGTCTACCCCGACGCCCCGCACTCGTTCTTCGACCGCCGCTACGAGGACCACGCGGAAGCCAGCGCCGACGCATGGCGCCGCACCTTGCGCTTCATCGAGGGTTAGTAGCCCCCCCAGGCGATCCGCACAGAGTCAGCAGCCCGAGGCTGTCGCGGGCTAAGCGTGCGCTCACCGCAGCGGCGTCGCTTCGGGATACTGGGGGGACGATGTCGCAGGAGAACGTGGATGTCGTGAAGCGGGCAAACGCCCTGCTCAATCGAGGCGACTGGGACGAGATGGCCTTGCTGTGGCACCCGCACATCGTGTTCCGCGATTTGCGCAATGCGGCTGACACCCAGCAGACGCTCGAGGGGTCCCAGTCAGTGCGTGCCTTGCTCGCTCAGTGGAGCGAAGTGTTCGACGATTTCGGCGTCGAGATCCATGAGTACGTGGACACCCACGCCTACGTGGTCTGCGACAGCCGGTGGCATGCCACGGGCAAGCAGAGTCAAATGCCCGTTGACGTGGGTCAGACCGATGTCTACGAGTTGCGTGACGGCAAGATCATCTCGGTGACGCTCGGCTACGCCAATGCTGCAGAGGCCCTCGAAGCCGTGGGGCTCCGGGAGTAGGACCGCGGCCCGCGCGCCGAGGCCCTCGC
>Ga0207688_10001526_pt1 | contig 12156 bp, 11 predicted proteins | sample KBSMiscanthusM4_FD_184296 | JGI IMG/M metagenome (GOLD analysis project Ga0207688, IMG submission 184296) | Miscanthus rhizosphere microbial communities from Kellogg Biological Station, Michigan, USA - M4 (SPAdes) (version 2) | ecosystem: Host-associated > Plants > Roots > Rhizosphere ...
CAATTCGTGGGCTGACACGGCCGAGAAATCGCGGGCCGATGCCAGTGCGGCCTTGGTGCGGCCCTGCTCTTCCCAGATGCGCTCGAGCATGCCCTTGACGGCGTCGGCGATCTCGACGGCCTCGGTGGCGCCGCGCACCTCGATGTTGGGCGGTTCATCACCCGCGTCGATCTGACTGGTCTGTCGTGCCAACTGCTTGAACGGTCGCACCGCGAATGCGGCCAGCACCCAGCCGAATACGGTCGAGGCAACGATCGCGAACAAGCAGATGATGATCACCCGGCGATGCAGATTGTTCGTGTCGGCGATGGTCGCGTCATAGGTGTCTCCGACGGCGACCGCCATCGGCTCCGGCGCCCGGATCTCTACGGTGCGTACGCGATACCGCACGCCGTCGACGTAAGTGTCTTCATAGCCCGCGGGTAGTTCGGGCAACACCACGTTCGAGTTCGAGGTGACCTGACCGTTCTTGCGCACCGTGATGACGGCGTCCTGGTCGTTCGGCGACTTGGGGATCTCGTCGAGACCCCGGGGCAAGAACGGGATCGCGAAGCCCGCCGCCTCGTCGAGCCTGCGGTCAAGACGCTCCTTGCGGTCGTTGGTGATACCGACCCAGACCACTGCCCCGACGATCAGCACCGGAATCGCCGCACCGATCGCCGTGGCGACGACCACCCTGGTTCGAAGCGACGGTGTGCTGCGGAAGATCCGTGACAGCAGGTTCATCGGACTACTCGATTGTTGCGTGATTCGCCCAAGCGCTCATCACTTGCTTCTCGTGTGATTCGCCCAAGCGCTCATCACTGTGTCCTTAGCACAAACCCAACGCCGCGGACTGTGTGCAGCAGCCGCGGCGCACCGCCGGCCTCCAATTTGCGGCGCAAATAGCCGATGAAGACGTCGACGACATTGGTGTCGGCGGCAAAGTCATACCCCCACACCAGCTCAAGCAGCTGGGCGCGGGAGAGTACCGCGGTCTTGTGCTCGGCGAGCACCGCGAGCAGGTCGAATTCCCGCTTCGTCAGGTCGACGTCGGCGCCGTTGACGCGGGCGCGCCTGCCCGGGATGTCGACCTCGAGTGGGCCGACCGTGATGGTCTCCGACGAGAACGTCGCGGTCGCACCCCGCCGACGCAGCAGCGCCTTGACCCGTGCGACCAGCTCGGCCAGCACGAACGGCTTGACGAGATAGTCGTCGGCGCCCGCCTCCAGCCCGGCGACCCTGTCGTCGACGGAGCTGCGTGCGGAAAGCACGCAGACCGGCACATCGTTGTCCATCGCGCGCAGCGCGGTCACCACGCTGACGCCGTCGAGCACCGGCATGTTGATGTCGAGCACAATTGCGTCGGGCCGGGTCTCGGTGGCGCTGCGCAGCGCCTCGGCGCCGTCCACGGCCGTCGACACCTCGAATCCGGAAAGCCGCAGGCCACGCTCGAGCGATGCCAGCACGTCGGGGTCGTCGTCGACTACGAGCACCCGGGGCGAAGCCGCTCCACTTTCCATGCACGCAATCTTGCCTGAAGTCGCGCCACCGATGTGACAGGCACCCGAGCGACCCAGGTATCACCGTGGCGGCGGTCTTATCACCGCCGTGTCACGGCCAGCTGAACGTTCGCGCGATAGCAGTGAAGGGCGTCCTGCACGGCGCCTCGGCCGCCGCGGTGGCGCTGACGCTGGCGATGGTCATCCAGACGGGAAAGAAGTGCCTGACGGGCCTGATCCCGGTGTTGCTCTTCGCGGCGGCCTTCGTCTTGAACGGCCTTCTGCGATGGCCACTTCCGGTGGTGCTGGCAATCCTGGCGCCGATCAGCCTGCTGTGGGCGTGGCCCAAAGACCGGCCCGAGTGATCAGCACCTACCTGCAATTGGCGGGTTTGTTCGCATCTTTGTCGCTGCTGTCGATCGACGGCGGGAATGCGGTGCTGCCTGAAATGCACCTGCAGACTGTGAAGGGTCATCACTGGATGACAAACTCGCAGTTCGCCGACATCTTCTCGATCTCGCAGACCGCGCCTGGGCCAAGCATCCTGATCGTGACGCTGGTCGGCTACGGGGCCGGGCTCACGGTCGGGGGCCTCCCTGGGGCCATCGTCGGAGGACTGATCGCCACGGCCGCGATGCTTCTGCCGGCCGCGTCGTTGATGTACGTCGTCACGTTGTTCTGGCAGAAGGCGCCGAAATCGAAGTGGCGAATCGCAGTCGAGAAGGGCTTTGCGCCGCTGACGGTTGGCCTGATCACGGCCACCTCGCTGGTGATGAGCCGGGCCGCCGACCACGACTGGCGGGCCCACCTGCTCACTGCAATCTGCACGGTGATCTTCATCCGCACCAAGGCGAATCCCCTGATCGTCGTTTTCGCTGCCGGTGTGCTGGGGTACTTCGGAATCATCTGACGACACCCTCGGGAAGTCGTTGACCTCATCCATTGTTGAGGTTTTACGGTGATTTCATGAGCTTCGAAACAGTAGCCCGGCAAACTCTGCACCGGCAGGTCCGCGCAAGCGGCGGTGACCTGCGGTCGTTGGCCGACCCCAAGCTGCTGGGCCGGATCTGGCGCTTCGCCGCACGGCACCACCGCAGGTTGGGCGTGTTCGTCGCGGTCAGCGTGGTGAGTGCGTTGCTCGGGCTCGCCACTCCGCTGCTGGCAGGCAAGGTCGTCGACGAGATCGGCAGGGGCGCGCTGGGCGTGGTGGTGGCGCTGGCCGGAGTGATCGCGGCTGTCGCCGTCGCCGAGGCCGGCATTTCGCTGGTGACGCGCTGGCTGTCGGCGACCATCGGCGAGGGCCTCATCCTCGACCTGCGCACCGCCGTGTTCGACCACGTGCAGAGAATGCCCGTCGCGTTCTTTACGCGTACCCGCACCGGCGCACTGGTGAGCAGGCTCGGTAACGATGTGACGGGCGCGCAGCGCGCCTTCTCCGACACGTTCTCCGGCGTCATCACCAACATCGTCACCCTGACGCTGACGCTCGTGGTCATGCTCAGGATCTCCTGGCAGGTCACGCTGCTGTCGCTGCTGCTGATGCCGCTGTTCCTGCTGCCGGCGCGCCGGATCGGGCGAACCATGGCCCGGCTGTCGCGCGAGGCGGCCATCCACAACGCGACGATGAACACCCAGATGACCGAACGCTTTTCGGCGCCCGGTGCGACGCTGGTCAAGCTGTTCGGCAGTCCGGCGACCGAATCGCGCGAGTTCGAGATCCGGGCCGGTCGGGTTCGCGACATCGGGGTCCGTACCGCAATGCTGCAGTCGGTCTTCATGAACTCGCTGACGCTGATGTCGGCGCTGGCGCTGGCCCTGGTGTACGGGCTCGGTGGCGTGCTGGCGATCGGCGGCCACCTGCAGACGGGCGCGATCGTGTCACTGGCACTGCTCCTGACGCGGTTGTACTCTCCGCTGACCGCGCTGGCCAACGCACATGTCGAGATCGCAAGCGCCCTGGTCAGTTTCGAGCGGGTCTTCGAGGTGCTGGATCTGGTGCCGCTGATTCAGGAGAAGCCCAGTGCGGTGGCCGTGCCGGACGGGCCCGTCTCGGTAGAGATCGACGACGTGCGGTTCTCCTACCCGTCCGCCGACAAGGTCTCGCTGGCCTCGCTGGAAGAGGTGGCTGTCTTGGACGATCGTGGTGGAGACCAAGTGCTGCACGGTATTTCGTTTACCGCGCAGCCGGGTCAGATGGTCGCGCTGGTCGGCTCGTCGGGTGCGGGTAAGTCGACGATCGCGTCGCTGCTGGCCCGGCTCTACGACGTCGGAGCCACGGACGCGGCGACATCCAGCTCAGGCGGCGGTTCCATAAAACTCAACGGTGTCGACGTGCGCGACGTCAGCTTCGCGTCACTCAAGGAAACCGTCGGCATGGTCACTCAGGACGGGCACCTGTTCCACGAATCGATCCGCTCCAACCTGCAGCTGGCCGCACCCGAAGCCACCGACGACGAGCTGTGGCGTGCGCTGGAACGCGCACGACTCGCCGACGTCGTGGCCGCCATGCCCGATGGTCTGGACACCGTCGTGGGCGAGCGCGGCTACCGCCTCTCGGGCGGGCAACGGCAGCGGCTGACGATCGCGCGCCTGCTGCTTGGCCGATCCCGGGTCGTCGTCCTCGACGAGGCGACGGCATCGCTGGACTCCGCGTCGGAGGCCGCAGTGCAGCAGGCATTGGCCGAGGCGCTGGCCGGCCGGACGTCGATCGTGATCGCCCACCGGCTCTCCACGGTCCGCACTGCCGACGTGATCCTCGTCGTCGAGGACGGTCGCGTTGTCGAACGCGGCACCCACGATCAGCTGCTGGCGCGTGGTGGGCGCTACGCCGAGCTGTACGACACCCAATTCGGGTCTCACGAGGAAGCGGTCGCAGCGTGACGTTACGCCGAGATCGACGTTTTGGCGTCCCGCACTCGCACTTTCTCGCCCATTTGTCCGTTTGGGCGAAAGGGATAAGCATTTGCGGGTCATGGGAAGATGTACTAAGTGGCTGAACCCGTAGATACGTTGCGCTCGGCGCCGGCGATCGCGCGACCGCCGGCCTTCGAACGTACCGGTTCGGATCTATGGCGGCTGCTGCCCTACCTGCTGCCGTACCGCGGGCGGTGGATAGCCATGGTCGTCGTCGCGATCGCCAGCCTTGTTGCCACCGTGGCCATTCCGCTGATGACCAAGGCCGTGATCGACGGGCCGGTACGCCGTCAGGACCAGCACGGTCTGTGGGTGCTCGGCGCCGCCGCGATGGGGGTGGGCATCTCCGAGGCGGTGCTCTGGTTCATCCGCCGCTGGCTGGTCTCACGCGCCACGATGGGCGTCGAGGCCGATATCCGCAAGGACCTCTACGCGCGGCTGCAGATACTGCCGATGTCGTTCCACGGGCGCTGGCAGTCCGGCCAACTGCTGTCGCGAATCATGAACGACCTGAGCACTATTCGCCGCTTCATGTCGTTCGGCATGGTGTTCCTGCTGCTCAACGTCATCCAGATCACCGTGGTGACGGCGATCCTGCTCGCCATGTACTGGCCGCTGGGTGTGGTGGTGCTGATCTCGATCGTGCCAATCACATTGACGGTCCTGCACTTCCAGCAGATATACACCCGGCTGTCGCGGCTGGCGCAAGACCAGTCCGGCCACGTCGCGACCCATGTCGAGGAATCCGCGCTCGGTGTGCGGGTGGTGAAGTCGTTCGGTCGCGAGGACTATACGTATGACCGGTTCGACAAGCAGCTGATCGACCTCTATGAGACGCAGGTCAGCAGGGTGTCGGTGTCTGCGAAGTTCTGGACCGTTTTGGAGATCATCCCCAACCTCACGCTGATCGTGGTGCTGGGCTTCGGCGCCTACGCCGCAGGCCACGGCTACGTCACGATGGGCACACTGGTCGCGTTCATCACGATGATGCTCTCGCTGGTGTGGCCCATCGCGTCGCTGGGCTTTCTGCTGTCGATGACGCAGGAGTCGTTCACCGCCGCCAACCGGATCGCCGAGATCTTCGACGCACCACGGGAAATCACCGACGGGCCGTCGAACGCGGCGCCGCATGGTGGACGGCTCGAACTGGTCGACGTCGGTTTCCGTTTTCCGGACGCCCCACCCGAGGATTGGGCGCTGCGCCATGTCGACGCCGTAGTCGAGCCGGGGGAGACGCTGGCGCTGGTCGGCTCGACGGGTTCGGGTAAGTCGGTGCTTGCCGCGCTGCTGTCACGGCTGTACGACGTTACCGAGGGTGTGATCCGCATCGACGGCCAGGACATCCGCGAGCTGAGCCTGCCTGCGCTGCGGCAGGCGGTGGCCACCGCGTTCGAGGATCCGACACTGTTCTCGATGTCGGTGGCCGAGAACCTAGCGCTCGGTCGATCCCGAGAAAATCCAGCGACGGACGAGCAGTTGGCGCAGGCCATCGCGATCGCCGCCGCGCAATTCGTCTACGACCTGCCTTTCGGGCTGGACACCCGCATCGGCGAGCAGGGCATGAGCCTGTCCGGCGGGCAGCGGCAGCGGCTGTCGCTGGCGCGGGCCATCCTCGCCGCGCCCAGGATCCTGGTGCTCGACGACACGCTGTCCGCGCTCGACGTGCACACCGAGGCAGTCGTCGAGGAGGCGTTGCGCCGGGTGCTGCACTCGGTGACCGGCATCGTCGTCGCACACCGGGCGTCGACGGTGCTGCTCGCCGATAAGGTCGCGCTGCTCAGCGACGGCACGATAACGCACATCGGCACGCATGCGCAGCTGCTGGCGAGCGTGCCGCAGTACCGGTACCTGCTGGCCGCCGACGACGAACTCGACGACCGCGCCGAACGCAGCTGTGCCTGGGAGGATGACGAGAACCGCAATCGGCTCGGGCAGGTGTATGAGGAGCAGGAGGCTGCCGAGGCCGCCTGTGCTGAACCTCCCCAGCTTGCGCGTGGGCCCAGCTTCGTGACGTCGGAGGCCGAGGGCCGATGACCACAACAGACACTCAACCGGTCGACGTCCCAGAGGACGAGTGGCGCGGAAGGGTCAAGGACGACCAGAGTGACGATCTGCCCATCGACGAGAGCGTGCCGCGCCGTCGCGAGGCCCGTGCCCTGCTCGGCTCGTTGCTGTGGCCCTACCGTGTGACGGTCGCGCTTCTAGCGCTCGTGGTGGTGGTGGAAAACCTTGCGCGCCTTTCCGTTCCGCTGCTCGTGCAGCGAGGCATCGACCACGGCATCCCGCCGATCCTGTCCGGCGGCTCGGCGCACACGCTGATGGTCATCGTCGGCGTGCTGTGCGTGGTGGTGCTGGTCCAGGCCATCAGCCGGATGTTCTTCCTGCAGCGCTCCGGCCGGATCGGCCAGAAGGTGCTGCTCGCGCTGCGGCGGCGGGTGTACCGGCACTTCCAGCGGTTGGACATCGCGTTCCACGAGCGATACACGTCGGGCCGGGTGGTGAGCCGGTCCACCAACGACGTCGAGGCCATCCAGGACATGCTGGAGACCGGCTTCGACGGCCTGATCACCGCCGCGCTCACACTGATCGGCACGGCCATTCTCCTTGTGACACTGGATGTTCGGCTGGGTTTGATGTGTCTGGCGGCGTTCCCGGTTCTGGTGGCGCTGGTGTGGTGGTTCCGCAACGAGTCGGCCAAGACCTACCGCAGGGTGCGGGAGAGCGCCGCCCTGGTGATCGTGCAGTTCGTCGAGACGATGACCGGCATCAAGGCGGTGCAGGCCTATCGGCGCGAGCCGCGCAATCAGGAGATCTTCGAAGACATCGCCGACCGGTACAAGGCGGACAACGAGCAGACCTTCCGTCTGCTCGCGATCTTCATGCCCGGCGTGAAGCTGGTCGGCAACATCACCACCGGTGTGGTGCTGCTCTACGGCGGCTACCGCGTACTCCACGGCCAGATGACCATCGGCACCTTAGCGGCGTTCCTGCTGTATCTGCGGATGTTCTTCGAACCGATGCAGGAGATCTCGCAGTTTTTCAACACCTTCCAGTCCGCGTCTTCTGCGTTGGAGAAGCTGGCTGGTGTGCTGGCTGAGCGGCCCGGCATCAAGGATCCGGAGCGACCGGTCCGGCTCGAACGGGTGCGCGGCGACGTCGGCTTCCACGACGTGCACTTCTCGTATGTGCCGGAGCGGCCAGTGCTGCCCGACCTGAGTCTCTCGGTTCCGGCGGGTCAGACTGTCGCGCTGGTGGGTACGACCGGCGCGGGCAAGACCACGATCGCCAAGCTCATCGCGCGGTTCTACGACCCGACGGCGGGCTCGGTGACGCTGGATGGCATTGACCTGAGGGATGTCTCGCAAAGCGAGCTGCGGCGCCACGTCGTGATGGTCACCCAGGAGAACTTCATGTTCGACGGGACGGTCGCCGACAACATCCGATTCGGCCGTCCCGACGCCACTGATGCCGAGGTGGCTGCGGCCGCCGCGGCCGTCGGCGCGGACCGGTTCATCGACGCGCTGCCCGAAGGGTACGACACCGATGTCGCCAAGCGCGGGGGCCGACTCTCGGCGGGGCAGCGACAGTTGGTCGCGTTCGCCCGCGCGTTCCTCGCCGATCCCGCGGTGCTGATCCTCGACGAGGCCACGTCGTCGCTCGACATCCCCAGTGAGCGAATGGTGCAGCGGGCGCTGGAAACGGTGCTGTCCGACCGCACCGCGCTCGTCATCGCGCACCGGTTGTCCACGGTGCAGGTCGCCGACCGGGTGCTGGTACTCGACCATGGCCGCATCGTCGAAGACGGCACGCCGGCCGAGCTGATCTCACGCGGTGACGGGCGCTATGCGGCCTTGCACCGCGCGTGGGTGGAGTCACTGGCCTGACACGGCTGCGAAGCAATTGACTTGCGTTCATGGCGCAAGTGTGCGAAGTGGATTCGAGGTTTGGCTGCAACAGTTGTTTCTGTCTGCTGCACGGAAGGTCTCACAGGTGGGCGTCGGCGATATCCAGAGCGCGATCCAGGATGGCCAGACCTTGGCGGGCTTCGGCTTCGGTGACGGTGCACGGAGGTACGACATGGATGCGATTGAAATTCGCAAACGGCAGCAGCCCCGCCTCTTTGCAGGCGGCGAGCGTCGCGTTCATCGCCGCGCTGCTGGAGCCGTAGGGTGCCAGCGGTTCTCGAGTGTCGGAATCGGCGACAGGCGTGACATCGAAATGCTATACGGAGAACCACTTTCCGCTGCGTCCGAACCCGGCCATCACCTCGTCGGCGATCATCGTGATGCCGTAGCGATCACACAACTGCTGCACGCCGGGGATGGACTCCAGCACGATCGCCGCAATTGTCGAAGGCCCCTCGAGCCGGATCACCTCGTCGAGGTTGGCCAGAGCGCGTTCGTATTTCTCGGCTTCGGCGTCGGCGTGAAATTTCGAGCGGTAGAGGAACGGGCCGAAGAAGTGCACGACGCCGCTGTTGCCGTAGTCGTTTGGCCAGCGTCGTGGGTCGCCGGTGAGGTTGATCGCGGTGTCGGCGCCGCCGTTGGTGAAGAAGATCTTGTTCAGCTCACCGGGAGTGCGTGCCGCGATCAGCCGCGCGGCTTCGGACCTAGCGTCGTTGGCGCACTGGGGTGCGACTCGATGTTGGTGTTCGTAGGCTCGCGCCGCCTGGGCACCGGCATCGGTGACGCTGATAGCCCTCGGCTCGCCGCGGGCCTAGACCTGCGTGTGCTCGCGGACCTTCAGGCCGGCCGCCTGAAGCAGGTCGCGAAGAGTGGCCAGATCCTCGGCACTCAACGGCAGGTACGGCGAACGCGCCGGGCCCGCCGGTACGCCGACCAGCTGCGAGGCTGCCTTCACCCGCGCGGTGTAGGACTCGGCCTCCAGGAACCGGACGATCGGGTAGATCCGCGACCACAGTGCGCGGCCGGCCTGAAGATCGCCCTTCTCGGCCACGGCGTCGAACAGCTCGACGGCCAGCCCGGGGAAGATGTTCGCCGCACCCCAAACCGAGGCCTTCGCGCCAGACGCCAGGCCGAAGAAGGTCAGAGTGTCCCAGCCGTTGCAGACCTGCAGCCGATCGCCGTACATCTGCAGCAGCTCGGTGAGCGCTGACGCATCGCCGCTGGAGTCCTTGATCGACGCCACTCCCGGAATCTCGGCGAGTTCGGCTATCTGGGCCGGGCTCATCTCCTGGCCGGTCACGCTCGGGATGTGATACAGCATGACCGGGATCGAAATCGCGCCCGCCACCTGCGAGAAATAGGCATGCAGCTCCGCGAAGGACAACGGGTCATAAAAGGGTGGCGCAACCATGACACCAGCCGCGCCGGCCTTTTCGGCGTGCACACTGAGCGCAATGGCCTCCTGCACCGTCAGCGCGCCGGTTTGCGGCACCACCGGGACGCGACCCTCGGCTGCCGCGATCACCGTGGAGTGCACCAATTCGCGCTCCGCTCGGCTCAACGCGACGAATTCGCCCGTCGATCCCCCGGGGATGAGTCCGCCAACGCCCGCGTCGATGAGGTTGCGGGTGTGATCGGCCAGTACATCGCTGTCCACCTGGGCGCCGTCCGCCGTGAACGGCGTGATCATGGCCGGCAGGATCCCGTGGAGTTCCAGTTTGTCTCCCATCGAATGCCTCATTTCTCGTTCTCGTATGATTCGATGATCATGCTCGCTTGTCAGACAATCAGCGACATGGGCACAATTTGGACACCGTCAGGCCACTGTCAAGAGGTGATTAAGGGCTGCCAGCCCTCGTAGAGGAGGATTGATGGCGCGCGGATCACGCTTTCAAAGTCATCGACGCTCACGCCGGCGGTGCGCCGAGCCGTCTTGTGTTTTCTGGCATTCCGCCGCTGATCGGCCAGACGCCGATGGACAAGATGCGGTACTTCGAGGCGCACCATGACTGGATCCGCCGCTCGCTCGTGCTCGAACCTCGCGGCGGCAACCTGACGAGCGCGATTGTCGTCATGCCACCGTCGCGGCCGGATGCCCATCTCGACGCCTTCTTCATGGAGGCCCACGGCTATCTGCCGATGTGCGGAAGCGACACCATCTCCACCGTCACCGCACTGATCGAAACCGGCCAGGTGCCTTCAACTGGCGAACAGACCGTGGTGCGCCTCAACACTCCGGCCGGCCTGATCGAGGCCACTGCGCACATCGACGACGGCCGGGTCGCCGAAGTCACCTTTGTCGGGGCGCCGGCATTTTGCGCCTGGTCCGAAAAGTCCGTGGACGTCCCCGGTTTCGGGTCGGTGACCGTGGACATTGCCTACGGCGGCAACTTCTACGTTATCGCGGAGGCGAGCCAGTTCGACGTGACGTTGGAAGCCCACCACACCGGCCCGGCGGTGGCGGTCGCGCATCGACTGCACGCTGCGGTCCACGCAGCATTCGAGGTTGAGCATCCTGTCATTCCGGAGATCCGCGGCGCCACTCACGTGCAGCTATTCACCAGGCCGGAACGGGAATTCGAGCCGACGCGGGTGATGGTGGTGATCCCGACCGGAAATGTCGATCGGTCGCCGTGCGGCACCGGGACCACCGCGAAAGTAGCGACCCTGTTCGGGCGCGGTGAGCTTGCGCTCGGGGAGCCCTTCGTGCACCAGAGTGTCACCGGGGCGACCTTTACCGGCCGTGCCGTCGAGCCGACTATGGCCGGGACGACACCAGCTTGCCGCGTGGCGATCACGGGCAGCGCATTCGTAACGGCCGACGCGACGGTCTATGTCGACCGCGCTGACGTGTTGGCAGAAGGGTTCCAGCTAGGCTAGAGCGCGAGCCGATGACTGGCAGACAATCAGCAGTGTGGAGGTAACACGTGACTGGCAATCTGTCGCCGGTGACGAGTGTGATCCGGCGCGATGCCGTTCTGTCCCAGCTGCGCAACGCAATACTCACGAACAGGCTGAAGCCGGGGGAACGGATCAGGGAAGTCCAGCTGGCCAAGGACCTCGGTGTCAGCCGTCCCACTCTGCGTGAGGCCATCTACCAGCTGATCCATGAGGGCCTGCTGGTCCAGGAGCCGCACAAGGGCGTCACCGTCGCCGAGATCGATGCGGCGACGATCACCGATATCGCCGTCGTCCGCGCGGCGCTGGAGACGATCGCGGCCAAGGCCATCGCGACCGACAAAGACGATTCGGTTCGCGAGAGATTGCGGCAGGTCTGGATCACCTATGACGAGGCAGCCGCCAGTGGGGACACGGTCCGCGAGAACGAGGCCCACATGGAATTGCACCGCACGGTGTGGATGGCGTCGCACAACTCCATGCTCGAGCGAATCTGGCCGATCGTCTCCGCGTCTGTCAACCTCGCGCTGAGCACCGACATTGCCGCGCGCCAAGACACCGAGCGCAACCGGCGGATGCACCGCGAACTGGTCGAGGCCATCCTGTACAACCGACGACGCAGGATCGTCTCAGCGGTACGTGAACACATCCAGATCAGCGCCGACGAACTCCTGGGGCTCATGCGCGAAAGGCAGGCCCGGGCAGCGGAGTAATCGCGGCGACCGGCAGATCCACCCCGGTTGCGGTTCAGTCGCCCTATCACGTTGTCCCGCAGGACTTTCAGCGCACCTGCGCCTTGCGCACACTGGTGCCCGCGGCAGCACGCACCTAACGCTCGTTAGCGCCCATCACGTGTCCGGGCCAAAGCCTGTCGCCCCAGCGAGTGGGCGGCGGGGGCACCGACGTGTCGACCGCGGCGTGGATCGGCAAGATCAAGGGCACCGGTGAGTTGCGTGTCG
>Ga0207688_10001535_pt1 | contig 12123 bp, 13 predicted proteins | sample KBSMiscanthusM4_FD_184296 | JGI IMG/M metagenome (GOLD analysis project Ga0207688, IMG submission 184296) | Miscanthus rhizosphere microbial communities from Kellogg Biological Station, Michigan, USA - M4 (SPAdes) (version 2) | ecosystem: Host-associated > Plants > Roots > Rhizosphere ...
CGGCGGAGCTGGCCGGCGGGTTCTGGATTTCGGGCAAGCGCTCGTCGGCAGCCGCGATCGAGGACCGCTTTGTCGCCCGCATTCGGTCTCTCCCCGAGCCTACCCAGCGGCTTTTGCTACTCGCGGCGGCCGAGCCGGTGGGCGATGCTGCGTTGTTTCTGCGCGCAGCCGCGCAGATGGGCGTTCCGGTCGACGCACTGTCACCGGCCGAAGCCGCGGGAGTGATCGAGTTCGGTCCGCGCATGCGCTTTCACCATCCGCTGATGCGCTCAGCCGCTTACCGTGCGGCCGATCTGACCGAACGCAGGACAATACATCGGGCGTTGGCGGACGCAACCGATCCGCAGTCGGACCCCGACCGCCGGGCGTGGCACGCCGCCAACGCGGCGGCGGGACCCGACGATGCCGTTGCCGCGGAGCTGGAAACCTCCGCGGGTCGAGCCCAGAGCAGAGGAGGTATCGCCGCGGCGGCGACGTTCCTCGAGCGCGCCACCGCTTTGACGTCGGACCCGGCCTTGCGCAGCGCCAGAGCGGTCGCGGCGGCGCAGGCGAAACGGGACGCGGCGGCGCCTGCGGCGGCGTACGAACTGCTTGCGATAGCCGAACTCGGCCAGTTGTCGGACCTCCAAAAGGCTCAGGTGGCGCGGTTGCGTGCTCAGATGGAGTTCGCGCGCAGCCGCGGAGGCGATACCGGCGCGGCGCGGCTTGTCGAGCCTGCAGCGCAACTGCTCAACGCGGCCAAGCGACTGGAACCCCTCGACGACGGCCTAGCCAGGGAGGCCTATCTCGAGGCACTCGCCGCTGCCATGTACGCCGGGCGACTCGGTGAACCTGGCGCGCTGGTGAGTGTGGCCGAGGCTGCACTCGCTGCGGTCGGGCGCGTACCGACGCCGCATCGGCCCATCGATCTCCTCCTGAGCGGTATGGCGAATCGGATCGTCGGCGGCATGAGCGCTGGCTCCGACCCGATTCGCACCGCGTTGCAGCTCATGTGCACGCAAGCCCAGCAGGCCGATGGCCAAGCGCTGCGCTGGATGTCGCTGGGCTTGGCCATAGTGCAGGAGTCCGCCACCGGCGAACTCTGGGACGATGCGATCTACCGTCAACTGGCCACCGCCGCGGTTCGGCACGCGCGGGACGCCGGCGCACTGGCCGTACTCCCACCGGCGCTCGCCTACCGCGCGGGCGTCCACCTGTTGGAAGGCGAATTCGCCACAGCGGCAACTCTTATCGAAGAGGCAGCCTCGATCACGGCTGCGACAGACTACGCGCCACTGCGATACCACGCACTGAACCTGGCTGCGTGGCGGGGGATTGCGCCCGACGCGGTCGGGCTGATCGAGGCAGCCGCCGCGGACGCAACTGCCAGCGGTGAAGGCCGTGTGCTCGGTGTGACGGGGTTCCTCTCCGCCGTCCTGTACAACGGGCTCGGACGATACGAGGACGCGTTCGTCGCCGCGCGTGACAGCTGCAGCTACGAAGACCTCGGGTTTCACGGTTGGTGTCTGTTCGAACTGATTGAAGCTGCGACGCGCACCGGTGACAGGGAAACCGCGGCGCAGGCCGTTCGGCGGCTTGAAGAACGCGCAGGCGCCAGCGGAACCGACTGGGGCCTGGGCGCCCTCGCGAACGCGCGAGCCCTTCTGGCCGACGACGCCGACCTCGCCGACAGCCTCTACACCGAAGCGATCGAACGCTTGGAGCGCACCCGCGTCGTCCTGCACCTGGCTCGCACCCGCTTGCAATACGGCGAATGGCTGCGCCGTGTGAACCGGCGCGTCGACGCGCGCCGGCACCTCAACGAAGCGCACGAGATGTATACCCGAATGGGTGCGCAGGCCTTCGCGGAACGCGCTCGTCGGGAGCTGATCGCCACCGGTGAGAAGGTTCGCAAGCAGCCGCTCAGCGCGGGGGGCGAGTTGACGGCCCAGGAGGCGCAGATCGCGCGGCTAGCCGGAGACGGCCTGACCAATCAGGAGATCGGTGCGCATTTGTTCATCAGTACGCACACCGTCGAATGGCACCTGCGGAAGGTCTTCGTCAAGCTCGGCGTCACCTCGCGCAGGCAGCTCCGCACCGTCTCGTGGGCCAGCTAGACGCGCGCTAGCCCGGCCTACCACACTTGGTACTTCCTCAAGGGCTGCTGACTACGGACTTTCAAGGGTTCGCTTCACCTTCGCAGGCGCGAGTCTGATATTGACGCCCGGCACGGGCTCTCAGCAGTACGAAGGCAACCGCAGCCAATGGAGGTTTGTCGTGAAGGTCCTAGTCATCGGAGGCACCGGGCTCATCGGCTCGAAGGTCGTCGTCGACGCCGCCGCTGTCGCCCGCACCGCCGTCGGCGACATCCTCGAAGTCGCCCGCCCCGACCGGTATCCACTCGACGACCTCATCCGGACCCGACTCCGTGCGAGCAACGACACCCGCCGCGTCGTCACGGATCGGCAAGCGCGCTACTTCGGAGTGGTGCTCGATGACAAGACGTTGGTGCCCGCCACCACCGCGACGGTGTTGCCCACCCGTCTCGAGGACTGGCTCATCGACAACGCGCCGGCTCCGGTCCGGTAGTGCGTCAACGAAATCGAGGATCGATCATGACTGCGACTTCAATTCGCAATACGTCCGGATCGGATAAGGATCTCGCCGCGCGCTTCGCCCGTGAAGCGGAGCCCCTGTTCGATGCGCTATCCCGCGGTGCGCGGCGGCTGACGCGTTGCGACGCTGACGCCGAAGACCTGCTGCAGGACGCGCTTATGCACGCGTACGCCGGTTTCCACACATTCCAGGAGGGCAGCAACCTCAAGGCATGGCTCTTCCGGATTCTCTATAACCGCTGGGTGAGCGCGTACCGCTGCAAAAAGAGCCGCCCATCGGAAGTTCCCGTCGACGGGATCACTGAGCACGACCTGGCTGGTAGTGCTGCGCGACACCCGGCGGGACTCCGTTCGGCCGAGGCGGAGGTACTGGATGCGTTGCCCGACAACGAAATCAAGGCGGCGATGGAATCGCTGCCAGACGGTTTCCGCGCAGCGGTGTACTACACCGAAGTAGAGGGCTACACGTACGCGGAGACCGCCGCGATTCTGGGTATCCCACACGGAACCGTCATGTCTCGGGCGTCGCGCGGACGCCAACGGCTGCGCATCGCACTGGCCCCGTCGCGTAAACCTTGCACGCCGATGGCGGCGGCAGCGCGATCTGAAACACACAGGAGGAACGACCGATGTCGAAAAAGTATGACGCCCAATGGGAGAACGCGCTGACAGTTGTGCAGGAAGTGAGCCCGCCGTTCATCCCGGAAGGCGCACATGCCATGACCGTTGTCATCGACTACCCGCCCGGAAGTGCGGGCGCCCCGCCGCACCGGCATCCGAGTGGCCCTGCTTTTGGCTACATGCTGGAGGGAGAGATGCTGTTCGAGCTGGAAGGCGCGCCACCGCGCGTCATCCGAGCCGGCGAGGCGTTCTGGGAGCCCGGCGGCGACGTGATCCACTACTCGGACGGCAACAACCGTGACGACATGCGGTGCCGCTTCACGGTCACGATGCTCTGCGTTCCGGGCCAGCCCATGCTGACCCTGGTCGACGACGATGAACTGGCCGCGCGCAAGCACCTTCGCGTGCCTGCCGAGTCAAGCACAGCCGAATCCCTTGAAAAGGCGTGAGTTCGATGTCGAAGATCTTGCTGCAGACGACGATCCCGGAGCATCCCGATGACTGGAACATCGGCCGCTTCTCATTGCTTGCGGACGAGCTGCGGGGGGCCGGCCACGACGTGACCGCGCGCAACCGGGCCGACGGTGCCGACAGCGACCCGCTCCTCAGCCGGCTCGACGAGCTCGGCTACGACCAGCTGTGGCTGATGGCGGTCGACGTCGGTGATGGCCTCACCGCCGCTGACGCCTACGCAGTCCGGAGGTTCCGCGAGAACGGTGGTGGCGTGCTCACCGCGCGCGATCACCAGGACTTGGGGTGCTGCCTGAGCCGGCTGGGGTCGCTGGGCGTGGTCAACGAGTTCCACGACAGGAGCGTCGACCCGAGCACGATGTGCGACGACCAGGACACCCCGACCATCTCGTGGCCCAACTATCACTCCGGCGCCAACGGCGACTACCAGCCGGTGCTCGCGGCAGAACCGGTGCACGAGCTGCTGCGCACGGACCGAACCGCCAGCGGACGGATCGAATGGTTCCCCGCGCACCCCCACGAGGGCCTGGTGTCGGCGAAGGGGCCCTTCGCCACCGCGCTCGCGCAGGGCCGCAGCACTGCGACCGGACGCTACTTCAACCTGGCGGTAGTGCTCGACGGCGAGGTCGCGCCGGATGGCAGACCCGTGGGCCGGGCGATCGCCGAATCGACGTTCCACCATTTCGCCGACTACAACTGGGATCTCGATCGTGGGGCGCCATCGTTCGTCATCGAGGCGCCCGGAACGCAGATCAAGGCCGAACCGTCGCGGCTCGAGATCTTCAAGGAGTACGTCCGCAACATCGCGACCTGGCTTGAGCCCGCGACGAACCTGTCGATGGCGGTATGACCGACATGACCGACGTGTAGCTGCCGAACATGAGCGAGCAGGTCGCACTCTACGAGGCGACCGACGCGCGCGAAGGAGCACTGGTGGTCAGGACCGTGGTCGTCCTGACCACCATCGGGGCCAAGTCGGGCAACAACCCCAAGAACCCTGTGATGCGAATCAAGAGCGGCACGACGCCGGCGACCGCGAGATTCCCGTGATGGCGCTGGAGCCCATCAAACACCAAGGGCATAAAAGTCAATCCAGCACGACGACCATTTTCCCGCCGGCTTTACCAGCCTCCATGACGCGATGGGCCTCATGGATGTCGTCGAACGAAAAGACATGCGACGGGCTGGCGTCGAGCCGTCTGTCGGCGACCTGCCGGGCGATGTCGTGCAACGGTACGTCGGACAGCGGGAAGCCAGGCGTGCCAAACACGAAGCTGCCGAAGAAGTTCAGGTTCACGCCGCTGGGCATGCGCGCCAGCGGGTTGAAGTCTCCGATGGGGTCGAGTCCGCCGAGCCATCCCGCCAGGCATGCAGTGCCGCCCCGGCGCAGCATGTCGAGCGAGTCGAGAATGGTGCTGTTGCCGACGAGGTCGAGAACTGCGTCGAGGCGCTTCGCCTCCGCGATGTGGCTGGCCAAATCCGGCACTTCCAGTTCAACGCGTGACACACCGAGTTCCTCGAGCAGGGCGAAGCGCTCGCGGGTGCGTGTGGTGGCTACAACCCGCGCGCCGGCGGCGACGCTCATCTTGACTGCCGCCTGCCCGAAGGATGATGTGGCACCGCGTATCAGGACGGTTTGTCCTTCTGAGAGATCGAGGTTGCGGAACAAGCACGTCCACGCGGTGGCATAAGTTTCGGGTAGCGCGGCGAGTTGCGACCACGGCAGTTCGGATTCGATGAGGGCGACGTTGGAGACGCGTACGCGGGTGTATTCGGCGTAACTGCCATTGATGGTTCGTCCGAGCCCACCCATGAGTGCGGCCACCTTGGCGCCCACCAGGAACTGCCCCCCGGGGCAGGAGTCGACGGTGCCGACGCATTCAATGCCGCTGACTTCTGCAGCTTCCGCCCATTCTCCGCGGCGCATATGCATCTCGGCGTGGTTGATGCCGAATCCCCTGACCTTGATGACGACTTCGCCGTCCTTCGGCAGCGGTTTGGGGATCTCGGTGTAGACCAGGCTGTCGAGTCCGCCGAACTTCGCCAGGATGATCGCGCGCATGCTTTCGCCGCCTGACCGTTCACGTACGACCGCGGGCGCCGAGGGCACACTAGAGCCCCCCGGCGCCGATGAACTCGCCATTCGCCGGCCTCCGGGATGTACACGAATTGGGATGCGCAACCCAGAATAGGCGGACCTCTTTCTTCGGGTCAACATCGTCCCCGCGGATATCCTGCGCGGTGGCATCCTGGCTTGATGGGGCTGCTGCTCGTCCGTCTCGTCGAGTTGCTGATCGTCATCCTGCCGGTGGTCGGCGTGATCATCGCCGGCATGAAGGCGCTTTCGGCTGCCCGGCGGCGTCAGGCGTATCGAGCCGATGAACCTGACGCTGCTGTGTCCCAGACGACCAACAACCGCGCAGCGCAATGGAGGGCCATCTCGCGGACGGTAAGAGAGCACGACCGAACGGACACCCGGTGGTTGGATTACGAACTCGACATCGGCAAACTGCTCGACTTTCCGCTCATGACCGACATGCGCAATCCGCTCACCGAGCGCTTCCATCGGGCCAAACTGCGAGCCGACCTGCTTCGGCCGGCCGAGGCCGAAGATCTTCTCGGAGACGGTGACGCCGCGCGTCAGTACCTCGACGCGGTCGAGAACTACGTGACGGCGTTCGATGTCGCTGAAAGCGAGGCAATTCGCAGGCGGCGCAACGATTTCACGAAAGTGGAGCAGCAGCGTCTCACCCGGGCGCGAAGCGCTCTACGGGTGGCGGTGGATAGTGGCGCGACGCCGCAGGAACGCGAACGTGCCTACGCTCTTGCCTCCAAGGAACTCGACGGGCTGATCGTCCTGCCCGAGCGTGCTCGAGCCGCCATCGAGCGTGGAATCGTCGGTGAACTCGACGGCTAGCTGGTCGACTTCTTGGCGTCTGCGGGCCGTCCGGCACCAATAGCATCTATCCGTGGCCACGCGACAATCCACCACAGACCGGGTGCGCCTGTTCTCTGACGGTGTATTCGCCGTGCTCATCACGATCCTGGTGCTCGAGCTCAAGCCGCCACATGCGGATACCTTCAGTGCCCTGCTACCGCTGTGGCCGACAGGTTTGAGCTATGCGGTGAGCTATTTCTTCATCGCGATCGTCTGGGTCAACCACCATCACTTGTTTGGCTACGCGGAGGTCGCGACGCCACGGCTGGTGTGGTCGAACTTCGCACACCTCTTCTCGGTATCTCTGATCCCGTTTACCACCGAGTGGATCGCTGAGAGCAGGCTGGCCGCCGCCCCGGTGGCGCTGTATGCGGCCGTCTTCGTCCTCGTCAACGCCACTTATCTCGCACTCTGTTGGGAAGCGGTCGATCGACCGGCCCGCGAGGACGTCTCGCAGCGGATGCGCCGACTGCTGCAAATGAGGTCGTTCGTCACGATCGGCGTTTTCGCGGCGGCGGCAGTCGTCGCGCTCTGGTGGCCGGTTGTGGCGATGGTGCTGATTTCGTTGTGCCTCGTCGGCTACCTACGGCCGGACGTACCCACTCCGCACAAGGGCGGGGACGCGGGGTAACAAGACTTCACCAGTGGCCGCGATGAACGACTTCACCGAATGGCCGGCGATCAGGCTTGTTGATCGGCGTCAGGGGGCGGTCGGCGGGATACCCGAGTCCGAGGAGGTAGGCCACGGTGTGGTCGTCGGGGACACCGAGGATCGCGCGGGCCTTGTCCTGATCGCCGACCGCCGAATGGCCGGCGCCAATGCCAAGGTCGGTGGCTTCGAGCATCATGGCCATCGTCGCCTGCCCCAGGTCGTACTGGTCGAGCAGCTTCCTTCGCTCATCGGGCGGCACCGGGGCAACCAGCGCTATCGCCGCAGGAGCCGACGCGATGTGCCGCGCGCCCTGCCACACCGTGGACAGCGCCTGCAATCGCTCCGGATCGGTGACGATCACGAAATCCCATGGCTGGCGGTTCGACGCCGATGGTGATCGCCAGCCCGCCTCGGCAATCCGCTGCAGATCGCTGTCCGGCACCGGGTCCGGCCGATAGCTCCTGACGTTTCGACGCGCGCGAATCGCATCCCAGGTGTCCATCGCATCCTCCATTCATGGCGGGACAACACTCGGATGTCAGGAGATATTCGATTAGGGCTGTGTGGCCGTCCCGTTCGACAAGACCCGACGGGCAGCGAAGTCGGCGGCCTGAACCGCCATCCCGTTCACCGCATAGAGGGTGTGCGCGCCGTTGTCGCTGCCGCTTGGCGAGCAGATGGGGTCTTCGGGGATGCACATGTCCGCGGTCTTGGCCGAATAGAGCTGGCCGACCGTGATCGGCGGCGCTCCGGTGTAGATCTGCTGCAAGAACCCGCTAGACGGCTTTCCGAAGAGAGTGACCGCGGCCACGTGCTTCGCCACCTCTGCCGGCATCGGGCCGGTGATACCGGCCGGAAGGGCGAAGCCGTTGGGTACTGCGTCTTCGGTGGTGTATGCGACCACCGCCGCCCCTTGGGAGTATCCGCCAAGGACCATCTGGGTATTCGGGCAGCTGGTGGATATGTCGCGAATCTTGTTGCTCGCGTCGATCACACCGTCAGCGGCGGTCGCGAAATCCAGCGACGCCGGGTAATTGACCGGATACACGTCGACCGATTTGCCGCCGAGCTGCGCGCGCAGCGCATCGACGAACGCCTGTCCGGTGTCGCCGACACCAGGTGGCTCGAACGTGCCGCGTGCGAATACCACCTCGACGTCGGGGCATGGATCAGCGGACGCGCCGGGAATGTTGATGACACTGCCCAGCAGCGCCGAAGTCGCCACTGCCGCAACGCCGAAAAACCTACTGATGACGCTCATTTCGACCTCATCGTGCCATGGATTACTGATGCGGTGCAGGCCACGATGCTTGCACGGCAGACCACGCGGCGTATACCCGCCGCGCACTCGACAAAACCACCTACCTATGTGCTACCGATGTGATTCTGGTTATTCGGCGTCGAGATACGCGTCCGCCCACGCGCCGATGATCCGACCGGCGCGGCGCGCCTGCCCGGGGCCGGTGAGTAGATGGTCGGAACCCTCGAGGGAAACGAAGCTTCGCGGGTGACGCGCAGTGCGGAAGATCTCGCTCGCGTTCGCGATGCCGACGGTGTTGTCGGTCGGCGAGTGCAGGATCAGCAGTGGCAACCGCAGGCCGCGGATCTTCTCGTGGAGGGCGGCCGCGCGGACATCCTCGACGAATGCCCGTTTGAGCGTGAGCGTCCGCCCGCCGACCATCCACTGGGCGCTGCCTTCGGACAGCACGCGGTCGACCACGGCGTCGTACTGATGCTCTGCATGTGCGGGGTCCATCGGTGCCCCGACCGTGGCGACCGCCCGCACGCCGGGAGACTGCCTGGCCGCGGCGATCACTGCCGCACCCCCGAACGAATGTCCGACGAGGATGTCGGCGATTGTGTTTTGTTCGGCCATGAACTCGCATGCCCGGATGACGTCATTGACCTTGACGGTGAACGAACCATCGCCCCAGTCGCCCTCCGAGTCACCCAATCCGAGCGCGTCGAAGCGCAACATGCCGATGCCGTCCACGGCCAGCTGCTTGCAGATGCGAGCGGCGGCAGGCGAGTCCTTGCCAAGCGTGAATCCGTGCGAGAAGACGCCCCAGCCGCGTGGCTCCCCGGCAGGCCGGTCGATGATTCCCGCCAGAGCCGGTCCCGTTGAGCTGAGAAACGTGACGCGCTCGGCCATGCCGGAGGTTTACCACCCGCGGTACCCGTTTGACCATGTCGCTACCGTTTAGGCAGCAGAACACACACCACGAAGAGAGGGCAGAGCACTCCATGTCCGAACAGGCCACCACCAACGCGCCCGATCCGATCGACGTCGGGTCGCGCATCGATCCGGTACTTGCCCGGAGTTGGCTGTTGGTCAACGGCGCGCAGGCCGACCGGTTTGAGGCCGCCGCGCACTCCCGCGCGGACGTCGTCGTCCTGGACATCGAGGATGCGGTCGCGCCCAAGGACAAGGAAGGCGCCCGTGACAACGTCGTGGGCTGGCTCGGCGCCGGAAACTCCGACTGGGTGCGCGTCAACGGCTTCGGCACCCGCTGGTGGGCCGACGACCTGAAGACACTGGCGGGAACGTCCATCGGTGGCGTGATGCTGGCGATGGTCGAATCGGTCGACCACGTCACCGAGACCGCCAAACGATTGCCCAACGTCCCGATCGTCGCGCTCGTGGAAACGGCCAGGGGTCTGGAACGCATCACCGAGATCGCCGCGGCCAAAGGGACATTTCGGCTCGCCTTCGGTATCGGCGATTTCCGCCGCGACACCGGCTTCGGGGAAGACCCCGCTACCCTCGCTTACGCGCGCTCCCGCTTCACCATCGCCGCCAAGGCGGCCCATCTGCCGAGCGCGATCGACGGGCCGACCATCGGCTCCAACGCGCTCAAGCTGATCGAAGCCACCGCCGTTTCCGTCGAGTTCGGGATGACAGGCAAGATCTGTCTCAACCCCGACCAGTGTTCCGTCGTGAACGAAGGGCTGTCCCCGTCGCAGGACGAAATCGCCTGGGCGAAAGAGTTTTTCGCGGAGTTCGAGCGCGACGGCGGCGAAATCCGCAATGGGTCGGACCTGCCGCGTATCGCACGGGCCACCAAGATCCTGGAGCTGGCTCGCTCCTACGGAATCGAAGTGTCCCACTTCGACGACGAGCCCGTTCACATGCCTGCCCCGTCGGACACCTACCACTACTGAGCGCAGCGCTCGGCGGTGCGGCGCAGAGTCAGGTGCCGCAGAACGTTCGGTAAGCGCCGAAATCCTCCGGCGCCGGTTCGGCGTAGCGCTCGAAGCCAGGCCGTTCGTCATAGGGCGCGGTCACGGCCGCAAGCAGCCGCGAGAGCGGATCGAGATCGCCGTCGGTCGCAGCGGCAAGGGCCTCTTCGACCAGATGGTTTCGTGGGATGTACACCGGATTGACCCGGTCCATCGTGTCCGCGTCCGGAGCAAGTGCCCGCCAGCGAGCCAGCCAACCGTCGAACGCGGCAAGGTCGACGAACAGTCCGCGCGCCGGCTCGGCGTCGCCGCGCGCCGCTCGGCCAAGAAGGCGGTAGAACGACGTGTGGTCGGCACGGCTCTGCGCAAGCTGCTCGAGGAGCTCCGATATCAACGGCGTCGCAACGTCGTCGTCCGCGTCGCGCAACCCGAGCTTCGCGCACATACCGGCCAGTGATGCGGAGGCGTAGCGCCGACGAAAACCGTCGAGTGACTCCTGCGCGAGGGCGAGCGCTCGGTCGAGATCGTCGGAGAAGAGCGGAAGCAATGTCTCGGCGAAGCGGGCAAGGTTCCACGCCGCCACCGCAGGCTGGTCCCCGTAGGCGTATCGCCCCCAGGCATCGATCGAGCTGAACACTGTCGCCGGGTCGTAGGCCTCCATGAAGGCGCACGGCCCGTAGTCGATGGTCTCGCCGGAGATCGTCATGTTGTCGGTGTTCATCACCCCGTGCACGAACCCGACCAGCATCCACTGCGCCACCAGCGACGCCTGGGCGGCGACGACGGCCTCGAACAGCGCGCGGTACGGATTCTCCGTCCCAGCCGCAGCCGGATAGTGCCGGGCGATGGCGTGGGCGGCGAGCCGCCGCACCAAGTCGATGTCGCCGCTGTTTGCCGCGTATTGAAAGCTGCCCACCCGCAGGTGGCTGCTCGCCACACGCGCGAGCACGGCTCCCGGCAGCAGCGTTTCCCGGTGAACCTGGCGACCCGTGGCCACGACGGCGAGGGACCTGGTGGTCGGGATGCCCAGCGCGTGCATTGCCTCGCTGACGACGTACTCACGCAGCATCGGGCCGACCGCGGCCAGACCGTCGCCGCCCCGCGCGAACGGCGTGGCGCCCGAACCCTTCAGGTGAAGGTCACGAACGGTCCCGTCCGCACCGACGATCTCGCCGAGCAGCAATGCGCGTCCGTCGCCCAGCCGCGGGACGAACCCGCCGAACTGGTGTCCGGCGTAGGCCTGCGCCACCGGCGTGGCACCGTCGGGCACCGAGACGCCCACCAAGAACCGCAATCCGTCCGGGACCCCCAGCCAGGCCGCGTCCAGACCCAGGTCGGCGGCCAACCGCTCGTTGAGCACCAGTAGCCGTGGGTCAGAAGGCACCTCGGCCTGCCAGCGCACAGCCATCTCCGGCAGCTCGCGGGAGAACCTGTCGTCAAGGACGACGGCGGCATCCGATGCAATGCTCACTTCACCCAGATTACGGATAGGCGATCTGGCGTCACACCTAGACTGAGCCGATGCGACGGCTTGTGATCGCCGCGCTCTCCGCGGCAGCGCTGACGGCAGCGTTGGCACCCTCGATCATTGCCCCGACGGCGGTCAACACGGCGTGCGCACCCGGTGAAACCGGAGTCACCAACGGGTGCGCCCCGTTCTGCCTGCC
>Ga0207688_10001537_pt1 | contig 12122 bp, 11 predicted proteins | sample KBSMiscanthusM4_FD_184296 | JGI IMG/M metagenome (GOLD analysis project Ga0207688, IMG submission 184296) | Miscanthus rhizosphere microbial communities from Kellogg Biological Station, Michigan, USA - M4 (SPAdes) (version 2) | ecosystem: Host-associated > Plants > Roots > Rhizosphere ...
GGGATGAGCACGCGCTTTCACCTCATCGACACCGACGAGCAGGCGTACGCGGCCGGAGTCGTATTCCGTGCAGGCGGGACCGTACCGTTCGCCGCGCCGCCCGCGTATGAGCTGAGCGATGCAGAGGTGGCTCTCGACTGCCTCTGGGGACGGTCATCCGTCCAGCGCGTGCGGGATCAGTTGCTGAGTGCGTCGAGCCCGGACGCGGCGCTCGACAGGCTCGAGGCGACGCTCGAGCAGGTGTGGCGCGAGAAGGCTGCGCATCCCGCGGTGCAGTACGCACTGCGCACGTTCCGCGCGGATCCGGCAGTCGCCCGCGTTCGCGAGGTGACCGACCAGATTGCGCTGAGCCCCAAGGGTTTCATCGAGCGCTTCAAGGCCGACGTCGGCGTCACTCCCAAGCGCTACTGCCGGCTGCTCCGGTTCCAGCGCGTCGTCAGTCACGCCCACCAGTCCGCGCCGACCGACTGGGCCGGGCTCGCGCTCGACTGCGGATATTTCGACCAGGCTCACCTGATTCACGAGTTCCGGGAGTTCTCCGGCCTGACGCCGACCGCCTACGAGGCTCACCGGACGACGTTCCAGAACCACGTCACATTCTTACAATCCCCGGACGACTGGCGCCGGGCAGAATGCTCCCCATGCCTGACACACTCAACACTTACCGCACCTTGACCCCTTATCTCTGCGTCCCCGATGCGGACGCCGAGATGCGCTTCCTCAAGACGGCGTTCGGCGCGACCGAGACGTCGTGCGATCGCAACGCCGAAGGGAAAGTAATGCATGCCGAGCTGACGGTCGGCGATTCGCTCGTCATGGTCGGACAGGCCGGAAGCGATTGGAAGCCACTGACGGCGGCGCTCTATGTCTGGGTACCGGACGTCGATCCGACGTATGCGCGGGCGGTCGGCGCTGGGGCGACGTCACAATCGGCGCCCGAGAACAAGCCGTACGGTCACCGGGTTGCCGGCGTCGTCGACACGAATGGCATCACCTGGTGGATCGCGTCGCCAATCGCCTAGGTCGGAAACTCGGCGAAGTCACGTCCGGCTGGTGGAGCCGACCGGGCGTGACCCCCACAATTAGCCCGGCTCAAGAGCGTTTCAGCAGCACCCTCGCGAAAGCTGCGGCGAATGCCGAAATCGACCTCTACGTTGTCTTGTCTTATGTGGATTCGACACCTATGCGCGCTTGATCGAGGCGGATGGTGGCGCCTGTTTATTCTGCAGATCTCCAAGGCACGGCGGGAAGGCCGTGATCTTTGGGGGAACTGCTGCGCAAGCCACCCAGCGACGTGGCCGTGCTTGCAGATTTTCATCGGCGCCACGGGCTCGGCTTGGCGATGTACTCCGCCCAGAATATCGACCGGCTGGTCACGTTCTTCCGAGTGTCTCCCCAGTCGGATCGATTCTTGGTACGACACCTCTACACCACATCCGTCGCAGCCGTCATCGTTCAACGAGAACTGCCTGACGGCGCAGTGCAACACCGGCTGCCAACGGCGCGGCGAAGTGCCGTCGCGCGTCTCTGGGCTTGGCTTAGTTTAGGTGGGGTGGAAACAGCAGGCGGCCAGACTTACGAACACCCCGCCACGTACCCTCAGGCACCAGAGCGGTGCGCCTCGCGTTTTTGATTAGGGGCGACGATGTTCTCTGCTCCCTGGCCCTGGGGAAGTCCCTGTATCCACGGTCACCGACGTCACAGTTTTTACCGAGCGGTCGCGCGGGGCGATCGAACAGTTGCAGGGCGGCGCTCGGTTAACTACGGGTAGCCCGAAGAACACGGCCAGACGGCGGTGGAACTGCCTCCTGAGGGAGCCCGCCATAGAGATCGCCGTGGCTGGAACGTCGCGCCAGTGGGCTTCTCGGTGAGCCATGTTCCACGAGGTCGCGTAAGATGCGTGAGGCGATGCCGACCTATTCCTGCCGTGTCAACGGTCGAGCCGCGAGCTTGCAGAGCTGGGACCCAAACCAGCCGCTTCTATATGCGCTTCGCAGTTCGCTCGGGCTCACCGGCACCAAGATTGGCTGCCAGCTGGGACAGTGCGGCACGTGTACGGTGCTCCTCGACGACCAGGCGGTGCGGTCGTGTGTGGTGCCGACGAGCAGCGTCGCCGGGCGGCGTGTCACGACAATCGAGGGCCTCGGCACGCCGGAAAAGCCCGATCGCGTTCAGGCCGCGTTCATCGCCGAGCAGGCGGCGCAGTGCGGCTACTGCACGAGCGGCTGCGTAATGGCCACGGCAGCGCTGCTCATGCGAACCCCGAACCCGACACTGGACCAGGCGAAAGAGGCACTGGCGGGAAACCTCTGCCGCTGTGGCGCACATACGCGAATTCTGAAGGCGGTCATGCGGGCCGCGGGCATTGAGTGATTCCATGAATCGGCGCGCCTGGATCAAGACGGCGGGCGGCCTGGTTGTCGGCTTCACGGTAGGCGGAGTGCCGGCATTCGCCGGGCAGGCGGTGCCGGCCGCCGCCACCGGCAACGACGGGCGGCCGCTCGATCCGAAAGAGGTCGATAGCTTTCTCTCGATCCACCCCGACGGCTCGGTCACGGTCTACACGAGCAAGGTGGACGTCGGGACTGGCATGCGCATCGCGATAGCGCAGATGGCCGCCGAAGAGCTCGGCGTGGACACTGCCCGGATCACCGTCGTCGACGGAGACACGGCGCGATGTCCGAATACCGGCGGCACGGGTGGCAGTACCGGCCTGACACGCGGAGGTACCGCCGTTCGTCAAGCCGCGGCAACCGCCCGCCAAGCGCTCCTCGGTCTCGCGGCGACGCGGTTGAAGCGGCCGGTCGCCGACCTGACGATCGTCGCGGGCCAAGTGCGCCCGGCTGCCGGCGGTCGCGGCGTACCCATCGGCGCCCTGGTGGGCGGCCGGCGCCTCGCCGTGCCAGTCGACGCGAAGGCTCCGCTCGTCCATCCGTCGCACTACGTGAAGGTTGGACAGTCCCCGGCGCGGCCCGAGGTCAATGCCAAGTGCACGGGCCGCTATCAGTACATCCAGGACTTGAGCGTGCCCGGCATGCTGCACGGCCGCGTGATCCGGCCACCGGCTGTCGGCGCAACGCTCGTCTCGGTCGACGAGGCGTCCGTCGCGCTGCTTCCCGGCGTTCGCGTGGTTCGAGTCGAGAGCTTCCTCGCGGTCGTGTCGGACGACGAGTGGGCAGCGGTGAGGGCATCGCGCGAACTCGAGACGAAATGGACCACGTGGCGCGGGCTGCCTGGGCACGACAACCTGGAGCGCTATCTGCGCGAGGGCGTCGTCGACCGCGACCAGGTACTTGTGAACCGTGGACCATCGGGACCAATCAGCGACGGCGATCAGTCCGGCGCCCCGCTCGAGGCGGCGCTGGCGTCGGCGCAGACGACGATGGCGGCAACGTACTTCTGGCCATGTCAGAGTCACGCGTCGATTGCGCCGTCGTGTGCCGTCGCCGACGTGCGCGGCGACGCTGCCACGATCTGGACGTCGTCACAGGCCACCTACGGCATGCGCGCCACATTGTCGCGCGTCTTCGGGCTCGTGCCCGGGAAGGTGCGGGTCGTGTTCGTCGAGGGGTCGGGATCGTATGGCACGAACGGCGCCGACCACGCGGCGGCCGACGCTGTGCTCTTGTCGAAGACGATCGGCAAGCCGGTGCGTGTCCAATGGTCTCGTCAGGACGAGCATGGATGGGATCCGAAGGGCCCGCAGCAGCTCCTCGACCTGCGGGCGGGCTTCGATGCCGCCGGTCGGATGGTGGCGTGGGACACGCAGATGTGGATTCCCGCCAACCGCCGCGGCGCGCGGATCCTCCTCGCCGCCGAGTCGGCAGGCATCCCCCAGGACAGCGGGCGCGACGCCGCCGCCGTCTTCGAGAACGGCGATCCGCCCTATCTCGTCGACCACGTCCGGGTGCTCACGCACTGGATGCGCGATACCCCGCTCAACCCGTCCAATCTACGCGCTCCCGGCAAGCCGGCAAACGTGTTTGCGGTTGAGAGCTTCACCGACGAGATCGCCGCGACGCTCCGTGCCGACGCCCTCGAGTTCCGCACGGCGCGCCTGACCGATCCTCGCGCGTTGGAAGTGCTGACGCGCGCCGCGGCGGCGTTCGGCTGGCAGCGGCGGCCCTCACCCAGCACCGCCGGCCCTGTGAAGGGCGCGCTGGTGGGACGCGGCGTCGCTTACACGCGCTACAAGCAGGCGGAGAACTACGTCGCGACGTTCATCGAGGTGGCGGTCGACCCCGAGAGCGGCGCGATCGCGGTGCGGCGCGTGGTTTGCGCCCACGACTGCGGCCTCGTCGTCAACCCCGACGCACTGCGGAATCAGATCGAGGGCGGGATCGTCCAGACGCTCAGCCGGGCACTGCATGAGGAAGTGCAGTTCGACGAGTCACGCGTCACGAGCGTGGACTGGTCGACGTATCCGATTCTGAAATTCTCCGAAGCACCCGCGGTCGAGGTGATCCTGATCGAGCGGCGGGAAGAGGCCTTGTGGGGCGCGGGCGAAGCCGCGACCGTGCCGGTCGCGGGGGCGTTGGGGAACGCGGTCTTCGACGCGACCGGCGTGCGCCTGCGCCGGGTGCCGTTCACCGCCGCACGGGTCAAGGCGGCGTTGGCGGCCGGCCGCTGAGCCGTCCAGCTTTCACACATTCCGCGAAACTGGTCTATTGGCAGACTCGCCGGCCTTTCTGCTCGGATTCTAATCTAAGCGCGATTCTTCCACAGCGGTGCGCGCTTGCGGAGGAATGCGTCCACACCTTCCTTGCCGTCCTCACTGAAAAAGTCGCAGGCAATGGCGCGGCCGGACATGTCGTACGCGTCGCCGAGCGACCTCTCGAGCTGACGGTAGAAGACCTGCTTGCCGGACGCGATCGCGGCCGACGACTTCGACGCGATGCGTCTGGAAAGTGTGTCGACCTCCGCATCCAGCGCCTCGGGCGACACGACACGATTGACAAGTCCGATCTCGTAGGCACGCAACGCGCCGATCGTCTCGCCTGTGAACAGCATCTCCATGGCGTGTTTCCGGGCGACCGCCCGGCCGAGCGCGACGCCGGGTGTAGAGCAGAACGCTCCGATGTTCACACCCGGCGTGGCGAAGGCCGCCGCCGTCGATGCCACCGCGAGGTCGCAGGTGGCGACGAGCTGACAACCGGCCGCCGTCGCGATGCCGTGCACCCTCGCGATGACCGGCTGTGGCAGCTTCGTGATCGTCATCATCATCCGGCTGCAGCGCGCGAAGAGCGACTCGACGTTTTGTACTGTGCCCAGAGCGCGAATCTCCTTGAGATCGTGCCCCGCGCAAAATCCCCGGCCATTTGCCGCAAGCACGACGACGCGGACAGTCGGGTCCGCGGCAAGGCGGTCGAAGGTCGACTGCAGTTCGTCGATGAGCGCACTCGAGAGTGCGTTGAACTGACCAGGGCGGTTGAGGGTCAGCGTGGCGATCCCCTCCGTGGTCTCGGTCAGCAACAGAGCCTCTGTCTCGGTGGTGGCATTCGATATCATGTGCCTGCCCCTGTCCGTGTGGATCCCCGATCGGAGTACGACTCGCGAACCGCGATTTTCAATCCGCGGTTCTGTCAACCCATCGCGGTGGACGACGCGACCGGCCGGCGCCGCTCAGCCCCTCCGATATCGGCGACGCCGTCAGAACGAAAAGCCGCGCGGAATCAAACGGTGCTCGTACGCCTGGCATTCGAGTCCCTCGCGGAAGTCCGGATGCGCGATACCGATCAGCGCCTTGGCGCGTTCGGCGACGGACTTCCCCTTCAAATTGACCATCCCGTACTCGGTGACTATGAACATGACATCAGAGCGGGGTGTGGTCACGACGTTGCCTTGGGTCAGGTTCAGCACGATCCGGCTGCGGCGTGCGCCGCGCTTGTCGTAGGTCGAGGACAGGCAGATGAACGATTTGCCGTGTTTCGCGGCATAGGCGCCGCGCACGAACTGCAATTGCCCACCGGTGCCGCTGAGGTGGCGGTGACCATCGGATTCGGAGGCCGCCTGTCCCTGTAAGTCGATTTGCGTCGTGTTGTTGATCGAGATCATGCGGTCGTTCTGCATGATGACGTCGGGCGTATTCGTGTATTCGACCGGACAGCAGTGCATGTCGCGGTTGCGGTCCAGGGTCGCGTAGAGATCGCGCAAGCCGAGCGCGAAGGTGTAGACCGCCTTGCCGGGGTTGAGCGTCTTGCGAACGCCCGTGATGCGCCCGGCCTTGTACAGGTCGGACAGGCCGTCGGTCATCATTTCCGTATGCACGCCAAGATCGCGCACTCCGCTTTCGAGAAGGAGCGCACAGACGGCATTGGGCATGCCGCCGATGCCAATCTGCAGGCAGTCGCCATCGTCGATTTCAGCCGCGATCCGCCGCCCCACCGCGATGTCGATCGCGCACGGTGGCGGATTCGGCAGTTCGGGCGCCGGGGCGTCATCGCCCTCAATCACGTAGTCGACCTCGCTGACGTGCACGCCCGTCTGTTCGCCATAGACATAGGGCAGCCCGCGCGTCGTCTCGACGATGACCATCCTGGCGCGCTCGATGATCGCGCGGTGCCAGAGATTCGCCGCACTCAGATTGAAATAGCCGCTTTGATCGATCGGACACGTCTTGAGGATGACGATGTCGACAGGGTCAATGAAGCGCCGATAGTAGTCCGGGATTTCACCGAGATTCACCGGGATGTAGTTGCAGCGTCCGTCATCGTGCTTTCTCCGGTCGTAGCCGGAGAAATGCAGGCTGAAGAAATGGACATGATGGCCCTCGGGATCGGCATCCAGCACGGCTCGCGGTCGCATCGTCAAACAATGGCGGATCTTGACGTTGGTGACTTCCTTGATGCGGGCCCCAAGCGCCTTGTCGAAGACGTCGGGTTGGCATAGTGATGTGCCGTAGTCGAGCCACATGCCGGATCTGACGAAACCGGCGGCACGCTCGGCGGAGATCAACAGCGCGTGAGTGCTGGCGACTCTGGTCGTCATGGGTTCCCTTGGCCGCGCGGGATCCGAGGTCGATCGATCCCCAGTGCTCCAAATACTACATCCGGCCGAGGTGGGACCCTACTTAAGGCACGCTTCCTCGGCCGATCGCTGGGCCCCGCTCATTTCGCATCGGCAGAACCCAGGCCCACCAGCTCTCCGGACGCGAGGACGTGACCTTTCGCCGACTCGAGCAGCGTCGTAAACGTGTCGATCGAAGCGGCCGGCAGCGTTCGATCCAGCGCGAACACCTGGAAGTGGTACTACGACCGCGTGGCGGCCGGGCCGGGTGTCCAGCTCAGTCTTCAGTCTGGGCGGAGCGCCCATTCTTTGTCCCCAGCCGCGCCGTTCAGCGCGACACTAGCGGCGGACGAGTCGATCCGCGGCTCGAACTCGGTCCACGAACGGTCGGCTTGGCTAAGGTTGGGCCGGCGGGACGGGCCAGGAGCGACCCGCATGCGTGACATCGCGGTGAGGCGGTGCGCCGAACAGGCGGCGGTACTCGCGGCTGAATTGCGAAGTGCTTTCATACCCCACACTCGCTGCCGCGCCACGGGCATCGAGGTTCTCGTTCAGCATCAACTGCCTCAACCCCCCAACCCTCTCGCCACCGAGCCCTCTCGTGTGTCTCGGAGTTCGAACAAGCGGTCAAAATGGCTGGAAACCGGGGCTGGTGAATCGGACCGTGGAGAAATGTTGGAGACGGCGGAGGGCTGCGAGCGGAACATGAACTCCGACAACGGGTTGGAGGTCGAGAAGCAGGGATTCTCGACGGACACTAACGGGCCGTAAATACTTCTTCTACAAGGAGATGTGGCTGGGAGGCAGGGATTCGAACTCGGAGCCAGGCGTTCTTCTAAGCTGGTGATGACGCGCGACTTCTGGTGCTAGCGCTTGAGTCACAGGCGGTTGCGTCGCTCCGTTTCGTTCACTGCCGTCCACCCGAATCCGCCCGATTCTCCCCCCGTCGTGGAGACATTTTGGAGATGGTGCCGGCGTTGCGATTGGCGGTGGCACCGATCCCAGGCCGCCCTGATGCAGGAGCACACACGGCCCGCGAAGGTCTGAAGTCGGCCAAAGGCGACGGTTTGCTCGGCGCGACCTCTGCTCACCCGACTCCGATCTACCAGCAGGACTTTTTGACACGATGTGTGATCTCGCGTGGCGATGGAGGATTTTCGCCAAGCCCAAGCGAGTGGAGCAGCTCGTGGACGATGGTTGCCTGCGCTTCCGGTGGGTCCCGGTGCGCCGCGATGGCAAACGTGCGACCGCACACGAGAATCACGCGGCTTCCCACGACGGTAAACGCCAACACGCCCTGCTCGCCGCATTGCGCCTGCGTCTCGCCGTCCTCGACAATGAGGGCGCTCAGGTATTCAGCGAGACTCATGTTCAGCTCCGCCAGGCGCTCTATCAGCGCCAGCCCTCGGCGGTCGGAGAACTCCGTCAGGAGCGCCTGGCATTTTGGCGCCTGCAACCACTCCGATGCACCCTGGAGTGCACGGACGACAGCGTCGCGGACGTACGGGTCTCGTATGTAGATGCGAGGCCAGTTCGGGGCGCGCGTCCGTTTGGGACTGCTCGTCGTCGGCTCTTTGCGGCTACTGGGCACCGGCCCTGTCCACACTTGCGGGGGTCGGGGACTCTGCGCGCTGGCTGTCAGTGTCAGCGACAGAGAGGCTGCGGCAGCGACGGCGGCCGCAGCGACGGCAGCCGCCTTGGTCATTGGATGGCATGGTCCCGCGCGCACGCGGCCAAGATGCCTCTGCGCCTCGGGAGAGTCTTGAGATCCGGACTGAATTCTTCCTGAAGGTCTGTGAGTTGTGTCCTACAGCGGCGGAGGTGAGCGACTGACCGCCATTTTCGGTGACAATGCACGTTGTGCCGGAGGGACGTCTGCGCGCTTTTCGCTTGGGCGACTGGTTCGTGCAGCCCGCACAGTGTCGGTTGTCGAAGGATGGCCAGACGCGACAGGTACGTCCAAAGGTGATGGACCTGCTGACCTACCTCGCCGCTAATGCCGGCGAGGTCGTCTCCAAAGACCAGTTGCTCACTGACGTGTGGAAGTCCGAAGCAGTCAGCGAGTCGGCGCTCACTCGGACAGTCACCGAGCTTCGCCAGGCACTTGGCGACGCTGCCCACGAGCCACGACTACTCGAAACGATTCCCAAACGCGGCTATCGGTTGATTGGGCCCGTTTCGATCGACTCTTCCGACATCGCCGAAATCGCCCCTCGTCTGGCGGCGCAAGCAGATGTCGGAAGCGGGCCGACCCTCGGCGATGCCGCGATTGCACCGGCCCAACGCACCGACCCTGAAGGCGATGACTCGCGTGCGTTGCGGCCGAGGGCGCGTCCGGTGGAGCTGTACCAGTGGGTCGGCCGTGGACGATCACACCTGCTGTCTGCGTCGTACTTTGAATTGTCGGACTCCGTCACGGCGTTTCGCGCGGCCATCGAGAGTGATTCGACATATGCGCCCGCTCATGCGGGTCTGGCCCGCGCCCGTTGCGCCCAGGCAGAATTGCGCACAGTGCCTCACCTCGAGGCGTTTGCGGAGGCGAAGGTATCGGCGCTTCGTGCTCTGGCGATGGACAACGCGTCTGTCGATGCGCAAGTGGCGCTCGGAACGGTTCTGTTCCTGAGCGAATGGGATTGGCGGGCCGCCGAGCGAAGCCTCCGGCGCGCGCTGACGCTCGACCCCGCTCACACCGAAGGGTTGGTGCAGTACGGCTCGTTGATGGAAGCGCTCGGAAAGCTCGACGAGGGTCTGCAGTTCAAGCAGCAGGCGCTCGCACGCAATCCACAGTCGCCGTGGGTCCTGCTGCAGATTGCCATGTCGTACTGGCACCAACGGAAGTACGACGACACGCTCGTCTGGACGCAGCGTACCCTGGATGTCGACCCGAAACACATGCTCGCGGTTCGCTTATTAAGGGGTGTTCACTGGAAACGTGGGGACGTCGAGAGTTTTCTTGAAGAGAATCTCAGGCGCGCCACGCTCTTTGCTGTGCCGGCCGAAGCCCTGAAGCACGTGAATCAGATTTGTGCGGAGATGCGCGAAGTGTATGCGAGCGCGGGTCGTTGTGGGTTGGCGCAGTACCTCGCCGATGCTGTGGAAGACCCAAGGCTCGAGTTCGACCCGATGCTGAAGCTGGCGAGCCGGCGCGCTGTTGTCTATGGCGACGCCGGCAGGTTCAACGAAGCATTCAACTGTCTCGACCAGGCGATCGCGCTGCATGACCCTGCGCTCGTCTATCTTGCGGTCGCGCCGCAGTGGGACAGCCTGCGAGGCGATCCCCGATTCACCGAACGCCTCAAGCAGCTGGCACTGGGTGCTGCCGTGTGACCGACTGCGCTGAATTCGCGTGTCGCGGCGACTCTGGTCGAAGGTCCGTGATCGCTCAATCCGAGTGCGTAGCGCTTCCCGATGGGCTGCGCTCCACGTTCGGTGGGTCGCGGCCGGACTGTGGTCGCGACAGGTGATCACCATGAACACACCAGCGAAGCTGATTTTCATCTGTGGCAAGATGGCGGCCGGGAAGTCGTCGCTCGCGCGAGATCTCGCCGAGCGCCGCGACGCCATCCTTCTTGTGCAGGACGAGCTCCTGGAGAGTCTCTTTCCCGGCGAGATCACCGACATAAGCGGCTTCGTCGACCGCTCTGTGCGGTTAAGGAATGCCCTCACGCCGCACATCTGCGCCCTGCTATCAAAGGGCATTTCAGTCGTCCTCGACTTTCCCGGCAATACAAAAGCGCAGCGTGCGTGGTTCCGCGAAATATTCGAGTGCGCGCATGTCGGACATGAGTTGCATCTCATCGACGCCTCGGATGACTTGTGCAAGCGTCAGCTCAAGGATCGAAGTAAGCACCTGCCGCCAGGCACCCCCTGGACTACAGATGCCGAGTTCGACGCTTTAACGGTCTATTTTCAGCCTCCATCAGAGGACGAGGTGTTCAACGTCGTCCGTCATGAGCGCACCTGACCGTCGCATTTAGCTCTGCGGAAATCCGGAAAGGCTCTGCAGCGTGGTACTCCAGTGCATTGAGGATCGCCTGGAGGAATGTGCCGTTCGGAACTCGCCAAGAGACGACCAAACTGTGTAGAAACTGTGTAAGGTGAGGTCGAGACTATGGAGTAATACCGACGTATGTAGGCGTCACGCGGAGGGGCATTCTAAGGCGGGAAGTGCTTGAATCGACAGCGTTGAAGGAATGTTTCCGTAGCACTTGGTGAGCGTCGCCGGATTCCATTTCCAATGCCTGATCGACCGCTCCAGCATCTCTCCGTTTAGAATCAATCACTTGCGAGCGGTCTGAAACAGTGTAGCGCAAAACCGTCCTTCAAATCGTTGCGATTCGATATCTGATGTGGGGTCAGGGCATTGCGACCGCGCTCGAACGGGGCGGTCGCCCAAATTGTGTAAGACCTCGAATGTCTTCGAATCACTTACGCCGCTCGCTCTCGTCCAGTCGTAGCGTGCCGTAGGATCTCCGAGCGCCGGCACATAACGGCTCTTCGGGCGGGACGAGCGTTTGCGGAGCACGGGGCGGTGAACACGGCGCGCGGGGTTCGCGCCGACCGTCTTACCGCCGAAAGCGCACCCAGCGCCGTTAGCTACTGTGCCCTTGGAGCGTCCGGCAGCTGCATGCGGACATGCCCGCTTAACTCGACCTTATTTGTCGCCTTGTCGAGTACCGCCTCGTCGGCGGTCACGACGACATCCGCGACCATGATAGTGACCATCCGCATATGCAGCTTGTCGCCCTGCTTGTATACGTCGCCACTCGTGATCCTGGTCGTGTTTCGCGACTTGGCGTCTGTCTGGGCGTGCGCAGCGGCCGCGGCCAGGGAGAGGGCGAGGACCACGGCGGCGGTCATTCTTCGCATTTGGCGATCCTTTCCAGATGGAAGAGGCATCGGACATCGGCAGTGTAGCCCGAATGATACCCATCCGGTCGATGGCCTACTGGGCTGCCCGTCGCGAAGACAACGCTTCTCCGCCTTCATCGCTGACTTCAGCGAGCGGCGCAACGCCCAAGTCCGCAGTCAAGTCCACGGCGGGCAGGGGCGCAGCAAGAAGCGTTGACTCCTTGGCACTGGCCGTTATCCGTTGGTTGACGGAGGTCGACAGGTGT
>Ga0207688_10001538_pt1 | contig 12117 bp, 9 predicted proteins | sample KBSMiscanthusM4_FD_184296 | JGI IMG/M metagenome (GOLD analysis project Ga0207688, IMG submission 184296) | Miscanthus rhizosphere microbial communities from Kellogg Biological Station, Michigan, USA - M4 (SPAdes) (version 2) | ecosystem: Host-associated > Plants > Roots > Rhizosphere ...
CGCCGGGAACTTCTCTGGCCGTCACCGCGAGAAACGAGCGCACGCGTGATCCCGACGTCGCAGAAACGGTCGGAATTCACCGACCATCCATCCCTTTGACGATTCGCCTCTCGCCCGGATTGAACTCGACCATCGCCGCGTGGTGCGAACTCGCGCTCCGCGAGGTGTGTGAGTCCGTCCTGATCGGCAGCTTTGGAGGAAATGAACCTACCGCGGCTCGAACACCGCCACCGAGGAGACGAAAGTTCGCCATCGGACCAGAAGCGACCTCTGGACCCTCTCGCCCTATCGGCGGTCGTGGGCGCCTGACATCCTTCGCAGATGAAGGATGCGCGTGTTCCAGTTCTGGTCGTGGACGATCATCCCGACATTCGGCGCACGCTCCGCGAGGTCCTGGAGTTCGAGGGTTACACGACGCACGAGGCGTGCGACGGAGAAGAAGCGCTCGCTGGGGTGGCACGTGAAGCGGGTCCGTGTATTGTCTTGTTGGACATCGAGATGCCACGGATGGACGGAATCACCTTCCTGCGTGAGCTCGCACGGAGCCCTTCGCGTCACCTGGTCGCGGTTGTGGTGATGTCTGCGCGACCAGAGTCGCCTCGATTCTTGAGCCTGGACGGAGTCTCCGCTGTGCTCACGAAGCCTTTTGGGATCGAGAAACTTCTTCCTGCACTCAAGCGGGCACAAGCCAAGCTACTGGCGACCCCTGCAATGGCGAATGAGTCTGCCCCAGAGGGCGAGTGACGACCGAGCGTCTCAGCGCGTTCATCGACGGTCAGAGACCGGAACTCCTCGAGCGCTGGATCGCCAAGCTTCGACAGAGCGCCACGGGGGAAGAGCTTCCTCGAGAGGACCTCGAGGATCGGTTCCGCTCGTATCTCCAGAAGCTGGTCGAGGCCCTGAAAGCGGCTGAACGCGGTGAGACGAGCAAGGAGGGGCTTCTCGCCCCTGTCCGGAGCATCGCGGCGGAGCATGGTGGGCAGCGTCTCGAGCTCGGCTACGACATCGCGGCCCTGGTTCGCGATTACGCGTTCCTCCGCGAGGCGCTGGATGAGAGCCTGGCTGCCGTGGACTTCGAGCCGACCGCCAAGGAGCAGTCGGTGCTCGCCGCGGTCCTCATGGATGGCGTGGCGACGGCTGTGCACGCCTACACGCTCGAGCGAGACGCAAAGGTGCGCGCCGCGGCCGCGAAGCATGTCGGCTTTCTGGTTCACGAGCTCAGGCAGCCGCTGCAGACGCTGCGGTTGCGCCTCGACATCCTTGCCCGGCCAGGCCGGACCGCGTCCCCGGAGGACGTGGTCGCCATCCACCGGTCGGTCCAAGCGCTGAGCGAGACGATCGAGGACGCACTCTTCGAGAGTCGCTTCAAGGGCCTGCAGGAACTACAGCTGGAGGAGGTGGACGTCGCGATGCTCGTCCGCGACGTATCGGAGGACGTCCGGTACGTGGCGGAGGCCAAAGGTATTGACGTTCACCTCGAGAGCACCGAGGGACCGATCGCCCTCGAGGCGGATCGGCGCCTCCTTCGGTCTGCCCTGTCGAACCTGGCATACAACGCGGTGAAGTTCTCGCCTGATGGCTCGAGCGTTCGCCTCAAGGCCAGCGCACCGGAGACCGGCAAAGTCGTCTTCGAGGTCCAGGACTCGTGTGGAGGACTACCCGAGGGCGCGGTGGAGAAGATGTTCAGCCCCTTCGTCCAGCTCGGGAAGGACCGGTCTGGCTTCGGGCTCGGTCTGGCGCTGGCCCGCCAAGTGTCGGACGCGCACGGCGGCGCGCTCCGAGTCCACAATGTGCCGGGCACGGGTTGCAGTTTCGTGCTCGAGCTCCCGGCCACTGGAGTCGTACGCGTCCAGTGACCCCAGGACATCCGAGAGCCGGCAGCGAGTAGCGTGGCCAAGCTTCAGCCGTAGGCGACGTCCGGCGGGCGAGGCGCAGACGCTCGCGGGGCCGTCCCCGCGGCGGCCAAGCACTTCAGAGGCCGGTTTCGCGTTCGCGTTGCAATGGCCAGCTTGGTTCGAAGGGGCACGAGCGCCTCTCAACGGAGTGTCCCAATGCAGACTTGGTGGAAGCGCGCGGCCGTCGTGTCCGTGCTCGCGGTTGGGGTTTCATTCGCCCAAACGGGCGGGACCGCTGGCGGCAAGACGAGCCCCGCGACGGGCAAGGAAACGAGCGGCGGGGAAGCAAGGGGAGGCGACGCATCCAGCCCTGGTGCCCCTTTGACGACAGGGAGCTCTGGGGCGGCGGGGGTTGTCTCGAGCGAGAAGGACGCCGTCGGTTCGGCTCATCAGGGCGATGGCGCCACCAGCGGCGTTTCCGGGACCAAGCCGAAGAAGAAGCACCACAAGGCCGCTCCGTCGGCTGACGGGAGCGGATCTGGAACTCCCGGCACCAGCCGCTCCAACTCAACCGAGTCGACCGGCTCAGGCCGCTAGCGTTGCCTGTGGCGCCCGGATTGGCACCCGGAGGTCCAGAGCAATCCCTGCTTCAGCGTGCAACCGGCTCGGGACTCCGCTGTCCCTGTCCGCTTGCCGCGACCGTTCCCTGCACGGGCGCGCTGGGAGCCCACGTCGCCGGGCTCTGAATCTCTTTCCCAAAGATTCGAATCGTCTTCGACGGAATCCTCATCTGGACGCTTCCCTTCACGTCGAACTGAAGGACGAGCTCGAGCCTGTCGTGGACCGCACGCCCCCGTCCCATCCGGAGCTGGGCGTCCACATGTCCACGCGCGTCCGGCTCGGTGATGTCGAGCGGACAGGTGGCTCCGTCGGGAAACTCCAGCGCGCCGTCCTGGTCGGCGCGGACTTGCAGCGTGCACCCGTACCCGCGCGCCACCAGGCGAAGCGAGAGCGACCCCGGAGCAGACGACCGGGAGAGTGTCACGGTCATCTCGCCGGGGTAGTCGTGCGCGGCGACCGGCGACACCGACACATGCGCCGTCCCAGCCAGTTCATACGTTCCAGGGATGCCCTCCGGCCCGGACGTGCTCGGGAGGGGGCCAGCGCCAAGAAGGGCGATGGTGATCGCGTGCTGGACGGCAAGGCTCAGCATTCCAGTCCTGAAGCTCGCCTCGGTGCTGCGCCGGAGCAACCCGGGGGCTGGATGGCGGCCCGAGAAGCGCAAGTGACTTCAATGGGTTCTGGGACAACCCAGCGAAAAACTTGGGGTCGACTTGGTCGTCGTTGCGCGCTTCGAGCTGAGTTGCGCGCCGTTGCACGCCGGAGCGCAACACTGGCGCAACATGAAACGAGCCGACCGGCGAGGCGCCGTGGCGTGGAGCGCAAGCGAACAACCGCACCCCCAACCTCCCGTGGCTGCTGCTATCCCGTCGTGACCGCGGACACCCAGACCGTCGGCTTGGATCTGCAGTTGTGGCCTCCCTAGAAGAGATCCGAGTCGATGACCTCCTTGGTGAGACGCAACATGGCGTTGTGCTGACCGTGCTGAGCGTAGTCCGCTCTCCAGCCATTCTTTCCGTCGCTGCTCACGTAGAGCAAAAGGTCCAGATCAGCCTCGGAGAGCTGCCAGCTGTACTTCCTGCCCCGCGCCGGGTCCGGCAGGTCCACGCTCGTGTCCTCCCGGCCGTACCGGTTGCGGAAGGTGGCCAGGAGAGACTCATCGGAGATCTTCTCCCGCGGGCCGTACAGCGAAACCCCGATCAATCCCTTTGGTCCGAAGAAGAAGTACCGAAACTCGATCACGACCGATCCGATCGAGGTCTTGCGCTCGTTGCGAAGGACTGCTTCCACTTTGGTCCGGTGCGCGTCGGGAAAGAGCTTTTGCACCTGGTCCTTGCTCATCCCCCAACGCGCGCTTTGGAAGTAGCCCGTCGGCCTGCTCTCGGCCGCAAACACCACAGCGGCGATGGCCAATGCCGTGTGCATGACTGCAAAACCCTACTCGCTTGGCGGGGGGAGAGTCAGAACTATGAACTTCTGGCCACCCACGCTGCCAGGTATGCCCGACGGGCTAGAGGGATTCAGCCGGCCTCACCAGGGTTCTGTCTCCTGACCTCCCGAAAACTGGACGACGCTGCCCGGGGTAGTTTCATCGCCGCGAGGGCCCGTCCTGGGTGTGAATGTCCCCCGGGCCGTCACTGACAGTGAGGGGTGATGGTTCGGATCTGGCGGCGGGGCGTGGTCCTCCTGGGCTGCATGGCCGGACTCCAGTCCGTGCGGGCGCAGCAGTTCGTGCTTCCGCAGACCCTGGCTGTGAGCAACCGCGACCGGATCTTCCCCGGTCTCTACGAGTTCAGCGAAGCGGGCGCGGTGGTGGCCCGGGTCCGGGATGCTGCCGCCACCTGGTACAACCCTGCCGGCCTCGCGCTGTCCGACCGGACCACCTTCAACGTCAGCTCTGCCGCATACCAGCTCACCAAGCTGGGGAGCGACAACGCGCCCGCCGTGTTTTCGCGGACGGCCAGCTTTCAGCCCATCCCCAGCGCTCTGGGCGTCGCCTTCGGGAAGGAGGTCCTCGAGTGGCACGGGATGCGCCTGGGACTGGGGATCTACAACCAGGCCAACTGGGACTCCTCGGTGCGCCTCGAGAGCAACCCCAGCCCGGACACCCGGGTGAGCTACGTGATGAAGTCCTTGTTTCGCTCGACCGTCTTCACGGCCGGAGGCGGGTGGGCGCTCGATCCCCGCTACCGCTTCGGCGCCGCGCTGCTCTTCGACTACACCGAGACCGGTGACATCGGGCAGACCTCGGGGGACGTCCATGACAGAACCGCGCTGCAGACGGTGATCCAGTCGCTGGACTTCAGCGGGAACACGCTCCACCTCACGGCCACGCTCGGCGCCCAGGCCGAGCCTCTGCCGTGGCTGTCGCTGGGGCTGGTGGTGCAAACCCCGGGAATCGCGCTCGCCCGCGGGGGCTCGGTTCGCTACGAGGCCCAGACGTCCACGCTCCAGACCCACCAGCTGGCTCTGATCGACGACAGCAATGCCGAGTTCGACCTCCGCAAGACCTTCAAGACCACCCTGGGCATCGGGGTGCGGTTCTGGAAGATCGAGCTGGAGGGAGACATCCGCTGGTACCCGGCCAGCGCGACGTACACCCTGCTCGCCACCTCGGTGCCGATCCAGATCACCACCCAGCTGCCCGGGCAAGCGCCGGTGGTGACCGAGGAGCAGTTCGCCTCGATTTCCTTTGCCACCCGCCGGGTGTGGAGCGGCAGCGTCGGGCTCCGGCTCCGGCTCAGCGAGCTGTTCACGTTCCACGGGGGGTTCTACGTCGACCCGTCTCCGGTGAGCGGCGCAGTCAACGGTGTCTTCCAGGACGCCGATTTCGTGGGGTTTCGGGGCGGAGTCTCCTTCACCGCTTCGCAAGGGCTCTCGGGGTCGATCAGCTTGGGCTACGAGCGGGGGACGGCCGATACCGCCCTCGCCGTGGGAGGGCTGACGGAGACACCGCTACCAGTGCAGATCTCGTTCACCACCTTCAACCTGAGCTTTGCCATCGGCTACAAGTTCTGAAGGGGAGCTTCCCGGCGATTCTCCGAGCTTCTGAAGCGCGGAACGGCAGCCGCGTAGCGTAGCACCCATCCGAGTGCATTGTTTGCTCTCTCCGAGGCTTGCGCCGTGTCTAATGCCGGTGACCGGCGTCTTCCGAAGCGGGGCCGGACACCTGGACCGGGACGTTGCCGCGCACCTCCGCGCGCTCCTCACGTAGCACTAGGAAGCGGAAGTTGTGGCCGTCGTTTGAATCGTACCGGTGCACACCATAAAGGTCGCTGCGGTCGAACCAGAGCTCGATGGTTCCGGCCTGAGAGAGCACCAGCGCCTGCTCAGCAACAGCATCGGAGGAACGACCACCGAGGTGAAATACTTGGGGAGTGCCGCCATTCAAGGAACAGAAACCCGAGAGCACCCAGCTGTGCTCTCCGCCTTGCTCAAGTTGCTCCTGCCCGGCGAGGCGGGCGCGCTCGTAGTGAACCAATACTTGGCCGCCTGCCACCAAGGGCTCGGACTGGGTCACTGACCCGTCCGCGCCGAACTTCAAAACCGGTTGTCGACCCATGGCCATCCTACTGGGGCTGATGTCCCGGATCCGCCGAATCTGAAACGCGAGGGACGGAGTTGCCCTCATCCATCGACTTCATGACGGCCTTATTCTGAGATTCCTGTGCCTTGCGCTGTTGCTGCCCGGCGACTTCGTACTGGCCATTCTTCGCGGCAGCATCGGAGTTGCGCTGGTAACTCTGCGCCTGGCGCTGCTCCTCCGCGGCCGACGTGGTCGCGCAGCCCGTCCCGACGATTCCCATCGACAGTGCAAGCGAAATTGCAAGCGCTGGAGGTGAGAACGCAACCCGTGTGGTTTTCATCTTCCCGTCCTTGACGCCCGCGTCCTGCAGCGCCAAAGGGGAGTCAGCGCGAAACCAACCTTGTTCGCGCCAATGAAGGTCTGGCTATGGACGGATGAGGTACGTTCCTTGTTACTGTAACCATCCGGCAGTCGAATGCTCGCCGTCTTTCGAACCGAGCGGTCGATCGCCCGGATTCGGATGGCGGCAATCGGCCCGATATCCGCGGCCTTGAAAGGGCCGCAGGGCGGCAAGCGCCTCCGCTGTACAGCCTCTGCAGCCGAGGTGAACTCGCCCATGTTCGTGTAAGTAACGCGGTCCGGATTCGAGCGGACGCTGTGGAAGAGTTCCTGAAGTCACGTCCCGGCGTATCCATCGCGTAGCGCGAAAACTCGAGGCGTCTGGAGCGACGCGCGAGTTGGGGCTACGCCGCCGGATAGTTAGGGCGGGCCTCTTTTGGTGCAGCTTGGGCGGTGGTCTCCAAAAGCCTGTTCGGCGAGATTTCCCCGGTGGGGATGGTGTTCCTCCGGCTGATCACCAGTTCCCTGATCCTGCTCGCCCCTGTCCGGCCGCGGCTGCGCGGCCGGCCGGTCACCGACTGGTGGCCGGTGCTGGCGCCGGGTTCGCGCTCGGCACGATGAACGGGGCGCTCTACGAGTCGTTCGCTCGCACCCCGCTCGGTGTAGCGTCACCATCGAGTTCGTGGGTCAGCTGTTCCTGGGCGCGGTCGGCAGCCGTCGGCCGGTACCGGCGAATCCTGCTTCTCGGCGGCTTCAGTCCGAGGAAGCGGCAGGCGCGGCGGGCACCCGGGACGAGAACTCCGCCACGGCCTGGGCGAGGTCATCGATGTCCACGGGCTTGGTTAGGTAGTTCTGAAATCCGGCAGCGAGTGCCCGTCGCCGGTCTCCCACCTGGGCCAGCGCAGTCACGGCGATGGCAGGAACATCGCCTCCTCGCGCCTCGCCCAGCGCTCTCACCCGGCGAATCAGCGAGTACCCGTCCTCTCCGGGCATTGCGATGTCGCACACGAGGACTGCCGGACGGAAACCCTCGAGGGCCCGCATGGCCTCGCTGGCGGAGCCGGACGCGCGAACCTCCGCTCCCATCACGCTCAGCATTTCGACCACCGCCTCACGGCTTCCCGGATCGTCCTCGACCACCAGGACTCGCACGCCGCGCAATGCGTCTCGCGAACTGGTCCTCCTGGGCCTGGGCTTCGACGGGTTTCCAGAGGAGGTCGATGTATCCTCGGGCGCATCGGAAGGGGCATCCCTAATCGGAAGGAAGACCGAGAAGGTCGAACCTTTTCCCTTACCCTCGCTCTCACCGCGCACGATCCCACCGTGCGCCTCGACGAGATCGCGGACGATGGCCAGTCCCAGACCGAGCCCGCCGTGCTTCCGGACGGTCGTTCCATCTTCCTGGGCGAATCGCCGGAAGACGTGCGGGAGGAACTCGGGCTCGATCCCGACCCCGGTATCCCCGACCCGAAGGCGAGCGTGTCCGTCCTGCCTGTCGAGGAGAACCGTCACCTTCCCGTTCTCGAAGCTGAACTTGACGGCATTGGCCAGCAGATTGGTCACCACCTGCTGGAGGCGCGTCGGATCGCCCGACACCGGTCCGAGGGTCTCATCGAGCTCGACGTGGAACGTCACCCCCTTCACCTCGGCGGCTCCTGCGACGCCCTCCACCGCTCCCCGGACGACCGCGCAGAGGTCGACGGGCCCCGGGTCGAGCTTGAGCTTGCCAGCGACGATGCGCGAGACGTCGAGGAGGTCGTCGACCAACCTGACCTGCATCCTCGTGCCTCGCTCGATGGCCTCGGCCGCACGCTTGATCTTCACCGGGTCAAGGGTCCCCCGCCCGAGCAGCTGCGCATGCATCAACATCGAGGAGAGCGGCGTCCGGATCTCGTGCGAGAGCGTCGCGAGGAACTCATCCTTCGCCAGGTTTGCTCGCTCGGCCTCGCCCCGTGCCCGCTCGGCCTCGTTGACGTGGTGCTTCAGCGCGTCGATGTCGATCAGCGACAGCGTGGCGCCGTCGATCTTGTTCTCGACCGTCTGGTAGGGCCGGATCTGCATGCGGTACCAGCGTCCGCTCCTGTCCTGCACCTCGGACTCGTGCATCTGGTTGGTCTCGATGACCTCGGAGATCTGCTCATCCAGGTTGTTCAGCTGGAGATTCGACTTGATGTCCTCCAGCGGCCGCCCGAGATCCGTGGGGAGGACGTTCAAAATGGTCCGCGCCTTCGGTGTGAAGCGTCGGATCCGGCGTTCCCGGTCGAGGATGAGAATCGGCACGTCGACGGTGGAGAGGATGTTCATCAGATCGCTGTTGATCTCCCGAACCTCCTGATTCCGGGTGTTGAGCTCGTCGTTGACGGTGGTCAGCTCCTCGTTGGTCGACTGGAGCTCTTCCTTGGCCGTCTCCAGCTCCTCGTTCATGCTCTGGAGCTCTTCGTTGCCCGAGACCAGCTCCTCGTTGGCCGCGTTGAGGTCGTCGTTGGTGCGTTCTCGCTCGTCGATGAGTGAGTGCAGGTACTGCTGGGTTGCCTCCAGCTCGCGTTCGAGCCTGGGGACCCGGCGTCGCCCCGCGCCGGCGGTCGAGCGGCGGGCGGTCCTCTGCAGCTTCGACACGCTCGGCCGTCCGGCGATCTGCTCGAACAGAACGGCAAACAGCTGCTCCTTGGCCTCTGGCGGTACCGCGAGGGGCAAGACGACGACGTCACAGGTGTCGGGGGCCGCGCCGCGCTCGACTTCGACCTCGACTCCCTTGGTCCTGACGGGCACCCGCTCCCGCTTCGCTTTCGCGATGGTCGTGCGCAGCGCGCTCAGCAACCCCCCCCGTGCCATCTTCAGGAGATTGTGCTGGGGTTCCCCGGGCGGGGCCCACAGATACCGCCCAGTGTCGCCGACGAACTGGAGGATCTGCATCCTCTCGTCGACGAGAACCCCAGGCGGCGCGTATCGCGTCAAGAGCAGCCGATTGAGGTGCCTGGCCACGTCGACGGGACGCAGGGGAGACGTTGTGCCGGGAGAGGGGTTCGCCCGCGAGGTGACCGGATGCACCTCGGTCCGGGGTGCGAACTGGAGCGTGCTCACCGCCGCGGTCCGGACGAAGACCTTGTTGTTCTTGTCGATCGGGGAGAAGTGCTGTCTGAAGCCGGGGAGACTCTCCGCGCGGCCGAGGAGAAGGAACCCGCCCTGGCGCAGGGCGTAGTGCAACGTCGGCAGGACGCGACGCTGGAGCGCTTGTCCGAAGTAGATGAGTACGTTCCGGCAGGACACGAGATCGAGCTTCGAGAACGGTGGGTCCCGGGCGAGATCGTGCCGGACGAAGACGCACAGGTCTCGGACGTTCTTGTTGATGCGATAGCCCGACTCGACCTTGGTGAAGAAGCGCCGGCGCCGCTCCTCGCTGACCTCGCGCATGACCGTATCGGAGTAGGCACCCTTGCGGGCGGTCTGGACGGCGCGCTCGCTGATGTCCGAGCCGAAGATCTGGATGGGATGGCGTCGGGCCGAGTCGTCCAGAAACTCGAGCAGAGCAATGGCGAGTGAGTAGAGCTCTTCCCCGGTGGAGCACCCGGCGACCCAGAAGCGGATGGGCTCAGCGGGCGCTTTGGTCTTCAGGATCTTCGGAAAGACCGCGGACTTCAGGCTCTCGAAGACGTCTGGATCCCGAAAGAACGAGGTGACATGGATCAGAACCTCCTCGTAGAGGCTAACGGCTTCCTCGGGCTGGTCGCGAAGCAGCGCGAGGTAGTCGCGCAGGCGCTCGATCCGCAAGAGGGCCATCCGGCGCGCGAGCCGCCGCTTGAGCGAGGGAGCCTTGTACTCGCCGAAGTCGACCCCGAGCGCGTTTCGCACCAGGGCGAAGATCTCGTCGAGGACACGGTCGTCGCTGGCCGAGGGCGGTGACGACGCCGCTGAAACGTACGGATGGCGGCTCAGGCGATGGAGCTCACGCGCGATCCCGGGGGCTGGCAAGACGTAATCGACGACCCCTGCCTCGATCGCGCTGCGCGGCATGCCGTCGAACTTCGCCGACTTAGGATCCTGCGCGAAGGTGATCCCGCCTTCCCGCTTGATGGCCCGCAACCCTTCGGTGCCGTCCGAGGCCGTTCCGGAGAGCACGACACCGATCGCCTGCTTCCCCAACTCCTCCGCAAGAGAGGCGAGGAAGTAGTCCACGGGAAGGTGCAGCTTGCGCGCTTCGGTCTTCCGGGTCACGAGCGTCAGGACGCCAGCCCGGATTGCGACGTCGGCATCCGGAGGGATGACGTAGACGCGGTCGGGAACCACGCGCTCGCCATCCTTGGCCTGCCCCACCACCATCGTCGTCGCCCTGGCCAGGGCATCGGCAAGCAGGCTGGGATGTCTCGGGGCGAGGTGCTGGATGAGCACGAACGCCATTCCCGTGTCGGGCGGCAGCTCCGCGAGGAGTTGTGTCAACGCTTCGAGCCCCCCGGCAGAGGCGCCCACGCCGACGATGGGAAAGGGCACGTTCGGGCCGACCGAGGTCGGCTGCCTGTCCACCCGCGCTCGCCTCCTCGACCTCACACGCCCTCCGAGACACGCCTCCGCAGCGGCCAGTCGAGCCGTCGAGGGGACGTCCACTGCGATGGGCTGTGTCAGACGACCAGAGTCCAGCGACCGCGACGGCCCCTGACTGCGGGACCTGCGGCGGATGAGGGCCTCTTCTTGGCCGTGAAGTCAATCCGAACGACCGGAAACCAACGGATATCCAGCCAGGACGAATTCTCGCGCGGCGATAGACGGGTGATGTGCGTCCGAGAACGTTCCGACTTGCGAGACGACGAGGGGTCGAGCCCCCGTTCGCTCCGGCTCTGCTCTCGTCGGACGGGAGAGCGACCGGTCAGATCGGACGACCGTATCGTGGGCCCCGCTGCGCGATTGCGGCAAACGCCCGTCCCTCGTCCGAATGTCCCCGCGGGCCGTCACTGACGAGCGAGGGGCGATGGTTCGGGGCTGGAAGCGGGCGTGGTCCTCCTGGGTTGCATGGCCGGACTCCATTTCGCCCGGGCGTAGCACCGCCCCTCGGAACTGGCCATGGGGCGGATCAAGCCGAGTTTGCCGCAATCGCCCCGAGCGCCGCGGGGGACTTTCACGGGTGGCTCTACTTCGCTCGCTGCTTGGCGAGCCGGAGCGCGCTGCGTACGCCAGCTTCCAGAACGGCCGTTGACTCAGCCCCGTCCGCGGTCGCGCGAGCGAGCTGCAGCGTGCCGACCAGAAGCCCGAGAAACGCCGCTGCCTCTGCGCGACTCACCGCCTCACCCCGGCCTGTACTGGCAGACGAAATCACGGACAAGCTCCGCGAGATGATCCATTCCGGCGAATGGCAGCTGCAGCAGAAGATCCCCGCAGAGCCGGAGCTGATGGCCCGGCTGGGCGTGTCCCGGGGCACGCTCCGCGAGGCCCGACGGGGGGCCTCGCGCACCGAGATCGGCTCCATCATGCTCGGTGGAAGCACGTGACGCCTGCATCGCGTGCAGCCGGTATCCTCCTGCCGATCGTGTCACTCGGGGCGGGACTCGCGGTGCTGGCGATCTTCTTCGCGATCAGCGGCTATGACCCGGCGGCTGCGCTCGGTGCCATGGTACGCGGCGCTTTCGGGAGCTGGTACGCCTTTACCTCCGGCACCCTTCTGCGTGCCATCCCCCTGATGCTGATCGCGCTGGGCTTCACCGTCGGCCTGCGGGCCGGGGTGCTCAACATCGGCGGGGAGGGACAGTTCTACGTTGGCGCAATCGCAGCGACCTGGATCGGGCTCAAGCTGGGCGGCTGGCCGGGCAT
>Ga0207688_10001544_pt1 | contig 12097 bp, 10 predicted proteins | sample KBSMiscanthusM4_FD_184296 | JGI IMG/M metagenome (GOLD analysis project Ga0207688, IMG submission 184296) | Miscanthus rhizosphere microbial communities from Kellogg Biological Station, Michigan, USA - M4 (SPAdes) (version 2) | ecosystem: Host-associated > Plants > Roots > Rhizosphere ...
AGACCGCGCCACCGCGCCGCTAGCGACGTCCCCTTCAGTCCGCTGCTGCGCAAAATGTCGAGCTCGAATCCCTCGCGAGGAATCACCCGTGATTCGATCCCGCGAGACGTGCCCGCAAATGTGATCCGCGCGTCTGGTTGACGGCGAAGCAGTTCGCGGGCGACCGCAATGCCCGGATAGAGGTGGCCCCCCGTCCCACCGCCGGCGATCACGACGCGGATCGAGTTCATGCATCCTGTGTCGGCAGCGTCGTGATGACGTGCGTGGATGAAGCATGCTGTGACACGTTCAGCAGAATCCCCATCCCAAGAAGGTTGATGAGCAGCGACGACCCGCCGTAGCTCACAAACGGCAACGGAATTCCTTTAGTCGGAAGGATTCCGAGAACGACGCTGATATTGAAAAATGCCTGGAACGCCACCATGGTCGTCAACCCGATCGCGACGAAGGTGCCGAAGCGGTCAGGCGCGCGCATCGCGGTGCGCAGCCCGCGCCAGGTGATGATGCAGAAGCAGGCCACGACCACGGTCGCGCCAATCAGCCCCAGTTCCTCGCCAATCACGCTGAAGATGAAGTCGTTGTGCGGCTCGGGCAGATAGAACAGTTTCTGGAGCCCGTCCATCAACCCGCGCCCGGTGATCCCGCCGGTGCCGATCGCGATCATCGATTGGATCATCTGGTAGCCATCACCCAACGGGTCGCTGTATGGATCGAGGAACGCGGTCACGCGCTTCATCCGGTACTCGGACGTGGCGATCACCAGATACGCCGCCGGCGCCGCGGTCAGGAACAGCCCGAGGAGATACGTGTAGTTGAGGCCGGCCGCAAACACCATGACCGCGGCGATCATCAGCACCGTCACGGCGGTGCCGAGATCCGGCTCGATCAGAATGAGCGCGACGATCACCCCGACGGTGATCCCGATCGGCAGCAGCGAGTAGCCGATCTCGTCGATCCGATCCATGCGGCGTTCGAGCAGCGCCGCGGTGCAGAAGATCACCGCGATCTTGGCCAGCTCCGATGGCTGCACGCCGAGCGGCCCGAGCAGCAGCCACCGCGACGCGCCGTTCACGGGACGGCCGAACAGCACTGCCACCAGCGCCACCGCCACCAGTCCCAGCATCGTCCAGATGACTCTCGGCTGGCGGTAGTTGCGGTAGTCGATCCGCATCACGATCGGCACGAAAACCAATCCGAGCAGCGCCCACGCGGCCTGCTTGAACAGGTAGTAGTACGGTTCGTGGTGCTGCTCCATGGCCATCACCGCGGAGGCGCTGTACACCATCACCACGCTGATGCACACGAGCAGCAACGTGGCGGTGAACAGCCATTTGTCGCTCGTGAGTTTTCGGGCCATACTTCGCGCGTCCAAGCCGAGGTTAAAGGTCGTCGCCGACTCAACCGAAAGAGACGGAGGGCGCGAGCAGTCAGCAGTCGTCAGCCGGCCGGGAGGCCAAGACACCACCCTCGCAGACCGGGGCAGCCTGCGTTCCCAGCGGACGGTTCTTCACCGCCCCAGCCGGCTGACGACTGCTCACTGCTCGCGCGCGCCGTTCCACTCCGCCGCGAGCCGCATCGCTTCCTGCTTGAACACGCGGCCTCGTTCCGCGTAGTCCGCGAACATGTCAAAGCTGGCGCACGCCGGCGCCAGCACCACCACACTGCCAGGCGAGGCGAGGCCGAACGCGGTTCGCACCGCGCCGCCCATGTCGTCCGCGTCCCGCACCGCGACGCTCGCCGCGAGCGTCTCGTGCAGCAGCGGCCTGGCCTCGCCGATCGCCACCACGGTGGCCTGGCGTTCCTGCAACGGCCCGGTCAGGGCATGGAGATCGCCGCCCTTGAACCGCCCGCCCATGATGACCACCAGACCCGGCCCGAAACTCTCGATCGCCCGGCGCGCGGCCTCGACGTTGGTCGCCTTCGAGTCATTCACGAACCGGACACCGCCGCACTCGACGACGGGTTCCAGCGCGTGCTCGAGCCCGGTGAATCCTTCGACCGCACGGGTCATCGCATCGGGCTTCACGCCGGCGAGCCAGGCCACCGCCGCGGCCGCCAGCACGTCGGCCACCAGATGCGGGCCGAGCAGCTTGATCGACGCCAGCGGCACGAGCGGCTGTTCGACGCCGGCCGCCCGTCGCACGATCGCGTTGCCGGACACGACGACGCCGTCCGGCACGTTGCCGCGGAGCGAGAACAGGAGCCGTTGACTCCGCGCGGCGGACGCCATGTGGAGCGTCGCCGGGTCGTCCGCGTTGAGCACGGCCCAGCCGTCCGCGTCCTGATGCTCGAAGATTCGCGACTTGGCGGCGGCGTATTCCTCGACGGTGGCGTGGCGATCGAGGTGATCCGGCGAGAAGTTCAACAGGACGGCAATCCACGGCGCGAACGTCTCGGCGGTCTCGAGCTGGAAGCTGCTCGTTTCGATCACGTGAATCGTGTCGTCCGTCGACTCGTCGACCTGCGCACTGAGCGCGTGGCCGATGTTTCCGCCAACGAGCACCCGGCAGCCGCCCTCCTCGAGCATCCGGCCGACCAGCGTGGTCGTGGTCGACTTCCCTTTGGTGCCGGTGATAGCCACGATCCGGCCGCGCAGCCAGCGCGCCGCCAGCTCCAGCTCGCCGACGATTGGCACGCCGGCCAGCCGCGCCGCGTCGATCGCCGGCTGCCGTGACGGCACGCCCGGACTCAGCACGATGAGGTCGGCGTCGCGCAGCGTGCTCTCGCGATGCTCGCCGAGCTCCAGCGTCACACCGGCGTTACGCAGCCGGGCCTCGTCCGCGATCTGCGGCCGCAGGTCGGTCAAGGTCACCGCGGCGCCGCGACGGACCAGCAGCTCCGCCGCCGCCACGCCGCTCCGGGCCGCCCCGACGACGATGACGCGCTTGCCGCGCACGGTGAAGCGATCGCCCGTGGTCATCGCAGTTTCAAGGTCGTCAGGCTGAACAGCGCGAAGACGATGGCCGTAATCAGGAAGCGGGTGATGACTTTCGGCTCGCTCCAGCCGGTGAGCTCGAAGTGATGGTGGAGCGGCGCCATCTTGAACACGCGCTTGCCGGTCAGCTTGAACGACCCGACCTGGATGATCACCGACAGCGCTTCCATCACGAACACGCCGCCGACGATCGGCAGCAGCAGCTCCTGCTTGACCAGGAGTGCGACGGTGCCGAGCGCGCCGCCAAGGCCGAGCGACCCGACGTCGCCCATGAAGATCTCCGCCGGGTAGCAGTTGTACCAAAGGAACGCCAAGCTGGCCCCAACCAGCGCGCCGCAGAAGATGGTCAGCTCCGCGGCCTCCGGCGGGAGCCGAATCAGCTGCAGATAATTGGCGAATACCGCGTGCGTCGACACGTAGGCCAGGGCCGTGAAGGCCGCCGCCGAGACGGCGAACACGCTGATCGCCAACCCGTCGAGGCCGTCGGTCAGGTTGACGGCGTTGGTCGACCCGACCAGCACGAACGCCGCGAACGGCAGATACAGGAAGGTCAGGTCCGGGATCAGCCGCTTGAAAAACGGGAAGATCAGCCGCGTGTTGTAGAGATCGTGGCTGGCCAGGACCAGGAGCGACGCGCCGACCGCGATCCCGACTATCGCCTGCCACAACATCTTGTAACGCGGCCGCAGGCCGTGATGATCCTGTCGGACGATCTTCAGGTAGTCGTCGGCGAAGCCGATCGCCCCGAACGCGGCCGTCGAGAGAATCGCGACCCACACGAAGGGTGTCGCGAGATCGGCCCACAGCAGCGTCGGCACCAGCACTGACGTCAGGATCAGCACACCGCCCATGGTCGGCGTGCCGGCCTTGGTGCGGTGCGTCGCCGGACCTTCCTGACGAATCACCTGCCCGATCTGGAACTCGCGCAGCTTGCGAATCATCCACGGGCCGAGAAACAGCCCTATCGCCAGGGCCGTGAGGCTCGAGGCTGCGGTGCGAAAGGTGATGTACCGGGCGACGTTCAGGACCGGCCAGTAGTTACTGAGGTTGTGGAGGTAGTACAGCATTCAGGCGAACTCCACCCTCAACCGATCGACCACCAGGTCGGTACCGATGCCGCGCGACCCCTTCACCAGCACCAGATCGCCCGGGCGGGTGAGCTTCAGTGCCGTGGCCGCGGCCTCGCCGGACGTGCCGAGGTGGTGGACGGCCGCAGCGGGCAGCCCCGCGGCGACTGCCGCGTCCGCCATGGCTTTCGCCGGCGCCCCGCCGACGGTGATGAGCCAGTTCAGGCCCGCGGCCGCCGCGGCCCGGCCGCAGGCCTCGTGCAGGCCCTGACTGTGGGCGCCCAGCTCCAGCATCTCGCCGAGCACCGCGGCTTTGCGCGCGCTGCCGGTCGCGACGCCGATCGTTTCGAGGGCGCGCGTCAACGCCGCCGGGCTCGAGTTGTACGAATCGTCCACGAGCGTCACGCCGCCGGGCAGGCGCAGCAGCTCGCCGCGATGCGCCGCCGGATGGAGCGTGGCCGCGACCGCCACGATGTCCTCGAGCGCCACACCCATGCTCACAGCGACGGCGGTGGCGGCGAGCACGTTGGATAGGTTTCCCATCCCGAGCAGCGGCGTCCGCAGACGCGCGGTCCCGGCCGGAGTCCGGACCTCGGCCGCCATCCCGTCTAGACCGAGTGCCTGCACATCTCCCGCCTCGACGTCCGCCGGCACGTCGATCCCAAACGTCGTCACCCGCCCGGGGAAGTCGCCGATGCGGGACATGATTCGCGGATCGTTGGCGTTCGCGATCAGCCGCGTCTCGCTCGTCGCGGCTTCGAGGATCTCGGCCTTGGCATCGGCGATCGCGTCGGCGGAGGCGAAGAAGCCGAGATGGGCGTCGCCGACGTTGGTCCACACGCGGATGTCCGGCTCGGCGATCCCGACCAGCGTGCGGATCTCGCCGGCGTGATTCATCCCCAGCTCGACGACGGCGACGTCCGGCGCGTCGCGCAACTCGAGCAGCGACATCGGCAGCCCGATGTGGTTGTTGAGATTTCCTTTATTCCGGAAGACGCGATACCGCGTGGCGAGAAGGGCCGCGGTGACTTCCTTCGTCGTGGTCTTGCCCGCGCTGCCGGTGATGGCCACCACCGGGCAGCCGGCGCGGCGACGGACATCGTTGGCCACCCGCTGAAGTCCGGCAGTCGTATCGCTCGCGCGGATCACCGATGGCGCGCCCTGGCCGGCGCGAACTGTGACGTCGGGCGGCAGCGTATCGAGCAGGACCCCGGCGGCGCCACGGGCGAGCGCCTCGGCGGCGAACTGATGGCCATCGAACCGCTCGCCGCGGATTGCGACGAAGAAGTCCCCGGCAGCCAGACTGCGCGAATCGATCGACACGCGCCCGATCGGCGCGCACGGGTCGCCTTGCAGCAACTCGCCACCGGATGCGCTCGCCACCTGGCCGGCCGTCAACGTCACCGTGCTCATGGCGTCACGACACCCGTGTCCGGGCACGACGGCGCTCCAACGCCTTTCGCGCCACCTCGACGTCGTCGAACGGCAGCGTTCGCGTGCCGATTACCTGCGTCTTCTCGTGACCTTTGCCGGCGACCAGCACCAGGTCACCGGGCCGCGCTTCCTGGATCGCCTTCTCGATGGCCGCGGCCCGATCGACGATGGCCAGGCACGGCGTGGACTGCGGCAACGGCTGCCCCTTGGGCGCGCGATCGGCCGGCATCACGATGCCGCGTTTGATCTCCTCGATGATCCGCGCCGGATCCTCGGAGCGCGGGTTGTCGGAGGTCAGGATCACGAGGTCGCTGAGACGCGCCGCGACCGCCCCCATCAACGGGCGCTTGGTGCGATCCCGATCGCCGCCGCAGCCGAAGACCGTGATCACCCGGCCGGCAGCCAGCGGCCGGGCCGTCTCCAGCAGGTTCTTCAGGGCATCGTCGGTATGCGCGTAGTCGACCACCACCCGGACGTCGTCGATCGGGCTGGTGAGGACCTGGAACCGGCCGGGCACGTTCGACAGCGCGGCGATGCCCTGTTCGATGGCGCTGAACGGCAGGTCGAGGGCGACCGCGGTGGCAGCGGCAGCCAGGACGTTGTAGACGTTGGGGCGGCCGACCAGCGGCGATCGGAGGTGCAGGCGGCCCCGCGGTGTTTCGACGTCGAAGGCCAGCCCGTCGAGCGACAGCGACAGGCTCGCGGCGCGCACGTCCGCCGGAGCGTCGATGGCGTAGGTCAGCGACTGCGGCGCCGCGGCGGCGAACTCGGCGCCACGGCGATCGTCGAGGTTGGCGATGCCGAACGAACCGGGCGGCAGCAGCTCGAACAGCCGCCGCTTGACCTGGAAGTAATCCTCCATGTCGCGATGGAAGTCGAGGTGATCGCGGGTGAGATTGGTGAAAACGCCGGCGGCAAAGCGGAGTCCGTCGGCGCGGCGCAGCGCCAGGGCGTGCGACGACACCTCGATGGCGCAGGCACCGGCACCGCGATCGACCATCTGCCGCAGGAGCGACTGCAGATCCGGAGCCTCCGGCGTCGTGCGTGCCGCCTCGGTCTCATGATCGCCGACCCGCGTGCCGATAGTACCGATACGCCCACACATGACCCCGGCCGCCTCGAAGATAGCCGCGACGAGATACGTGGTGGTTGTCTTGCCGTTCGTGCCGGTGATCCCGATCAGTCGCAGGGCGTGGCTGGGATCGCCGTAGAAGACCGCGGCCAGCGACGCCAGCGCGAGACGCGCGTCGTCCACCTGCAGCCACGGCAACGCGAATCCCGTCGGCATGGTGCCTTCCGAGACGACGAGCGAGGCGCCGCGGGCGGCCGCGTCGCGCACGAATGCCGTGCCGTCCGCGTGTACGCCTTTGAGGGCGACGAAGACCGCCCCGCGCGTCACCATGCGTGAGTCGTAGGCGATCGCCGACACCTCCGTCGATCCCGCCGCGGCAGGCACGACGAGGTCATGCGCTGCGGTAAAGGCCGGGCGCGACGCGACCGAGCGGACGAGGGTCTCCAGCGTCAATGCGGCTGGCCTCCCGCCGCCGCAACCGGGCGTCGCCCGAGGGTCAGCGTGGCGGCATCGGAGCCGCCGAGCAGCGTCCCGGCGGCGGGTGCCTGATCGAGCACCACGCCGTCACCAGTCATCCGCGCCGTCATGCCCAGCTTCGTCAGCGTTCGCAAGGCTTCGCGCGCGCTGAGACCGTGCAGGTCAGGCATCACGTCGTCGTTCGGCAGGGCCGCTTCGGCCGCCGGCGATGAGTGGGTGTCCGACGCGCTCACCGGCTGCGCGACCATCTCCTCCGGCTCGTTCCGCGCCACCAGGACGGGCGGGGCCGGGTTGATCGTCGGGCCGATGCCCATCCGGCGCAGCGCTTCCTCCGCGATCCGCTTGAAGATCGGCGCCGCGACCGTGCCGCCGTAGTAGCCGTTGGCGTGGGGTGAATCGATGACCACGATGATCGTCAGCGCCGGCTTGCGCGACGGCAGGAAGCCGACGAACGAGGCGTTGTAGTCGGAGCGCGAGTAGCGCCGTTCGACGAGCTTCTGGGCTGTACCGGTCTTGCCGGCGATCGTGTAGCCGGGAATCTGCGCCGCCTTGCCGGTGCCGCGCTCGACGACCTGCTCCATGATCGTGGTCAGCTGCGCCGCGGTGTTCTCCGAGATCGTGCGGTGGAGCGCCTTGTGCGCGACCTCGACCCGCTTGCCGTCCCTGGTGACCGCCCTGACGATGCGCGGCTCGTAGAGCGTGCCGCCGTTGGCGACCGAGCTGACCGCGGTGGCCATCTGCACAGCGGTGACGCCGACTTGATATCCCATCGACACCGAGGCGAGCGCGCTGGGATCGAGCCGCTCCGGGTTCCACACGATGCCGGCGTTCTCCCCGCGAAAATCCGGGGCAAGGGCCTGGCCGAACCCGAACAGGCTGACGTAGCGTCCGAGCCGCTCGGGCCCGAGCTTCATGCCCGCCTTGATCGCGCCGACGTTGCTCGATTTCACGAGGACGTCAGTGAACGACAACGTGCCGTACTGGTGCGTGTCGCGGATGACGCGGGTGCCGAACGTGATCCGCCCGGGGCTGGTGTCGATCAGATCATCGGGGCGCAGGACGTGCTCCTCGAGCGCCGCCGAGGCGGTGACGATCTTGAACGTCGATCCCGGCTCGTAGAGATCCTGGACCGCGCGGTTGCGGCGACCCTCCTCGCGCACCCGGCCGTAGATGTTCGGGTTGAACGTCGGGTAGTTGGCCATTGCCAGGATCTCACCCGTGTTCGGATCCATGATCACCGCGGAGCCACCGGCGGCGCGATTCTCTTCGACCCCGGCCCGGAGCTCGCGCTCGGCGACGAACTGCAGGTACTGATCGATGGTCAGCTCGAGGGTCGCGCCGGCGGTGGCCGGCCGCTCGACCTGGCTGTACACGCGCTGCTGCCGGGCATCGGTCTGCACCAGCAGCTTGCCTTCCTTGCCGCGAACCTGCGAGTCGTAGGCGTTCTCGAGTCCGCCCAGTCCCGCGTTATCGAGGCCGACGTAGCCGAGGACGTGCGCGGCCAGTTCCTTGTTCGGATAGTAGCGGCGGCTCTCCTTGAGGAACGCGACCCCCTTCAGCTTCAGCTCGCGGATCCGCTGCTCTTCGTCGGGGGAGACCTTGCGCTGCAGGTAGGTGAACTGGCCGCCGCCGCGCAGCTTCTTGGCCATCGCCTGACGGTCGTTCGCGTCGCACTCGTCGAGTGCGCCGCACACGGCCGCGGCGACTGCGTCCGGATCGTCGATTTCAGTGGGATCGGCGAAAACCGTCTCCGCGTCCACGCTGTAGGCCAAGACCCGGCCGCCGCGATCGAGGATCTCGCCGCGTTTAGCCGGCGCGGTGATGGTGCGCTGCTGCTGCTTCTGCGCACGCGTCATGAGCGTGCTGTACTGCGCGACCTGGAGATAGACCAGCCGGGCCTCGATGGCCACCGTCCACACTCCGAACAGCAGGGCCCCGACCGCGAGCCGGCGGCGCACCGTCGTACGCCAGTCGACAGGCTCGGACCGGCGGCCGCGCCGGAGCCATGGAAGACGGAACGTTCTGCCCGGTTGCTCGGCCACCCAATCCTCCCTGACGCGGTACGGTCTGCCCCTACCGAGCGGCGACGATCGACTTCGACGGCGGCGCGGGCGCGCTGACGCGCTCAATCACGATGGCCCGATCCGGCGGCGGCTGCACCAGGTGCAGCTTCCTGGTCGCCAGCTCCTCGATCCGGCCGGGCGAACGGAGCGTTTCGATCTCGAGGCGCAGGTGGCGGTTCACTTCTTCTTCCTGGGCGCGCTGTTTCTGGAGCGTCTCCATCGCATAGCCGTGGCTCACCAGCTGGAACTTCTGCCACACCGAGAACAACACCACCACGACCAGGAGGGCGGAGACGAGCGTCGACCGCAGCAGCGCGCGCTGACGCGCTTCGTCTACTTCCCGGACGATTGGGTTGTTCCGCACGTCCTTCTTGATCGCGTACTCGAAGTCCATCGGGTTCATGCGAGCCTCTCGATCGCGCGCAACTTCGCGCTTCTCGCCCGCGGGTTCCGGGCCACTTCCTCGTCCGACGGGCTGGTCGGGCGCCGCGTCACGACCCGCAGCGCGGCTTCCGCTTGCGCCAGCGCGCGGAACGCGTGCTTGACGATCCGATCCTCGAGCGAATGAAACGTGATCACCGCCAGGCGTGCCCCGCCCAGCAGCCGCTGCGCGGTCTCGGCGAGGAAGCGATCGAGCCGTTCGAGTTCCCGGTTGGTCCAAATTCGCACCGCCTGGAAGGTTCGCGTCGCCGGGTCGATGCGCTGATAGCCGCGCCGCGGGATTGCGCCGCGCACGACCTGGGCCAGCGCCGCGGTCGTGCGGATGGGGGTCAGCTTGCGGCTGGACACGATCGCCCGGGCGATGCGCCGCGAGTACCGCTCCTCGCCGTACTGGAAGATCACGTCGGCGAGCGACTCCTCGTCGATCGCGGCGAGCCAGTCGGCGGCGGTTTCTCCCTGCGATCGATCCATCCGCATGTCCAGCGGATCGTCGCGGCGGAAGCTGAAACCCCGTCCCTCGGCTTCGAGCTGCATCGACGACACGCCCAGATCGGCCAGCGCGCCGTCCACGCCGGTGAGTCCGCGTTGGTCGAGCACCTGCGGCAGGTCCCGATAGTCCGCGTGCACCAGCTCGACCCGGTCGCCGAACTCGGCGAGCGCACTCGCCGCCAGCTTCAGCGCGTCGGGATCGCGATCGAGGCCGAGGATCCGCGTCGCGCCCGCTTCGAGCAACGCGCGCGCATGACCGCCGAGCCCCACCGTGCAGTCGACGAACAGCCCGCCGCGGGCCGGGGCGAGCAACTCCAGCGTTTCGGCGACCATCACCGGTTCGTGCGAAGGCTCAGACATCGATTAGATCCCGAATTCCGCCAGCGCCCGCGCGTCGTCGTCCGTATAAGCTTCCTGCTGGAGCTTGGTGACGAAGCGTTCGTGGTTCCAGACGTTCAGCACGTCGTACTGACCGAACACATCGACTTCGCCGGCCATCCCCGCCGCATCACGCAACCGTGGGTGGATCACGACCCGGCCCTGCGTGTCGATCTCGGCGACCTGACCGAAGTAGTGGACCCGATCGAAATACTTGAGCCGCGAGGGGTGCGTGGAGGGCACCTTGGCCAGCTTGGCTTCGAGCGCCTCCCAGACCGGCATGGGGTACACCGTGACTGAGTTGCCCGTCAGGCTTGTGACGAACAGTTCGGTCCCATGCTGAGCTTCGATGACCGAGCGGAAGGCAGTCGGGATCTTGAGCCTCCCCTTGTCATCGATTTTCGCGGCGTAATTGCCGCGTAGGATGGCGTTGGTTTCCACTTAACTCCACAAATTTCCACCGCGATACTAGAGAACCGGCCCCGGATTGTCAACGCAAAAGCTAGATACGGCTGGAGTTACGCTTAATTTTCGCCAGCACACGTGTGCCTCAGCGGTAACCCCAGTGCCAGGGCGTGCTACGATGTGCACCCTCGAATGCTGCGCGCCGGACTCATCGGGTTTCCCTCATCGGGCCGGACGGCCCTGTTCCAGCTCCTCACTAGCGCGAAGGAAGCGCGTCCCGGCAAGGGTGACGCGAACGTGGGGGTGGCGCGGGTTCCAGACGACCGGCTGGACCGGCTGACAGCGCTGTTCAATCCCAAGAAGCGAGTCCCCGCAACGGTCGAGTTCGCCGACATCTCCGGCGCGCCTGGGGCGAAGGCCGGCGCACAGGCACTCCTGGACGTCGCCCCGTTCCGCAACGCCGACGCGCTGCTGCATGTCGTGCGGATGTTCCGCGACCCGTCGGTCCCGCATCCGGCAGGCTCGGTCGATCCGGCGCGTGACGTCCGGCTGATGGAGGACGAGGTCATCCTGGCCGACCTCGGCGTCGTGGAGAGGCGTCTCGAGCGCCTCGAACGCGACCTCAAGAAGAGCAGCACGCCCGAGTTGCGTCGCGAACAGGACGTGCTGATCCGCTTCAAAGATGCGCTGGAGGCAGGACGCCCGCTGCGTGCGCTGCAGCTCGATCCGGACGACGCGAAACGACTCCGGGGCTTCCAGTTTCTGTCGGCGAAGCCGCTGCTGCTGGTCCTGAATCTCGACGAGGCAGATCTCGCCCATGTGGACGACGCGGTGCAGCTGGCCGGACTGGACGAGTTCATGTCCGGCGCCGCGACGCGGGCGGTGGCGATCTGCGCCAAGATCGAGCTCGAAATCGCGCAACTGGATGCCGCCGACGCGGCGGCATTCCTCGCCGACCTCGGCTTGCGCGAGTCCGGGCTCGATCGCGTGATCCGGGCGGCCTACGATCTGCTCGGCTACATCTCGTTCTTCACCGTCGGCGAGGACGAGTGCCGCGCCTGGTCGATCCCGCGCAACCTGTCGGCGGTCCTCGCTGCCGGCGAGATTCACAGCGACATCTCACGCGGCTTCATCCGCGCCGAAGTCGTGAGCTACGACAACCTGATCGCCCGCGGCTCTCTCGCCGCCTGCCGCGAGCACGGCGAGCTCCGGCTGGAAGGCAAGGACTACATCGTGCTCGACGGCGATTGCATCAACTTCCGACACGCAACGTAGGCTGGTAGCGATCGGCTTGGTTCTCAGGGTTCGGCGGGTTCGAGGGTTCGACAGGTGCGCG
>Ga0207688_10001546_pt1 | contig 12090 bp, 9 predicted proteins | sample KBSMiscanthusM4_FD_184296 | JGI IMG/M metagenome (GOLD analysis project Ga0207688, IMG submission 184296) | Miscanthus rhizosphere microbial communities from Kellogg Biological Station, Michigan, USA - M4 (SPAdes) (version 2) | ecosystem: Host-associated > Plants > Roots > Rhizosphere ...
CCGTCGCCGCCGCGATCTCGGAGTTCGTGTGCGGCTCGTAGTCGACTGCCGCTACGTCACGCCGGGGCGGCACAACGGCATCAGCCGCTACACCGCGGGGCTGGTGCACGCGCTCGCCGACCTGCACCCGCTGACGATGCTGATCAGCGACGAACGCCAGCTCGCCCACCTCCCGGCCGCGCCCTGGGTGCGGATCAGCGCGCCCACCAGCCTCCGCGAGCCGCTCGTGGCCCGGCAGGTGAACCGCCTCGCGCCGGACGTCGTGTTCTCGCCGATGCAGACCATGGGCACGTGGGGCCGCCGCTACCAGGTGCTCCTCACGCTGCACGACCTCATCTACTACCGCCACCGCACGCCGCCGCCGGAGTTCGCCGCCCCGATCCGCCTCCTGTGGCGGCTCTACCACCTGGCCTGGTGGCCGCAGCGGCTGCTGCTGAACCGGGCCGACGCGGTCGTCACGGTGTCGGAGACGTCGGCGGCGCTCATCGCGACCCACCGGCTCACCCGGCGGCCGGTCACCGTGGTGCCGAACGCGGCCGATCCGCCGCCCGACCCGCGCAGGCTGCCGCGCACCCGCGCGTTGGTCTACATGGGCACGTTCATGCCGTACAAGAACGTCGAGACGCTCGTGCGCGCGGCCGCGCTGTTGCCCGACCACGAGCTGCACCTCATGAGCCGCGTCGACGTCGCCGACCGCGCCCGGCTCACGGCCCTCGGCCCGGGAGCGCGGCTCGTGTTCCACGACGGCGCCGACGACGCCACCTACCGCGACGTCCTGCGCGGGGCGACCGCGCTGGTCTCCGCCTCCCGCGACGAGGGCTTCGGGCTGCCGCTCGTCGAGGCGATGGGGGTGGGCACGCCGCTCGTGGTGAGCGACATCCCGGTGTTCCGCGAGGTCGGCGGGGACGCCGCGGCCTACGTCGACCCCGACGACGCCCGCGGCTTCGCGCGGGCCGTCCGCGCCCTCTCCGAGGACGCGGCCTTCGAGAAGGCGTCGGCCGCCGCTCGGGAGCGGGCCGGGCACTACTCCTGGGACAGCTCGGCGCGCATCCTCCTGGCCCTCGCCGAGCGCCTCAGGCAGCGCGCCGCAGCCGGGTCGCGGTGACCTCGCGGTAGATCCCTTCGAAGCGGTCGAGCGTGGCGCCGATCGCGTGCTCGCCCACGAGCTCTCGGCTGGCCGCGCCCATCCGCCTGCGCAGGGCCGGGTCGCCGAGGAGGGTGGCGAGGCGGGCGGTGAGCTCGCCCACGTCGCCGGGCCGGTAGAGCCAACCGTTGCGGCCGGGGCGCACCAGGTGGGGCAGCGCCATCGCGTCGGCCGCGATCACCGGTGTGCCCGACGCCATGGCCTCCAGCGTGACGAGGCTCTGCAGCTCGGCGATGCCGGGCATGCAGAACACGGCGGCGCTCGCGTAGGCCGCGACGAGCTCCTCCTCGGGCACGAACCCGTGGAACCGGACGCGGTCGGCGATCCCGAGCTCCTCGACGAGCGTGGTCCAGGCCCCGCGCTCGGGCCCGTCGCCGATGAGGTCGAGCACGGCCGGGAAGGGCAGCGCGGCGACCGCCCTGATCAGCTCGTCGACCCGCTTCTCCTGGTCCATGCGCCCCACGAAGAGCACGTTGGGGACGTCGGGCTCGGGGTCGCGGCGGTAGCGGTCGGCGTCGATCCCGCAGGAGACGGGGAACGCCTCGGTCAGACCCGCCGAGCGCTGCAGCAGCTCGACCGCCCGCGGGGTGGGCGCGGTGACCACGTCGGCCATGCCGAAGATGCGGCCGAGGTCCTTCCACGCGATGCGGTAGCCCAGCCGCTGCAGCACCCGCGGCACGGGCGCGTGCGCGGCGAGGTTCTCGGGCATGAAGTGGTTGGTCGCCACGAGCGGCCTGCCGGTGCGGGCGGCGGCCTTCACCATGTAGCGGCCGAGCACCATGTGGGCCTGGGTGTGGACGACGTCCGGGTCGATCTCCTCCAGCACCGCGGCCGTGGCGGGCGCGACCTCCCACGGCATGCAGACCTGGAAGTCCGGCCGCATGAAGTACGAGTGCGAACGCACGCCGTGCACGGTGACGCCGTCGTGCACGACCTTGCTGGGCGGCCCGCTCGGCGAGGGGGCGACGACGTGGACGTCGTGCCCGCGCCCCGCGAGGCCGCCCGCCAGCCGCTCGGCGAACCGGGCCGCGCCGTTGACGTCGGGTGGGTAGGTCTCGACCGCGATGAGGACGCGCAGCGAGGAGGGCATTTCAGACGGTTCCTTCCGGGGTCACCGGCGAGGGGAGCGTGCGAGCCGGTGGCGGGTGGTGGCTTCGGGGTGGTGGCGGGCCAGCACACCGACGCCCGCGGTGGCGGCGAGCGCCGCGACGACGAGGACGGCCCAGTGCGCGGGTGAGGTCGCGTTGCCCTCGCCGAGCAGGGCGACGCCGAACAGCACGGCGACGATCGGGTCGACGACGGTGAGGCACGCGACGACCACCTCGGGCGGGCCGGACGCGAAGGCCTGCTGGATCAGCCAGCCACCGGCCAGGATGGCAGCGACCACACCCGCGATCGAGGTGAGGACCGCGGGGTCGAGGATGCCGATCTGCCCGGAGGTGACGGCCTGCGAGGCCGCCCGCACCAGCGCCGACACCATCCCGAACGCGGCGGCACCCGCCATGGCGCAGAACACGCAGCGGGCCCAGCCGGTGCGGGCGAGCCCGACGCCCGCGAGCACGAGCACGACGAGCCCCACGACGACGCCCGCGAGCAGCATCGCCCGGCCGGGTGCCGGTGTGCTGACCGCCGAGCCCGCCGCCGTGCCGACGAACGTGACGACGGCGGTGACGCACACGATGACCCCGACGACCATGCCGGACGTCGGCCTGCGGTGCGTGCGGGCCGCCGCGAGCACGACGGCGATCGGCACGGCGAGCACCCCCACGGGCTGCACCACCGAGAGCGGGGCCAGCACGAGGGCGATCGCGTGCAGCGTGGAACCGCCTGCGGCGAGCACGAGCCCGAGCTGCCAGCCGGGCCTGCGCGAGACGTCGCGCAGGCCGCGCATCGACAGCGTGCCGGAGCCGCGGTCGGGCTCGGCGGCCACCGCGCGGTGCTGCAGGACGGCCGCGCCCGCGAAGAAGAACGCGGCGACCACCGCGAGGGCGATCGACGGCAGCGACTGGACGAGCTGGGTTTCGGTCACGCCGCTCCCTCGTCGCATGCCTGCCGGGTGCCCCAGCCTGCCCGGTCCACCCCCGCGATCAGGGAAAGCCCGGGTGACGCGCCGATAACGATCAGATCATGACTGCGTGCGCGTATCCCCCCACGCCCGCAGTCCCCCCCGTTCTCGGTCATGACTCCACCGTGCCAGGCGCCTGCTGAGACCGACATCCGGATCTCCACCTAGTCCATTCGGGGGAATACCCCGGGGCGGGCACGGTCACGGCACCGGCCCGTCATCGGGGAGCGGATCGGCCCGGTCGGCCTGCTCGGGGAGCAACGGAGACAGCGCCAACTCACGCAGCGTAACGCCTTGCGGCGCGGCCTCGATCACCCGCACCCCGGCGCCGGGCCGTCGCAGCGCGGCGCCGTCGGCGGTGACGACCAGTGCGACCACGCACGGGCAGTCCGGCCTGGTCAAGGCGGCGGCCTCGGCCGTCGCGACCGCGGCCGCGCGGCCCGTGAGCCTGCCCGCGTCGGCCGTGGCGGCGCTCGCGGCCCGCTGCCGCGCGGTGTCGAGGGCGGTCGGCGAGCCCGACTCGAGCGCGACGAAGCGCAGCGCGGTCTGCACGCGCGGCAGGTCGACGCGGAACACCGCCTCGGTGGCCGTACCCGGGGCCGCCACGTCGGCGACGGCCTGCTCGTCGGCGAACTGCACGAGCGCGAGCGCCGTGGTGCCCGGCGGCGGCAGGGTGGCCGCGGCACGCGGCAGGTAGGCGGCGACGGCCTCGCCCGGCTCCGGCCCGAGCCGCACCGTCCCGGGCGGGGGGCCGGGCGTGGGCGCGGGCGCGCTGATGGCCGTGTAGAGCGCGACCAGCGCCGCCACCACACCGCAGGCGGCCAGCAGCGCGAGCCGCCCCCGGGTGGTCACGCGCGCAGCCGATCCAGCGCGTCGGCGAGATCGGCGGGATAGGGGCTCACGAACTCGACCCACCGGCCGTCGGCGGGGTGCGCGAAGCCGAGCGAGCGGGCGTGCAGCCATTGCCGCGACAGCCCCAGCCGCTTCGCGAGCACCGGGTCGGCGCCGTAGGTGAGGTCGCCGACGCACGGGTGGCGCAGGGCGGACAGGTGCACGCGGATCTGGTGGGTGCGGCCGGTCTCGAGGTGGATGTCGAGCAGCGACGCGGCCGGGAACGCCTCGATGGTGTCGTAGTGGGTGACGCTCGGCCGTCCACCCGCGACGACGGCGAAGCGGTGGTCGTGGCGGGGGTGGCGGTCGATGGGGGCGTCGATCGTGCCGCTGGACGGGTCGGGGTGGCCCTGGCAGACGGCGTGGTAGCGCTTGTCGACCGTGCGCTCCTTGAACGCGCGCTTGAGCACCGTGTAGGCGTGCTCGGAGGTGGCGACGGCCATCACGCCCGTGGTGCCGACGTCCAGCCGGTGCACGATGCCCTGCCGCTCGGCGGCGCCCGACGTGGCGACGCGGTAGCCGAGCGCGACCAGCCCGCCGACCACGGTGGGGCCCGTCCAGCCCGGGCTCGGGTGCGCGGCCACCCCGACCGGCTTGTCGACCACCACGATGTCGTCGTCGGCGTACAGCACGGTGAGGCCCGCGACCACCTCGGGCGCGGCCACGATGGTGCCCGGCCGCTCGGGCTCGGGCAGGTCGACCGACAGCCAGGCGCCCGCGGTGAGCCGGTCGGACTTCGTCGCGGCCCGCCCGTCCAGCGCGACGTGCCCGTCTTCGGCGAGCGTCGCGACCACGGTGCGGGACAGGCCGAGCAGGCGCGCGAGCCCGGCATCGACGCGCATGCCGTCGAGGCCGTCGGGAACCGGCAGCTCGCGGACGTCACCCACCGGCGGTGTTCCGGTCGTGGTCATGGGAGCCGTCGAGCTCGTAGCCGAACAGCGCGAGCACCACGAGCAGGACGCCGCCGCAGGAGATCGCCGAGTCGGCCAGGTTGAACACGGCGAACGCCTCGCCGTTGGGCGCGAACGGCGACACCATGTCCACGACGTGGCCCTGCAGCGGGCCGGGGGCGCGGAAGATGCGGTCCATCAGGTTGCCGAGCGCGCCGCCGAGCACCAACCCGAGCGCGATGGCCCATCCGGTGGAGCGCAGCCGCCGGGCCACGCGCACGATGACGACCACCACGACGATCGCGATCACCGAGAGGATCCAGGTGAAGCCGGTGGCCATCGAGAACGCGGCGCCGGGGTTGCGCAGCAGCTGCAGGTAGATGAGGCCGCCGAGGATGCGGACGGGCTCCCGTCCCTCCAGCTGGGCGACCGCGATGGTCTTGGTGATGATGTCGGCCACCAGCACCGCGACCGCGATGGCAGCGAGCAGCCGTACGCGGTTCGCGGTGGCTGGCGCGGCGTCGGGGGCGGCGTCGGGTTGGTCGCTCACCTCATCCATCATGCCGGTTCGACTCCCGGGCCTCCCGACCACCTCGCCAGCCGACCGCGCATGTCGACGGCCCGGATCCGGTCCTCGGCCGCCGCCCGCACGTGCGAGGTGGTGACGACGAGCAGCTGGTCGCGTTCCCGCAGCCGGGTCTCCGGCGTCGGGGTGAAGGCCTTGTCGTCGCGCACGACCAGGCTCACGACGGCGCCACGGGGCAGCCGCAGCTCCTGGAGGTAGACCCCCTTCAGCCGGGAGCCGACGGGCACGCGGACCTGCAGGAGGTCGGCGCCCAGCTCGTCGAGCGGCGCGGCGTCGACCTCGATCTCCCGAGGCTCGCCCGCCCGCGCGACCCCGAGCAGCCGGGCGACCCACGGCAGGGTGGTGCCCTGCAGCAGGGTGAGCACGACCACCAGCACGAACACGACGTCGACGAGGGCGGTGGCGTTAGGCGCGCCTTCGGTGAGCGCGATGAGGGCGAGCACGATGGGCACCGCGCCGCGCAGGCCCGACCAGGAGAGGAACGCCTGCTCGCGCCACGGCACCCGGAACGGGACGGCCGCCGCGACCACGGAGAGCGGCCGTGCGAGCAGCAGCAGCACGGCGCCCGCGACCAGGGCCGGGATGACGGCGTTCACCAGCCGGGGCGGCGACGCGTACAGCCCGAGCAGCACGAACAGGCCGATCTGGGCGAGCCAGCCCGTGCCTTCGGCGAACGAGCGCACGCCGCCGCGGTGGGGCAGGTCGGAGTTGCCGAGGACGAGCGCGGCCACGTACGTCGCGAGGAGCCCGGAGGCGTGCGTGAACTGGCCCGCGGTGAAGCCGAGCATGCAGACGGCGATCGCGGCGAGCGGGTAGAGGCCGGTGGAGGGCAGCGCGGCGCGGCGCAGCGCCCACGCGCCGCCGAGGCCGAGCAACGCCCCGATCACCGCGCCCGCGACCAGCTCGTACACGACCAGGAGGGGCGTGAGCCACGTGAACGGCTCGGACGAGGAGAGCAGCAGGACGGCGAGCACGACCGGCGCGTCGTTCATGCCGGACTCCAGCTCCAACGCGCCGGAGAGCCGCCTGCTGACCCCGACGCCGCGCAGCACGCTGAAGACCGCGGCGGCGTCCGTCGAGGACAGCACGGCGCCCCACAGCAGCGCGGTGCGCCACTCCAGGTGGAGCAGGAAGTGCAGCGCGGCCCCGACGACGGCGATGCTGACCAGCACCGACACGGTGGAGAGCGCGACACCGAGGCCGAGCGAGGGGCGCACCGCCCGCCAGTTGGTGGTGAGGCCGCCCTCGGCCAGGATGAGGACGAGCGCCGCGAGACCGAGCGACTCGGTGAGCGCGGCGTCGTTGAACTCGATGCCCAGCACCGACTCCCCGAGCACCATCCCGATGCCGAGGTAGAGGAGCAGCGAGGGCAGGCCGAGCCGCACGGACACCCGGACCGCGACGACGCCGACCAGCACGACCCCCGCCGCGATCCCGAGCAGTAGCTCCAGGCTCGGCATGCCCAACCCTAACGATCGCCACACCCCCAACCTGCGCAGGCAGCCCGCCCCACCCGGCGAGTCCCCGTTTCCGTGACGGCGAGTCGCGCGTTCCGCCGTGGTGAGTCGGGCGCCCGGTGTCGGGGTCAGCGCCGCCAGATGAGGGTGGCGGCGGTGCGTGGGCGGGTGCGGACGTCGAGCGCGGCGGCGACCTCGTTCACCCGCTCGGGCGGGAGGCACAGCCGTCGTGTCACCCACTCGGGATCCTGTCGGGGCGGGTTGGTCCGCTCCCACCGCGTCACCGCAGGCGCGAGGCCGATTTCGCGGAGCACGGCGACGGCGTCGTCGGCCGTGGCGGGCGGCGGTCGACGGAGGCCGTGGAAGCGCTCCCACAGCGGGTCGAGCCAGGCCATCGGGTGCTGGTCGAGCATCTCGACGACGACGCCGCGCCGGGCGGCCGCGGTCAGGGCGCGCAGGAACGGCGGCAGGTCGACGACGTTGTGCAGCACGTGGTTCGCCACGACCACGTCGGCCTGCCCCGCTTCCGTCGCGGCGTCGGGCCACTCGCCAAGGACGACCCGGGCAGGCACGCCCCGTTCCCGGGCGGTGGCGGCGAAGACGTCGAGCATGTCGCGCTGCCGGTCGACGCCGATCAGTTCGGTCGCGCGCTCGGCGAGGGCGAATGCCGCGTCACCGCCACCACAGCCCACGTCGAGTACCGCGCCCCGTGGATCGAGCATCCTCAGCCCCGCCGCTCGCGAAGGCGTGTCCGCTGGCGTCGCGGGCGGCACGAACCACGACGGATCGTGCTGCCACGGGTTCCAGTCGACGCGGGCCCGGACCTCCGGCGGGATTCCCCGCCCCGACTGCAGCTCGGCCCACCGCTCCGCCGCACCGCCGTCCGCCACGTCAGCAGCGTAGAAGGGCGCCTGCCGACGCAGCGGTGAGCCGCCCACCTCGATTCGCCGTGGGGTTACGGGGTTGGGGTCACCTGCACCTTGACCTGGGTCGACGTGCCGTCGGCTGCCGTCACCGCGCCCTGCGATGCCGGGCTGCCCGCCTGTCCGTAGGTGACGGTCGTGGCCAGCACCTCGCCCGCCACGAAGGCCTCGTGTGCGCGGACCGCCTCGCCGACCGCCTCCGGGGCCTCCAGGACGAGCGCGATCCGGTCGGACACGTCGAGGCCTGCGTCGCGGCGCGCCTGCTGGACCACGCGGACGACGTCGCGCGCGGTGCCCTCGGCCGCCAGCTCCGCCGTGACCACCGTGTCCAGCAGCACCAGGCCGGTGTTGCCGGGCAGCGCGGCCGTGCGCTCGGCGTCCACCGCGACCAGCCGCTCGGTGAACTCCCCCGGCTGCAGCGTGATCCCGGCGGCGATCACCGTGCCGTCCGGCTCGGCCGACCACTCGCCCGCCTTGACCGCGCGGATCACCTTCTGGGTGTCGCCGCCGAGCCGCGGCCCGCACACCCGCGCGTTGACGGCCACCTCGAACCGGCCGTGGGCCGCGACGTCCTCGGTGAGGACGACCTCCTTGACGTTCACCTCGTCGCGCAGGATGTCGGCGAACGGCGCGAGCGTGGCGGCGTCCGCGGCGGCCACCGTGAGCGCGGCGAGCGGCAGCCGCACCCGCAGCCCGCGCGCCTTGCGCAGCGACAGCGCCGCCGAGGCGACCTGCCGCACCCGCTCCATGGTCGTCACGAGCGCGTCGTCGCGCGGGAGGAGGTCGGCGGAGGGCCAGTCGGCCAGGTGCACCGACCGGCCGCCGGTGAGCCCCTGCCACAGCTTCTCCATGGTCAACGGCAGCAGCGGGGCCGCGACGCGCGCCGTGACCTCCAGCACCGTGTGCAGCGTGTCGACCGCGTCGGCGTCGCCGTCCCAGAACCGGTCGCGGGAGCGGCGGACGTACCAGTTGGTGAGCGCCTCGGCGTGGTCGCGCACCCGCTCGCACGCGCCCGCGATGTCGTAGACGTCCATCGCGGCCGTGACGTCCTCGACGAGCGCCGCCGTGCGGGCCAGCACGTACCGGTCGAGCACGTGCGGCGAGTCGGTGCGGAACGTGCCCGTGCGCCCGGCCGCGCCCCCGTACAGCGACAGGAAGTACCAGGTGTTCCACAACGGCAGGATCGCCTGGCGCACCCCCTCCCGGATGCCCTGCTCGGTGACGATCAGGTTGCCCCCGCGCAGGATCGGCGAGGCCATGAGGAACCAGCGCATGGCGTCGGAGCCGTCGCGGTCGAACACCTCGTTGACGTCGGGGTAGTTCTTGCGCGACTTCGACATCTTCAGCCCGTCGTCGCCCAGCACGATGCCGTGGGCGACGCACGAGGCGAACGACGGCCGGTCGAACAGGGCCGTGGCCAGCACGTGCAGGGTGTAGAACCAGCCGCGGGTCTGGCCGTTGTACTCGACGATGAAGTCACCCGGGTAGTGGTGCTCGAACCACTCGGCGTTCTCGAAGGGGTAGTGCACCTGCGCGAACGGCATGGAGCCCGACTCGAACCAGCAGTCCAGCACCTCCGGCACCCGACGCATCGTCGAGCGACCGGTGGGGTCGTCCGGGTTGGGCCGCGTGAGGTCGTCGACGAAGGGCCGGTGCAGGTCGGTGGGCCGCACGCCGAAGTCGCGCTCGAGCTCGTCGAGCGAGCCGTAGACGTCCGTGCGCGGGTACGCCGGGTCGTCGCTCATCCACACCGGGATCGGCGAGCCCCAGTAGCGGTTGCGGGAGATCGACCAGTCGATGGCGTTCTCCAGCCACTTGCCGAACTGGCCGTCCTTGATGTGCGCGGGCACCCAGGTGATCTCGCGGTTGAGCTCGACCATCCGGTCGCGGAACGCCGTGACCTGCACGAACCACGAGTCCACCGCCCGCTGGATGAGCGGGTTGCCGCAACGCCAGCAGTGCGGGTACGGGTGGTCGTAGGTGTCGTGGCGCAGGAGCACGCCGAGCACGAACGGCTTGGTGCGCTCCTTGAGGTCGCGGATGATCTGGTGGTTGGCGTCGAAGACGAGCATGCCCTCGTACGGGGGCACGGTGGCGTCGAACGTGCCGTCGGTGCCCACCGGCACGACGACCTCGATGCCCGCCGCGTCCGTGACGACCTTGTCCTCCTCACCGAACGCGGGTGCGATGTGGACGATGCCGGTGCCGTCCTCGGTGGTGACGTAGTCGGCGGCGAGCACGCGGTGCGCGTTCGCCCGTCCGACGAAGAAGTCGAACGGCGGCGTGTAGGACAGGCCGAGCAGCTCCGTGCCGCGGAAGGTCCGCAGCACGGTCGGCTCCTCCCCCAGCTCACGGGCGTACGCGCCGAGGCGGGCGGCGGCGAGGACGTAGCGCTCGCCGTTCGCCTCGACCAGCGCGTAGTCGACGGCCGGGTTGACCGCCATGGCGAGGTTCGACGGCAGTGTCCACGGCGTGGTCGTCCACACCAGGGCCAGGGCGCCGTCGAGGTCGCCGGACGCGGACAGGCGCAGCCCGACGGTGACGGCCGGGTCCTGCCGGTCGAGGTAGACGTCGTCCATCTTGGTCTCGGTGGCCGACAGCGGGGTGCCGTCGTGCCAGCAGTACCAGAGGACGCGGAAGCCCTGGTAGACCAGACCCTTGTCCCACAGGGTCTTGAAGGCCCACATGACCGATTCCATGTAGTCCAGGTCGAGGGTCTTGTAGTCGTTGTCGAAGTCGACCCAGCGGGCCTGGCGGGTGACGTAGGCGCGCCACTCGTCGGTGTAGCGCAGCACCGACTCCCGGCAGGCGGCGTTGAACGCGGCCACGCCGAGCTCGTCGATCTCGGCCTTGTTCTTCAGGCCGAGCTGCTTCTCGGTCTCGGTCTCGGCGGGCAGGCCGTGGGTGTCCCAGCCGAAGCGCCGCTCGACGTGGCGGCCGCGCATGGTCTGGTAGCGCGGCACGACGTCCTTGACGTAGCCGGTGAGCAGGTGGCCGTAGTGCGGCAGGCCGTTGGCGAAGGGTGGGCCGTCGTAGAAGACGAACTCGTTGCCGCCGTTGTCGCCCGCGGGCCGGGCGTCGACCGAGGCCTCGAACGTGCCGTCGGCGGCCCAGAACGCGAGAACGTCATCCTCGAGCTGCGGGAACGACGGGTGGGCTGGCACCGTCGGGTAGGCCATGAGCGTGCTCCTCGTGCGCTGCGGACTCTCGCACGGGGACGACGGCCCGGCCGGGCTGCCGCGGTACCACCCCGCTTGCCGTCCCGGAGGACGGCCGCTCGTTGAACGGCTGTGACGGGCCGCACCCGTCCGGTTCTACTCCGGGCTCGACGCCCGTTTCTTCCGGCGGCTCCCCGGTGATGGCCGGATCGGTGCCTGTGCGTCAAGGGTAGCGCCGCGGCGCTACCCGGTATTCCACCGGGTGCTGGTCAGCGGGCAGAAGCGGGGTGGCGAGCTCCGAGGGCGGCGACGGGGTTGCACCAGCCGCACGGGGTGAAGCCGAGCTCGACGGCTTCCCGGGCGGGCAGCGGGATGGTCTGCTGCGCTGCCAGCGCGCGGCAGCCCATGAGGTGGTAGCGGGGCTGCTCGTCGACGACGAGCACCTCGTCCTCCACCGCTGCGGCGACCCGGCCGAGGGCGGGGTCTGCCGATTCCTCGGGCGGCTCGGCGTCATCGGAGTGGAAGGCCTGCTGGGTTGCGCCTTCGTGCGCGGCGGGCTCGAACAGGTCGTGCCCGGAGCCGGAGGCGGCGCGGGTGGCCTGGTCGTCGCGGGCCGGTGGCTCGGCGGCCGATCCGGCGGAAGCGCTTCCGTTGGGCCGCTCGACCTGCTGGGCACCGCCCGCATCGGACGGGCGATCGGCGGACGACCCGGAAGCGGCCGCTCCGGTGGCCCACGCGCCCGCCGGGCGGGTGTCGCCCGCGGCCGCTCCGGACGCCCAGGACTCGCCGCCACGGCGCTCGGCGGTGCCGGCAGCGCCGCGTGACCCGAACCCGCCGCCTGCGGGAGGCGCGTCGGAAGCCGGACCGGTCGCGAACGCTCCCCGATCACGGCCCGCATCGGGCGCGCCGCTGTCGGCCGCCGCACCGGATCCCGAACGTCCCGCGTCGGGTGGAGACCCGGGACCGCGGTCGGCAG
>Ga0207688_10001547_pt1 | contig 12089 bp, 12 predicted proteins | sample KBSMiscanthusM4_FD_184296 | JGI IMG/M metagenome (GOLD analysis project Ga0207688, IMG submission 184296) | Miscanthus rhizosphere microbial communities from Kellogg Biological Station, Michigan, USA - M4 (SPAdes) (version 2) | ecosystem: Host-associated > Plants > Roots > Rhizosphere ...
GCTTTTGGGCCGACTCCGCCCAGTGGCTGGGCCTTGGTAGCTACGGCCGACTTTAACGGCGACGGGAAGCCAGACTATCTCCTTTACAATGCCGCGACGCGTCAGACAGCGATCTGGTATCTAAACAATAACGTTCTTATTAGCGGCGTGCTCGGTCCCACACTTCCGGCCGGTTGGGGACTGAGTGGTGTGGCGGATTTCAACGGCAACGGCCATCCAGATTACGCCTTGTTCAACTCCGCGACGCGCCAGACCGCCATCTGGTATCTATCAGGACCAACGTTCATCAGCGGAGCTCTTGGGCCGAGTCCGCCCAGTGGCTGGGCCTTGGTAGCTACGGCCGACTTTAACGGCGACGGGAAGCCAGACTATCTCCTTTACAATGCCGCGACGCGTCAAACGGCGATCTGGTATTTGAACAACAACATGTTTGTTAGTGGTGCGCTCGGCCCCACTCTTCCGGCCGGCTGGAGCCTGGTCGGGCCGTGAGCGAAGTTCCTTACGCTTCGCGTTCCCAAATGCCATACCTTGCTGCGGTTCAGCGATCGGTCACGTTTTTTGTTCTCACGTGAAGCTGCCGGGAATTCTCACGGCCTTGCTTGCTTCAGCGCTGATAACCTTCAGCGGAGAACAAGCGGGCTCCACAGAAAAGTGGACCGCTCCGGCAGCAGAAGCGCGAAAGAAAAACCCGGTTGCTGTTAGCGAATCTTCACTCGCAGCGGGACAAAAAATCTATGTGAAGCGTTGTTTGGCCTGTCACGGAAAGACAGGGAACAGTGATGGACCCGACGCAGCCGACCTTGGCATTGACCCGGCCAAACTCTCCGATCCCGCGATTCGAGCAGAAACAGACGGCGAGCTTTTCTGGAAAATCACTGTCGGCAAAAAACCAATGCCGAATTATGGCACGCGGCTATCGCCTGCCGACCGCTGGAATGTGATCAACTACCTTCGCTCCCTCGCCAAAAAGTAACCCCAACATTGAAGGCGATTCGACAGTTCTATCTGGTAGTTGTAATTCAAAGCGCCCTGCTAACAATGGCGCCTGCAGCTCTTCGGGCACAGGACGAGACACCGGACGGATACGTCACAAGAAAGGAATATGAGGAGCTCAAAACCCAGCTGCTGGTTATGAAAAAGGAACTGGACACACTTAAGAAAGAAAAAGAAGTGGCTCCAAGGCAGAAGGACCGCGAAAGTCAATCCGTCGCCGGCACAGCTCCGAAGCGAGAGACCGCTGAAGGTCAAGCTATCGCCGACGTACATAAGCAAGTCGCACCGGAAGTCACGCTGCCGGTCGTGCAACCGGAAGGACTGCTCGGAACGACCAAGTTCTTACTTGCGGGTTGGGCTGACGGGATGTTTGAGGCGCGCAACGGCCAAGTGTCCACGTTTTCGGCTTCCTTTGACCCTATCTTCCTCTGGGAATTGACGCCGAAAATCTTATTCGACAGCCGACTCGAAATCGACCCCAGCGGTGGCGGCACCAACGTGAACCTTGTAAATGCCCAGATCTCGTATCTTCTCAATGATTACATGGCTTTGGGGGCCGGAGAGTTCTTCAGTCCCAGTAATGTTTTCGTCGAACGCTTCGAGCCGCAGTGGATCAACAAACTGCCTGACCGTCCACTTGCTATTTACCATGGCATTCTGCCAAATATATCCGTCGGCGTCCAGGCGCGCGGAGGGTTTCCGATCGGCTCGACCCGCGTGGATTACGCCTTTTATGTTTCCAACGGTCCTGTCCTGAATACTTTCGACGCTCGCAGCGCGGGTACACTGGATTTCAACAGCTACACGGATAACAACGACAACAAGGCGGTTGGCGGCAGAGTTGGTTTTCTCCCAATCCCAGGAGTCGAGGTCGGTTATGGCTTTGAGACTTCCAAGCCCGGCTTCCAAGGCACGACTTTTTCTCGCGTTCAAGCGTTGGTTCAATCCGTCGACTTGGAGGTTACTCGCGATTCCTACCTGCTGAAGGGCCGCATCAATCTGTTCGCGCAGTACGCCTGGAGCCACGTCGACCACGCAGTGTACGATCCCGACGGCTCCCTGGGGTTTGGGCCGCTTGCGTTCACAAGCAAGCAGGATGGCGGTTACGCGGAGCTCGCCTATCGGCCTACCAAATTGGATAACGATTTTCTAAGGAATCTCGAAATGATCTTCCGCTGGGATCATTTGAGTCGCGATCCAAGCGGACTGGGCGATCCAGAAGAGACCCGATGGACGGTAGGGCTCAACTACTGGCTAAGCCCCAGCACGGTACTGAAAGCTGCCTATGAGTGGGATCAACCGAACGGCGAGCCTAATAGAAACGCCCTGCTTATTCAGACAGCCATGGGTTTCTAGACGGAAGAGTAACATGATAACAACACGCAGAATCTTTTCGGTTTTGGTTCTCCTCCTAGTCAGCACGAGTTGGAGTTTGTTTGCCGAACCTAAAACAAACCGGAAAGCAGATGACAAGTCGAGCGGTGGCGTCTCGAACGATTCCTATAGGGGGTTAAGCGGCGAAGAGCTTTGGTCCAACAATTGTATGCGTTGTCACAACATTCGGCCGCCCACCATGTATAGTGACGCGCAATGGGACGTGATCGTTCATCACATGCGTCTCCGCGCCAACATTACCGGCCAGGAACAGCGCGCCATCGTGGCGTTTCTAAAGTCCGCAAAGTGAAGGCGCACAGTTCGGGGCGCACAAAATTACTGCAAAAGCAGCTACACGAGTTATCGCGGTTTGAGCATGATCGCACACCTGAGCAAGCCTGAATATGTACATGTCTTGCTTAACTCACTGCCGGTTTATGGACTGATACTTCCGCTTCCCGCCGAGGAATTGAGACGAAAGGTGGCTCTGTCGGACATTATCCGCAGCACCCGGTGAATTTTTCGAGAAAAAATTTTCTCATGCCTTTATAGAAAGGGCCGTCTTCCTGTGCGGGGTCTCTACCAGCCGGGGGCGGGGTATCTCTTGCAGCACTGCAACCCTGGCGCCCTGTAGCCTTGCAGTAGGGGTCGAGTTCCTTCGCGGGAGGGTCTTGGACCACAACACTGTTCCCTTGATCCGGTGCAACAGTGTTTCCAGTTCGCTCGACGACGAGATTACTGACGTGATCGCCTCGGCTTATTTGTCCGCCGTGTCCGGTGTAGTGGAAGCAAGTTTCTGGAAGCGCGGATCATTCCGAAGCGGATCGAACATAGGATCGAGCCGGAGCAGCGCAGGAGTGAGCGGCACGTTGAAAGGCAGTGGGCCTGCATATGATATCGAGAGTAGTTGCTGTAAAGCCGCGATGGCGCGGTCGGGTTCGCCCATTTGCGCCGCTACCCGGGCGAGGATCTCGATCGGCTGGCGACCAGTTAACGCGTCTTTCTCGATCGGATTCACGGCCATGGCCCGTTCGGCCAGAGCCAACGCGGCGGCTTTGTCGCCGAGACCCACATTGGTAAGCGCGAGAATTCCGATGAGCCTGTCATTTTCCGGCTGTTCTTTGAGGAACGGTTCCAGTTCGCTGCGCGCCTGTCGCCAACTTTCCTGGGCGGCGGCATGGTCACCGGCAACTTCTTGCGCCCAGCCTAACCAAAAGCGCAGTTCGCCATTCAAATAACCCAACGCTGGATCAGGCTTGGCAAGTATTTCCTTTAGCCGAGGGATGATTTGTGCAGGGCGGTGCTCCAGGATCGCTTGGTAAGCTTGCGCTTCCAACGGGATGGGATCATCGGCCACCGGCTGGAGCGGAGCGAGGAGCGCCGAAGCACGCGGCAGGTCACCCTCGGCTTGTGCGATAGCCGCCTTTTGCGCAAGGGTATCGACGTCGTCCGGCGTAATATTTAGAACCTGGTCAAGCTTCCGCAACGCTTCGGGGAAACGACGAAGGTGGACATAGGAACGCGCGTGCTGTCCGAGAAGATTAACGTTGCGCGGGTCGAGCCGCTCGGCTTCGTTGAAGTACGACTCGCTCCGGTCCCACTGGCCTCGCCTCCGCGCGACATAGGCGAGCGATTCAGGAATCTGGCTGCCATTCGGTAGGAACTGACGTGCTTGCTCAAAGTAACGCACCGCGGTGTCGTAATCCTTCAGACAGGAGTAGTGGTAATATCCCTTGGCATGCAGCGCCTCGCCAAGGTTGGCCTGAAGAGTGAGAGCGGTTTCGGCTGCCTGCCGTGACTCGTCACCCAGCGCGACCGTTGGTTGAAGAGTCTGTGTGAGGTAGCCGCGCGCATCCACGAATGACAGCAGCGCCCAACCAAGGGCGAACTTCGGGTCCAAGCGCACCGCTTCTCTGAGATATTTCTGTGCGCCAAGGGAGTTGGCGGATGTGGTTCCTCCCGCTTTCAGCGTATAAGCCAGGCCCCGTAGGTAGGCATCATAAGCCTCAGGATTGTCCGTCGGTTTGGCGGCGATGACTTGCTCTTCCTGACCGGTGAGTTTCGCCCGCAACTGGTCGGCGATGGCTTTGGCCACGTCACTCTCGACCGAAAAGATGTCGGTCAGTCTTCTGTCGTAGGTATCAGCCCAAAGATGCGAATCGTTGGCCGCTTTGATTAACTGCACGTTCACCCGCACCGCGTCGCCGCTCTTCTGCACGCGTCCTTCCAGAATGTGGGCCACGCCAAGTTGCCTGGCGATCTCGGGCAGGTTTTCCGGCGCGCTTTTGTAATGCTGCGTCGATGTGCGCGAGATCACCTTCAGATCGGCGATCTTGGCTAAGCGCGTCAGAATCTCGTCCTGGATGCCTTCGGCGAAATAGGCGTTGGCTTTGTCTTCGCTCCGATTTTCGAACGGAAGCACCGCGATGCTTTTTTCCGGCGCAGCCAGCGTCGATCGCGCGCGATAACGGGAAAACATTGCGATACCACTGATGATTGCCGCGAGCGCGAGCAACACTGCCGTCATCGCCGCCCAGCGCATTCGCGCTCTGCGCTCTTTCAGGGCCTGGAACTTTTTTGGCAGTTGCGGATTGCCCACTTGATCCGCATATAGGTTCGCGATCCCGACACGCATTCCGTGTTTCACTTCGCAGGCGCCAAGATCGTGCAGTAGCGGTCGCCAGTGTTCGTATTCTTCCAAATCTTCGGCGACGTGCTTGGAGACAAGAATGTGTCCGGCATCTCCGCAAGCCATCACCCTTTGCGCCATGTTGAGGCCGGCACCGGCCAGATTGGCGTGACCATTCACATCTATCACCCCGCTGACCGGACCGCTGTGCACGCCCATTCGAACCGGCAGGCGCGGATGCGTCTTGAGCGCGCCACTGATTTCAATCGCGCATTGCGCAGGCGCTTCCTGACTGGTGTAGAAGACCAGCGCCATGCCGTCGCCGGTTGGAATTTTTATCAATCGACCCGCAGCTTCGGCTTTCTGGTATTGATCCGAACCGCGGACGATTCTCGTTAGCTCGTCTACTACCGTCCGTTGCTCGTTTAATCGACAGCTTCGAGTAACCAACAATGTCGATGAACAGGACATGCGCGACTTCGAGCCGAATTTGCTCTTTAACCTCGGCGGGCACGTTATGAATTTACCTGAAATCAAAATAATTGATACTTCCGCTTCCCGCCGAGGAATGGAGACGAAAGGTGGCTCTGTCCGACATTATCCGCAGCACCCGGTGAACTTTTTCGACCAAAAATTTTCGCATCTTAACCTTTCCAGCTGATTTGTCCCGGTTGAGACCGTTCCAGAGTTCCAAACTTGGCCTGCGCTGGCCCTTTGGAACTGGCAAAGTGGGACAACTCATTCGCGAAGCTTCATCCGAAGCGACGTTCCCCGCTGCGAAGGGTCCGCGGCGCAATTAAAGTGAAAATCATCAAAGCCACCGATCGAAACATGATTCCGTTGCTCGATTGATTCGACGGGTTATTTTTCCGCCGGTGAAATCTTCGGCTGTACGCATTCTGCTTGTTTTTCTCCTGCTGCCGGCCGGCGCATTTGCGGCAAACAGCGTTGTCAATATGTCGCATTACGACTTGATGCGGCCGGATTTTGTCGGGATGGCGAGTGAAGGCATCGTCGGCGTCATTCACGAAGCGACCTACCCGCGTCGAGAGCGCGATGCGAGATACTATGAACGGCAGCGGGCTGCACTTGAAGCAGGCTTATTATGGGGGGCTTACCACTTCGGCGACGCAACTAACCCCATTGGACAGGCCGATCATTTCCTGAATGCTGTCGCGGCGGCGCGGCCCCCCATCCGGCCAGACGATTCGGAGAAACGGCGGGCGGGTGTGTTGCTCGTTCTGGATTTCGAAAAAAACGGTCATTATCCAGGAGGCACAATGAGCGTGGCCCAGGCGGTCGCGTTCGTTGAGCGCATCAAAGAGCGTACAGGCAAGTATCCGGGTCTGTATTGCAGTGAATATCGGTTGCGGCAGATGCTCTACGGACGAAGCGCCGCCTCGGCGCACCGCCAAACACTGGCAAATTGCTGGCTGTGGATTGCTAACTATCACGCGGAGCCGCGCAACACAGCGCCCTGGAACACTTGGCATATGTGGCAATACTGTGGCGATGGTAAATGCGATTTGCGACCGAGGAGCATGTTTCCGAAATCGGTGGCCAACGTCCGAAAAGCTGAACGCAACATTTTTCGCGGCAGCAACGCCACGCTACAAGCATTCTGGCGAGAGAACGCGTGGTACCCTTCGGGATAACGACAGCCGTTTTCCGGTAACCATTGAATTACGCGTCTGTTTGCCCATCTCCGGGCTGGCGAAAAACGCGTTTTATGCGTAATGTCTGTCATGAGATCAAGACGCAGCTTCGGCAGCAAGGCTCTTCTGATCCTTGCTTTTGGGTGTGCAATTTCAACCAGCAATGCGGGGCAAGCGAGTTATCCACCTGGTCGCGTAGTTGTGAAAAGAGTGCCGCAGTTCGGATGGAATCTGGCTTTCAATCTGCAGATCGATGGCACGCCTGTGGCGACCATCCCAAAAGGTCGCCAGTATGACGGTTGGCTCCCTGCAGGGCGCCACGTCCTGACAGTGTACACAGCGTCCTACGAGGGCTTGCCCCAGTCGACGTCGACAATAGTGAACGTCGAACCAGGGCGAACCCATGTGTTCACCGCATTGTGGGATTCGAGTCTGATTTTTCTCCACCCATCAGGAGAGTGGTTGACCCCCGGCAAGCAGTGGGAACTTAGACCTCATTAACTGCTATTCGGACTTCGCAACGCGGAATTTTACCGCAGGACGTCTAAGGTGCAGCTAGCGCTTCATCTACGCTCGGGAAAATAAGGAAAAAATTCTCCAGGCGCGCGGACTCAAGGATCGGCCGCACCTCGTCGCGCACCCCAGCGAGGATAAATATTCCGCCGAAATCCTCCATGTCTCGCATTCCGTTGATCAGAACCGCCAGCCCAGAGCTATCGATATAATTCACCCCGGAAAGGTCTACCACCAAGCGCGCCGGCTTGTCTTTGATCAGCTGAGCGAGCGAGTCTGCTACCTTGGCGGAAACGTTGAGATCGATTTGGCCTTCCAGCGGAAGAACATTGCGCGGGCTTGGGAGTGACATGTTGGTTAAAAGTCGAGAAGATGGTGCATCTCGCGCCGGCGAGCCAGCGAAAAAATCGGCCGCTCAATCTCAATCAAAATGATTGCAAGAGGCCGCTTTCAAAATGAAGAATCACAGGTCCCTCTGGACCCTTATACGTCCACTGCTCATTCTTGGAACCGCTGATTCGCTTGATTCGCGCTGGCTGGCCCAGCATCCTCATACACTGGTCCGCCGTCATTCCGGCTCGAAGCTGACCGCGCGCGATCGCCGTCTTCGCCTCAACCCGCGCGTGTTGTGGCACGCGCTCGCGTTTAGATTTTCCCGCGACCATCGCCACGCCGATGAGCAATATGAGTGCGCATATGCATATTAGCGCAATCGCCAGCGCCGAACGCAGACCCTGTTTTTGAATTGCCGGGGGCACGGCCGAACCGGCATCCAGCACAATCGGTTCGGTCTTTCGCGCCACCCGAAATTCACTAACCGGCCGCCAATCCGTGAAGCCGGCGGTCCAATACAAGTCGTTCGGCCGAATTTCCCCGGAAAAGACTTTGTTGCGAAAAATTTGCTCCTCGAATTCTCCCAGGACCGCGCCCTCACGCGCTGCATGAAATTTCATTGCAGGGGGCACGTTGGCAAAGGCCTTCTCTCACCGCGAGCACAAAGCGTGCGGCTCGCGAAAAAAATAGTTTCCGAACCTGTCGGTCAGACGTTACTGCCGGTCCACTTCAGCTTGTGACGCAGCACACTGAAGAACGAAACATCCGGCAGGAATCCCAGCTGAAGGATTGTTTTGGCCCGGCGGATCACGACTTGTGCTCGTGGCGGCAGTCGCACCGGCTCGCGCCCATCAACGCTCAAGAAAGTCGGATACTCCGTGCTCCCGGGCGAAATCTCGATCACCGAAGTATCGCTGACGATGACCGAACGATTTGTCAGCACATGCGGGCAGACTGGTGTGATGACGAAAACGCCGGATTCCGGAGACAGGATTGGGCCACCGGCGGAAAGCGAATACGCGGTCGAACCGGTCGGCGTCGCGATAATTAGTCCGTCGGCGTTGAATTCCGTCAGTGTTTCTCCATTCACTTTCGCGTGCAGCCTGATCAAGCGCGGCAGATCGCCCCGGCTAATGACCGCATCGTTCAAGGCATGGACACTTAAAAGCACGCGTCTATTTGTGCGCAACTCGACGGATAACAGCGCTCGTTTGCTGTAGGAAATGCGGCCGCTGGCGATTGCATCGACGACTTCGCGATAAGCCGAAGAATTCACGGTGGTCAAAAATCCGAGCGAGCCGACATTGATGCCGAAAATCGGCTTCAGGTCTTTACTGGCCATCGCCACCACGTTCAGAATTGTTCCGTCGCCGCCCAGGACGACGATCAGATCCGAGCGTTGCGCGATCCGCGCAATCGAGCCGCTGGCTTTCTGCTTTGCAATTTTGGCCGTCTGGTTTTCAACGATCACTTTCAGCGATCGCTCTTTGAATTCTCTAATGACATCGCGCGCAAGTTTTGCGACGCCCGCCTTTTCCGTGTGGGCGATTAAACCGATCGTTTTCGTGCGCATACAAAAAATTCCCGATTACCATCCGCGCCGGCGACGACTGATGCCGCAAGGCCGATTACCTCATGCCCGGAAGCTTCGACAAACGACACGACTTTGCGCTGCGCCTTCTCGTGCAGCGAGGCATCGCGCACGATGCCGCCGCGACCGACGTCGCTCCGCACCAGCTCAAACTGCGGTTTGATCAATGCCAGCACCATTCCGCTCGGAGTTACCAACTGAAACGCATTCGGCAAGATCAAAGTCAGAGAGATGAATGAAACGTCGATGACACAAATGTTCGCTGCTTCACTGATGAGCGATGGCGAAATCGCGCGTGCATTTGTTTTTTCGAAAACAGTTACGCGCGGATCGTTGCGAATTTTCCAGGCAAGTTGGCCATGGCCGACATCGATCGCATAAACTTTGCGCGCACCGCGCTGGAGCAAACAATCGGTGAATCCTCCGGTCGACGCACCGATATCCACCGCAATTTGATCGCGCACATCGATGCCGAAGAAATCCAGTGCGCCTTCCAATTTTAATCCACCGCGGCCGACGAAACGAGGCGCGGCCGCGGTCGCAATCATCACGTTAGGGCCAACTAAGATCGAGGGCTTCTGCGCGACTTGCTCGCCGATTCGGACCTGGCCAGCCATGATCGCGCGCTGCGCCTGGTCACGGCTTTGATAAAACGCGCGCTCCACCAGAGCCTGATCGAGGCGGATCTTCTTCATGATCTCGCCACTTCGGAGGGATTCGCCGCGGCCTCGGAGGGACATGCTTCTGCATGTCCTGGACGCGCAGAAGCGCGTCCCTCCGCAGCTTCCCGGATCGCTTCGGTCAAAGCTGCAACCGTACGTTGCAATTGTTGTTCCGTGGTGCAGAGCGGCGGCAGCAACGCGATCGTTTCCCGTATATTTCTCGTTAACAATCCGTGATCGCGCGCTCGACGGCAAACCTCGTCCGCAGTTTCCGCGTCAGTCATTTCGATTCCGGCGACGAACCCACACTGTCGTACTTCAGTTACGCCAGGCAATTCGCGCAATCGCTGCAGTTGGGAGTCGAGTTGCGGGATCTTCGGTTGCAAAATCGGCAGGACATTCTCCTCTCGAAAAATTGCGAGACCGGCCCGGGCCGCCGCACAACCAAGTGCATTGCCTGTGTAGCTGTGCCCGTAGGCGAGCGCCCGGCCATCCGCCACCGAACCGTCGAATTGCGAGAAGATTTCTTCGGTCGTAAGCGTAATCGCCAGAGGAAGATAGCCACCGCTCAATCCTTTCCCGAGCACCATAATATCGGGCAACGCGTTCTCATGCTCGCTCGCAAACATTTTCCCGGTCCGTCCGAATCCCGTCATCACTTCATCGGCAATCATGAGCGCGCCATTCTGATTGCACCAATCGCGCACCGCCGCGGAAGTTCCCTGCGGCCAAATTCGCATCCCCGCAGCGCCCTGAATAATCGGCTCGACCACCACAGCCGCGATACCGACTCCCTGTGCGCCAGAAAGTTTTTGCAATTCTTCGATTGAACCAACGCGGCGAACCGGAAATCTCCAACCTTCGTGATCGACCGAAAACATCTTCGCCGCCCCCAAGGCCGCCGCGCCCGCAGTATCGCCGTGGTAACCGCTACGAAACGCGACAAACAAATTTCGTTTCTCGCCCCGCATCTGAAAAAATTGTGCGGCAATGCGCAGAGCCGCTTCAATTCCAGTCGAACCGTCATCTGAATAAAAAACGCGCGATAAAGTATTGGGCGGAAATAATTCAACTATTTCCCGCGCCAGTTCTATTGCCACCGGATTCGTGGTCCCCAGAAACGACGAATGTGCGATCCGTTCCAACTGCTCGCGAATTGCCCGATTGATCCGCGGATGATTGTGCCCGTGAATATTTGTCCAGATCGACGAGTTCCCGTCGATGTATTCGCGACCACGGCTGTCGCGCAAGAGCGCGCCGTCCCCCTCGACAATCACAATTGGTTCCTGCTCCGGCGCGCACCATTCCGGCATGTTAGTGAAGGGGTGCCAAACAAACTGTTTGTCTGCGGCAATCAATTCTTCGGTGTTCCAGTCAGTCATTGAATTTCCCGAACCATTTCTCGCAGCGACAAAAGTTCCTCTACCGTTGCTCGCCGGCGGCGATACTTCTTCTCGATGATTTCCTTTAACACCAGCAAATCAGCAGGCAGCGGACAATCGTGGTAAGTCCATGAATCCTCATCCGCGCGCTTCGATTGCAGACGCCAGACGCCGCCAAAACGGGACGCGCGGACTTCGCGCTTCACCCCATCCTCTTCGCGTTCGCTCCATACATGTTGACGCGGCATGATTTCGCGCCCTTAGATTAGCGCCCTTGAAAGATGCCGCCAAACTGTTCGCTTACTTTTTCGCGGTCGTAATCGGCGGCGCTCTTCTCGCGCCTCCACTCTTTTGGACCGCTCCCCGCTTCTCGGCTTTTTTTGCGAAATTCGATTTCGAAAGTTTTTTCCATCGTGCCCTCCTGATTTGCGCGCTCGCATTTCTCTGGCCGCTCCTGCGCTCGCTTCGCCTCCGTTCTTTCCGCGATCTGCGATTGGAGAAAAACCGGCACGCTCTGCGTGATGTCGTGGCCGGCATTTTGCTAGCCGCGGTTCCTCTCCTTGCCAGCACCATTTTGTTAATCGCGACCAGGATTTTTCTGTTAAAAAATGCGGTTCCATGGAATGCGTTCGGTACTGTTTTGGCCGCAGCCATCGTCGTCCCTTTGATCGAAGAGCTTTTTTTCCGCGGGTTATTCCTCGGAATTCTATTGCGCAGCGTGCACCCGGTCGTTGCGGCTCTGATTACCTCGGGGTTTTTCGCCGTCGTTCATTTTCTGAAAGCGCCAACCCGAACAAACGAGACCGTGACCTGGCTTTCCGGATTTCATTCGATCGCAAACTCCTTCGCGCAATTTGCCGATCCAATAATGGTGCTCGCCAGCTTTACTACCTTGTTTCTCATCGGCTGGATTCTGGCCGACGCGCGCTTGCGCACACGCTCACTTTTTCTTCCGAT
>Ga0207688_10001549_pt1 | contig 12088 bp, 14 predicted proteins | sample KBSMiscanthusM4_FD_184296 | JGI IMG/M metagenome (GOLD analysis project Ga0207688, IMG submission 184296) | Miscanthus rhizosphere microbial communities from Kellogg Biological Station, Michigan, USA - M4 (SPAdes) (version 2) | ecosystem: Host-associated > Plants > Roots > Rhizosphere ...
CGAGGGGTCGGGAGAGGTGAGCGGAGACGGCGGAGTCGCCGAGCCGATCGCTGTCGGGGAGGCGGTCTTCTGGTCGCAGGGCGAGGAGCACGAGACGACCTCAGCGCCCGGCCTGACCGCGCTCGTCATCGAGGGCGAGCAGGTCGAGCGGTTCCGCGCCCGTCAGACCGCGGCTCCCTGAGGCCGCGATCGCATACGTGTCTTCACGGATGCGGGTCTCTCCGCCGAGTGAGACCGTGGGAGACGGAAGGAGGTGTCCATGGCGATCACGCCGATGATTGACGCCCCGGCCGTGTCTGCCACGCGGTTCGAGTACCTCGTCGTGCCGCTCAAGGAGGCGAAGCACGTCAAGAAGGACGAGGACGTCTTCGCGCCCGAGCAGTTGAACGAGCTCGGAGAGGATGGCTGGGAGGCAGTTGGCCTGTCGCTGAAGTACGGCGATCTCATGGCCTGGCCCGTCGTGCTGCTGAAGCGGCCGCTCGACTAGGCCCGGTGTTCGCGAGGGCGCCTCCGACTGGCGGGCGCCCTCGCGGCAGTCCAGGCGCTAGAGGTTCCAGTCCGCGAGCTCGCCGGCGTTCCTCACGAGCGTCGTTCGCCGTCCGTTGCGATCGACGCGGACGAGGTCCCCTTCCGGCTTCCGCACCTGGCTGAGCACCCAGGCGAGGACCGACCGCCCGTTCCTCGACAGCGAGAGCGGAATCACGAACTGCCCTCGGATCACGGGCCGGGCGGTGCCCGTCTTCATATCGACGACGCTCACGACCCCGTCCGACGTCGTGTACGTCGACGTCAGCAGGCGCGTCCCGTCGGCCGACCACACGACCGGCAGGTTGCTCATCCGTGTCACACGGCGCGGACCGCTGCCGTCGGGCTGCATCGTCCACAGTTCGTAGATCGGATAGTGCCGATCGGTGCCCGGCCGGACGCGCCCGAACGCGATCCCATGCGGTCCCCACACCGGGAAGCTGCTCGTCCCATCCCGCGTCAGCCGCTGCCGACGGGATCCGTCGAGCCGAGCTCGGAAGACATCGACATCCCCGTCGAGGACGCTGCCCGACCCGGCCTTTCGCGCCCACACGAGGTCGTCTCCCGACGGCGAGATGCTCACGCCGAAGATCGTCGCGCCGCTGTCGATCCGCACGCGCCGCCTCGTCCCGAGGTCGAAGACGTCCAGCGCTCGTCCCTGGTCGGCGATCGTCAGCTGCCCCGATGTCGGAGACCAGCGGACCGGCCTCGCGTCGCGGGCGACGAGCCATGGACTGCCTCCCGTGCTCGGCATGAGGTACGTACGCTCCGCGCGGCTGTCGCTGTAGGCGATCCAGCGCCCGTCCGGCGAGATCTTCGGATCACGACCTTCTCCGAGAAGGCGTCGTCGTGAGCCGTCCGCGCTTCCGATCCAGAGCCCGTACCGCTGCACCTGCTGTCCTTGCGCGTTCTCGACCCACACCCAGGTCGACCAGACGAGTGACGGGCTCGCCGACGGGTCGGTGACGCTGCCCGAGCCCGCCGCCGGCATCGCGGCTACCGCCACCGCGAGGACGATCGCGAGGAGCGGCCACGCCTGAAATCTGCTCGGCACGCGCAAGTCGAGATTGTCACCCTTTGGTGGGCTTCCCGAAAGCGCTGTACGGCGTACCGTCAGCCACATCTAGCCGAAGGGGGAGCCGCCGTGCACATCGTGCAGAGAACCGATCGGTCGCCCGGACGATCGCTTCGGGTGCTGGAGCTGCCACGCACGCTCGGGACTCGAAACGTGGATCTGCCCGCCGACTGGGCGCGGTCTCACGACGACGTCGTCGTCGCGTTCGACCAGTTCGGGCCGACGAACTGGCAGGCGCACCTGGTCAACCCCGAGGGTGAGGTCCTGCTCGCCTTCCCGTGGCACGACCACGCAGACACCATCCTTCTCCGGTGGGACAGCACCGAGTTCCCGCTCCACGCGGACGACGAGTGGACGGCTGCTGTGGACGGATGGTGGGCCTGGGTGCATGCCGACGGCACGCACGTCTACCTCGCCGAGTGCGACGCCGACGAGCTCGAACGGATCGGCCGCGCCAAGCTGCGACAGGAGAGCCCCGGCCTCGTGACGGTCGACGGCGTCCTGTTCAGCTGGAACCGAGTGCCGCGCGTCGCCTACGAGCGAGCATGGCAGGACGCGATCGACGCGTGCCGGGCAGGGCGACCCTCGCCCATGGGTGAGTGGATCTCGAACGATCCCGCCGATCGCCGCATGCTGCTTCGCGGCTAGCCCCGCTCTCGTGGTCGAGCCGAGCGTCCTATCCTCGGCGTCGTGCGTCTTCACCTCGAGCGGGTTCTGAACGCGCCGAGAGAGCGGGTGTTCGCGGCATGCGTCGACCCGGAGCAGCTCGCCGTGTGGTGGGGCCCTGCGGGATTCACGACACCAAGCGTCGATCTCGACGCTCGCGAGGGAGGGATGTACCGAATGACGATGCAGCCTCCGGAGGGTGACGCATTCCACCTGCGGGGGCAGTTCAGGAGAATCGATGCACCCAAGTCCCTCGTCTACACCTTCGAGTGGGAGGAGCCCGACCCCGACGACCGAGAGACGCTGGTCACGCTCTCGTTCCTGGACCATGGCGACGGCACGAGGCTCGTGGTCGACCAGGGCCTGTTTGCGACCCGGGCTCGATACGACCTGCACGAGGCGGGCTGGACGGAGACGCTCGACCGACTCGCCGCGCACCTGCAGCAGGCGGCTAGCCTCGAGGCCGTGGAGAGCGAGTGGACGATCGACCGCCACCTGCTCGGCAAGCCGGACGAGGTCGTCGCTCTCTACCATCGCTTCATCGAGCTCGTCGAGGCGTGCGGCCCGTTCGAGTACTCCGTGACGAAGACCGCGATCAGCCTGAAGGGAACGCGGCGCGGATTCGCCGGGCTCAAGCCGAGGAGCACGTCCCTCGACGGCTACCTCGACCTCGAGCGTCGCATCGAGGATCCGCGGATTCGGCGCTCGGGGCCGTACACGAAGCGCCTGTTCGTCCACCAGTTCCGGATCGTCGCGCTTGCGGAGCTCGATGCGGAGTTCGCGGGGTGGCTCCGAGAGGCATACGCGGTCGGCGACGGCGCGCACCTCCAGGCTGAGGGCAGGTGATGGGCACTGCGTCGCTCACCGCAACTCTCACGGCCGCGATGCCGCTCGCCAGCTAGTAGATGTGAAGCTTGTCGAGCAGCGCCAGTGGGTCGTCGATCGACTCGAACAGATCCTTGTTGTGCTTGATCATCTTGCTCCGCATGTAGACCCGAAGCCACTGCTTGTAGATGTACAGCTCGTAGCGGTCGAGCATCTCTTTCACCGGCAAATTCGGCTGCGCGAGGAGCCCGGCGAGGAACATCGCGCACTCGAGCCCGAGCGAGATCGACTGGAAGTAGGGCGATCCGATGGCCGAGTCGCCGGCGAGGAAGACCGGCGAGCTGGCAAACGGGTGCCCGTTCGAATCGGAGGCGAGCCACTGACGATTCGTCGCGTTGCGCGCACGGTAGAGATCGAGCGGGATCCGGACGATCTCCAGGTCGCCGAGGAGCTCTCCGTGCGTTTCGTCCTTGACCTTCTCGATGAACCGGTCCGTCGACTCGGCGACCGCGGGGACGTTTTCGCGGAGCCACTCCCCGTCGAAGTGGGACGGCAGCACGTCGTACTCCTCGGCGCTGATCGAGACGATGCCCGTGACATGGCTGACGCTGCCGTCGAAGTGCGTGCGGTGCACCATCGGGATGAACTTGTAGTTCGCGTTCTCGATGTTCTTGTAGTACTTGCAGTGCTCGTTGCAGTCGTAGGGCTGGCCGTAGAGAAACGTGATGACGAGCGCGTACTCGAGCCTGACCTTGAGCGTGTTCGCGTCCTCCCTGCTCTCGCCGGGCACGAGGTTGTCGCGGAGCAGTGACCTGCTGCCCGTCGAGTCGATGAGGACTTCTCCGGGCTCGAGCATCGCCATCGCGTCCTCCGCCGTCACGACAGCGGCCGTGCGCACGACACCGTTCTGTCCGCGCACGTCGATCAGGTCGCTGAGGGACTGTTCGATCGCGTTGAGCGGGCAGAAGCCCCGCGCCCAGCCGTCGAGGAGCTCCGAGAGGTCCGAGGGGATCGACTGTCGGAATACGAGACCCTGCTCGAGCTCTGAACGATCGAAGATCGCCTCGACGCTGTCTCCGTCGATGACATCGGCCTGATAGCTCTCGAGCGAGTCCGCCACGAGATACGGCGCGAGCTGGACCATGCGCGTCCGCGTGTACTCGGGGCGTTTCTCGTACAGCCGCACCGAGACTTCCTCAACGGACTGGAGGAGTGCCGTGAGCAGCAGACCGACAGGCCCCGCGCCGACAACGTGCACGCGCATGCCTGAAACCTACTTCCGGCGGAACGACCCGGCGTGGTCGCCATCGAGCAGGTGCCGGACGAGCCCGGTCGACGCCGACTTGCCCTCGGTGTGACCTTCATGTAATACTGAACCTAATGGTTCAGTATTCTTTCTCCGTTGATCGAGCCTTCAGCGCGCTCGCCGACCCGACCCGTCGAGCAGTGCTCGAACGGCTCGTCACGGGCAGCGCGACCATCAGCGAGCTCGCCGAGCCCTTCGGCATGTCGCTGACCGGGATGAAGAAGCACATCCGTCTGCTGGAAGACGCGGAGCTCGTCACCACGGAGAAGATCGGTCGCGTCCGCACATGCACGCTCGTGCCGTACGCCTTCGAGGGCATCAGCACGTGGTTGCAGCGGCTCGACCGCTTTGGGCACGTCGTCGAACGAACGAAAGGAGCACCATGAGCACCACCGTCACCACCCCGACCGAGCTCGAGATCCGTGTCGAGCGCGTCTTCGACGCACCCCGCGATCACGTCTACTCCGTCTGGACGGATCCGACCCTCATCCCCGAATGGTGGGGCGACGGGACGGTCGTCGAGGAGATGGACGTCCGTCCCGGCGGCAGCTGGCGGTTCCGCACCGCATACGGCGTGGTCGAGGGCGAGTACCGCGAGGTCGAGGCGCCACAACGCCTCGTCCAGACGTTCCAGAACCACCTGCAGACCCTCGAGTTCGAGGACCTCGGCGAACAGACGAAGCTGACGCAGACCATGCTCTTCGGTACGACCGAGGAGCGCGACACGACCATGCAGTACGGGGTCGAAGACGGCGCGAAGCAAGGCTTTGCGCGCATCGATGCAGTCCTGGCCAAGATCGCAGCCTGACGCCGGTCCGAGCGGGGCGAGAGGCGTTGGCCCTCTCGTCCCGCCCTAGGGACGGGTCGAGAAGAGACGCTTCTCGGCCGTCAGATGCGGCGCCCACTCCAGACGCGATGCGCCGGCGAAACGCAGGTAGGCGCGGAGCGCGTCCTTCATCGCGTCGACGAAGCCGTCCGCGCGGCGCGGCGCGAACCCCTCCTCCCACCACAGGTCGAGAACCTCCACGCGGCCGCCCTCCCGGTCGATCCGCGGCTCGATCCGACCGACGAAACGGTCGCGAAACAGCATCGGCAGCACGTACCAGCCCCAGCGCCGCTTCTCGGGCGGAATGAAGAGCTCCCAGACGTAGTCGAAGTCGAACAGCGACCCGAGAAGCGGACGGTCCCACACGAGCGCATCGAACGGTGGCAGGAAGGCGACCGAGGGCGACGGCTCGGGTGGATCCTCCAGGAGGCCGATCTCCTCGGCGAGGACGAAGCGCTTCCCGCGCACGCCCTCGACGTCGACCGGAACGATCGCGCCGTCCGCGACCAGCTCCTCGCGCAGCGCCGTCCTCCCCGGATATCCGGGAACCCGGGGATCCGGCTTGGCGGGACCGATGCCGCCGAAGATGTCCCCGACCCCTGCCACACCGAGGAGACCGTGAGCCCGAAACCGCGAAAGGAGCCTGTGGCGGAACTGCTCGAGGATCGGGACCTCGCGCGCAAGGATCTCGGCGGGCAGTAGGCGCTCGAGGAGGTCGTAGTAGCGGCGGCTGCCGTCGCGGCGCGAGAGACCGAGCACGCCGGTGAGCGCATACGCCTCGAGGACGGCACGCACCGTGTTCGTCGGCAGCCCGAACCAGTCGGTCGTCTCGCCTTTCGTGCGCTCGAAGTCGAGCGAGGACATCGCCCCTTCGACACGGATCCGCTCGAGCACCTGCTCGGCCACGTCGGCGTTCTCGTCGATGATCTCCGCCCAGCGCCGGCTCAGTCTTCCCCGGAACCACGGATAGTCCTCGACCAACACGAACGACAGGCCCTTGTTGTAGGCCTCGAAGATCTCACGGCGTTCGTACAGGCCGTCGCACCAGGCGGGGTCGTAGTCGGCGACGCGCGCGTGCAGGACGAGGTCGTGGGTGCGTCCGGCGACCGCGATCGGATCGAACTGGATCGAGCCGAACCGGCCGAACACGTCCAGAACTCCCGCAGGTCCGGCCTCCAACGACCGTGCCGGATTCAGCGCATGGCGCGCGACCAGGAAGCGGCGGGCGGCCTCGGCCGTGACCTTCATGCGCGTGGTCTCGGCAGCTCGAGGTGGTCGAGGGCGCGCTGGGCTCGCGTGCGCATCGCGTGCGTGGGAGGAGAGCCGAGGTACACGCTCGACTTCTTCGGCGAGGCCATGCCCGGCGCCGGCCCGTACGACGAGGCGAACGTCCCGCTCGACCCGGTCCGCCAGCCCGCCGCCGGACGAAGGCGGAGGGGCTGCGCCCAGGGAGCGATCGCAAGTGCCGCAACCATCTCCACCATTCCGTTCGAGGCTACTACGCGGCCGACTATCGTCCGGCGCGTGTCCGACCGGACCGTCATTCGCGTCTGCGTCGCCGGCATCACCGGCTGGACGGGTCGCCCAGTGGCGGATGCGATCGAACGTTCAGACGACCTCGAACTCGTCGGCGGCGTGTCGCGCTCCGCCCCCGACAGCTACTCGTCCGTGGCCGAGGCGCTCGACGCCGTCGAGGCCGACGTGCTCGTCGACTACACACATGCGACGGCGGTCAAGGGGAATGTCATCTCGGCGATCGAGCGAGGCGTGAACGTCGTCGTGGGTTCGAGCGGGCTCTCGGGCGACGACTACGACGAGATCGACGCCGCTGCACACGAGCGCGGTGTCGGCGTGGTCGCGGCCGGCAACTTCTCGCTCACGGCCGCGATCCTGCTGCGCGCCGCGACCGACGCGGCGCGATACCTCGGCGCGTGGGAGGTGATCGACTTCTCGAGCGCGGGAAAGGCCGACGCCCCGAGCGGCACCGCACGCGAGCTGGCCGAGCGCCTGGGCGACGTGCGCGCGCCCGATGTGGCCGTGCCCGTCGAGGACGTGGTCGGTCCTCCCGGCGCACGCGGCGCGACGGTCGCCGGGACACAGGTGCACTCCGTGCGGCTTCCCAGCTTCATCGTCTCGACCGAGGTGGTCTTCGCGGCCGAGGGTGAGCGGCTCACGATCCGTCACGATGCCGGCGAGACGCCGGCACCCTACGTCGCGGGGACGCTGCTCGCGATCCGCGCGGTGCCGGGTCGCGTCGGACTCACCCGGGGGCTGGATCGCCTGCTCGAGTAGCACGGCGGGATGCGCGTGGACTTCTAGCCAGCTGCTAGAACCCGTCCCATGGCCGAGGTTCTCCTCTTTCACCACGTGATGGGCCAGACGCCGGGCTTCTTCGCGTTCGCGGACGAGCTGCGGCAGGCGGGTCACACCGTGCACACGCCGAACCTCCTCGACGGCCGCACGTTCGACAGCATCGACGAGGGACTGGCCTACGTCGGCGAGATCGGGTTCGGCGAGGTCATCGGGCGTGGCGACCAGGCCGCGAGCGAGCTGCCCGAAGGGCTCGTCTACGGCGGGTTCTCGCTGGGAGTGGTGCCGGCGCAGAAGCTGGCGCAGACCCGTCCCGGCGCGAAAGGGGCGCTGTTCTTCTACTCGTGCGTCCCCATGGCGGAGTTCGGCTCATGGCCGGAAGGCGTACCAGTACAGATTCACGGCGCGGACGCCGACCCGTTCTTCGTCGACGAAGGCGACATCGACGCAGCCCGCGAGCTCGTCGCGTCGACGGACGGAGCGGAGCTGTTCCTGTATCCGGGCGACCAGCACTACTTCGCCGACTCCAGCTTGCCGTCGTACGACGCGGCAGCCACGGTGCTGCTCACGCAGCGCGTGCTCGCGTTCCTGGACGCAGTCGACTAGGCGTCAGCGACGGAGAGAGCGCCCTCGAGCGCCTCCCGGTCGGTTGGCCCACCGTGCGTCGCGAGAAGGTACTCGACGGGTAGCTCGAGCAGGGGATCGAGGCGGTCCGCGATGTCGTCGACCGTCAAGCCGTCGCGGAGCCAGTCGCTCGGAAGCTCGAGGCCGTTCCCGCGGTCGACCAGCGTGTCGCCGCTGACGACGACACGGTGGCTCTCGACCCAGAGCACGAGGTCGTTGGGCTCGAACCCGTGGAACGCCTCGACCCCGACGGGGAGCCGATCGCCCGCCCGGAACACGATCCCCGGCACCGGGTCCGGGTCGCCCTCGTCCGGTGGGGGCACATAGAGCGTGGCGTTGAGCCGGTCGGCGAGCTCGACCGCGTCGCGCCGGTGCCAGGGGCACGTCAACACGACCGTCGTCTCGCGGAGGACGGCACGATCGACGAGCTCGCTCGGAAGGGCGAGCGGATCGAAGAGCAGGAGGCGCCTGTCGTCTTCGATCGCATACGAGGAGACGAGCTCACCCCAGTCCTCACCCGGCTTCCACTCCGGGTGCGGTGCCTGCCAGTGCCAGACGCCAGGCCTCACCTCGTCCACGGCATCCATGCTAGTCCGGCGCTTGCGCGCGACTCAGTGGACGAGCGGCCGCAGTGCATCGCGGGCGATGAGGAACCCGCGCTTGACGAGCTCCTCGGTGCGCTCGAACGCGCGGTCCTCGTGCTCGATCGAGATCACGAAGTCATAGCCCTCACGGTAGAGCGCCGAGATGAACCGGTCCCAGCGCACCTCACCGAGGCCGGGAAGGCGCGGCACCTGCCAGCCCATCCCGAGCGAGCCGGTGCCGTGGCGATAGAGACCGTCGCGGTCGATCTCCATGTCCTTCGCGTGGACGTGGAAGAGCTTCGAGGCGTAGTCGCGGACGACGCGCTCGTAGTCGATCATCAGCCACACGAGATGCGACGGATCGAGGTTGAGCCCGAAGCTGTCGCTGTCAACGATCGAGAACATCTCGTCCCAGGCAGCGGGTGAGGAGGCGAGATTCGTGCCGCCCGGCCATTCGTCCCAGCTGAAGATCATCGGGCAGTTCTCGATCGCGATCCGCACGCCCCGCGACTCGGCGTAGTCGACGAGTCGCGGCCAGACCTTTCGGAACTCGCGGAAGTTGTCGGACACGTTCTTCGTCTTGTCTCGCCCGACGAACGTGCCCACGATCCCGACGTCGAGCTTCGCGGCGGCGTCGATCACCTTCCGTAGGTGCGTGTTCGCCGCGCGGCGCTCGGCCGGGTCGGGGTGCAGGTTGTTCGGGTAGTACGCGAGCGAGGAGATCTCGAGGCCGTGGCGACCGAGCACGTTGCGCACGGCGCCGACGTCGAGACGCGAGACGTCGATGTGCGAGGTCCCGGCGTAGCGTCGGCGCTCACCCCCGGCCGCGGGCCAGCATGCGACCTCGAGCATCTCGAACCCCTCGTCGGAGGCCCACTCGGCGACCTGCTCGAGCGACCGGCGCGGGAACGGGGCGGTGAGCAGCCCGAGTTTCAAGCGCGCGTCAGCCGGCGACGACGGGATTCGTCAGTGACGTGAGACCGTCGATCTCGATCGTGACCTCGTCCCCCGGCTGCAGTAGCCGTTGCGGATCGCGGAAGACCCCCACGCCGGCGGGGGTGCCGGTGAGGATGAGGTCGCCCGGCTCGAGGGTCGTCGTCTGCGACGCGTAGGCGATCACCTCGTCGATTCCGAAGATGAGGTTCGCCGTCGTCGAGTCCTGCAGCACCTCGCCGCTGACGATCGCGCGGATGCCGAGCGCGTGCGGATCCGAGACCTCGTCGCGCGGCGTCATCGGGCCGACCGGACAGAACGTGTCGGGGGACTTCCCGCGTGTCCACTGCCCGTCACCGAACTGGAGATCGCGCGCGCTCACGTCGTTGGCGCACAGGTATCCGCGCACCGCTTCGAACGCGTTCTCCTTCGAGACGCCCTTGACGCGCTCGCCGACGACGACGCCGAGCTCGGCCTCGTAGTCGGCCTTCCCGACGATGGGAGGGATCACGATCGGCTCACCCGGCCCGACGAGAGCGGTCGTCCACTTCGCGAAGAGCAGCGGCGCAGCCGGCAGCTCGGCGCCCTGCTCCTCCGCGTGGTCACGGTAGTTCAGGCCGACGCAGACGATCTTCCCCGGTCGCTCGATGGGCAGCACAGGGCAACCCTATAGTGGCCGCGTGCCTCTCTCGCGCACCTTCGTCGACGAGCTGCGCGCGGTCCTGGGCGCCGAGCATGTCATCTCCGAGCACGAGCAGCTCCGGGTCTACGAGTGCGACGGCCTCACCGGACATCGCGCCGTCCCGGAGCTCGTCGTCCTGCCGGGCTCGACGGAGGACGTCCAGGCGGTCGTGCGGGCGTGCACGCGCGAGAGCGTGCCGTTCGTCGCTCGCGGTGCCGGCACCGGGCTGTCGGGCGGCGCAACGCCGATGGCGGGAGGCGTCGTCGTCTCACTCGCGCGCATGAACCGCATACTCGAGATCGACGTCGACAGCCAGCGCATGGTCGTCGAGCCCGGCGTCGCGAACCTCGACGTCACCCGAGCGGTCGCGGCGGACGGGTTCTTCTACGCCCCTGACCCGTCGAGCCAGCAGGTGTGCACGATCGGCGGAAACGTCGCCGAGAACTCCGGCGGCGCGCACTGCCTCAAGTACGGCTTCACGGCGCACCACGTGACGGGACTGACCGTCGTGCTCCCGGACGGCGAGGTCGTCGAGCTCGGGGGAAAGGCGCTCGATCCGGACGGGCCCGACCTGCTCGGTGTGATCGTCGGTTCCGAGGGGACGCTCGGAATCGTCACCCGGATCATCCTTCGCCTCGTGCGCACGCCGGAGACGATCCGAACGCTCCTCGCCGGATTCCAGACCATGGACGCCGCGGGCGCCGCGGTCTCCGGGATCGTCGCTGCGGGAGTCATGCCGTCCGCGATCGAGATGATGGACCGGCTGACGCTCGAGGCCGCCGAGCGGGCGGGGTCTCCGGGCTACCCCGTCGGGGCAGGCGCGGTATTGCTCGTCGAGCTCGACGGCGTCGTCGAGCAGGTGGAGGACGACGCTGCCGAGATCGAGCGGATCTGCACCGAGTGCGGCGCCTTCGAGATCCGCGCCGCGACGAGCGACGCGGACAGAGCGCTCCTGTGGAAGGGACGGAAGTCGGCATTCGCCGCGATGGGCCGCGTCGCGACCGACTACTACGTCCAGGACGGCGTGGTCCCTCGCACACGGCTACCGGAGGTGCTCCGACGCATCGAGGAGCTCTCCGAGCAGCACGGTCTACTCGTCGGCAACGTCTTCCACGCGGGCGACGGCAACCTCCATCCGCTCGTGCTCTACGACTCGGGAGCGGGTGAGACTGCGCGCGCGCGCGAGCTCGCCGAGGCCATCCTCGACGCGTGCCTCGATGCCGGTGGCTCGCTGACGGGCGAGCACGGCGTCGGCATGGACAAGGCGTGCTCCATGCCGCGGATGTTCTCGGAGCGCGACCTCCGCGTGTTCGAGCGACTGCGACGCGCGTTCGACCCGAGCGGCATCTGCAACCCGGGCAAGGTCATCCCCACGCCCCGGCTGTGCGGCGAGGTTCCAGGCCCCTATCGCATACACGCCTTGGAGAGGATCGGCGTTGCCGAGCGTCTCTAGCGCCGAGGAGGCCTCGGCGGCCTTGGCTGCCGCGCACGCCGAGGGACGACGGCTGCGGATCGGCGCCGACCTGACCACGGACGGGCTCGACCGGATCCTCGAGCACGACCCGGGCGACCTCACCTGCACGGTCGAGGCCGGCGTCCGGCTCTCCGAGCTGCAGTCCGCCCTCGCCACGAGGGGGCAGCGCCTCTCGCTCGATCCGCCCGACGACCCCACGGTCGGCGCGCTGCTCGCGCGGAACGTGTCCGGACCGCTGCGTCATCGATTCGGCGCGCC
>Ga0207688_10001551_pt1 | contig 12084 bp, 10 predicted proteins | sample KBSMiscanthusM4_FD_184296 | JGI IMG/M metagenome (GOLD analysis project Ga0207688, IMG submission 184296) | Miscanthus rhizosphere microbial communities from Kellogg Biological Station, Michigan, USA - M4 (SPAdes) (version 2) | ecosystem: Host-associated > Plants > Roots > Rhizosphere ...
CGCCGAGCTCAAATCAGAGTTTGATACGCTGCTCAAGAAGCCGACTGCCGATGGCGGATATGGAAAAACAGCCTCGCAGAATGCGGAGGAGAAGGGGCCGCGCGATGGCGCGGTCGTGATCGCCGCGATTACGTCATGCACGAACACGTCGAATCCGGGCGTGATGCTGGCGGCCGGCATGGTCGCGAAAAAAGCGGTCGAGCGTGGACTCAGCGCCAAGCCCTGGGTCAAGATGTCGTTGGCGCCCGGCTCGCGCGTCGTCAGCGAATACCTCGTCGCGGCCGACTTGCAGCGTTATCTCGATCAGCTCGGTTTCATGCTGGCCGGCTACAGTTGCACGACGTGTTTCGGCGCGTCGGGCCCCATCGACGCCGGTCTCGAAAAATCGATCAACGACAACGACGTGGTTGCCTGCGCCGTGTTGTCGGGCAATCGCAACTTCGAGGCGCGCATCCACCCGTCCGTGCGCGCGGCGTTCCTCGCGAGTCCGCCGCTCGTCGTTGCGTTTGCGCTGGCGGGCAGAGTCGACATCGATCTCGCGAACGAGCCGCTCGGCACCGATCCCTCCGGCAAGCCGGTATTTCTCAAGGACCTGTGGCCGACGCAGGATGAACTGGCGGCGGCCCTGAATGCAGCGGTCAAGCCGGCGTATTACCGCAAAATCTACGGCATGGACTTCGAAGCCGCGCATCCGCAGTGGAAAGCCATTCCGCAGAGCAGCGGCGAGACGTACGCGTGGAGCGGCGAGTCCACTTATATCAAGGCGCCGCCGTTTCTCGACGAGCGTTATACCGAATCGGGCCTGCGCGAATTTCGCGGCGCGCGCGCGCTCGCGATTCTCGGCAATTCGATCACCACCGATCACATAAGCCCGATCAGCAGCATCAAGGCGAGCTCGACCGCCGGACTGTACCTGCAAAGCCTCGGGGTCAAACCGGTGGATTTCAACAATTACGGCGCCCGACGCATGAACCACGAAGTCATGGTGCGCGGCGCGTTTGCCAATCAGCGATTGCGCAATCAGATGGTGCCCGGCGTCGAGGGCGGCTACACGAAACATCAGCCCGACGGCAAGCAGATGACGATCTACGACGCCGCGATGCGGTACGAAAACGAACGCGTGCCGCTGATCGTGATCGCCGGTGAAGAATATGGCACCGGCAGCGCGCGCGACTGGGCCGCGAAAGGCACGCGCCTGCTCGGTGTGCGCGCGATTGTGGCCGCGAGCTTCGAACGCATTCATCGCAGCAATCTCGTTGGCATGGGCGTGCTGCCTTGCCAGTTGCCGCCGGGCGTGACCGCGTCCTCGCTGAGCCTCACGGGCGAAGAAGTGTTCGACCTGACGGGTTTGAGTGATCAGGCGAAGCCGCGGCAGTCGATTACGCTCGCAATAAAGCGGCCCGACGGGAGAGAGGAACGCGTCGCGTTGACGCTGCGGCTCGATACGCCGGCGGAAATAGATTACGTGCGCAACGGCGGCATCCTGCCGTACGTGCTCGCGGGCCTGACGGCTTAAAAGCTTAGTCGGCCTTCGCGCCGGTATCCTTTACGACCTTGCCCCAACGCGCCATTTCGGTTTTTATTTTCGCGGCAAACGCCTCGGGCGGCCCGCCGATCGTGAGCATCGCCTGCGAGTTCAGGTTCTCTTTGATGTCCGCCTGATTGAGTATGCGGTTGATCGTTTCGTTCAGTCGCATCATGACGGCGCGCGGCGTCGCTGCGGGCGCGATGACGCCGTACCACGAAGTGAACTCGTAGCCGGTAAGGCCTGCTTCGACCATCGTCGGCAACTCGGGCGTCACCGCCGCGCGTTGCGCCGACGTAACGGCGAGCGCCCGCATTCTCCCCGCGCGCGCATGTGCGATCGAGGTCGCGACCGGCTCGATGAAAATCTGCGATTCGCCCGCGATCACCGCCGGAATCGCCGCGCCTGAGCCCTTGTAGGGAACATGCACGAGCTTGATGCCCGCCATCGAGGCCATCAGCTCGGTCGCGAGATGGGCCGGCGTGCCGATGCCCGGCGTCGCGTAGTTATAGCCGCCCGGTTTGGACTTCGCGAGATCGATCAGTTCTTTTACCGTAGTTGCGGGCACTGACGGATGCACGAGCAGCAGGTTGACGCTTTGCGCGAGCTCGATCACCGGCGCGAAATCGCGCACGACGTCGTACGGCAGCTTGCTGTAGAGAAACGGGTTGATCGCGAGCATGCTCAAGTTCGCCATCGTGATGGTGTAACCGTCGGCGGGCGCCTTCGCTCCGGCCTCCGCGCCTATGATGCCGCCGGCGCCCCCGCGATTGTCGACAATCACCTGCTGTCCGTACGCATCCGTCATTTTCTGCGCGAACAGGCGCGCCAGCAGATCATTGGCGCCGCCCGGCGGAAACGGACAGATGAAGCGGACGACCTTGTTGGGATAGTTCGCGGCTACGGACTGCGCCCACGCGCTTGGCGAGAACAGCAGTGCCGCAACGGCAACGGCCGTGGTTTTGACGCACAACATGGTCGATCCTCCTCACGTGGGGCTACGCACAGTTCGGTCAGAGCCGGTCTGGAGCCGGCTGCCTGGTCGACGCCGCGTTACGTAAACGTTATTTACCGATACTGTCCTGCATCAGCGTATTTTTCTTCAGCAACGCTTCGTCGATGGTGACGCCGAGGCCCGGGCCGCGCGGCACGTCGACGTGCCCGTCTTTGATTTTAAAGTCGCTGTCAGGGCACAGCGGATCTTTGGCGGTCGAGTTCAGGCCGAACGTGAACTCAGCCGCGCCCATCGTGCGCGCCGCAGGCGTAGCGGCGTAGAAGTGCGCGCTGGCGGCGGCGTCGAGCTGCGACTGCACGGCGAGCCCGCCGCAGTTGACGCGGATGTTCGCGGACTCGCCGATCGCCGCGATTTTTTTCGCGTTGGTGAGGCCGCCCATTTTGTAGAGCTTGATGCAAAACGCATCGCAGGCGCGCGCCTGCGCCAGCGCATGCGCGTCTTGCAGCGTGAACACGCCTTCATCCGCCATCACCGGCACGCCGTTGGCGGCGCGGCGGATTTCCGCCATGCCGGCGAGATCGCGCCGCTCGATCGGCTGCTCGATATAGCCGAGCCCCATCGGCTTGATCGCCTCGATTGCCGACAGCGCGTCGGCGAGCGTCCAGCCGGTGTTGGGATCTATGCCTATCATCACGTCGTCGCCGACCGCTTTGCGCACGGCCGCAAAATTGCTGACGTCGTGGCGCCAACCGCGGCGGTCCGCCATCTTCAGGCACAGCACCTGGATGCCGAACTCATCCACCGCGCGCCTGGCCTCCGCGATGATGACGCCGACGTCGTCCGCCATGCTGACCGACCATTCAAGTGGAATGCGCGGCTGACAACAGCCGCCGAGCAGGTTGTAGAGTGGCGTTTTCAGCGCTTTGCCGGCGGCATCGTGCAGGGCGATATCGAGCACGGAGCGCGCGGCGGGATTGCCGGCGAGCCGGTTGTCGAACATTGCGTTGATGGATTCGAAATCGAAAATCGATTTGCCGAGCAGCGCGGGCCCGTAAACTTCCTTGATCGCGGAAAACACGCTGGGCGCGGTGTCGGCGACGAAGTGGCCGGGGCTGATCGGCCGCACCTGCGCGCAGCCGACCACGCCGTCGGCGTATATCTTCACGAGCACATGCTTGCCGAGCAGGCTGTCGGCGGGGCCAGTATCGTAAGCTCCGCTCGAAAAGACGCGCTGCAGGCGTTCCGACAATGCGGTGATGAAAATTTCTATGCGATCGATCATGATTTTCCTTCGTATGGTCTTACTCGGGTTTGATGCCCGCTCTTTTAACGACCTGCTCCCAGCGCAGTATTTCTTCGCTGATGAATTTTCCAAACTGCGCCGGGGTGTCTCCGACAGGCTCGAAGCCCTGCGCCAGCATTTTTTCCTTGACCTCGGGTACGCGCATGATAGTGCCGATTTGCTTGGCCAGTATGTCGATACTGCTGTTCGGCGTGCCGGCCGGCACCATCAGGCCGTACCACGACGCCGCGTAGTAGCCGGGCAATCCCGCCTCGGCTATCGTCGGCACATTAGGCAGCGCCGGGCTGCGCTGGGAGATCGACACGCCGAGGGCGCGAACTTTTCCGGCGCTGATCTGCGCCAGCACTCCGGGAATGCCGGCAAACAGCAACTGCACTTCGCCGCTGAGCAGGCCGACGACCGATGGCGCGGCGCCCTTGTACGGTATGTGAGTCATCTCGATTCCGGTCATCGACACGAGCAGCTCCATCGCCAGATGCGTGACATTGCCGACACCGCCGGAGCCGTAGATCAGCGTCCTCGGCTTGGCCTTGGCGAGTGCGACGAGCCCTTTGACGTCGGTCACCGGCAGGCTGGGATTCACGAGCAGCACCGAAGGGCCAAGCGCGATGTTGCTGATAGGCGCGAAATCTTTTTTGACATTGAACGGCAGTTTGACGGACAGGCTGGGGATGGCAATAGTGGAGTTCGCCATCAGTATGGTATAGCCATCGGCATTGGCCTTCGCGACGATGTCGGCGCCGATGTTGCCGGCGGCGCCCGGCCGGTTGTCGACGATAAAGGTGACGCCCAGCGCATCGGCGAGCTTCTGCGCAATGACGCGCGCGGCGATGTCCGTGCCGCCGCCGGCCTGGAAGCCGACGACGATGCGGACCGGCCGCGACGGATACGGCTGCGCAGCGGCGACGCCAAACAGGAGAGTGGCGGCAGCAACGGCCGCCAGCGACAAGCGAACTCGGGATTGCATCAGTACTCCGGTTGATTTTTTCGCGGACGCTATCCGGCGAAAAAAAGTGAAGGCAGAGACTAGCAGAGCGCGCGCCACTCGCCAAATGGCCGCCTCGGCGCGCCGCCCTGCTACGGCCTTGCGGCAGGCGCTATATACTACTGACTACGACAGATGACCCGAGGACGGAAGGAGCGACCATGGCTGACACCTCGCTTGCCCACAAAAGCGCGCCCGGCGCGCAATTCGACGTAGTCCCGTGCAAAGCTGCGCTCGGCGCGGAGATACGCGGTTTCGACATCAACACGCTTGACGACGCATCGTTCAAGCGCATACACGACGTGTGGCTCGATAACGTGATGCTCGTGTTTCGCGGCCAGGACGTCAGCGCCGAAGATCTCGTGCGGCTGGTCAAGCGTTTCGGCATTCCGGTATCGTCGTCGAATCTGCATCAGCGCGACTTGCCGGAACGCGCCGCGCACGAGCTCTACAAGCTGCCGCCTGAGGTCACGGTGGTGTCCAACGTGAAGGAGGCCGGCAAGACGATCGGCATCCTGGGCGACGGCGAAATCGTGTGGCATTCGGATTTTTCGTTCAAGGAAGCGCCGACTGCTGCGCGCATGCTGGTTGCCAAGGAAATTCCGCCGAACGAAAAAGGCGGCAATACGATGTTTTTGAATTGCTACGCCGCTTACGACGCGCTCACCGCGGCGCAGAAAAAACGCATCGCGGGCAAAACCATCAAGCAGGGCAACACGGTCGATACCGCGATGAAGCTGCGCCCCGGCGCATCGCTCAAGGACGACATCCGTCACACACCCGGCCCCAGCCATCCGATCATCTCGACGCACCCGGAGACGCACGCGAACACCCTGTTCCTGGGTCGCCGCCACAGCGCCTATGTAAACGGCTTGTCGCTCGAAGAATCCGAGGCATTGCTCGACGAATTGTGGGCGCATGCTGCGCAGCCGCGGTTTTGCTATGAGCATGTGTGGGCGGTCGGGGATGTCGTCATCTGGGACAATCGCGCGACTTTACACAAGCGCGACTCGTTCGATTCGACGGAGCGGCGCGTGCTGTATGCGGCACAGGTCGAAGGCCACAAGCCATTCGAAGCGCCCGACGCGTTGAATCTGCCGCCGCATCCGCGCGCCGCACGCTTTAGTTCGTAGTTCACCAAATCAGCAGTTCACTCAGGGAATTCATGGATACGCATCACGAGCACCACGAGCACGACGGGCACGCGCATCACGGCAATCGAGTCGAAGACCAGCGTCTCATCACAGGCGCAGGCAAGTACGCATCCGACTGGAACGCTGCCGGGCAACTCTATGGCTATTTCGTGCGCTCGGATCACGCGCATGCCGAAATCAAGGCGGTCGATACGGCGGCGGCACTCAAGCAGCCGGGCGTGCGACATGTGTTCACCGGTGCTGACGCAGTCGCTGCGGGCTACATCAAGCCGCCGCATTCGCTGACCATACCCGGGCGCAACGGCTCCAAAGCGCTCGCGCCGCAGCGTCCGGTGCTCGCGCACGGCAAAGTGCGCTTCGTCGGCGAAGCGATTGCGCTGGTCGTCGCCGACAGCGCTGCCGCGGCCCAGAGCGCGGGCGAACTCGTCGAAATCGAATATCGCGATCTGCCGTGCGTCGTGCAGCCCGAAGCAGCGCTCGCTCCGGGCGCCCCGCAATTGCACGACGACGTGCCGGGCAATCTGTCGTTCGAAGCCGAAACCGGCAACGCCCAGGAAGTGGAGGCCGCGTTTGCTCAAGCCGCGCATATCACCAAGCTGAAAGTCGAATCGACGCGCGTATCGCCGAGCCCGATGGAGCCGCGCGCCTGTCTGGTCGCCTATGATGCAGCGAATGACAGCTATCGCTTCAACGTCGTCATGCAGGGCGTGACGACGCTGCGCAAGCAGATTTCGGCGTACACGAAAATGCCGGAAGAGAAATTGATCTTCGAAGCGCGCGACGTCGGCGGCGGTTTCGGCCAGCGCACCGTGGCGTATCCCGAATACTGCGCGCTGATGATTGCGGCCAAAGCGCTGGGTAAGCCGGTGAAGTGGGTTTCGACGCGCGTCGAAGCATTCCTGACCGACACGCACGGCCGCGCGAATATCATTGACGGCGCGCTCGCGCTCGACAAGCAGGGCAAATTCCTCGCGATGCGGCTCAACTGGATCAACGACATGGGCGCGTACCTGTCGCCGGGCTCGATCGGCCACATCCGCAATACGAGCGTGTGCATGACGGGCGTCTACCGCATCCCCGCGCTGTATGCGACTTTCCGCGCGCCTCTCACCAATTGCACGCCGGTAGGCTCGTACCGCGGCGCCGGACGTCCCGACATCGCATACGTCGTCGAGCGTCTCGTCAACCAGGCAGCGATGGAACTCAAGATGGACACCGCGGAATTGCGCCGGCTCAATTTCATTCCGCCCGAAGCATTTCCGTACAAAACACCGACTGGCTCGACGTACGAAATTGCCGATCTGCCCGGCCTGCTGAAGAAAGCGCTGAAGTTGGGCGACTGGAACGGCTTCGCCAAGCGTCGCGAGCAGTCGGCCGCGAACGGCAAATTGCGCGGCATCGGCATTTCGACCGTGATCGAAAACACCGGCGCCGGCAACGCGGACAAGGACGAAGTCGAATTGCGGCTCGATGCGAGCGGCGCAATCGAAGTGCACACCGTATCGAAGGCGCAGGGCCACGGCCACGAGACCGCTTTCGCAGCGGTCGTCGGCGACGCCCTGGGCGTGCCGCACGAGCGGGTCAAAATCGTGCAATGCGCGCCCGGCACTATGCTGCAGGGCAATCACACCGGCGGTTCGCGCAGTGCAGTCGGCGCGGGCAGCGTGAGCTATCTCGCCGCGCAGAAGCTGATCGAAGAGGGCAAGGCGCTCGCGGCACTCGACATGAAGCTGGAGCCGTCGCAAATCAGTTACGCGAAGGGCGAATTCCGCTCGGCGGAATCGAAACGGGTGGTCACGCTCGCCGATCTCGCCAAAGCGAAACCGGTCAAAGTCGTCGCCGAAGGCAAGTTCGGCTCGACTTTTCCGAACGGCTGCCATATCGCTGAAGTGGAAGTAGACAAGGAGACGGGAGCGGCGGAAATCGTGCGTTATTGCGCGGTCGACGATTGCGGCGCGGTCATCAACCACGCGATCGTCGAAGGCCAATTGCACGGCGGCGTGGTGCAGGGCGTCGGCCAGGTGTTCGGCGAGCACATCGTGTACGACCGCGATTCCGGCCAGCCACTTTCCGCGAGCTTCATGGACTATTGCATGCCGCGTGCGGGTAAGTTGCGCGAGCTGCGCGGCGAAGAGCATCCGACGCCGAGCAAGGTGAGCCCGCTGGGCGTCAAAGGTGTCGGTGAATCGGGCTGCACGGCTTCGCTGCCCGTGCTGGTCGGTGCGGTGATCGACGCATTGCGGCCGCTGGGTATCAAGCATCTGGACATGCCGCTGACACCTTCGAAACTGTGGCACGCGATGCAGGCCGCCAAAGCGTAGGGATATCAACCCGGGCTCGTTACTCGCGGCCGGACACCGACATCGCTTTTCTGACGAAGGCCTTTTTCTGCTCTTTGTCTTCGATCTGGTCGGCGAGCAGCAGATAGAGCTCGGCTTCGTCGCGGACTTTTGCCGCGGCGCGCCGGACCACCACGCGCGCCACCGCGCCGATATATTTCGCGAGCTCGGTATCCGCCTTGGCGAGCGTGGCCGGATCGAACCGCAATGCGACTGCAGTGGTGATGCCGGACCCCGCTGCCGACCCGAGTTAGAATCGTCCCCACCGCAAAATCGGGGAAGGGTCGGGGATGGCGCAAGAGATCGAAGCACTCGCGAAGTTCGTCGCGGAAACTCAGCTCGAACAGATTCCAGCGGCCGTCCGGCATCATGCCAGGCGCGTAGTGCTCGATACGCTGGGCGTGATACTTGCGGGTTCAGACCGCCCCGAGGTCAGCGAGCTGCGTAAAAGGCTCGTCGCGACCGCCGGCAGGGGCGCGACGATCTTCGCCCGCGGCTGGCAGCAGCACGATCCGCGCACAGCGGGCTTTCTCAATACAGTCGCCGGCCGCGCGATCGAACTCGGGGAAGGGCACCGCTACGTCTCGTATCAGGGCGCGATGCAGATTCTGCCTGGCGTGCTGGCTGTCGGCGAATGGGCGCAGACGAGCGGGCGCGAAATGCTTGCGGCGCTGATCCTCGGCTACGATGTCGGCGCGCGGCTGGCCGCGGCGATGACAACGCGGCCGCTTGCGCATCAGAACGGGCAGGCCGCATTGCTGGGCGCCGCTGCTGCGGGCGCGCGCGTGCGCGGCCTTAACGCGGCAGACACGAGCCGCGCGATGCGCATCGCCACCACGCTGGTATTGACGCCGAGCTACAACAACGCGATCAACGGCGCGACCACGCTGAACGTGGCGGGCGGCATGAGCGGATTTGCCGCAGGGCTGGCTCCCGATCTTGCGCTCGCGGGCTTCACTGCGCAGGACGATGCGATCGAAGAAGCGCTCGGCAAACTGGTTGGCGACGGTTTCAAGCCTGACGGCCTCCTCGCCGAGCTCGGTACGCGATGGGAAATTACGCGCGACTGGTTTCGGCTGCGTGCCTGCTGCAATCCGATTTACGCCGCGCTCGACGCGCTCGAAGCGGCGCTCGCCGAATTGAAACCGCGGCCCGATGATATCGACCGCATCGACGTCGCGACGTTTGCGTTCGCGGCCGCGATGCGCAATCCGGATCCGCCGAATTATTTCGCTTCAAAGTATTCGCTGCCGCACGCCGCTGCGGCGTTGATCGTCAACGGCAACACCGGCTTCAACTCATTGAACGACGCCGCGTTGCAGAACCCGGTGATCGCCGCATTGCGCCGGCGCGTGCATGTCGTCGAGGACCCGGCGCTTACCGCCGCGGCACCGCGCCTGAAGCCCGCGCGCGTTACGCTAAAACTAAAAGACGGCCGGCAAACCACGCAAACCTGCGACAGTCCGCGCGGCGACTGCCTCAATCCGTATACCGAAGCGGAGATCAGCGAAAAATTCGCCGAACTTACGGCACCGACGCTCACGCCTGCCGGCAGTGCTGCAGTCGAGCAGGCGATCGAACGCTGCGAGCAATGGCAAAACGTCGGCGAGCTCGCGGCATTGTTGCGGGGTCATTCGCGCGAATAGGGCGTGGCGCGTGCACTAGTGCGGCCGGCCGCAAAGCGAGTATGCGCGTGGTCCAGGTCGGGCCGACAGTCTTGCCAACGGGTTTTATCGCAGCCAAATCGATGACGCACTGCTGGTGGCCGGTTACCGCCCGTCGCGGGCGTCGGCGGTCCCAGGCGGCAGCCAGCGTCGGTAAATTTTGCAATGACGCGCGGATTTCGATTCGGTTTTCATCTTTTAAGGTCGCCGTAAGTTTTGCAGTTTATAGTTGTCGTATGCATGCCGCCGTGCCTAGATTTAAGGCCACCATCAACCGGAGGGAATTATGCTGAAGACCTATCCTGCACTGCCGTTGTCCACTTTGTTGCCGGGCACCGGCTTCGCGGAACCCGCTCTAGCGCTCCCCGAGCGGGTCAGTCTCGACGATACGGCGTTGAGCGTGATGACCGATCTCGAGCGCATCAGCGCGGTGCTTATCCGCCCCGACGACAGCATCGACGAAGCGAACCGGCGCATGATACAACGCGGTGTGCGCCTGCTCTTGGTCGTGGACCACGCGCGCGCAGTCGCCGGACTGATCACGGCCAACGACATACTCGGTGAAAAGCCGCTGCAGGTGATAAACCAGCGCGGCGGCCGCCGCCAGGACATCGTCGTGCGCGACATCATGACGCCGCAGCACCAGCTCGAAGTGCTCGATATGCGCGACGTGCGCGGCGCGCGGGTCGGCCACATCGTGGCCACGCTGAAAGAAACGGCGCGGCAGCATGCGGTCGTGGTCGACCTCGATGCGGGCGGCCGTCAGAGATTGCGCGGCCTGTTCTCACTGACGCAGATTGCGCGCCAACTGGGCATCGCGCTGCAGACCACCGAAGTGGCGCGTACGTTTTCGGAAATCGAGGCGTCGCTTACGCATTAACCGCCGCAGGCGGCCACGGACTCAGGGATGGGCCGTACGGTCGCGGCCGACCACGGCGGCCACCGCTTCCAACGCCAGCGCGACACCCAGCAGCACGAAAGCGCTCAAGACGTTTTCAAACGACGTGCCGAGGAATAGATAGACGCTCCACGCGGCGGCCGCGAATGCGACTGCATGAACCAGCGTGCAGCAAACCCCGTTGAATGATTTCAGCACCATGGCAGGCCTCCATCCGGAAACGGGATACTGGTTAGATTACTCCTATCGCCGCCGGTTCACACCAGGCCCGAAATCGGCGCCGCAGGCTTCGCGCGCTGCATCGCAATATGCGGGAAATTCAGGCCGGCGACAGGATATGGATCAGGCGGCTAGCGATCATTTCCTTGGTCTTGGCCCCGTACGCGGCCATGTGGGGCGCGGCGGCATGTGCTTTCAGCGCCGCGAGGCTTTCCCATTTCTCGATCGCGACGAACGTGTCTTCGCCGTATTTCTTCTGGAACCCGGGGCCGTCCTCCAGATCGACCGCGGCGCCGTACTCGATACAGCCGGCTTCAGCTTTGACTGCGGGAACGTTGGCACGGAAGGCTTCCAGCACGGCGTTGCGCATGCCGGGCTTGGCGGTAATGACGGCGATGACATGAACCATAGCGGATAATCTCCTCGGGTGGGGGGCGGAAAAAGTTTTTGCCGAACGGCACTATCCTAGCACGCACGCGCGCGGCGGCATCCCCGCCAGGCGGCGAAAATGTTAACCTGCGCAGTCTCGAAATTACTGGAGATTTACACGCATGGCTGCCCGCCCATTACCCGCGAAAGACCGGCTCAAGATCTGCTTTGCCCACGTTGCCTACCGCATGGGCGAACGCTTTGCATTGCGCAACACGGGCATGCAGTCTTTCGAAGTCCGCAGTCTCGACGAACTGGCGAGCCGCATAGGCGAGGCCGACGTTTTGCTGGTTTCCGGCTTGTGGCGCAACGAAATGATCGCCAAGGCGCCGCGGCTCGCGTTCATCCAGTCGATCAGCGCGGGTCTCGACCAGTACTCGCGCGATGATTTGCGCGCGGCCGGCATCCGGCTCGCGAGCGCGCAGGGCGCCAACGAGCGTGCAGTGGCCGAGCATGCGATCGCGCTGATTCTGGCACTCGCGCGCCAGCTCCCGCAGGGCCGCGACAATCAAACCGCGCTTAAATGGCGCGGCATGATTTCGGATATTGCGCAGCGCGAAGACGAGCTCGGCGGCAAGACGCTCGTGATCGTGGGCATGGGCCGGATCGGCTC
>Ga0207688_10001553_pt1 | contig 12080 bp, 10 predicted proteins | sample KBSMiscanthusM4_FD_184296 | JGI IMG/M metagenome (GOLD analysis project Ga0207688, IMG submission 184296) | Miscanthus rhizosphere microbial communities from Kellogg Biological Station, Michigan, USA - M4 (SPAdes) (version 2) | ecosystem: Host-associated > Plants > Roots > Rhizosphere ...
ACGAGCCCGAGCCGCTGGAGCCCGAGCGCCCCGACCCGGAGCTTCCCGAGCCGCTGGAGCCCGACGAGCCGGAGCCGCCCGACGAGCCCGAGCCGCTCGAGCCCGAGCTGCCCGACGATCCCGACGAGCCCGAGCCGCGGTTCGACGAGGAGGACCGGTCGTCGCGCTTGCCCGAGCCCGAGCCGCTGCCCTTGCCGTGGGACTCGCCGCGCCCGCGCCCCCGGCCGCGCCCGTGGTCGTCGCCGCGCTTGCCGCGGCCGTGGCGCTCGCGTTCGGCCGCGCCGGCGGCGCCGTGCTCGCGCCGCGTGGCCAGCGTTGCGCCCGGCAGCGCGGCGCCGGCGCGGCGGAGCGCGTGGCCGGGCTTGATCGTGTCCGCCTCGGCCTGGCTCGGCCCGTCGCGCCCGATGTCGGTGCTGTCGCGCACTGCAACCCCGCCGGCGGCCAGCGCGCCGGTGACGGCCACCACCGCGCCCGCCTTGGCCAGGATGGCCCCGACACTCGCGGTGCCGCCGCCGGCGGCCACCTGGGCGATGCGCTCGGCCGCGTTCATGGGCACGTCGCTGGAGGCGAACGCCGCCGCCCAGCCCACGAGCGGGGCGGGGGTCAGCGCCGTCGCTGCCGCGCGCAGCGCCGTGCGCGCCCGGTAGACCAGCCCGCGCACCGCGCCCTCGCTGAGGCCGAGCTCGGCCGCCACCTGCTCCTGCGAGCGGCCCTCGACGGCGGTGCGCAGCAGCGCCTCGCGCTGAGCCTCGGGCAGCGCCGCCACGCCGGCCAGCGTGCGCCGCATGACCCAGCGGCGCTCGTGGTCCTCGGCCGGGCCGGCGACGTGGGAGCGGACCGACTCGCGCAGCTCGTCGTGGTCGTAGCCGTGGACCCGCAGCGCGTTGAGCGCGGCGTTGTGGGCCACGCGGTACAGCCACGCCCGCGGCTCGCGCACGGCGACGTCGCGCTGCAGCGCCGACCACGCATTCAGGAAGGCCTGCTGGATCGCGTCCTCGGCCCGAGCCTCGGGAAGGATCCGGCGCACGTGGCGCAGGAGCGGCTTGCGGTAGCGCTCGACCAGCGCCTCGAACGCCCGCTCGTGGCCGTCGCGCGCCAGAGCGACGAGGCGATCGTCGCTCTGCGTCCGCAGGATCGTTGTGGAGATGATCGGCGTCAAGACGTACCGGTGTCCCAGAGACACGCGCGCGAGCAAAAGCTCACGCAGCGAGATACGCAAAGACGGCTAGGCGGGTTCGAGTGCCAGCTCGAGGCCGCGGTCGGCCACGCGGCGCACGCGGGCCAACTGCACGATCTTGCGCTCCATCTCGGCCGGCGTGTAGCAGTGGACCTCGGCCCGGTCGCCCATCTCCGAGGCGTCCCAGAGCGAGCCCGCCTGGTGCACGCGCTCGAGCCAGGGCACGCCATCGAAGCCGGAGGAGACGAGCACGACGACGTACTCGGGCCCTCGCTCGCGCTGGGGCGGCGCGCCCTGGAGGTCGTCGACCCGCGCGCCGCCGAGAAGGGCGCGCTCAATCGGCCAGCGATCCGAAACCCGCTGCAGGTAGCGCTGCAGCTCCCGGTCGTTCAGCGCCACCGGGGAAGTGTCGCACGCGGGTTAAGAGAACTCGTTAGCGTCGTGTGGGCCCACGACGGCGAGGGCGAGCTTGTCGGCGACGCCCCGCGCCACCACGTTGACCTGATCGTAGGTCACCGCATCGAGGGCGGCGATCGCAGCGTCGGGATCCATGTCCTCGCCGTACACGATGGCCTGGTAGGCGGCGTACCGCGCCACCGCGCCGGTGTTCTCGAACGCGAGCACGCGGCGCCCGGCGGCATAGGCGCGCGCGCGCTGTACCTCGGCCTCGGTCGGGCCCTCGTCGCGCAGCTCGGTCACGATCTCGCGCATGCGCTGGTAGGCCTCGACGGTCTTGGTCGAGTCCAGGCCGGCCGAGAGCTGCAGGATGGGCACGTCGGCGAAGGCGTGGTCATAGGCGGCGACCGAGTAGGCAAGCCCGCGCTGCTCGCGGATCTCGTCGAACAGGCGCGAGCCCATCGAGCCGCCGAGCAGCGTCGCGTAGATGCCCAGCGCCGCGCGCTCGGCCGGGTCGCTCACGGTCACCTCGGGCCGGTAGCTCATGCGCAGGTGCGACTGATTGGACTCGCGGCGTTCGACCTTGAACGCGGGCGCGAACGGCGGAGCGGGGTCGTACGCCGGCGGCTCGGGAAGGTCCGGGAAGCGTCCGAACAGCTCGGCCACAGCCCCGTTCTCGGGCAGCGCTTCGAGGTTGCCGACCAGGAACGCGCCCGCGCGGCGGCCCGACCAGCGCCGCTCGCGGAAGGCCACGATGCCGTCGCGGGTAAACGTGCGCAGGTGGTCCGCGGGGCCGAGCACCGGCCGCCCCAACGGGTGGTCGCCGAAGGCGGCCCGGTCGATCAGGTCCTCGGCCAGCATCGAGGGCTGGTCGTGGGAGCGCGCGATCTCCTGGATCACCACGCCGCGTTCGCGGTCGAGCTCGGCGGCGTCGATGTGCGGCCGGCCCACGAAGTCGGTCAGCAGGTCGGCGGCCTCGAGCGCCCGCTCGGCGCGCGCGGTGATGTGGAAGGCGACGATGTCGTGCGACGTGAAGGCGTTGAGCACCGCGCCGAGGCGCTCGGCGGTCTCGTTGACGTCGCGGTAGTGGGCGAACTTCTCGCCGCCCTTGAACACCAGGTGCTCGAGGAAGTGGGCCATGCCGTTCTCCTCGGGGCGCTCCGTGCGGGCCCCGGCGTCGAACGCGACGAGCAGCGTGATGGCCCGCGTCCCCTCGAGCGCGATGCGATGGACGGGGAGGCCGTTATCCAGCGTCTGGGTGACGATCTCGGGCATGGATGCCAAAGGTAGCGGCCATGCTGCACGGCGCTTTGCAGGCTCGGGGGCCGCCTGCACGAATACTGACGCCCATGGCTGCGCCGACTCGATCCCGCAGGATCTCCTCCACCCCGCTTCGCCCCCGCAAGCGCAAGGACAAGACCCCCGCCGCGCCGCCCAAGCCGGCGGCGGTGGGCCCGGTCCCGAAGCCGGACGCGCCGCCCGCGCCGGTCATCGAGTTCCGGGGCGTGGCCAAGGAGTACGACTCCGGCGACATCGGGGTCGAGCAGGCGACGTTCACCGTGGCTCGCGGCGACTTCGTCTTCTTCGTCGGCCCGTCGGGCTCGGGGAAGTCGACCCTCATCCGGCTCCTGATCAAGGAGCTCGACCCCACCGGCGGGACGATCCGCGTGGCCGGCCGCAACCTGTCCGAGATCACCGAGAAGGGCGTCCCGTACTACCGGCGCAACCTCGGCGTGGTCTTCCAGGACTTCAAGCTCCTGCCCAACCGGACCGTCTACGACAACGTCGCCTACGCCCTCCAGGTGACGGGGCACTCGCGCAAGGAGATCCGGGCCAAGGTGCCGGACATCCTGCGCCTGACCGGGCTGGCCACCAAGCTCCACAACTTCCCCGACCAGCTCTCCGGCGGCGAGCAGCAGCGCGTCTCCATCGCGCGCGCGTTCGTCAATCACCCGCCCTTGCTGGTCGCCGACGAGCCCACGGGCAACCTCGACCCCGAGACCTCGATCGGGATCATGCAGCTGCTCTACCGCATCAACCGCACGGGCACGACCGTCGTGGTCGCCACGCACGACCGCGAGATGGTCGACCGCATGCGCCGGCGCGTGATCCAGCTCGAGCAGGGGCGCGTGATCCGCGACGAGGCCGCCGGGTTCTACGTGGGCGACGAGTCCACGCGTGAGTTCGCCGCGCGCATGCGCGACGGCGATCCGGGCCCCGACGCCGACCTCCCGGTCTCCCGCGCCGGCAAGCGGGCGGCGCGCCGCGCGACGCGGCGCGAGATCGACGCGCTGCCGCGGGAGCACGACGGCTGATGCGGCTCGGCTTCTTCGTCCGCGAGGCCACGCGCTCGCTGCGCCGCAGCGCCGTGCCGTCGTTCGCGGCCATGGCCACGGTGCTCGTGACCATGCTGGTGCTCGGCGTCTTCATCCCCGTCGTGCAGGCGACCACGGGCGCGGCCAACGACATCAGGGGCAAGCTCCTGCTCGACGTCTACCTGAAGCCGAGCGCCACCCCGTCGGACGCCACGCGCGTGCACGACCTGATCCAGAGCCGGATTCCCAACGTCAAGAGCGTCACCTACATCTCCAAGCAGCAGGCCTACCAGCAGCAGGTCAAGCGCAACCCGGAGGCCTACCGCCTGCTCGGGTCCAACCCGCTGCCGGACACCCTGCGGATCGTGCCGCGCGACCCGGGCCAGATCGAGCAGATCTCCAACGCGCTCGAGCCCAAGGGCCCCAGCGGCACCCCCGCCCCGGTCGACTCCGCCATCGACCAGGTCAAGAACCGCCGCGACGAGACCGCGAAGATCCTCTCCGCCACGCGCGTCGTGAAGCTGTCGATGGCGCTGCTGGCGGTGCTGCTGATCGCGGCGAGCATCCTGCTCATCGCCAACACCATCCGTCTGTCGCTGTTCGCGCGCCGGCGCGAGGTCGAGGTCATGCGCCTGGTGGGCGCGACCAACTGGTTCATCCGCTGGCCGTTCGTGATCGAGGGGATCATCGTGGGGGCGCTGGGAGGCGTTCTGGCGATCCTGCTGCTCGCGGTCGGGAAGATCGCGCTCATCGATCCGCTGGCCTCCGACTTCGCGCTCGTCGCGGCCCCCAAGACCGTCAGCTTCGCGGTCCTCATCGCCGTCCTGTTGGCCGCCAGCGTGGGCGTGTCCGCGGCCGGCTCGGGCCTGTCGTTGCGCCGCTTCCTGCGCGTCTGAGACATAGGGAAAACTGAGGCCGCGACGGTACTCTCGACCGGGTGCGCTCCCGCTCCCCGCTCGTCGTCGTACTCGCGATCCTGATTCCGGTCGCGCTGGTTGTCGGCCTGTGGGTCGGCGGCCATCCGAACTCCCTGCCGGGGCCGCTGCGCGATGCGTTCGTGGACGAGAACGACCAGACCCTGAACCAGGGGCTGGACATCCTCCAGCGCGACTACTACCGCAAGCTCGGACGCGGCGACCTCGTCAACCGGTCGCTGTCGGGCGCGGTGCGCAGCCTCGGCGACCGCTTCTCGCACTACTTCGACCCCAAGGCGTTCGCCGCCTTCCAGCGCTCGACCGAGGGCAAGTTCTCCGGCGTGGGCATCAACGTGGCCCCGGACAAGCGCGGGCTGCGCGTGCTCGCCGTGTTCCCCAACTCCCCGGCCAAGCGCGCCGGGCTCGGGTCCGGCGACGTCGTCGTGGCGGTGAACGGCACCACGCTGGCCGGCCGCTCGACCGAATTCGCCTCCGGGCTCATCCAGGGCAAGCAGGGCACGAAGGTCACGCTGACCGTGGTCTCCAAGGGCCACCGCAAGACGGAGCGCTTGACCCGTGAGCAGATCGACGTGCCCTCCGTGAGCTCACGTGTGGTCAAGTCCGCCGGCGTGCCGGTGGCCTACGTCCGCCTCGCGGACTTCTCCGAGGGCGCCGGCGACGAGCTCTCCCACGTCGTCAAGCAGCGCCTGAAGGGCGGCGCCAAGGCGGTCGTGCTCGACCTGCGCGGCAACGGCGGCGGCCTGCTCAACGAGGCCGTGAAGGCGGCGAGCGTGTTCATCCCCGAGGGCCCGGTGGTCAGCACCGACGGCCGCACGCGGCCGCGGCACGTGTTCAAGGCCACCGGCGACGCCATCTCGACCAAGGTGCCGGTGGTGGTCCTGGTGGACGAGGGCACGGCCTCGGCGGCCGAGATCGTGGCCGGCGCGCTCGAGGACCGTCACCGGGCCAAGCTCGTGGGCACGCGCACCTTCGGCAAGGGCGTCTTCCAGGAGATCGAGCCGCTCGAGAACGGCGGCGCGCTCGACATCACGGTGGGCGAGTACTTCACCCCTTCGGGCAAGAACCTCGGCGGCGGCGGGACCAGGCGCGGCGCCGGACTCACCCCGAACGTCGTCGTGCGCCAGCCGCCGCGCAGCCACGCGGACAAGACGCTCGCGACGGGGCTCGGGCTCCTCGTCCACGCGGTCCACGACGGCGAGTGACGCAGCCCCGGCGCGCGGAGGCGACGTACCTCGTCGGCGTGCTCGAGCGCCGCGGCGCGACGCTCTCGTCGGCTCCGTTCTTCGAGCGCGGGCGCGCCCTCAAGGTGGGGCGCGACAAGCGCTCGCGCCCCGGCGACCTCGTCCTGGTGCGGACCGCCGGCGGCGGCCGCGGCACGATCGTGCGCCGGATCGGCCGCCCCGACGTCGCGCGCGACGTGATCGAGGCGCTCATGCTCCACCGCGGGCTGCACCGCCGCTTCAACGAGACGGTGTGGCAGGAGGCGCGGGAGGCCCGGCCGTTCCGCGGCGACGTCGCTGACCGCCGCGACCTGCGCGACCTGGCCACGTTCACCGTCGACCCCTCCACGGCGCGCGACTTCGACGACGCCATCTCCGCCGAGGAGCGCGACGGCGGCGCGCGCTGGCGCGTGTGGGTGCACATCGCCGACGTCACCGCGTACGTGCGGCCGGGCACGCGCCTGGACCGCGAGGCCTACCGCCGCGCCACCAGCGTCTACGTCCCCGGGGCGGTCGAGCCGATGCTGCCCGAGGCGCTGTCGGCGGGCGCGTGCTCGCTGGTGCCGGGCGAGGACCGCCTCGCGGTCACGGTCGAGCTCGAGGGCCGCGGCGCGCGGGTGCAACGCAGCCGCTTCTACCGCTCGCTCATCCGCTCCGACGACCGGCTCGACTACGAGCAGGTCGATCGCGTGTTCGCGGGGGCCGAGCCCGCCGCCCCCGCCTGGGCCGAGCCGCTCCGGGTCGCGCGCGGCGTGGCCGCCGCCATGCAGGCCGAGCGCGAGGCGCGCGGCGGCATCGTCGTCGACTCGTCCGAGCCGGAGTTCACCTTCGACGACGGGGGCAACGTCGCCGGCGTGCGCCACGCCGAGCAGACCGAGTCGCACCGCCTCATCGAGCACCTGATGATCGCCGCCAACGAGGCCGTCGCCGGCCTGTTGGCCGACCGCGGCATCCCCACGCTGTACCGGGTCCACGACCGCCCCGACCCCGAGCGCATCAAGACGCTGGTCGACCAGCTCGCGTCGCTTGACGTCCCCACGCCGCCGGTCTCCGACCACCTGACCCCCGACGAGGCCAACGACATCGTGGGGGAGATCTCGCGCCTGGTCGACCAGGAGGTGCGGCGCCGTGGCGGGCGCGGGCGGGCGGCATTCACCTCGCTCGTGCTGCGCTCGCTCAAGCAGGCCGCGTACTCGCCCCGCAACATCGGCCACGCCGGGCTGCGCTCGCAGCGCTACTGCCACTTCACCTCGCCCATCCGCCGCTACCCGGACATCGTCTGCCACCGGGCGCTGCTGTCGGCGGTGGGGGAGGGCGAGGAGGCGCCGCGGACCAGCGGGCTGGACGAGGCGGGGACGTGGACGTCGCAGCGCGAGCGCGAGGCGATGGTGGTCGAGCGCGACGCCGACGACGTCGCGCGGTGCTTCCTGCTCGAGCACGAGCGCGAGCGGGAGTTCGACGGCGAGGTGGTGGGGCTGATCGGCGCTGGGGCGTTCGTGGACTTCGGCGACGGCTACGAGGGGCTGCTGCCCGTGCGTCGCCTGCGCGGCGACTGGTGGGAGCTCAACGAGCAGGGGACGATGCTCGTCGGCGCCGAGTCCGGGCGGGTGGTGCGGCTGGGCGACGCGGTGCGCGTCGCGGTGGGCCGGATCGACGCTCCCCGGGGGAGGGTGGACCTCTACCCTGCGCCCGGACATGGCCAAGAAGGGCAAGCGCAAGACCGCACCGGGTGACGTCGCCACCAACCGGCAGGCGTCGTTCCGGTTCAACCTGCTCGATCGCTTCGAGGCCGGCCTCGTGCTCACCGGCACCGAGGTCAAGTCGCTGCGCGAGGGCCGCGCCCAGCTGAAGGACGGGTACGCGACCGTCGACGACGGCGAGGTGTGGCTGCACAACGTGCACATCCCTCCCTACGGGCCGGCGGCGCGCGAAAACCACGACCCCGAGCGCGCTCGCAAGCTGCTCCTGCACCGGCGCGAGATCGACCGTCTGCTCGGCCAGACGGCCGAGCGCGGCCTCACGCTCGTGCCGACGCGGATCTACTTCTCGGGCCCGAACGCCAAGGTGGAGATCGCGCTGGCGCGCGGCAAGGACCGGTTCGACAAGCGCGAGTCGATCCGCGAGCGCGAGATGGCCCGCGAGGCCGAACGCGCCATCCGCGACTATCAGCGCTAGGCCAGAGCTCGTCGTTCCTGGGGCCGGACGCAGGGGTGAAGCCGTGCTGGGCACGGCGAACCCCGAGGACCGCGCCAGGGGCGGCGAGAATGGCCTAGCTGATCGTCCTGGCGATGTGGGTGAGGTCCATGCCGATCGCCAGCACGGCGATCAGCCCGATGTAGACCGCGGCCACCAGGGCGCGGTTGACGGGGCTGACCTTGTAATACGTCTCCTGCGCCGGATCACCCGACTTGCGCAGCTTCCAGCGCCGCCACGTCTCGAGGCCGCCGATGACCAGGATCAGGATCATGATCGGGTTGGGCCAGATGAACGCGACCGCGATCAGGCCCGCGAAGCCGGCGAACCACATCCACGGCGCCATGGCGGCCATCGCGCGACCGCCGTCGAGCGGCACCACGGGCAGCAGGTTGAACAGGTTCAGGAAGAAGCCGGTGAAGGCCAGCGCGTACCAGAACTCGTGGCCGGTGGCGACACCGATGAGCGCGGCGGCCAGGGCGCCGAGCGAGCCGAGCACCGGCCCGGCGAGGCCCACCCGCGCCTCGGCCAGTGCGTTGCGGCCCAGCGACTTGGCGGCGACAACCGCGCCCAGGAACGGGATGAACATCGGCGCGCTGGCCTTGATGCCCTCGCGCCGCAGCGCGATCACATGCCCCATCTCGTGGACGAGGAGCAGGACCACGAATCCGACCGCGAAGGTCCAGCCCCAGAACAGGGCGTAGGCGGCCACGGAGACGAGCATGGTCGCCGAGGTGGCCAGGATCTTGGCCTTCGGCAGCAGGATCAGCAGCGCCTTGGCCTTGGCGGCGAACTTGACGATCAGCGCGCCGATGAGCAGCAGGGCACTGCCGACGCGCTTGAAGAACGGCTTGCGCTCGGGCCGGCCGAGCGCCTCGCTGGCCTGGCGCGTGCCGTCGGTCGGCGCGGACGTCGGCAGCGGCGGGGGCGCCGGGACCGCCGGCGGGAGCCACTCGGTGCGCTGCTCGCTCATTGCCCTGGCCATTGTGGCAATCGCGACCTTTCGGCCCGATCAATTCCCGCAGTATGCGGGGAGATCGTTCGCGACGCACTTGACGCTCGGCACGCGGGGCTGGGAAGCTGAACGGGACGCGGAACCGAGCCGCGGAAGAGCGAGGCCGAGAGGTGGAAGGCCGCGCCACCCCCAACGACGTGCAGCTGCCGCAAGGCGCTCCGGCGGAATGGGTCCTCGAGCGGCTCGGCGCCGTGTCGTTTCTCGTTGTGCGGGGTTTGCGGCCTAGAATGGGTCCCTGACATAACCCCCGGGGGACGACAGGCTTCGACGTGGTCGATCCGTGGGGGTAGTTGCGAGCCGAGGTCCCGGGAGGCCTCGTAAAACACCCGGGAAAACAATACGTGCGGATTCTCACGAGTTCGCCCTCGCCACTTAGCCACTAGCTAAGTCCCGAGGTTTCGCCCCCCGCTCGCCTGCGGCGGGGATCGGCGGAATCAGAAAGTAGGCTCACCCGGTGAGGTCCGCCCTCGCCGATCCGGGGACAGCACAGAGGGCTGGTTCCCCGGAACCCCGCCGGCGAGGCGACCGGGGAACGAGATCAGAGCGCCGGCTACGCTCGTAGACGCTGCCCGCCGCGCGACTGCGGACGTGGGTTCGATTCCCACCGTCTCCACTTTTTAAGCGTCGAATTTCAGCATTTGCAGGATGTTTAGGTGCGCATGTCGGCGCGCGCGGCGGGGTCGGCACGAGAAGGGCTCGCGAGTGGCGCGCCCGGTGCGCGTCAGGCGTGTGCGACGACCTCAAGCACCTCGACTTGCTCGAGCGAGACCATGTCAGGAACCATCGACGGGAATCTCTCGCCCATGGCCTGGGCGGCTTCCTCCGACTCGAAGACGATCATCCCCACTCCTCTGCTCTCGTGGCGTGTCCAGTAGCCGGCCACGAACCCCGGTGCCTGCGAGACCCCCGGTACCACCTGCTCGCGCAAATGGCTCTCGGCAGCCCCTGTGTCGTCCTTGATCGTGACCTGTACGACGACCGCGTGCACTGGTGGCCTCCTTGTCGGGCTCGCGGGGCGATCGTATCCGAGGTCACGGGGCGGGTGGGTGCTCGAGTTCCTTGGATGCCCGATCGTCTGGACCTTGGCCACGACACGCTCATCCGAGGCCAGTCCGTGCTCCCGAGCAGCCGTGGGGCTGCGGGCGGCGGGAGATGGCGCAGGCTGGGGACTCCGTATATCGGTTTACGGTCGGCGCGCCAGACGCCGAACGATCATCCGTCTGGCGGCTTTGGACCCATACGCCCAAGAGTGCTTCCAGCGGAACGGAAATCTACTTAGCGATGCGCAACATCGCTGCCGATTTCAAGGCGAGCCTGCATGCGTCGGGTAGCTGGCGGGTTGGGTTCAGTCGCGATGACCATCCGGCGGCACCGCCGGGACAAGACCGTGCGATGCATAAGTGGCGTAGGCCCGAGGAGATGGCTCCGGGATGGACCCGTGCGTTTCAGGTGGGTGTCCCCTCGAAAGACGTCGTTCGACCCCGGTTGACTAAGCACGCGGCAGACGCAAAGGTCCACTGGGTTCAACGACCGGCTGCCCGGATGGGCGTGTTCTTCGACGTCTTCATCGCTGCCGCAACTGCTGACTTGAGGGAGAACTTGCCTGGGCGTGACTCAATGGGAACGCGACTCATCTTCGACGCCCCGCTGGCGACATCGGAGACGCTTTGCTTGTTGGTACACGAAGACGCCTTCGATGACTCACACATTCCGCGTGAGGAGATTGCACGCCAAGCAGCTGCGGTTGCCGCTCACGAGGGCGAAGACATCCGCGCCGCAGCCATCACTCTGATCAACGACGGGAGGTGGGCGTTCATCGACGTCGCGGTCGATCCGCCGCCCGACGAGTCTTGAACCACCGTGGGACGACTGCGCAGCGACCGAACAAACGATCCGACGTCAGCGTGTCGCCGCTGCCAGCGCCCAGCCCCGCCCTTCAACTCGCCCGCGTCCCTGGTCTGGGAGCTGACCATCGAGGACGGCGAGATCGTCGGCGTGATCTGCTCCGACTGCCTCACCTTCGCGCAAGCAGCGTGCGATTCAAGCCGAGAAGGCGCGCATCGGTGCGCCGGCTGAAGCGCGGGCTTACCCTAAAAGCGGTTAGGCCGCCCAGACCCGAATACGGGACGCGGGCCAGCCGGCCGATGCCCCGGCGAGCCCGCGCGGAGACGTTGCCCTTGTCTACGAGACGCAGCTTGCGTCCCCTGACCAGTTGGCGCCGCTACTGCCCACGTTGGTCACCTCCACCGTCCAGGTGTTGTCAGAAACGCCTTGGAACGACCCGTTGAGAAAGACCAGCGCCGAATCCGTGATGAATCCGCCGGCCACTGCCTTCTTTCCCGAGGGGCAAATCAGCGTGACCGAATCGACGCTCGCGGCAGGGATGAAACGCACGCTGCCGAAGCCGAAGAACAGACCGCTGCCCGCCGAGGGACCGCTCGGTCCGGCCGGTCCGGTCGCGCCACGGGCGCCGGGGGCGCCGGGGGCGCCCTGCGGACCAGGGAGCCCTGGAGGACCAGTCGGGCCGGTGGCGCCGGTGGCGCCGCGCCGCCCGCGCGGCCCGCGCAAGGTCTTCTTCTTGCGAACCTGGAAGGCCGCCGAGGGGGCGGCGTGCAGGTGTTCATACCACGGTGGGTCCTAAGCTCCGTAACGCGGCGCCCAACTAACGAGGTCGTCGTCGTCATCCTGCAGGACACGATGACGAGGTCGGAGCGAACGCTCGTCGCTGCGGGCAAGGGAGAAGCCGTGCTGGCAACGAGGAGGGCGCTGGAGGAGGTGATACGACCCGACCTCGTTTCCGCCGTCGAGCAGCTGACCGGCTGCAAGGTT